>Ga0155577_119_pt1 | contig 64262 bp, 66 predicted proteins | sample RifCSPhighO2_12_FD_107234 | JGI IMG/M metagenome (GOLD analysis project Ga0155577, IMG submission 107234) | candidate division TM6 bacterium RIFCSPHIGHO2_12_FULL_36_22
AACGTTTTTCAGCTGGATTAGTTGACGGACCTTTGGGAACAGCCCATGAAACTAAAACTCCATCAATCTCTAATCGAAAATCATAATGTAAATGACTCGCTGCATGTTTTTGAATTACAAAAATATGATCATTACTTTTGCTAACCTTGGCCTCTGGTTCTTTGGTCTTTTTGAAATTACGCCGCTTTGCGTACTCTTTAAGTTTTGACATACAACTCCTTTTTTCCAGTACTTAGCATCTTTTACCGCTCAACCACAAGAACATTGACAATGGGCATGCAATATTTCTACAGTACAAAAAAGTGTGCAAAGGAAAAGATATGATCAACTATTTTGTATTAAAAACTGACGTATTAACCGTCTTTAAGGAAGTGTTTGAAATCGCAGGCATTGCTATCATCTTTTACGGCGGCGTCCGCTCAATACTCGCATACATCATTGCAACCTGTAAAGGTAAGTCCGTTGTAGAACGATTCTGGCAATTTAGAACAGAATTGGGACAATCAATCATCTCTGGCCTCGAACTCCTCGTTGCAGCAGACGTCATATCAACACTGATGAGCGTAACATACGATAAGCTCGGGATAATTTTTATCCTGATTATTCTACGAACGCTCTTGTCCTATGTCCTCATGCATGAAGTCAAAACTGTCAAAAAAACCGAAAAGTCTTTCCCAAAAAACCTCTAATAACGCCTACAGAAGAAATAAATCAATATAAAAAGCTCAACAAACTGTTGCAGTTTGTAATTTGGTTATATTATACTGTAATGAAGGAATTAAAATTAGGAGGTATAAATGAAGAAAAAATTACTATTTTTAGGTTTTATTATTACAGTACTGTTTGTAGTACAAAACAGTATGGCTTTTGCGGAATTTTCATATGAAGGAGGCACCTGTCTAGCAAGCTGCAATAAAGCAAATAGCGCTAATCCGCAAGATTGTACTATGATCTGTACAGCTTCGGAAAAAAAACGCACATGTCTTTACAATTGTTTTAAAGCTGGCAATAATGCTACTCAATGCGCAACGGCTTGCAAATAAGTTTTGATATTTGCTGTTTGTCGCTAAAGAATGTTTTTGTTGTTCCAATCAATTGATACTCATCAGGCCCTTTTCCAAGAATTGCAATTATACCATTTGGTCGTGCATTTTCTAGAGCCCGTGATATTGCTTTTGCCCTATCTTGCTCAATAACTACTTTGTGAAAATGTTCTTGTGGAATACCAAGTAAAATATCTTGAATAATGCTATCAGGATTCTCCATGCGAGGATTATCGTTAGTTAGATAAATCTTGTTACAATAGCGTGCTGCAAGTTCACCCATGATAGGCCGCTTGGATTTATCCCGACCACCACCACAGCCAAAAACAACTGAAAGATCTTTTGTGTTAGTATGAAGCATTGCAAAAAGAGCTTGAAACGATGACGGGTTATGAGCATAGTCAATGACTGCTACAACGTCGTTAAGCAATTTGAAGCGTTCAAGACGACCAGGAACTACCGTAAACGATTTCAGAGCTCGTCCTATAACCTCAGAGCTGATACCTAGTTGTACCGCGCAGGCAAACACACCAAGAATATTTTCTGCATTATATGGACCAACAATCGTATTTGATTCCAACAGTGCTGAATGTGATCCATATACTACTTCAAACAAAACCCCGGTCATATCTGCTTTTTTGAGCGTGCCAGTAAACTTAGCCGGTGAAGTAAGACTAATGGTTGTAAGCTTATCGTATGCAGAAATAATCCTTTTAATCCACGTATCATCAGCATTTACAATGCGAGGCGCACCTTCTTTGCAATGCTCAAAGATCTCACACTTGGCCTCAAAATAGTCTTCAATGTCCGCATAAAACTCTGAATGCTCTAAAGAAAAATTGGTAAATACAATAGCGTCAAAATTTATGCCCTCTAAGCGATGAAGGCTAAATCCTTGTGCCGATGCTTCCATGACAACATACTCAACATTTTTGCGTACACATTGTTCGAAAAACATATGAATATAGTCTGGATGCGGTGTCGTTAATTCCGCTGAAAAACTTTGATCACCAATTTTATTTTCAACACCGGTCAACATAGCAACCTTATGTCCAGCCTGTTGCAGTATGTGGTGTAAAAGATAAACACTCGTTGTTTTACCCTTTGTTCCCGTTATACCAATGATTTTGAGTTTACGTGCTGGATAATCGTATGCCCTAGCACTCAATTGAGCAAGTGCCAAGCGAGCATTATCAACAACAGTTATAGCAATACCTTCATTGAAACAGCGTTCTTGAACAGAAATGTCGAGCTCAACGCCCTTCTGAACAACTATCTGCTTTGCTCCACGATCTATTGCTGTGTTTATGTATAGTGCGCCATTACTTACCGAGCCTGGAATTGCTACAAATGTAGCCCCGGGTCCAACATGGTCAGTATGGCATGCAACTTTAAATTCTTTTGGTAAGTGTTTCATATTCTTAGTTTACCAAAATATCGAATCTTACTCTATTATTTTATTAATTAAAACAAATACTTGAAGTTTTAATACTGTTTTTGCTACCTTTAAGTTAAATAAGATTATTATTTTTACGAATGAGGTTGATATGAAAGAAGATAAAAAGCAGTTAGCCGATGAAATTCATATGCTCAATAATACATTTGCCATTGTAACGGCCTCTATTGATGCCTTTGCTAAAAGGCTTGATGAAGATCATGCCGCACAAATCAAAATTATGAATAATGATTTACGTGGGCTACTCAGAAATTATAAAACTCTAGAACGTAAAATAAAAGAAATGGTCGCTGCCTGTGATCCTGAAAGACTCTGTAACCCAAAAAAATAAATTATGCTACTTAACCTATATAAAAATAGAAAATGATATGAAAAAATTAATATTTTTACCAATCACTCTCATAGCCCTTTTTTCTCTCAATAGTGCATATGGCCTAGCTCAAGAAGAAAATCTGGATAGTGAAATAACAGTAGATTCTACACTGCTTGATATAAGGCAAGCGATTGAAAACAACAAACAATTAATCGACAAGGTAATACACAATCAAACAATACTGAATAAACATCTAATAGAACTTAAACAAGAAACCCGTGAAAAATTCTTAGAAATCCACCGTAGTCTAAGAATGTTGCATCCAGGACGTTCCATTATCTAAGAATAATACATACAGGACAGTGAACTACTCGCCCCTAAAGGAGCGAGAATGCGCGAGCTTTTTAGTTCAATAGCTAATGCCTGTGGATTTGTGAATCTTTTGTAATAAATATGGCCATGTATACATGGCCATATTTTATTTATTTTTGAGCATGTATTTAAGTAGTTCACGTTTAATTAGCGGCATAAACCATGCAATTGCATACAAGTTCATTAGCAAAAGGCTACCGTTAACAAGGTCATTAGTATTCCAAATAATATCGATTGTTGCTTGAGTTCCAAAGAAGGTCACAGCACAATAGATAACTCCAAAGAGCCAACGCGCTCGACCACCAGTTAAAAATTCCCAAATTTCTGCTGTAATAAACACAAAAGCAACCAATACACCTAAACCAAAACTTACAGATACAAGTGTTACAATCCATGCACCGTAAACACCGTACAGTGTATCAAATGCCGCACTTGTCAATACAACTCCCGTATAGCCACTGTCCCAAACACCACTGGCAACAATACTTAGCGCAACACCAAAACATACAATAAAGTTACTTATAAAAACACTAAGCATGGAAAGTATCGAATCTGCTACCGGCTGTTTTGAACCACTTGAACCAAATAAAATACCTGCGATACCAAGACCAGCTTCATGAGAGTTAACCGAGCGAGCTGTACCAATACGAATCATTTCTTGGATAGTCACGCCCATAGCACCGCCAGCTATCGCCTTAGTAGAAAATGCTGAAGTACAAATTAACACTAATGAAGGCCATATTGCTGCATAGTGATAAAGCAATAAAAAGAATGCTGCAACAATAAATAATCCAACCTTAAACGGCGTTAACCAATCTGAAATTTTTAAAACACGTTCTGCGCCGCCCAAAATGACGTACACAATAAAAACGAGTAGTGCGACAGCAATATAAAGCTTATCAATACCTAAAATATGTTGTAATCCAAACCCAATTGAGTTTACTTGCATAGCATTACCACTAGTCAAGCCATAAAAAAGCATAAATACCGCAAAAACATACGGCAAGAAAGCCCTGCCAGGTAAAAGGTTAAGAAAGACTATTGGGCCACCTTCGGCTTTACCAAGTTTATGCTTACCAATAAAATGCGTTGAAAGAAAAACCTCACAAAATCGTAATGCCATACCAACAGCACCAGCAATTAACATCCAAAATGCTGCTCCCGGGCCACCGGCATACATAGCACAACCAATACCAGCGATACTCCCGTTACCGGTACCAGTTGCCAAGGCATTCAAAAACGCTTGAAACGGAGAAATATCATTTTTACTTTTTTTCATTTCTTCTTTGGATGGTGTAAATACCATCTTCCAGGATGTAAAAAAATATCGAATCTGAACAAAGTAGAGAAATATCGTCGCAGCAAAGCCAACAACCAAAAATGAAGCTAGCAATGGCCAGCCCCAAATAATATTACGACAATGAACTATTGATTCATTCAGACTTTCTAAATACATAAGAATCTTTCGTTTTAAAAGCTACTATGTTACCATTGTCAGTATAGAATAAGATTAACCCATACGCAATTCGACAGAGGTACCCGTGAAAATTTTAGCTCTCGATCTAGGAGATGTCCATACAGGCGTTGCAATCTCTGATGCCTTGGGTATTACATGCCAACCTTTAACAACTATCCCAACTTATAAACTTGAAAATGACCTTGGAAAAATCTTATCCAAAGAACAAATCAAAGAAATTGTAGTTGGGTATCCTAAGACGTTGCGCGGCACAGAAAGCCAACAAACAGAAAAGATTCTGCAACAGGTTGATCAACTCAAAATTCTATTTCCACAGTACACCTGGAAATTATGGGACGAAAGACTGACAAGTAAACAAGCAGGATCTATTCAAAGATCTAATAAAAAATCTAGAAACCCTGAAGACAAACTAAAAGTACACGCTATTGCTGCTGCTTTAATACTTCAGTCTTATCTGGAGTCTCTGAGATTTTAAGGAAAATGGTTGACGGACTTAAATAAATTTCGTTAGTCTGGGGCTGACTATATTTGTACGCAAATATAGTTCATTTTTTTCATAATAATTTTTCCGCTACATGAATGTTTATTGAAAGTATGGAGTTATAAAAAAAAAGGAGAGGAACACCCATGAAATGCCGTAAATGTAAAGGCCTCATGGTTCAGCAAACGTTCTTTGATAATTTTTTGAATTTTGATGGGTGGAAATGCCTAAATTGTGGTAAAGTAGTAGCTAGAAAAGAAAAAACAATCGAATTTGATGCCTTTAGCATCTTTTATCAACAACAAAAGTGTAAGAAGAAATCATAAACATCATGAATTACTCTCTCATCGTCCAAAGCACCTATAATGAAATTCAAATCGCACTCTTTAATGCTGACCAACTAATAGAAACTGTCAGTGAATCCAAAAAAACAGCAAGTAAAAACATCTTATCAACTTTAAACCGCTTGCTTGATACACATGGTTGTACAATTGATGCTATTCAATATATTGGCGTCAACCAAGGCCCTGCCCCATTCACCACATTGCGCGTTCTTATTACAACTATCAATGGTGTTGCTTTCGCTAAAAAAATACCCCTCATCGGAATCAACGGCCTTAAAGCAATGCTCCAAGAAAATCATAATGCAGACTTTCCTATAACTCTTTGCTTATATAACGCATTCAACAATGATGCCTACTTTGGCATCGACGCATTAGACAAATTAGAAAATGGCTGGAAAAATATCGATATTCTCTTATCCCGTATTCAAGTTCAATTTCCTGATACAATGGTACGCACAATAGGCTGTGGTACCGAATTCTTTAAAGAAAAACTTATTGATGTCTTTGGCGACAAGTTATTTATTCCCGAACCATTACCAGAGTTTCCATCAGTAAAGTTTCTTCACCTGCTTGTGAAAAAAGAATTTGAAGCCGGAAACACTGTTCAAGAAATATCTCCTCTTTATCTTAAAAAAGCTATCTAACTAATTAAGACAACGAAGATATCCAAGTGCAACCGAAACAGCCTGTACAGAACGTAATATTGTTGGAGTTAAACGATAAAGTTTTACATTACTATTTTCAAGTAATTTCTTTTCTTCATCGGCAAGATCTCCTTCAGGACCAATGATAATAGTTACTGATTCTCGCAATTTTTGGTTAAAAACTTGCCAAATTGGTTCACCATTAACATCACAAAACATAATTGTACCGCCCTGTTTTAACAATTGTTGTAAGCTAATAGGTTGATGGATTGGAGGCATCGCAAAGTTTTTTGATTGTTCTGCAGCGGCAATCGTAATACGCTTGAGACGTTCCATTTCTTTGTCGCCACCCCATGAGCGTTGTGCTTTTTGTGTTTCAATAAGTTGAATTTCGCTGCCACCAAGCTCGGTAATGTTGTAGATAGATTCTTCAAAAGCATCCTTTTTCAAAATAGGTAGTGCAACCCGGATTGATGGTTCAATCTTTTTATTCGAACCACTGTTAAGGATTTTAAAAGCAACTTCCTTTTTAGATAAAGCACTAATAGTAGCTGTCGCATGATTTTGTTCATCAAAGAGAATAAGAACATCATCAACATACAAACGAAGAACGTGTGAGATCCGATTAATGATTGTCTTGTCATTGCACGAGATGCTGTCAGCATTGAGCGTTTGTGTTAGGTCTGGGTAGAAGATAGCAAACTCATGCTTATTTTTTGACACGCAAGATCCTCATCGTTTTATTCAATGAAAAACGAATACCCTTTTCAACTTGATAACAGCAATATAACAAAAATGATCCAACCTTAAGACCTACAAGATAGATTGGTGGATATGGATCACCTGCAACGAGAAAATCGTCTCTCATTTCATCAAGGCCCCAATCATCACAAAAATCTTCTTCCTGATTAGTATTGTTATCCATCATCACTATATCAAGATCAAAAATCTTGTTTTCTTGAATCTCTTCTTCTTGATTATTCATTAAAAGCGTGGTTGGATGACAATATTGTATAATTAGTAATAAAAAAATTAATTTTTTTAACATAAGATTCACATATTATCCTTAATATCCAAACTATTATACAAAGCAGTATACCTTTGTATTGAAAATAAAAAAAAGCAAAGACACAATTATGCAAAAAAAACCTATCGCGCTCATTATTCTGGATGGATATGGTTATGCTTCTGATTCCAAATATAATGCTGTAACTCGAGCTAACACACCACATTTACATCATTGGTTCAAAGAATATCCGCATGCTCTACTCACAGCGTCAGGTGTTGCTGTAGGGCTTCCAGAGGGCGTCATCGGTAATTCTGAAGTTGGACATATGACAATTGGAACAGGTCAAATTCAAGATCAGCCACTTGTTATGTTAAACACTATGATAAAAAATCATGGCCTTGATAATAATCAGCTTTTAATTGATGCATATAATACACTTAACAATACGGATAATGCGCTTCACATTATCGGCTTGCTTTCTGATGCGGGCGTACATGCCCACATCGATCACATGATAGCATTTATAAAAAATGCTCAAGCAAAAGGTGTTAAAAAAATATATGTGCACGCCATTCTCGATGGCCGTGATACTCCTCCAAAATCAGCAAAAAAGTATCTGGAAAAGCTTGAAGCTGCTTTAGGTAATGCAAAGCTTGCATCAATTCATGGAAGATTTTTTGCTATGGATCGTGATCATAATTGGGATCGAATCACTCAATCAATGAACGTATTGCTTGCAAAAGCAAGTGAAACAAAAGATTGGCAAACTCAACTCAAAAAATATTATGATAATAATATTACGGATGAGTTTATACCACCAACTTTACTTGACCCTCGGGGAACTATTAAATCTGGAGATGGCGTTATCTTTTGCAATTTTAGACCAGATCGTGCGCGCCAGTTAACAGAAAAAATTCTAGAAGCTGTTCCACTTTCATTTTTCATCACACCTGTACCGTATAGCCCAGAATTACATACTTTGACACTCATCCAAAAAGAGGATACAAAAAATACGTTACTTCAACGCCTGATCAATAAAGGATTATCTATCTTTGCCATTGCAGAAACAGAAAAGTATGCACACGTTACATATTTTTTTAATGGTGGCCGTGAAGACAAATATGATAAAGAAGAACGTATACTTATTCCTTCGATCAAGATTAAAAGTTATGCCGATAAACCTTGCATGTCTGCAGTACCAATCACAGATGCGATAATTAATTCATTAGAAACTAATCCAAAAGATTTTTATCTTATTAACTATGCCAATGCGGATATGGTTGGCCATTCTGGCGATTTTGAAGCTACAAAAAAAGCGCTTGAATGCATTGATCAGCAACTAAATAGACTTTATAATGAAATTGTCGAAAAAAAAGATGGCACTATGTATATAACCAGTGATCATGGTAATGCCGAAGTAATGTATGATGAACAGGCACACCAACCTGCTACAGCACACACGACCAATCCCGTACCATTCATCATGATTCAAAAAAATCTTACTGGTGTAGATAAAAATTTACCTTTAACAGAACTTAAAGATATAGCATCATTTATTATAGAAAGAATTAAATCGTGAAAAAACTTCTTCTCATCTTACTAAGTTTTTCTTTAATTGCATCCTATACTGAAGCAATATATATCGATCCACGCGATTTGCTTGCGATACAACAACTAGTAGAAAAAACGGTGAAAAAATTAAAGCATATTAAGAAGCTTAAAACGAAATAGATGCCATTTTTTTAAACTAGCCTGTAAATTCTATGCTTACCAACCTTGATACACATATCAGGTTTCCAATTTATTTCAGCCTTAAAATCTTGAATAACAGTATCATCAATCTGTACTGCACCAGATTCAATCAAACGCCGAGCCTCTGACGATGATTTAATAGCACCTAAAAGCTTAAGCAATTCTACAATCCACAATGGATTTTCTGTACCTGACGGTAATTCAATTTCTTGTCCTGCAGAAAGATCTTTTTTCTGAAAAAGAGCTTCAAATGTCTCTTGCGCTCTTTTTGCCGCAACGTCGGACCAAAACTTAGCAACAATCTCATGAGCCATTCTCTTTTTCAAATCCATTGGATGTATGGTACCTTTTTCTATACCAACCTTAAGCTTATCAATATCTGTTTGAGAATAACCAAGAAGTAAAAGATAGTAGCGCCACATCAATATATCGGAAACCGACATCAATTTACCGTATGCGTCTTCAGGTGTATCTGTAAATCCAATAGCATTTCCCAATGACTTAGACATTTTTTGAACACCATCAAGTCCTTCAAGCAATGGCATAGATATAACAACCTGTGGATTTTGGCCATAATGTTCTTGTAAATGTCTGCCAACAAGCATATTAAATGTTTGATCGGTGCCACCCAACTCAACATCTGCTTGCAAGGCTACAGAATCATAACCTTGAAATATTGGATATAAAAGTTCATGAAAACTTATTGGCAATTTTTCTGCAAGACGCTTTGAAAAATCATCTCGCTCAATAAGTTGTGCTACTGTAATTTTTGAAGCCAACGCAACAAGATCAGACATCGAAAGTTTAGCTAGCCACTCTGAATTATAACGCACCGATACTTTTTCAGGATCAAGAATATGTCCCACCTGCTCAAAGTATGTCGTAATATTTTCTGCGATTTGTTCACTGGTAAGCGGGGGTCGTGTTTTTGAACGGCCAGTTGGATCTCCAATGCTAGCTGTAAAATCTCCAATGAGAAATATAACTTCGTGACCCTGATCTTGGAAATTTTTTAATTTTTGCAGTACAACAGCATGACCCAAATGAAGATCGGGAGCTGTTGGATCCATACCAAGTTTTACTTTAAGTGGCTTTCCTGTTGCTAATTTTTTTTCAAGGGCATCAGCTGGCAATACTTGTGCTGTACCATGCAATAGTTGAGAAAGATCTTTTTTAATATCACGCACCATACAATGTCCCTTTTTAACCAAATAACTTCACTAAAACTAATCGAATATAATGTCCAATAATTTCAACACAAGAAAAAATGAACCCAAGTAAAACTGGAAATACGATCGATACCACTAAAAATGCCATAAAAAACACTATTATTTGAATCCACAATCCGTACTTTTCAAACAAACGCCATTTATGTAAGTACTCTGTCATTACAAATTCAATAGCGCCCAAAATCAAAAATAGTACAAGCAAATAAATATTGAACAATAAAACAACCCTAAATAGTTGCATAATAATTAATGAATTTGCTGGAAAATACGTCAAAACATTTAACGCCTCAAGCAAACTACCAAACAATATTAATGCAAAAACGATTGCCCCATGAATTATTGCTCCAGAAAAAAATAATAAAATACGTCGAATATCACGAAATGAACCAAATATATTATGTGGGTTAAGTGGAATTCGTTGTCCCCATCCAACCCCAAGGCCAGAAATCAATTGTGAATACACTAAAAGTCCCAAGCCAAAAAGGCTGACATGTTTCAATGGATCTAGTGTTTGAAAACCAAGCTTTTGTGCAGTATTATCACCAAGTTTAGCTGCAAACCATGCTTGAAAATAACCGCTAACTGTCACGGTAGGAAAATAGGCCATTAAAATTGCAATAAGGCCTATTGCACTTTGTAAAGTCGTAAAATCAGTCACGTCTTAACTCTTTTATTTTGTTATTGTACTAATATAACCACCTATAATATTGTCAGTTTAGCAAACTAGAGCAATCTCGACAAATCTCACTATACCGATAGACTTGAAAAAAAAGCAATCGTTCACTTGAGGAGTCTTAATGCTGGAAAGCAAACACAAAGCACTATTTTGGTATCTTGCGTCCCCAATTATTCTTGCCATTCTTACAATAGCAACATATCTCCCATCTTTACGCTATGCTTTTCAGTTTGATGATGAGCCTAATATTCTAAAATTTTATGAAATTCGCTATCTCAATTTTCGTGATATTTTCTTATGCAATTCTCGGTGGATAAGCAAATGGGTTAGCGTTTGGAGTTACCATCTTGGTAAATTCGAACCATTTTTTTACCGCTGCGCTAACGTTTCATTTCATGTTATCACAGGTCTGATTGTTTATTATTTCTTTTTTATTGGATTACAAAATCTCGATAAAAATAGCTTCTTTCAAAAAAATGCCCGCATCCTTGCATTCCTTGTATCTGGTGTATTTCTTTTACATCCAGTACAAACCCAAACAGTTTCTTATATTGTTCAAGGTCAGATGGAAGGCCTTGCTGGACTCTTTGTTATGGCAACCTTACTCTGTTTTCTTTTATTCAATCATGTAAAAAGCCCGGCAGCCTCATATTCCTGGGGCGCTGCAATGTACATTTGTGCTTTCCTTTCATGCGGCACAAAAGAAATTGCTATTGTAACACCCTTTTTGATTCTATTAACCGATTGGTTCTTGGTTGCACAAGGTTCATGGGAATCATTAAAAAAGCGCTGGGTATTACACGCCTCTATCTTTGGGCTTGTATGGGGAATGTATATTTGGTTTCTTGGTAAAAATTATTTTATCCAAGTGTTTGGATTCCAGCTTCAAACCGAAAATATCCCTGGAAACTGTCTAACGCAAGAAGTTGGTGAAAAGATTGTGCCATTGTACTATTTCATGTCTCAATTCAAAGTTATTCTTCATTACCTGGCTATATTTCTTTGGCCATTTTCGATATGCATGGAATATGACTGGAAGCTTGAGCCATCTATTGATTCATTCGGTTTTATTGTTCCATTTTTTGGCGTACTTTTCATCGTTGCATTGATTGGATATTTATTACGTGGCAATAAAAAAAATCTTGTTGCATTTGGCCTTTTATGGTTCTTTATCTGCATAAGTCCCCGATCTTCTATCATTCCATCATGGGAGTTGATTGTTGATTACAAAACTTACCTTGGTTGCATTGGATGGCTTTTTATCCTCGTAAGTGGCCTACTTTACTTATACCAATCACAAACAAAACACTTACCAGTATTGCAAAAACAGGTTTCAAAGATTGTCGCACTGTGTTTACTTGCAGCCATTCTTATTATGCTAACAGTTTCTCGTAACTCCGTTTGGGAATCAAGTTACAAATTTTGGGAAGATATTGTACTCAAGGCACCGGGCAAAGCACGATCTCACAACAATTTTGGTTGTCAATTATTAGAAAAGGAACGATATAGAGAAGCACTTCCTTACTTCAAACGGGCTATCCGAATGGAAAAAGGATATTTTGATCCTTATAATAATTTGGCATTTGCTTATGGCGCTCTTGGAAGAATTGATCAAGCTATTTGGGCATTAAAGCAAGGATTACAAATATGGCCGTACCAACCAAAAGTATATAACAATCTTGCAACATACCTCATTATGAAAAGTGATTATGATATTGCTATAAAAGCTGCTGCTCAGGCAATTGAGCTTTATCCATATTATGGCAAAGCATATTTCAACAAGGGACGAGCACATTTAGCATTGGACCAAAATGAAGAAGCATGGGAATGTTTTAAAAAATGCTGCACAGAAGCTGATTTTGATAACGTAACTCAAGGTTATCAACTCTACGGTGATTTGAGCCTCAAGCTCGGCAAGCTTGATGACGCAATTTTTGCATTCAGCAAGCTCTTTGAAATAGAAAAACAACCATCAACACTCTTTTATCTTGGTAATGCTTATTATCATAAAAAGGATTATCCTCAAGCCATTAAATACTATACCCAATCATTGGCTACCGTACCCAATAATACGAATATTATGCATAACCTTTGCGAATGCTATCTTGAAGATCAGCAGCCACATATGGCTTTGAATATAATTAAAGATCTTGAGAAATTTCCAAACAGATATCCTGATACTCCTTTACAAAAAGCATGGGCACACTCTCAATTAGGTAATAAAAAGTTGGCTATTCAAATCATCAATGAATTCATCAATAGCTCGCCATCGGGAGATTATTTAACGCAAGCTATGCAAATGCTTCAACAGATTCAGGCAAGTTAACATTATAACAACTGATTTTTGACCGATTTGTGCTTTATTAGTAAACTTAAAGAAACATTTAACTACTAAAATCCGTGATGTGAATGGAAAAAAAGTATAATTTCGAAGATCAACAATCTACGCTAAAGGCACAGTGGATTCAAGATAATATTTATCAATTTTCACAAAAGGAAAGTGGGTCTGTCTACAGTATTGATACCCCTCCTCCTACAGTGTCTGGTGCTTTACATATTGGTCATATTTTTTCATACACACACACAGATTTCATTGCGAGATATCAACGCATGAGCAATGCTCGTGTTTTCTATCCATTTGGCTTTGATGACAATGGCCTTCCAACAGAAAAATACATTGAAAAAAAATGTAAGGTAAGTGCATACAAGCTTGGTCGAAGTGCATTCATTGATCTTTGCCTCAAAGAAAGTAAACCTGTTGAGCACGAGTTTCAAGAACTGTGGCAAGCCATGGGTCTTTCTGTTGACTGGAACCTCAAGTATGAAACCATTTCAGACATAGTTAGAAAGATATCGCAAGAATCATTTATTCGGCTTTTTAAACAAGATTATATTTATCGTCAATACGAACCAGCTTTGTACTGTACAACATGTCGTACTTCAGTAGCACAGGCCGAGCTTGATGATGTAGAACAAGATTCTAAGTTCTACACAATCATATTTAAAACCAAGGACGGTCAGGATCTCAACATTGCAACAACACGCCCAGAACTCCTATCTTCTTGCGTTGCTATGTTTTATCATCCGAATGATGTTCGCTATAAAGCACTTAAAGGACAGGAAGCTATTGTTCCATTATTTGGTAATAATATTCCAATCCTTGCTGATGAATTAGTTCAACCGGATAAGGGTACCGGACTGGTTATGTGTTGTACCTTTGGTGATAAAAATGATGTTGAATGGTACAAAAATCATAAACTTGAACATCGACAATCTATAGGCCTTGATGGTAAATGGATTGAAAGCACCGGATTTCTTACAGGCTTCAATGTAGAACAAGCACGTGCTGCTGTTGTTGAAAAATTACAGCAAGAAGGTTTGATTACTGATATCAAACCAATTACGCACACAGTCAACACACATGAGCGCTGTAAAAAAGAAATTGAATATGCAATGCTCTCACAATGGTTCTTGAAAATCTTGCCATACAAGCAAGAATTTTTGGCGCAAGCTGATAAAATTAACTGGCATCCAAGCTACATGAAATCTCGGTTCATCAATTGGGTAGAAAATATTAATTGGGATTGGTGTCTATCACGACAACGTTTTTATGGTATCCCATTTCCAGTTTGGCATTGCACAGATTGTTCCACTGTTATCTTACCTGAGATTGATCAACTCCCAATCGATCCACAAGAAACTAAGCCTTCTCGTGATGCATGTCCTGAATGTAAAGGTCGTAATATTGTTGCAGACACTGATGTTATGGATACATGGAATACTTCATCATTAACGCCACAAATTTGTTATGCATTATTCAATCCCGATACATCATCAGCATTTGATAAAAAATCTCTTGAGTCCTTTATTCCCATGAGTATGCGACCACAAGCACATGATATTATTCGTACATGGGCTTTCTATACTATTGTAAAATCATGGATGCATTTTGGTTCTATACCTTGGAAAGATGTTGTTATCTCTGGACACGTATTGAGTGGAAGTAAGGAAAAATTATCTAAATCAAAAGATAACGCTTCCATGACACCAGAAGGCTTACTCAAGCAGTGGCCGGCTGATGCTATTCGATATTGGACAGCATGTGGCGCGCTTGGAACTGATGTTGCTTTCTCTGAAAATCAACTCAAAATTGGCAACAAGCTTGTAACAAAGTTATGGAACGCTTTTGCATTTGTTAAGCAGCATATCAGTGATAATAACTTTCAATCTAAACCTGAAAATCTTGGTACAGTTAATGAGTGGATGCTCAACAATACAACACTGTGTTTTGAGCGCTATGATATAGAATTTAAGAAGTTTGAGTATGGTGCAGCACTCAATCAAGTAGAACATTTATTTTGGCATGATTTTTGCGATAACTATCTTGAATTAGTTAAGGATCAATTTTTCAACCCCGATAATTATCATCCAACAGTTGTACAGGCAACAAAATGGACCTTATATACCGTCGGTTTAAGAATTTTACAGTTATATGCACCGTTCATACCGTTTATAACAGATGCAATTTATCGAGAAGTATATCTTAATACCGTTGATGCCCCATCAATACATTCGACCATTTATGCAACAATTCAAGTACCATTGCTCAATCCAGCAAGCGCAGCAAGAATGGCTAGTATTTTAGATATTGTCAGTAAAGTTCGTAAGCTTAAAAGTGAAAACCAACTTTCATTAAGAGTGGAAATCAAAGAGTTAAGCATTATAAGCGATAAACCATTAAAAACAGAATTGGCTGGTGAATTACAACTACTTAGTGGCGTTACAAAAGCTCAATCTATTTCATTTAAGTCTGGCATGGAATCTGATAAATTAGTTGCTGATGGCGATACATGGATTGCGAGTGTAAGTATACAATGATTACATTAAAAAATACTCAAAGAAAAATACCTCTCGATACTAAAAAGATAAAAGAAACTGCGCAAAAGATATTAGATCTTTTGAATTACAGTGATTATGATCTTGGTATTTGGTTTACAACAAATAAAACCATTCATGAGTACAACAAACAGTATCGACATAAAGATAAGCCAACAGACATTCTTTCTTTTGCATACCACTCAAATTTACATGCTGGTGATAGAATTATTGTTGAATCGGAAGAAGATAAAAATCTTGGTGATTTAATTATTTCACCTGCATATGTACAAGAACAACTTCCTGAGCTTGATACAACACTAGACAAGCGTCTTAATGTGCTTTTAGTTCATGGTATTTGTCATCTTCTTGGCTATGATCATATAAGTGATGAAGATTATAAGATCATGGATAAGCAAGAACAAGCATTATTAAAAAAATTATAAACAAGCTAGTCACAAAGCTTCCCAAGAACAAAGATCAAACAATATATAACTATCTATTGAAGTTTTATCCTCTACCTTGATAAAGTAATAAATTAAAAAGGGGATAATTCTATGAAAAAACGTTTAGCTTTTGTTGGATTGTTAAATACATCGGGCATCCAATGTATATCTGGCACTGGCATTGGTGGCGGCATCAGCTCTAGTTTTGTTGCTCCTCAAATAACCATCGATGCTCATGCAGACCTTGTAAATCACTTACAAGAAAGCGCTCGCATGGCCAGCCGAATAAATAAGGATGTTTTAGGTAAGAAAAAAGCTAGACTGTTAAGAAAAGCAGAATTCCATGCTGCCAAGGCCCATGAACTTCTCATGAAAGTCTATGCAGTATAAATATCTATTATCCTTGTTAATCACTTTTAAACTTTTATCCGTTAACCCTGATATCAGAGAAATAGCTTCATTCACTGGTGCAAACTTCAAAATGGAAAACGTTGTTAATGTATTTGCACCACCTAAAGAGGCAGACATTCGTTCAGGATTCTCTCTATCGAGCCTCCTATCCTTTAGTTCGATACGGGATATCAGATCAAGAATCAAACTTGTTGCTGGATTGAGTATTATTCCAGCAGCCTATATTGCTTATCTTGTGATTAGAACCAACAAACTCATGAATAATGAATCTAAATGGATCAATTGGCAATCAGCTCTATCCTTGAACACCCTACTATCTAAACCAATACAAGAAACTAGCTCGGAACTATTGGGCGCCATCTCCTACCGCTATCAAGAACCTGGCAAAGAAGTTAATCTAGCCTATGCTTTTTTGGCCTTTTCAGCCGATATTCAATCAGAATCGATACAACTGGAGCGCTATCTTCAGGCAACTAAGCTCCTTAAATATCTAAAATTCAGTACATTTCTTCAATTTAATGAACTCAAAGAACAAAAAGCCCTCGATGCTATCAGAAAACTGACATACCTTAAAAATGTTGCTGCTCAAGGTCTATCAAAAGGCTATCAATCATAGCTACTACTGATATTATTCATCTGGAGCTTTAAGCGGCTAGAAAATGGATTAAAATATCTTGCTAAACTAGCTGGGGTCTATGTTGAATATATTGATCCTCGCTACACATCCCAAAGATGTTCTCAATGTGATATTGTTAAGAAAAGCAACTGAAAAAATCAGGTATATATGTTCGTGTGATTTACAGCTTAATGCGGATCTCAATGCTTCTCGAAATATAAAAAATATATGGTTTAGGGCCAATGGCTATACATCTGGGCCCGAGTCAACGGGCCGTTAATTCCTTAGCTGCAAGCTCCCTCCTTTAGGGGGGAGTCGTTGACTAGTTTCTATCTAGATATGCAAACTCTTGCTTTTGAATGACAATATTTGCTAATATGAATTTTGTATATATTTTATTTTTTTGAAACTGGAGACATTGAAATGAAAAAAGTATTGTTATTTATATTTCTTATAAGTGGTATAGCCATATCTGTTAATGCTGATAATGGTGGTGATGCTTCAGATATACAACATCGACGTACAACAGGCTGCGATAATGGAAAATGTCCACAAGGTAAGCGTTGTGTTCGTGGTTGGTGCGTAAGCTAATAACAAATTTATATAAGTAAAAAATATGAAAAAATTTATATTGCTAAATCTTATCATAGTTAGTATAACAGGTTCGATTCAGGCTGGAAATGCAAACACCGCAGCTTTTGGCTTTCCATGCTCAGAAGACGGTTCATGCCCAATTATAAAAGAAGTTCAGTTTATCTGTTGTGGACGTACCAAGGAAGGCGGAGGATTGTGTATAGACCCCAGAAAAACAACCTGTCAACCATAATATTATATAAAACTATAAAGGAATTAATGATGAAAAAATTACTCTTATTAAGTCTTATCATCAGTAGCGTAGCAATTTCACTACAAGCTGATGATGCTTCTAATCTTCCAGACAGTCCGGCTTCTAAAGGTAGTGCACCTGAACTCTATCCTCTTGGTGCACCATGTACAAAACATGACGATTGTTTTTCACCAAATATTCACTTCGTATGTGATAATGATGTATGCGCAGTAATGAAGCCAAGAATGAAGCCAAGTACGATTGATGTTAAGTAAAATAAACCGGCCTAATTAAAGCGGAGATCGATACCTTAGAAGGCAGTCGAATTCGGTTTACTAAGGTCGGTTTAATATAATTAAGGAAATAATTATGAAAAAGTTTATGTTATTAAGTCTTACCGTAAGTAGCATAGCTATTTCATTGCAGGCTGATTTAGTTGGTTGAACTACCTATACTTCCTAACTTAGAGAACAAGAACTTCAGATCATCTTCACCAAATCGAAGCCCCATACCCAAGAAAGCATTCGCATTTGATTTACTAACGAAGTCATCAGCACCGAAGCATGCATATGCATTTCTAAAGAAGAATACTTTGTTGATCCATTTCAAGTGAGGGCGACGATCTTCTAAGAAGTGATTTTGACCATAGAAGTCATATATTTCAAATGACATAAGCCAACGGAAACTATCACATGCAAAAGGCATGTTAAAGTCAACAGCAATACCACCAGTACCATCAAATAAACCTCCTCTAAATGCTACATCTTTAAAGCATTTACCTAACTGCAGATTCCATGCCCAACTATTACGCATGATACCAACAGTTGCTTGCTGACTTGCTCGTTGTAAGGTGCCTGATGGCGAAAGAATAAGATCACAGCCCGATTGACTTAACGGTCTACCATTTTGATTAAACCATTCTGACTTATCGTATCTACGTTTTGGGAACCCTTTAACAGAACCTACCATTCCTAGAAGCAAGAAAGTATCATCATTGAAATGTAATCGCATATCAAGATAGCTTTTTGCATCACGGTGATCATAACCATCGCATGCTCTAAACATTGTCTCATTATGAAAATCAAATACTAAGCTAATACCATCAATAACCGCAAAGTAATCTCTCAAACCTTTTGCTGCAAACTTGAGATCATCATAGACGTCATCCTCATTGATAAGTTTACCAAGCAAGCCTTCCCCATCGTCAATTTTCTGTGCAACATTGGCAATATTTTTAAATCCGTCTTGTGCATGTACAGCTGCACTTTCTAGTGCATGAGTTGTGTCTTTTAATTCACGGGCAACTTGACCAAAATCACGATCAAATACTTCGGAAATACGGCCTAAACTTTCTTGGAATTGCGGAAAAACATCACTGTCTAATTTATCAGCAATACGTTTAAAATCATTACTAAATTGTGGTACTGAATCACGCATTTCTTTTGCAAAGGCAGCAACATCTTTCAACATACTATCGATGTTACCTTCATTGGCTGCAAAGGTTCTTTCAAGCGTTGAAGAGAAGTGTGATAATTTTCCAGAAGCTTCGTTCATATTTTTAATAAACGTTTGAATCTGTCCAGCTTCTTTACCGCCAATAACATCTTTTAATGATGTTGTAACTGATTCAACGTTGTCAGCAATCTTTCTGAACTTGTACATAAGATCTTCAATAGATACGGATGATCGTCCCGGTCTGCCAAGGGTGGCACCTGATGGTAAAATTTTTACTTCAGGGTCTCCTGGAGCTATTTCAAGATATTTAGAACCAAGCACACCTTCTTGCCTAATGATACCATAAGCATCATCATGCAATACATATTGCTCTTTTATTTGCACCTTAACCCGAGCTTGATTCTCTCCTTTGGTTAGTGCGATTTCATCAATCCAACCAACTTTAACACCAGCAATTTTAACGTCAGCTTTCTTCGTTAATCCCGAAACATCTTCAAAGTAAATCGTGTAGGGTTGATAGTCTGCAAGATGAAAGCGAAACACTCCTAGCTTGAATGTCATGTAAAAGAGAATAGCTATCGCGATAATAACGAAAATTCCAACTTTCGTTTCAATTCTCATACGCAAGGCTTTTCCTTATTCGTTATATCCAATACAATTTTTTTATTCTATATGGTATATCACCATAAGAATTACCTGATCTTACGACAATAGCAAATACTTTTTGTATAATTTCTCCAGCGATACCATAAGATACCACAGAAAAAACTTTTGGCCCAAATTTTGTCGCAAGCATTCCTTCAATACCCTGAGGCAACGTTTTATAGTCTACCCCGTATACCTTGCCTAGGCTAGTATTCCACTCTTGTTGCCATTGTACAGTCGGCTTGAAAAGTTTTATCCATGTTTGCAAAGATTCTTTTTTCGACTCAATGGTTGCACGCGCTGCACCCTGTAAACCTAGCACATCTGCCATAGATTGTGAAAACATCCATGGCTCTATTCCATCCTCTTGGGACCATGTTGTAAATAAATCAGTTAACACAATTTCAGGATTCGTTATATTCATATCGGGCTTTACAAAAACCTTATTTGCAAAAATAATATACTCCGGCCTTTCCAAAAGTTGTGTTACATCATTTATTCTATTTTTTTTGAAAAGTTTTTCTAGCCCTATAAATAAATCTGCATCTGTATGCACAATTGACTTAACCTTATCTAAAATTTTTTTTCTAAACATTTCTTGTTCTTGTTTAGTTCCCTTAAAATCTTGCTTTTCAAAGTCATACAAATTATTGAGATTAAGTTTACCATCTTCACATGCAATATAAATTTTCATATCACCATCAAGGCCGCCCTGATGGACTGATATGGTTTGCCAGCGATTGAGTATCGGCAATACCTGTTTCAAAAAAAGCGCCTCTTCAGATGGCGGTTTTTCATCTTTACCTTGTTTTTGTTCTGGCTTTTTAACGTAGAGCTGACTTAAAGCAAGACGTACCCCACTAATCGCCAACATCTTTGCTTGTTCACGTTTTTCAATGGTTGTCGTGTATGCCAAGTATGCAGATCCACGGTTGAATATTTGCGTTACCATAACAACTAATAAACTTACCAATGTAACCGTTAATACAAGAATATATCCGGGTTTTTGTTGTCGCATTACTTACCTCCTAACTTTCCGAATAACTGATTTCCATTCGGTTGTGGTGGACCCGCTGCACGCTGACCTGTAGGTTGTTGTGCTTGTCCAGGTCGCGAACCGGCTGGCCGTGGCGGACCTGGTTGTTGTTGCGCTTGTTTTGGTTGACCTGCTGGCGGTTGCTGAGCAGCTGGCGGTTGTTGTAGTTTTGGTTGAGTCACTACACCACTATCAAATGCAAAAACATGGTAGAAGAATGTATAATGTCGTGTTTGTTCTTCATCAGGATTTTTACTTTGCCATAATTCTAATTCTACCTTTATAAAAACAGGCAATAGATCTTGATATAATTCTTTATTCTCTTTGAGTATAGAATCATTCCATTCAGCAAATGGCACAAGCTCTGGCACTTCTTTTCGTTCCTCTTCGCCATCTTTCTTTTTTTCTTTTTCGTTTTTTTCGCCTTGTTTTTGCTTCGGTTGTTTTGCTGCTAAAAATTCTAACGAAAATTGCTTAATACTATCTGCTATTTGGTATGCACGAGGATTAGCTTCTTTAAATGCATCCATTTCAATTTCTATTGACTCACGACGAAATAATTTTAGGTGCTTATTATTGGTATCAGGCTCTAAGTAATATTCAACTCGAACCATACGAGGTTTAGACTCACCATATACTTGCAATGGATTATTCGTAATGAATGTAAGACTCTTCATACTTTTACCATCATTGGAACTTATAAGTGCATCTTTAACACGTGCTAATTTCTTTTTCGGCTTTGGTGGTTGAGCAGGTTTTGGTTGTTCTGCTTGTGGTTGAGAGCCCTCGGCTTGCTGAGTAGCTGATGGTTGCTGAGGCTTGTTAGATTCACTGGTACGATCATCAACAAAAACCTGTGGCACAAAAATCCCAGAAATATCTTTTTCCAATTGATTATAAATAATAGAATCTTCAAAATCCAAATCTATAGTCTCATTAATACGACTAACAGATCTTTGAGTTTGAAGATAAATGTTCAACAATATGCCACCCAAAATACTCGTGATGACAATAGCAATCATCATCTCTATAAGTGTAAAACCAGGCTTATTGTTTTTCTTTATTACCATTATTTTTTCTTTTCCTGCTGAGGCTCTGGTAAAAAGCTTATCAAACCAAGCTCTGCAGTGCTATCAATATCAAATACCCCAGTCCAACTCGCACGAACATGCTCCACAAAAACTTGATCATACTTTTCTAATTGTTTATCTCCGGGAATAAAATCAAGCTTTAAACTTGTCTCAGGATCTGCAACTTTTTGGCTTACCGATTCCTTATTTTTTCTTTGCTCCCAAAACTCCGGCCCAAAAAACATATTTTTCATAACAGCAAGACGCACAAAGTAGCCGTGTGCATGTACCACTTTACGCGCTAATGTCATTTGTGATACAAGCACCGTACTCAGTATCAATCCAATAATAGCGGTCGCCATCATAACTTCCATAAGTGTAAATGCTTTTTTGTTATGGCCGTTGAAACTCATTGTACTCCTTAAATTGGACATAAAATGGGTTAAGAACCAAGGAAACATTAACCGTAAACTCACTCGCCTCAGATGCCTTATCATCAACAAAATTAATGATAACACTTTGTGCTAGACCATCTGGAACAACAAAGAACCACGCTGTCTCACGCTCACCAAATCGCATTTGATCCTTATCCCCAATATAGAAATTTACAATGCGATAATCTTCAGGCCATGACAATTGATTCAACGTAACATTATTTCCAACCGGCTCAAACTTTTGCTCATCTACCTCTTTCAATCCGCCCTCTTTAGCTTGCGTAAGCATGATAGTTTGTCGACCAAAGTTGAATTCAATTTTTTGCAACTTATCGGTTACAATGGCATTTTGCCAAGCATTTTGCATGAGCTCATTAAGTGCTGATATTTTTTTGAAACGCTGTTGATCTGGCGTTGAACGGCGAAAGGTAGGAACCATAACGGCTGCCATGATACCAATCAGTACCATGACAACCATTATTTCTATTAACGTAAATCCAGGCTTATTATTTTTGCACAAGAACATAGTCGCTCGGATCTGCCTCTGTACCTAGTGGCCCGTATGAGTAGAGTTCATATGGCGGCTTAGCATCTTTCGACTTACGCTCATATTGATACTCTTCACCCCAAGGATCTTGAGGAATCTCATCTTTCTCTAAATATTTACCACGCCACTTTGTTGCAATTGCAGGATCTGATGGACGCTTGAGTAAATCTTGTAACTGGGCCGGATATTGACCCGTATCATTTCTAAATTGTGAAATATCTAATGCTAATGTACGTAATTCAGCTTCTGCTCGTGTTACATTTGCTCGTCGCTGATATCGTGTGTATTGTTGTATTGCTAGACCACCCAAAATACCAATGATCGTAATTACGATCATAATTTCTACTAATGTAAAACCCGATTTTGCATGTTTCATATTTTCCTTTCTATCGTACTTGTGTCAAAACTTCTGCCATTTGCATCATTGGTAATGCCATTGCAATAACAATGAAACCAACAACACAAGCCATGACAATTAACATAATTGGTTCTATCTTTGCTGTCAGACCGTCTGCATATTCCGACAACTCAAGCTCATAATTCTCTCCAACAGTCAAAAGCATCTCTGCCAATTTACCACTTTCCTCTCCCGTTTTCATCAAGTATATCGCAATTGGTGGAAAAATGTTTGTTTGCTTTAAATACTGCGTAATTTTACCTTCCTTAATAATCTTATCGCGTGCTTCAGATAGTGCTGATGCTAATACTCTATTCGTTGTAATCTTTACTACAATATCTAATGCCTCTGATAAATTTACACCACCTTCAATCAACATACCAAGTGTTTCTGAAAATTGTACAATTGCTCCATACCGAGTAAAAAATTTAACAACCGGAATACGTAACTTTATTTTATCAAGCAATAAGCTTCCAGCTGCTGTTTTAGACCAATAGATAAATACACCAACAAATGCAATGATACCGCCAACCAATATAATATAATGATTTAAAACAAAATCAGATATACCCGTAATAAAGCGCGTTGCCCATGGCAACGTTGCCCCAGCTTGCGAAAAAGTAGCCGACATCTTTGGCACAACAAATGTAAGCAATACAACAACGACCAAAAATACAATTCCCATCTGTATCAATGGTCCACGCATTGCCGATTTGACTTTCTTATCAATCACTTGCTTTTTTTCAAGGTACATTGTTAGTCGCTGTAGAATAATTTCAAGCTTACCTGTTGCTTCGCCAGCGCGGACGAGCTGAACATAAATATTGCCAAATACACGAGGATAACGAGCAAGACATTCTGCAAATGAACTTCCCTCTTTCACGCTATCTTTAACATCAATTAATATAGAACGTAATCGTCCTTCAAATTGTTCAACAAGTAATTCAAGCGCTTGCAATAATGGAACACCTGATGAAAGTAGTACGGCAAGTTGTTTAGTAAAAAGTATTTTATCTTTGACCGTTACTTTGCCAAGCGTCATACGCTTGAACAGGCTCATTTGTCCTTCGCCTGTTGTAATACTAACTGGAAACATCCCCTTTTGCGTTAATGCAAAACGAGCATCAGATTCAGAAGCAGCATCGATCTGCCCCTTAACTTTTTTTCCATTTTTTGATAATGCTTGATAAAGATATAGCGCCATTCACTTCCTTACAATTTAGCAACGGAATATTTATCTTGCATTTTGAGCAATAATTTTTCTATGTTAAACTGCAAAACATGTATCACTTTAGTTTTTGTAACATATAGAGGAGTACTAGTATGAAAATTTCTCCTTTTTTAACCGTAATTTTCACGTTGCTTTATTGTAACGTGAATTTTGTTTCGGGTCTAGAAAATGTTCCAACGAGGCCACTATCACCTTTGGATTTCGATCAAGATAGTAATAGAATCGTTCAAATCATTAAACCAGAAACAATAGAAGATTATGTTGAAGATTTATCACAACCATTAGACTTTAGTCAACTTGGTATTGATGAATTTTTTCATCGTTTTAATCACAAGCTTTACGCTCAGTTAGTATTGCCACACGGCGCACTCAGCGTTCACGTTATTGCATTTTGTCGTCAAGGTGCAGAAAGTGAACAAGGACCAGATTTTTACAACTCACTCTTTAGGATCTTTACTCGTCGCATCAAGGCAACACAGTATATGGATGCACTCGATGTCGAATATTTCATTACCAAACTTCCTGATTTACTTTCATACCTTTATGAAGCAGAACAAAAAAATAGTTCCGCAAAGCTCGCTGTTAAAGATATATTGTATGATGATTTAAGTAATAAGTTTGAATTGTTGCAAGAACAACCAGAAACGTTTTTAGAAAATCTTTCTAAAAAAATCTGTGCTAAATTTATTCAATATGATTCTGCTCAAAAAGGCGATGTAACTATTCATAAGCTGCGTATTACCATCATGAAAATTCTTGATGCATGTTTATCAAAACTTGCATGGTCACAACCATATGATCGTGATATATGGGATAACTTCAAGCTGATTCTTCAAGCAATTCTCCATTTAAAACTTCACCACATTATCACTGATTCTGAAGATATTAAGGATCTTATTGATACGGCAACCATACGCTTTTGCCATTTTGTTAACCTTACTGGTGGATTGTTACCAGTAGATTTTTATCATGCTGTAAATGAAGATCTAAAATCTCATATAATGGGTATTGATGATTTTGAAGAAGAATTAGATTGCATCTCTACAATGCGAGAAATTATTCAAGCGACTATGATAGAAAATGTTGGCAAAGCGGTAGCAAAAGAACGTTTTGGTTTATTAGCACAAGAGAATATGCAAAGTTTATAAACTCCATTACTACTCAGCCTTTTTAAGCTTCATTCCGCTCTCGTATCCTGTGAATTGAGTTGTATTGTCCGGGTTTAGGATATTAGAGATAATTCTAAACCAAAGATTGATGTTGTCAAACCTTATATAGTGACATTTTGATACGTAATACAGGTTTGTATTGTATACAAGCACATACTAGAAGCTTAAATTTCTTTTACGTTTTTTACTCTTCGACTGTTCGACAATAGGTTCCTCTTCGAGCTTGCATGTAAACTCTTTACCATCCTTGTAGTTGGTAATAGGACGTTTCTTCATTTCAGCCAATAACAAACTCTGTGCATCAGTTAACATAGTCTTTTTTGTTTTTTCTTGTATTGATTCTGATATCGATATAGAATCATTATCATTACTAATACCGGCAACAATCATCTGCATCTGTGCATGCATAAGACTCGACAAAGCCATCCGCTCTTGCAGAAGTTCTACATTCCAGCATTGCATTTTACCTTCTCTGCTTACGGTTTCCCCCGGTTCTAATATTGCTAAGGTGTCAATTGGATATTGCGTATGAATTTTACATAATTGCTGCTCAGAGATCAGGTCCCAAAGAATTATTCTACCAATGCTATCTCCAGAAAAAATTTTGTTACCATCAAATTTGACTATAGAAGATATAACACTATTATAATCATTTTGTTGCAATCTTTTTGCCGGTTTATTACTTAAAATAGTTATAGATCCATACGCCGATCCAGCAGCAATGGTATCTTCATCTAACATCGTAAGACAGGTTATATCATCTCCTGGCAAACAATATTCCTTAAGACTGCCATCTCTTCTATCCCATATTTGTACCATTCCGTGTCTTGAACTCAAATCTTTATATTTTGTACGCACAAGCGTGGTGCAAGTGGTATCGGAAGAATTATTATTTTTATACCCATATGCAACTTTAGTACGTTTTCCTGTATATCGATCATAAACAAATACCACATCAGTACCGTGTACAGACAGCAGAACATCATGGTTGTTTGCCAGTACCCGCAGTGCTGTCCTATCCTCTTCTTTTATCTGAGGTGAAACGTTTATTGGCTTATTCCACCTATCAAATTGTGACGCCAGACCCTTTTCATGTCTGGAAAGCCATAAATAACGCATTGCCGCATTAACATATGGTTTATTAATTCCAAGCTGGCGCGACTGTAAGGCATTGGTTATATTAATATTTGATGGACCACCATACCCAATGCCAAAATAAAGTAGGGTTAAAAATAGGAATCTCTGTTTAATCATTTTTTCTCTCTTGAAATTATGTTGTTTTAATTAGCTTGACCGTCATTAATAACGACTTGTTTTATACATATTTTTTATGAATAAAGTTTTTATTAATTGCATGTTAGATCTCCGATGTTAATACTAGAATGTCCGAGCTACATCCTTATTATATAGATCAAGAACTTTAATTAGAATCTTGCCCATAAATTCCTATTAGCCTTAATTGTGCCGCCATGTACTCGGGCGTAGAATTTTTTCTTTCACAATCATCACAGTCTATTCCTGCTGCAAGCATTTCATGCTGCGCTTGTTTCAAGCGTGATAAAGAAACATTATCTGTAAGAAGTTCTGCATCCCACACACGCACCGTTTTATCACGAGATCCTGAAACTATTTTATTTCCCAATCCTGCTGCTGAGTTAACCGTGTCTTTATGCCCTTTCAGTACCTGCAAGCATTGACCATTCTCATCCCATACACGCACCGTTTTATCATGAGATCCTGAAACTATTTTATTTCCCCATCCTGCTACCGAGATAACCCCTCTTTCATGCCCATGCAGTACCTGCAAGCATAGACCATTCTCCCATACACGCACTGTTTCATCAGAAGATCCTGAAACTATTTTATTGTCCCATATTGCTACTGAGTTAACCTCGCCTCTATGCCCTTTCAATTCCTGCAAGCATTCACCAGTCTCATCCCATACACGCACCGCATTAAAAAATCCTGAAACTATTTTATTTCCCCATACTGCTACTGATCTAACATCACCTTTATGCCCTTTCAGTTCCTGCAAGCATTGACCATTCTCCCATACACGCACTGTTTCATTAGAAGATCCTGAAACTATTTTATTGTCCCATATTGCTACCGATAAAACATCGCCTTCATGTCCTATCAGTTCCTGCAAACATTGACCATTCTCCCATACACGCACTGTTTCATCAGAAGATCCTGAAACTATTTTATTTTCCCATATTGCTACTGAGTTAACCTCGCCTCTATGCCCTATCAGTTCCTGAGGTTTATTCCACTCAACAAATTGTTTTTTCAAGCCTTTTTTATATCGTGCAAACCATAATTCTTTCATCGCTTTATTAACGTTAGGACATTGCATCCCTATTTCACGCATGGAAAGTACATTAACTAGATTGTTACCTGAATATTTATGTTTCTCCATGGCAAACATTGTTGTTTGATTCAGGAGTAAAGTTAGTATGAATAAAGTTTTTATTAATTGCATGTTAGATCTTCGATGTTAAAAAATAGTAAAATTATTTATACACATTAGCCACTCTATTAGTCTACAAAATACAATTTTATACCAAACACTTTACGTGTTACATATAAGTTTGCAAACAAAGCCCCTACTAAAGGCACAACCCAAAACCAAAAGCATACCGTTTCTAGTAAATAGTGTTGAAGAGGGATCGATAAAAATTTAATAATGAAAACCATCAATCGATACACAAAATAATAACTCGACATAATACAAACAAGCTGCAATAGCATTCGTACAACAAATGGTATTAATTTAGGCAAAAAGAGCTTAAAGCCATGATGCTTATGCAAGTAATAGTAAAAGAAAACTGTTTGAAACATACCACCAATAGTCGTTGCTATAGCTAAACCAGTTGCAGCCCAAAATTGCATAAGAATGATATTAAGAACCACATTAAGCAGCGTTGCTGCAATTGTAATAATAGTTGGACGACGTGTATCATGTAATGCATAAAAAATGTTAATAAGAATCTTATTAATAGAAAAGAAAAAGAGCCCTACTGTAAACGCAATCAAAATATTCTGCGTCAAAAGTGCATCAACAATAGTAAACTTCTTTGATACAAATAATGTTGAAAATATTTCATACGAAAAGAAACTCATAATAATAGAAGCTGGTAGCGTAACCCAAAGTATGAGCTTACTCGCTTCAAAAAGATAGAACCATAAGCGCCGAGGTGCATAATGTGCAACTCGAGAAAAATGTGGCAATAAAATTGTTGCAAATGCTATAGCAAAAATACCTAATGGAATACCCATAAATCGTGATGCATAATAAACCCGAGTCAAAGAACCTGCAACTAAAAATGATGCTAAAGAGGTATCAACAAATAGATTCAGCTCTAAAACACTCATCCCCATAAAACATGGTAAAAAGCGCTTCATTAAAGTCTTAAAATTGTCTTTAGCTTTTTGGTCAATCGGTAGAAATTTAAATTTAAGTTTAAAGTAAATATAGATGTGCATTAAAAATTGTGTAAAAGCACCTAGCAAGATAATGTAACACAATCCGGTAACTGGCAACCCAAACTTTAATCCTAAAACAAGTCCAAAAACAAAGAATATGTTCAAAACGACTGGTGAAAATGCTGGTACAAAAAAATGATTTATCGCATTGAGTGCACCTGCAAGCAATGCACTACTTGAAACGAATAAAATAAACCCAATTAAAATACGTAAAAATGGCACCGCATAGGAAACTTGTTCAATTGAAAACCCTGGAGCAATAACACGAATGACATACCATGCAAACACAAATATAAATGTGCATAAAAGAAAAAGTATTCCTTCGAAAAATAGAAATGCAAGTGTCATAAGACGACTTACATCATCCCGAGAATCTTTCTTAAAGACGCTAACAATGGTCGGCACAAATGACGCTGTTAACGCACCTTCTGCAAATATTTTACGTAAAAAATTTGGAATCTTGAATGCGGTAATAAATGCGTCAGAAACAACACCAGCACCAAGATAGCGCGCCATAAGTGCTTCTCGTGCAAGGCCTAAAAGTCTACTTAAAAAGGTTGAAAATCCAACCTCAACCGTCTTTTTTACAATTGATCGTTTACCTAGATTGTGTGCCATAATATTTCTTTAGGTTTAAATTTTATAAACAAAAATTTCCATCATGAAGCCGTAAGACTATATCCATTGCTTGCGCAACTTGCGCATCGTGCGATGCTATAATGAGTCCCATACCCCACTCGCGTTGATATTCACATAACAAATCAACAATTACACGCCCTGCTATATCATCCAAATTTCCCGTTGGTTCATCTGCAAGCAAAAATGGTGGCTTATTAAATAGCGCTCGCAATATTGCCACTCGTTGCTGTTGCCCCCCAGATAATGAACGAGGATGCATATGAGCTTTATCAGCTAGCCCAACCTTTTCTAATAATTTAAGTGCATGAGCATGCGCTTGTGCATATTCATATCCAATAATAAGTCCTTTAAGCATGACATTTTCAATGACTGATAATTCCGTTAATAAAAGCGGTTCTTGAAATACAAGTCCTACATTTTTATTTAAAAAAAAAGAACGCTGACGTACGTCAAATTTGTTAATATTAAGCTTATCAAAATAGACCAAACCATCTGTTGGTGTATCTAGTCCACATAATATGTGCATAAGTGTTGATTTACCACTTCCTGAAGCTCCAGTTATTGCATATGATCGCCCAGCGTCAAATGTATACGTAAGGTTATCAAGCACTGTTATCGTTCGCTCACCTTGCGTAAATGCTTTAGAAACTGAATCCAATATAAAGGTATGCTTTGTATTCATAATTACCTAAGAGCAGAGATTAAATATCATTTTAAGCTTAACAGAAAAAGCTGCTTAACATAAGCAGCAACTTTGAGTATTATAAAGTAAAGACATGCACATATTACACAAGGGAGCTTAAGTGGTAAAACTTAATGTTGGTGTTTTCATGGGAGGCAAGTCCATGGAAAACGAAGTTTCATTTAATTCTGGTCGTACAGTTTGTGATCATCTTGATACAACACAATATAATATCATACCAATCTTTCAGCGATTCAATGGTGAGATTTATATTCTTCCACTTCGCTTTTTACATCGTGGCAAAATTTCAGATTTCGATCATAGACTCCCTGCCGAAGCACAACGTTTAGAATGGGAAGATCTCAAAAGCATGGTCGATTTTATCTACCTTGCAGCACATGGTAGATATATGGAAGACGGCAGTATTCAAGGTATGTTTGAAATGCTTCAAATACCATACTTAGGCTCTAAAGTCTTTGCCAGCGCACTTGGCATGGATAAACTAATTCAACGACACTTCCTTAATGCTGCTAACATTAAAACCCCAAAATATATTGCCCTCAGCGTTGAAGACGTTAATAATTTTGATAAGCATAGCGAAGTAATTTTAGAAAGCATTGACCAAGCCGGTATCAAATTTCCACTCGTCGTTAAACCAGTTCGAGAAGGCTCCAGTCTTGGTATTTCAATTGCAAACAATAAAAAAGAACTTGCCATAGCCTTAGTTGACGCGGCTTACATTTATCCAAATCAACCACAATCGGTTATCATTGAAGAAAAAATCAATGGCATGGAATTTACAAGCATTATCTTAACTGACCCAAAAAGTGGTAACCCTATTCCTCTTCCACCAACAGAAGTTATTGCAGAAGCTGGAACACATTTTTTTGATTACCAACAAAAATATATGCCGGGTCGTGCACATAAATTCACTCCTGCTCGCTGCACAGATGAACAAATAAAACTCATTCAAGATGTAAGTGTTAAAACAATGCAAACTCTTGAGATGGAAAATCTTGCTCGCATTGATGGATTTTTAACTGAAAATAATGAAATCTTTATTATTGATCCGAATACTATTTCTGGCATGGGGCCATCATTTTTTCTCTTTCGACAGGCTGCAGAAATCGACATGAGCCATACACAGCTCATCAATCATTTAATTGAAACAGAATTATATCACTACAACATGGCACAGAATCTTGAAGCTCGTAAACTAGAAAAGAAAACTGCTATGACAAAAAAATGTGTTGTTGCTGTCCTTCTCGGCGGCCGAACAAATGAAAAAGAAATTTCTTTAGAATCTGGACGCAATGTCATTTATAAACTCTCTCCTGAAAAGTATGCTGTTATCCCGGTCTTTGTTAACAAGGACTTAGATCTTTACGTGATCAATCAACGATTACTCGTAGCTAACAGCACCAAAGAAATTGAAAATAATATCACACCAGACATGAAAATAAGCTGGACAGAACTTGCTGAAACAGTAGATTTTGCATTCATTGCACTTCACGGCGGCGAAGGTGAAAATGGTTGCGTTCAAGGTACTTTAGAAATGCTTGAAATTCCTTACAATGGTTCTGGTGTACTTACAAGTGCTATGTGTATGGATAAAGCAAAAACAAATCATTATCTTAAACAACGCGGTTTTGATGTTCCTAACAATGTTTTGGTTTCAAAAAATGACTGGAAAAAATCTCAAGAAAATACTTTAGATACCATTCAAAAATCTTTACCATTATATCCTCTCATTGTTAAACCTCATGATGATGGTTGCAGCGTTATGGTACAAAAGGCAAAAAACGATACGCAACTTGCAGATGCTCTCAATAGTATTTTTGCTGAAAAATCATACGCCCTGATTGAAGAGTGTATTGAAGGTATGGAATTAACAATTGGCGTTATTGGTAATACACAACCATATGCATTACCTCCAAGTGAAACTGTCGTTTCTAAAGATATTCTATCAATTGAAGAAAAATTCCTACCTGGAGCAGGCGAAAATCAAACACCTGCTCGATTACCACACGATACATTAGAATTTGCACAACGCACCGTTGAGCGTATTTATGCAGCTCTAGACTGCAAGGGTTATTGTCGAATTGATTGCTTTTATCAAAATGAACATCAATCACCTACCAAAAAAGAACGTATCGTCTTTATTGAAGCAAATACACTTCCAGGCATGACGCCTGCTACATGTCTCTTCCATCAGGCTGCTGAAATTGGAATCAAACCTATGGATTTTATTGATATCATTGTCGAACTTGGACTACAGCTACATAAATTGCAAAGCGATGAGACAATGTTACCATTACAAGATATACTCAAAGAAAAACAGTTATAGGAGATTGATGAAACAAACAAAAAAAATGTTTAGCACTTTAGCATTAACGTTATTATTGAGTTCATGCTCATGCCAAAGCGAAAAAAAAGAAGTTGCAGAAAAGAAAGAATTTGCTGACAAAAAAGAAATGGTAGAAAAGAAAGGAATCCCAACCATGCAACGTACAGAATCTGGCCTTAGATACGAAGTCCTCAAAGAAGCCCCTGAAGGTGCTGTAAAACCTCAAAGAGGACAAATGGTGGAAGTCGATTATACAGGCTGGCTCAATGAAGGCGAAGATAAACAAGGAGCTAAGTTTGATAGCAGCATCGACCGTGGTGAACCATTTGTATTTACAGCAGGTATTGGCCAAGTTATTCGCGGCTGGGATGAAACTTTACTTGATATGAAAGTTGGCGAAAAGCGTCGTGTATATATTCCGTCCGATCTTGCTTATGGTGCTCGTGGTGCAGGCGGTATTATTTCACCAAATGCTGATCTAATTTTTGATGTTGAACTCCATAAAATTAGATAAAAATTAAATAAAAAAGCGGACCGAAAAATGGTCCGCTTTTTTATTTAAAGGACAATGTAAACTACTCGCCCCTAAAGGAGCGAGAATGCGCAAGCTTTTTAGTTCAAGAATTTTTTTTACTTAAAAACTTCTTTATCTCACTATGCGATCGATCTAACAGCTTCTCTATTTCTTGATAACAGGAGTCACTTTGTATAACTGTATCAACAGCATTATTATCCCAATTAGCCCAAGTATCACTTGGTGGAATAAGATTTCTAAGTGATAATCTAACTATATGCATATGCGCTTTAAGTTGCTGCTCTGCCGTTCCATGTTCAGTAGCTTTGGTATAAAACGATAAGGCCTTTTCATATTCACCACGTTTTTCAGCGTTGCTAGCTCTAGTATCTAAAGCTTTATATTTATCCTTGGCATATGTAAACCAAAACAAACCGTCTTCACCACAAAAAAACCATTGAATTGTGCGATAGCCATTCAGAGAGTCTTTTGATATAACCCATTCCTGAATCTCTTTCGATGGCACTCCTCGAATGCATCTACTCCATACTTTCCATGTAGCTGGCTCATCCGCATACTCTAAACTCCTTTGGGCTAACCAAAGTGCCAATTCAGGCTCATTCCGCCTAACTGTATCTGCTAGCTTCGCCAACTCCTTCGGCTCATCTTGTACACGAATTATTCCATCTGAATTTTGTGAAAATTTAGAACGAACTAACAATTGTTGTCCCTTCTTATGATACTCTGGAATACTCTCTAAAATATGCATATTAACCGAACAAACAAAAATAAAAAACAGCGAGCGCAAAAAAGAACTCTGCATATAAAGATCCTCATTTAATGTATAGAATATAAAGGAAAATATACCAAAAATAAATTGCCTTTAAAACAACTTAAATAATTACAAATTTTTTATTAAACTTCCTGCCTCTTCCCAACTAACAATATTTCCTTTTTGACGCGATTGAGTGAGCTCTCCCCCATATATAAGATATCCATTTGCTGGATCAGCTTGAGCAAGCTCATTCCATCTTTCTAAACTATTAAACAAATTGCTTTGAATCGTTGCACCAGATTTTATTTCTATAGGCACCAATCGTGTCCCTTGATTTACAATACAATCAATCTCAATATATCCATTTTTATCTCGCCAAAAATATAACGGAACCGGCAATCCTTGGTTATAAAATTGTTTGTAAAAATCAGCTATGATCAAATTCTCAAAAAGATGTCCCCTAAAGGAACTAATCCCCATCTCTTTAGCTGATGTTAGACCCAAAAGTGAACCTGCAAGACCTGTGTCATAAAAAAATAATTTAGGTTTTTTTATGACACGCTTATTAAAATTTTCATGATGAGGAGACAATAAAAAAATAATATAGCTTGCTTCAAGAATAGAAAGCCAACTCTCTGCTGTTTTTTGGGTAATGCCACAGTTCATTGCTAAATCAGTTACATTGAGAAGTTGACCTATTCTAGCTGCACATAGCTTCATAAATTTTCTAAATTTACTTAAATTTTCTACATTAATTAACTGGCGTATATCACGCTCTACATAAGAATGGATATATGATGGATAAAATTCTTCATTGCTAAAATTTTCTGTATAAATCCTAGGATAACCTCCTTTAACGATTAATTGATTTAATACCGGCAAAATTTCATTTCTTTCAAGTTCGTTAATAGATAAAGGAAGTAATGTTAAAATACCAATTCTTCCAGCAAGAGACTGAGTAACGGCTTGATTCATCAAAAAATTCTGCGATCCTGTTACTACAAAATAACCGGGTCTGCTTTTTGCATCCGATTCAAGTTGAATATAAGAAAGTATTTGTGGCACATATTGAAACTCATCTAAAATAATCCCATGCGAATTTTCATACTCTTTTAAAAAGCCTTTCGGGTCCGAAGCAGCAAAATCTCTTGTATCAGGATCTTCAAAATTTAAATATGTATGGTTTTTGAAAACGTTTTTAACCAAAGTTGTCTTGCCAGACTGTCTCGGCCCAAATACACCGACAACAGGAAACTTTGAAAATCTCAGAAGAGTATCAGTCAAATTTCTTTTTAGAATCATTCAAACCTCCCTTTATGCTAAATTAAGGCTTTTTATTTATTCTAACATCAAACAACCGATAAAAACAAGAAATATTGTGCTATTTAAGTAGTCGACTACGCAAATAGCACAATATTACAGCTAATTCCCACTAATTATTATGCTATTTACGCACCTAACTGCGTGATTAGCATAATTAACGATTTGTTATTTTCAACACTTTGATTTGAGTTATATTACTTTTTTAGCATCTGTGGATAGCGCCATGCGATCATTAAAAGACCAATTAAGTGCGGTATCGCTACAAGCACCAATACAACATCCATAACTTTCCAAACAAATGGGACTGGCACAAGCGCACCAAAGAAAATTATAACTGCTGAAAAAACGTAATATGAGTTCATAAATCGATATTGGCTAAACGATGCAAACGAACGACTACCATTAAAGGTATTGCCTATAAGTGTCGTAATAACAAAAAAGATAACACTTATAACAAGAATATACTTACCATAGTAAGGAGAGTAAGCACTGAATGCTTGATACGTCATGGTCGATGTAAATCCACATTGTTGCCATAGCCCTGTAAGTAAAACAATAAGACCTGAAATCAAACACAAAAATGTGTCCGCAAATACAGAATACATTGCCATAATAGCCTGATCTGATATCCGCTTAACATCTGCAAATGAATGCGCAATAGAGGAAGTACCAATACCACATTCTGTAATATATGCTGCACGATGAGTACCAATACGAACGGCGCTAAAAAGTGATGCTCCAATAAAACCACCAATTGGTGCTGCTGGAACAAAGGCATACTTGAACATCAACTTTATAGCAGCCCACAATGCAAATGGATCATAAAATAAAATTGTTAATGCAAATGAGACATAAAGGAAGAACATGATAGGAACTATTTTTGTAGTAAATGAACCAACACGTTGAATACCACCTATCAATACAACCAAAACAATCACAGCAAGTCCTAATCCAGTCACCCAATGAACAATACCCTCATTAACTAAGATCGCTGCTAATGTATTGGTTTGCAATCCAGACCAACCCGCGAAAAGAAAAACCGTGCTAAATCCATACCAATGAGCAAGGTTATTACTAATAAGTTTTAAATATTGCGCTGGACCACCAAGAATTTGTCCGGTTTTTGTTGTATCTCGTGTGTGTAAGGCAAATGAAACTTCTGCATATTTGGTAACACATGAAATTATTGAATAGGCAACAAGCCAAAATAATGCACCTGGACCACCCATTAAAATAGCAACAGTGGGACCAACCATGTTTCCCATACCAATGGTACCGGCCATTGCAGTAAAAAGTGCCTTATAGGGACTAACAGTTTTAATACCAGCTTCGCGCTCTTCTTTCGGACCACCTGCAATGATCCTGATAAATCGTCTAACAGAACGAAATTGAATAAATCTAGTCTGAATAGTCAGAATGACACCAGTAGCCAAAAACAAGGTTAGCGCTGGAAAAGCCAAATAGCCATCTATCATTTCAAAAAAACAAAACCAATTCATAATTATTTTTTTTCTTTATTGAATATTTATATCTATCTAAAGTTCTTAGATTACACTTTTTTTGCTAAAAAGGCTAAAGCTTGTCTCATGAGAACATCAAATTTCGATGCATCATGATCCTTTTGTTCTCGTAAGTGAGCCATTGCTTGAACAATCTCTGGCTTTGAATAATTGAGTGATGATAATGCATCTGAAACGGTAATTAGATGCGTAGCCCCACCAAATTCTTGTCCTGGAAGATTGGTCAGTTTTTTGACCTTGCTATGAAGTTGAATAACAATCTGTTCCGCTTTTTTTGGTCCGATGCCACTTACTTTGCTCAGAGCTTTAAAGTCATGACTTGTAACAGCATGTACTAATTGTTCTGGTGAAAGTTCATTAAGAAGCGATAAAGCCATCTTTGGACCGACACCATTACAGCTTAAAACTATTGAAAACATCTCACGCTGGGCACGCGTCTCAAATCCAAACAGGCTTGGACCATTATCCTGACTCCAGTGCATATAAGTAACCAGCTCTATTGCTTTACCAACAGAAGGTCCTACACTAGCAGGAACTGCCAAGGCAAATGTAATACCAGTTTGCTCTACCTGGACCTCAATCATCGTATTATCAACCGATTTAATAATGCCTTTTAAAGCACTTATCATAGATGAATTTCCTTTCGCTCTACTGTTTACAGTATAATGCAGATAAGAACGTTGACAATATAACTGGTTTTGGTACCATTTTCTATATATACAAAGTGATGCGGGAATAGCTCAGTGGTAGAGCGTTGCCTTGCCAAGGCAAAGGTCGCGGGTTCGACACCCGTTTCCCGCTCCAGTTTTGCTAAAATCTCATTCATTTGTTATTTTAGAAATGTATAGAGTGCCTAGGGGGATGGGCTAAATCAAGCAAAACGAAATCGTTCCTTGTCACAAAAAAGAATCCTAGCTAGAATCGAATCTGTAATATCCCATTAATAATACAAGGGACAGAAAAAGGTATTTTTCCAATGAAATCTATTATTCAAGAGGCCTCATCAATCATAAAGGCGATTGAGCGAGGACTACAAAAAGCAGGCAATCCACTCGAGTTTACCGTCTCTATATTAGAGCAGCCTGTTAAAAATTTTTTTGGTCTAACAACCAAACAAGCTAAAATTTGTTTAAAATTCCATGAACAACCTGCTGAAGGTAAAACTGAACCACGTAGACGACCATATCCACAAAAGCAACGTCAACGACATGGCGGTCAACAACAACGTACAGATCAACCTAAAACATATCCAGAATCTCGAGGACCGCGTCCACAACAACGCCCAGAACCTCAAAAACATCCTCAAGAAGGTGATGGTCAACGTCAATCGCGAGTAGAGCAGCCACGTCGTACGGAACAACAACCGCGTACCGAACATCCTCGTCGAATAGAACAACCTCATCGTACGGAACAACAACCACGCGTGGAACAGTCTCGTCCAGAGCAACCACGAACTGAACAACAGCCTAATAGTGTTCAAGGTGAACAACAACAAAGATCTAAAAAAAGACGCCGCTATTATCATCGTCCAAAAAAGACCCAAGATAAGCAATAATCGTATACTGGGAGGTTATGTGAATACGTTTATAGCTCAAGACGAGCAGACTATTGTTGCACAATCAACGCCATCTGGCACTGGTGCGTTAGCTATTATACGGCTATCTGGCAATATCACAATTGCCGTAGCTGATAAATTTATCTCTTTTGCATCGAAGAAAAAACTTACAGACCTTGATTCTCATACCGTACATTATGCAACTATATGCAAGAATGATACGATCATCGATCATGTCATGGTTACTTTATTACGTGGACCAAAAACGTTCACCGGACAAGATACTGTTGAAATCACGTGTCATAATAATCCATTCATTATCGAAGCTATCATTGAACAAGCTATTACGCATGGAGCTCGACTAGCTCAAGAAGGCGAATTTACCAAACGTGCAGTGTTAAATGGTAAAATTGATATCGTACAGGCAGAAGCGATCAATGAGCTCATTCATGCACAAAATAAATACATGCTCCAACAATCATTAGCGCAACTTGATGGTGGTTTTTCACGCTGGATTGGTGATATTGAAAAAGATTTACTACATTGCATCGCTCTTTCTGAAGCAAGCTTTGAATTCATTGATGAAGAGATGGAATTTGATAAACAAATACGACAACTCTTAGAACAACTTCAATTAAAAATTATTGAAGTTCAAAAAACATTTGATATTCAACAACAAATTCGTGAAGGCATTCGCATCGCACTTATTGGAACAGTAAATGCCGGTAAATCTTCTCTCTTTAATGCATTACTCAATAAAAACAGATCAATTGTAACAAACATTGCTGGCACAACACGTGATTCAATTGAAGCTGGCGTCTACCGCAAAAATTTTTATGTCACATTCGTAGATACAGCAGGTCTTAGAAAATCAGAAGATACTATTGAACAAGAGGGCATTAACCGCGCACTGCAAGAAGCGCACAAGGCGGATATTGTCTTATTAGTTGCAGATGGTACACAGAAATTGTCTGGACAGGAAACTGAAATCTATTCACAATTACTTAAACAATATGAACCAAAAATAATTTCTGTAACAACTAAATCAGATCTCCCAAGTAAGTCATTATTGTTGCTTAATAATTCAATTGCAACATCAAGCAAAAATAAGACAAATCTTGACGTCTTGGAACAAGCAATAGATAACAAAATTGCAAAACTTACAGCAACACTAGAATCGCCTTTCTTGCTTAACAAACGACAATTCAATTTGTTGTCTGTTCTTAAAAAGCAACTTGAAACTATTAACGAAAATATAAAACAACATATCGATTATGAATTACTTTCATTGCATTTAAAGGAAGCTCTTGAGCAACTCAGTGAACTTTCTGGTAAGACAATTACCAAAGATAGCATGGATGCTATCTTTAAAGAATTTTGTATCGGAAAATAATTACCTAAAATGCTCTAATGCATCTTATAAAACATTTTTATATTGTTTTTGGGTGGCACTTCCAAGCACGATCCAGATGATACTTTTATCGCATCAATAATTATAACTAACTGACCAGGAGCCAGCAATTTGATGATTAGAAGATTGACTGAGCCCATTTGGATGTAATACTCTATTCCTTAATGCACGATCCCGCATTCTGATCATAAGCCAAGCATTAAAAAAATTTGATTCAATGTTTGCAACATTTGCTACTGTTTGTTTACAATCATGCAATTGTTGCAACACTGTAACTTCTAATTCTTTTTCATTTTGTGCATCGGTCATTTCTAAAAAAGCTTGAAGGTCATCCTCTGATACTTGAGCAGCTTTACTCACTACATCAAATCGATTACACAACCTCTCCAATATTTGATAATCAGCTGATTCGATTGCTTCATCTGTATCCATTTTTACACATAAACAATTTGTATTATAATCACTATCATTTTCGGTTGAAATTTTGTCAGGAAAAAGAAAACTACCAGCATCAACATTCAAAATCAAAAAAAGAATAGCTACAAAAAAAACCTTTTTCATGTTTTTTCTTTCAATTTTTATAATCCATATTATCAATCAATTGTATCGAATATGACGTAACCAAGACAATTATTCGATCACATCATCAGATTATATCCTATTAGAAAAACAAGCTATCTTTTAATCAATATTTGAGTAGACAAATTTCGTCTCTGCACGCCTATTAACTGATTGAGCTTCCTTTTCATCATCAAAACAAATCGCTTTGGATGCACCACGACCCACTATTTTCATGTTTTTTCGAGGAATACCTAGCTTTTGATATTCTTTGGCAACGTTTTCTGCTCGACGGTGAGACAAGGCTGTATTATATACCTCTGAGTGAGAAATCAAACATGCATGTCCTTCAATAAGTACAATGGCCCCAACAGATACAGCCTGTTTGGCTTCTTTGGCATTCTTTTTAAGCTTATTCCGCTCTGATGGCTGTATTTCATCACTATCGTATTCAAATTGAATTACCTGTCCATTTTCTTGATCGACATCCTCGAGCTCCTGCCATGCAAATTGATCTGCCTCAGCTTTTAGTTGTTTTGCCGCTGCACCAGCATCTTCACCAAAAATATCGAAATCTGTGTCATCTTCTAAGACAAATGCACCAATCTGGTCATCATATTTGCTCACTCGTGCTGATCCAGCAGCTTGAGAACCGGCGGCACCACGGCTAACTTTTTGTTTTTGCTTGCCACAACCAGCCAATCCAAGCAATAGCAGCAAATATACATAAAAACGTTTGTCCATTCTAACTCCTCTAGGTCAAACCCCCCAACGGGAGGAACTGTATCAATTGCATAGAATATAGGGTATAGTAAAGAAAAACAACTTTTAAAAAGTAAAAGAGAAAAAAATACAGGAAAATATATATTAATGAAAAGAATCTTAATTAGCGAAAATCCGTGGCAAGCTCGTGCGGCCATCACGGATAATGATCGGCTGCAAAATGTTTATTTTGAGCCACGCACGACAGAGCATTTAGAACGCTCATTTTTCAAAGGTGTTATTACAAAAGTATTACCCGGAATTCAAACAGCATTTGTCGATATCGGCAAGGAAAAAGCTGGATTTTTGCATATATCAGAAATTGATAGAGAGCTTGCCCTAACACGAATGGGCGAATCTATTGTAATCGAAGAAGATGAAGAAGAAGAAGAAAAAAAACCCATCCGCAACAAACGTCCGGCTGACATTTCAAAAATTCTCAAGGAAGGTGAACCTATTATCGTACAGGTTAATAAAGAACCGGTGTATGAAAAAGGTGCAAAACTTACAACATGCTTTACGCTGCCTGGTCGCTTTATTGTTTTAATGCCAAACATTCCACGTATCGGAATTTCTAAAAAAATAGAAGATCGCAATGAACGTCAGCGCCTTAAAGAATTACTTCGTAACAATCTTCCTGAAGGCATGGGTTGCATTATTAGAACTTCTTCCGAGCATAAAAGTGATAAAGAAATTATCAACGACCTTACATTTCTCGTTCATACTTGGAACAAAATTTTACAAAAATATGCCAAAGCTGAACCAAAAGAAAAAATTCATACTGATGTAGGACTCCCTTTACAAGTAGTTCGTGACTATCTTGATGATGATGTTGATAGCATAATCGTCAATAATAAAGAAACCCAATATCAAATATACGAGTTTATAAAAGAAATCGCTCCAGAATATACCCATAAAATAAAGTACTATTCTGAACCCCCTGCCCTATTTGATAAGTATGGTATTGAAAAACAAATTCATGAGGCCTTACAAAAAAAGACGTCTTTACAATCTGGTGGATCAATCATTATTGAAACAACCGAGGCTATGACAGTTATCGATGTTAATACAGGTAAATTCACTGGTTCAAGCAACCTTGAAGACACAATTTTGCAAACTAATTTAGAAGCTGCACAGGAAATTGTTCGCCAATTACGCTTAAGAAACATCGGTGGTCTCATTGTTATTGACTTCATTGATATGTCTAGCAATTCTAATAGGCAAAAGCTATATCGACATTTAGAGCAACGACTTAAAGAATACGATAAATTCCAATCTGTGGTATTGAAAGTATCAGAGTTTGGTCTTGTTCAGATGACTCGTAAACGTTCTGGAAAAACGTTACAACAACAATTAACACAAACCTGCTCTTGTTGTAAAGGACTTGGCGTCGTTAAATCAACACGAACTCAGTGCTACAGCATTTTACGACAAGTTAAAGCCGACCTTGAAGCCCAGAGTAAAACAGCTTACACGCTCTATATCAACCCAATCATGTTTGATTTCCTTAATCATACGGAATATAATTCCATTCTTGATTTGGAAAAAAACAATAACTGTACATTGACATTAGCTGTAGATAATAAACTAGAAACTAATGATCACAGGCTCGAGTCTTAGCCAACAGATTTGTCTGTTTTTCTGACTCTTGGTATACTTAATGGTAAATATTACAATAAATTCTTAAGGACGTGTTGATATTATGTCAAAAACACCTTCAATTTTAGATACGTATACGGACTATGAAACCACCATTGGTATTGAAGTTCATGTTCAATTACAAACAAAAAGTAAAATTTTCTGTTCCTGCTTAAACACAGTGTCAGATCAACCAAATACAAATATTTGCCAAATATGTTCTGGCTATCCTGGAGTACTTCCAGTACTTAATAAAGAAGTGGTAACAAAAGCTATACTTGCCGGATTGGCAACCAATTGTTCCATTAGTCATTTATCACATTTTGACAGAAAACATTACTTCTATCCTGATCTTCCAAAAGGCTTCCAAATTACACAAGGTGCACATCCAATTTGCACAGAAGGTTATGTTCCTATCACATTAGAAAATGGTTCTATTAAAAATATTCGTTTAATGAGAATTCATATTGAAGAAGATGCTGGTAAGAATATTCATTCAACAAATAGCAATGAAAGCTTTGTAGATCTTAATCGTGCTGGCACACCATTATTGGAAATTGTTACCTATCCAGATATTTCAAGTACTTATGAAGCAAAAACATACTTAAAAGCATTGCGCAACATCGTTACGTATTTAAGAATTTGTTCTGGTAACATGGAAGAAGGAGCTTTTCGAGCTGATACAAATATCTCCGTTCGTAAAAAAGGAGAAAAGAAGCTTGGAACTCGTTGTGAACTTAAAAATATTAACTCATTCAAATTCATTGGTGATGCAACTGAATATGAAATACAGCGTCAAATAGAGACGCTTGAATCTGGTGGTAGAATTATACAGGAAACACGTCTGTGGGATACCAATAAAAAACAATCTTTCCCTATGCGCTCTAAAGAGGAAGCAGCAGATTATCGCTATTTCCAAGAACCAGATTTGCCACTTATTGAAGTTGGTACAGAATGGATTGAACGTATTGCAAGTGGCATGCCGGAACTCCCAGCACATAAATTTGATCGTTTAATTCGCGAATATAATCTTTCTGAATATGAAGCTGATATTTTAATAGATAATCCAGAAATTGCAGAGTATTTTGAAGCTACAATCAAAGTATTCAGAAGTAAGCAAATCATCAACTGGGTGCTTCGCGATGTTCTTGGTTATCTTAAAGAACAAAAACTTACTTTTAGCGACTTTAATGTTACCCCAGAAAGATTAGCACAAATTATTGAGCTATTAGAAACAGGCAAAATTAATAGTAGTGCCGCTCGAGAAGTGTTTGAAATTGTGGCTAAAACTGGTGGTAATCCAATAGATATCGTCAAAGAAAAAGGCCTTGAGCAAATTGGTTCTGCCGATGAACTTGAAAAAATTGTTGCAGAAATTATTGAAGCTAATCCAGAACAAGTTGAACAATTTAAAGCTGGTAAAGACCGCATTCTTGGTTTCTTTGTCGGTATGGCTATGAAAGAAACCAAAGGTAAAGGTAATCCTAAATTATTACAAGAATTAGTAAAAAAATATCTAACTAAATAATCACATAAGAAAAATCGTCAACTACTCCCCCCTAAAGGAGGGAGCTTGTAGCTAAGGAATTAACTTGCTACAGTAGGCCAATTGACTGGTGCCCAGATGCATAGCCATTGGCCATACACCATCTCCTACTTATATTCCGAGCTGCATTGAGATCTGCATTGAGCTCAAGACCACACGAACATCTATAAGTGGATTGATTCTTTCTATTACTTTTTTTTACAATTCCACACTGAGGGCACTGTTGTGATGTATATTGAGGATCAACATACTCTACATATACTCCGAGAAGCTCTGCAAAGGATGTAATAATATCTGCAAGCCTTTTAAAGCTCCATCTATTGAGATACTTTCGATGCTTCTTCCGAGCCTTGCCCTTGGTTCCACAACTATCTCTAATGCCAGTTAATTTTTCAAGTACAAGCGTATCTCCTGGATTCAGAGTCGCAAAGAGCATCTTTACTAGTCGGTGATCACAATTTACCTTAAACCGTCTCACTCTGCCTGATAGCCACTTAAGATGTCGTTTGGCAGATTTCGTGCCTGCGGATTGTAATCGTGAAATCAATAAATAATATAATCTTTCTTTATTTTTCGATTCTCCTTCTTCATAGAACTTATTGTCTGATGTAACAAAGGCATGCTTAATACCCCTATCAATACCGATAACTCTACCGGTTCTTTCTGGCTTTTCAACTTCTTTTACAAATGTCAGCCATAAGACTAACCGTCCACGACTATCAAAGCCAATCCTACCTGACTGACAATGCCATTGCTCAAACCTTTTTGCATGTTTATGCCATAGCAACGGTACTTTGATTCTCTTGCCTTGAGTAGTTATCGAAGCTGTTTCTCGTGTTTTATCAAACGATAGAGTATTTTTATCTAAACGTATTGGTACCAAGCCAGACTGAGGCTTAGATGCCTTCTTGCCTTTACGCAAGCGAGCTCTTACTGAAAGCACTGTTTCGCATGCTGTATCACGAGCTACACATAGATATTGGGATTTAAGGCCTAATAATTCTTTTAAGAAGTAATATGTTTTTTCATGCAGCTCTTTTTTTACCGGATGGTCCATCGACCAAGCGTAGTCTAAACAAGCGTTGTATGCTTGTGAAAATAGTTTAATCGTCTGAATTAATATTTCTTTTTGTTGCTCATTTAGATTAAGTGGAAACACAACTGTTTTTTGTGCCATCTGCCTATCTTCAATTACATACTCTTTTAAGCTATATTTATGCTACCATATATGCTATATTTTTACCAGTTAAAATACAGTCAATCAGCCAAGCAAAATTACATTTTTACTTTGGCTGAAATACCTCCCCGAGGTGAACCACGGGGTATCCAGGTCATAGGAAGAAAATGAAAAAACTACTGCTTATTTCTACGCTTCTAAGTTTTAGTTGCATTCAAGCCGTAATCGAAGGTCCCGCAACAGATAAATCTGAATCTGCAGCTGAAAGATTACTCGCAGCAGCTCAAGACAAAACAAGCCAACTCAATAGAATACAACTTTATATTTTTGATAACCACGCAATTCGTTCTTTTAAAGAACATGGAACTGTTAATGGTCTTCCAAAATATGGAGTCGCTATAGCTAATGTAAGGAGTGGCATGTTTATACATGTTCCAGCTCGTTTACGTGGGTCTGGAGTAAAACCAACTGATAATGAACTTGATAAACTGGCAAAACTCATTGGCATTTTGCCAGAAACATTAGAATCGGGTGACAATTTGCAACTTGCTGATGCAATCTTGATAGGAACCAATGATCGCAAAGCAATAGAGTTATTTTTAGCACGAGAAGAACTACATAAAAAGTAGCTTCTCAATCATTTTTGATTGTAATAGACATTGGTTTGATTTGTTAAGTTATAAACTTTTTTATGCTCAAAAGCCCAACTTCTAAAATTGTATGCAGCCTGCATCGTTGCAGCTTCCCAAAAGAAAGTTAAAAAAAGCTTTCGTGGGTTATTATAATGTTGAGAAACTTCTTGAACCTGCCAATACTTTTCCCATGACCATAGTGCAAAAAGTAATCCTTGAGCAACATGTTCATGATCTTTGCATAAATTTTTTACAAGTGCTTGCTTGAAAAGGCATGTAGCAAAGAATGGGTAGTGATGGATGCTTATAAACGAAGACTACTTTGTGAGAATGAGTACGAACGTACTTCTTGGTCTTGTTAACGTAAGAGCTTTTAGTAACAAGCAGGAATGGGTAATAAAAGGTTGTATAAAAACTTCATGATGATTATAACTTTCTGTTTAAAGATTCAAATAACTATAACTGCTAGTTGAATATTTGTCAAAGCAGGTCTAGACTAAAGCTAAGAAAAAAGGCCGCCGATGATAAAAGAATTTTTGTATATCGCAAATTGGAAAGCTTACTTTACACACAACGAAGTAAGCACCTGGATGACTCAATATAAGAACCAACTAGTTTCCTTAAGCGTTAATAAAAGTGTAGTTATTTGTCCTTCTTTTACTGAAATCACAACCATCAATGCTTGGTTGAAAGATACGGATATTAAGCTTGGTGCTCAAGACTGTGCCCCTGAATTAACCGGGGCTTATACTGGCCAAGTATCCGCTAGTTCACTGAAAGAGCTAGGATGTGATTATTGTATTATTGGACACAGTGAACAACGAAATCATCAAAGCGATGGAATTATTGCCGACAAGGCACAAGTTCTTATTTCACAAGGTATCACTCCTATTATTTGTGTTGGAGAAACACATGAACAACGGGAAGCGCTCCAAACAAATCAAGTAATCAAAAATCAACTTGAATCCATCTTGAAGTTAAATATGAATAATCTTCAACCAATAATAGCCTATGAACCTATCTGGGCCATTGGGACAGGAATATTACCAACGAATACTCAAATTATCAAAGCAATAGATTTCATCAAAAGTTGTTTTGAATCGACTGATATACGCATGATTTATGGTGGAAGTATTACAAGTGAAACGAGTGAAGCGTTAAAAGAAATTGAAAACTTGGATGGCTTTCTGATAGGAAAAGCAAGTACCGATATCCAAGAGCTGGAAAAAATAGTATAATACATAAAAATGGTTATCCTAAATACATGCATGGAGAAATAAAATGTTATATGGTTTACTTGCTACGTTATTTGTGTTTTGCTCAGTATTAATTGTACTTCTTGTGTTACTTCAAAAAGGTAAAGGTAGCATGGGGCTTGGTGCTATGGGTGGTAGTCAACAACAATTATTTGGCGGATCTGGTGGTCAGGATATATTTCAAAAAGCTACCTGGATTTTGGGCATAATTATCATGTTTGGATCATTTGGCTTAGCATATTATCGAACACATCATGTATCATCATTTGCAAGCTATCATGTACCAACTTCACAGCAACCAATTCAAGGCGAATAAGACTTAAAATAAAGGAGCTCTTTTGATAATTCAAATTATTAATTGGATTGGTCAGACGAGTCTTAATCTTTGTGGCTCTATTGGCACATTTATTTTATTTTTCGTTACGACAGTTCGTACACTTATTTCAACACAACTTCGAATCACCAAGCTTTTTGAACAAATGGATAGGATCGGTGTTAATTCACTAATTATTACCGTCATTACCGGTACATTTGCAGGCGCGGTACTTGCAGTACAAAGCTATAAAGGTTTCAAACAATTTGGTGGAGAAGAATTTTTAGGACCAGTGGTCGCATTAAGTATGGCTCGTGAAATAGGTCCTGTTCTTACAGGACTTATGGTTACAGCTCGTGCAGGCTCATCTATAACAGCCGAGCTTGGAACAATGGCAATCACAGAACAAATTGATGCATTAAGAACATTAAGTATTAATGTTTTTCAGTATCTCATTATCCCACGTGTATTAGCTGCTACAATTATTCTTCCTTTCTTAACGCTCTTTTCCATAATATTTGGGGTACTTGGTGGGTATCTTGTATCAACCAAAGTTCTCGGACTAACTACAGAGCAATATACCTCAGGCATTAAAGAAATGGTTGAAATGTATGATATTATTGGTGGACTAATTAAAGGAAGTATTTTTGGTCTAATTATGGCTACCGTTGGATGTTACAAAGGTTATGCAACAGCTGGTGGCGCTCGTGGTGTTGGTATATCAACAACACAAAGCGTTGTACTTAGTTCCATATTGATTATCATCGCCAACTACTTTTTAGCAATCATCCTCTTTGGTCCGTTGAGTTAAGGAAAAAGATGATAGAGATTATTAACTTACGCAAAAAATTTGGAAATCGCTGGATAACCAATGGTGTTAATCTTGAGATCCCTAAAAATAAAATGACCGTCATTATCGGTCGCTCTGGAGAAGGAAAGTCTGTTCTTCTTAAACAGATTATTGGCCTAATTAAAGCAACTTCTGGAAAAGTTATCGTTGATGGCGTAGATATTACCAAGTTGAATGAAACCGAACTACAAAAAATGTATAAAAAGTTCGGTTATGTTTTCCAGTTTGCAGCATTATTAGATTCTCTTAATGTTTTGGAAAATATTGGTCTTACATTACTTGAACACAACAATATGCCAATGGAAGAGATCATTAAAATTGTTCGTGAAAAAATATCATTGGTTAACTTGAAACAGGAAATTTTGTACAAGTATCCTAACGAACTTTCCGGTGGTATGAAAAAGCGTGTTGGCTTAGCACGAACATTGGTTCGTAATCCCGAAATTATTTTATATGATGAACCAACAACCGGCCTAGATCCCATAACATCACGCATCGTTCACGAACTTATGGCAGACATGCAAAAACGATTTCAAATTACATCTGTTGTTGTATCTCATGATGTTGAAATTTTTAAATACGCTGATTATGTTGCACTTCTCAATGCCGGTAAAATTCGCTACTTTGGCGAAGCTAAAGATATTTGGGAATGTGATAATCCATATGTATATCAATTTATACGTGGGCTAGCAAACGGACCTATGGGTGTCGATACACCAGTCGACCCATCTTATGGCCAAGAAGAGGATTTGTAAAAATTATGAATAAAATTAAAGGCACACAAGACTTTATCGATCTTCAATTATTTAATTTTATTATCGATAAAGCACGACAACAATGTGAGCAATATAATTTTTCGGAGATTGCAACACCAATTTTAGAACCTACAGAGCTTTTCAAGCGTTCATTAGGAACCGAAACTGATGTCGTATCGAAAGAAATGTACACCGTAAACACTGGACCTGATGGCGATAACATTTGCTTACGTCCAGAAGCAACAGCTTCTACTATTCGTGCATTTATAGAAAATAGTATTCAACATACGCCATGGAAAGTCTTTTCATGGGGCGCAATGTTCCGTCATGAACGTCCACAAAAAGGTCGTTATAGACAATTTCATCAATTCAATCTAGAAGTAATCGGCTCTAATGCTATTGCAGAGGATGCATTATGTATCAAAATGCTCGATTCTCTATTCTCTGATAGCTTTGGTCTTAGTGAATATGCATTAATAATTAACTTTTTGGGTACACCTGAAGAACGACATGCTTATGTTGTAATACTCGATAAGTATCTTGATGGTGTCATAGACAAAGCATGTAAGACATGTGCTGTACGTAAAGTTAGCAATATTTTACGTGTCTTTGATTGTAAAAATGAAACCTGTCAGTCACTTTATAAAAAAGCTCCAAAAATTATTGACCATTTAACAGAATCAGCTGAAGAATGGCAACAATTGCAAGAGCAGTTAACTCTGCTTTCTGTTTCTTATACTATAGACCCAAAATTGGTTCGTGGTCTTGATTATTATAGCAAGACAGTATTCGAGTTCGTTAGTTCAAATCTCGGTTCACAGAACGCATTCTGTGGCGGTGGTCGCTATAATAATCTTGTTAAAACAATTGGTGGAAAAGAAGATCAACCATCAATCGGGGCATCCATTGGTATAGAACGTCTGATGATGGTACTAGAGCCGATCAAGGATAAACTTGCATTACCACAACCAGCGGCGTTAACTATTCTCATTCCGCTTGCCGTAGAACAACAAACTTTGGCATTGTTGATCGCACAAAATTTACATACCCACAAACTTTCATGCGATATTTTGTTTGAAGGTTCGGTTAAAAGTATGATGCGTAAAGCGAATAAGATGGGTGCTACATATACCGTACTACTTGGATCTGATGAACAAGTGACTCGTACTGCAACTGTTAAGAATATGATAACAGGCACGGAAGAAAAAATGGACCAGACAAAGCTGGCCCAATATCTTAAAAAAGTTTAATCCACTTTAAAATCAGGTCTCATCGCTGGCTCTGTATTTGAACGTCGTCTTTTGGTTTCATTACTTTGATTTTTATTAGCATGACAATATAACTGTAACACTGGAGGTGCTGAAGAAGGACCACCTAACTTAGGAGATTGTAACGCACTTGATTTATTAAAATCATTCATAGATACTCGTCGCTGTATCTGCGCCCGCTGATTAACAACAACAATTTGCCCATTCTCACCCACATACATTTCCATTTCTGGATCAAGAACACCCAAAGACATCTTGGATAAAATTAAGCAGACAAGTTCTTCTTGTCTTTCTCCAAAAATTTTCCCCACACGTTCAACTTTCTCAATCAGTCGTTTTCTTTCTTCGGAACTTACAGATGGAGGAGGAGGAGTTTCAAACTGTCGCTTACCACCCTCTGGTGTTCCAAAACCTTCATGTGACACAAGAAACAATGACAGAATAAACAAAAAATTAAAAACAATTTTCATGCACACCCCCATAGAAATTGTATAATAAAAAATTAATACAATTCAACCTTATCATAGAATTATCTACAATCTCAATGATTTTATTTATATTTGAATAAATGCGTTTTCATAAAGCAAATAAAGCGGGTATGTCAGTTACATCTAATAGCAGCAAATTATATTCGAATGATTAAAAATATGGGGAATAGGCTCAACAAAATATTGGACCAGACAAAGCTGGTCCAAATAATATTGTAAAAAAAATTAATTTGTTTAACTGTTGACTTACTCTTATTGTCCTATAGTTTGAAGCTTTTCTGCATCAACTTTTGCTTGAAATAATACTTCAACTAAGCTACGACGTCTGCCAGTAGCCGTTACAGGGCGGGTTGATTTGGTTGTTGGTCGCTCTGTTCCATTTGGTGCCGGCACATAGCCACGTTCACAGTCATGATCGGCAACAACAACACGATTGTTATTTTTTTTTATAGCTAACAGTGCCTGTGCTGCGGTAAGGCCTTTATCTTCAACGCCAAAGCTCATGCAAGGCATAAAAAAGATTGTAAAAATAAATAAAGCATTGAAAGAAAGTTTCACGGATACCTCCAAGAAAATTGTGGAATTAAAAAAATCTAATTTGGAACAAATTTACTATAGCACAGAAATTCATATCATTTCAAGTTTTTTATTTTTCATTTGAATCAAAGTTTTTTACAACTTAACAATGTTATAGTACAAATTATTAATTTAAAAAAACGATTTAATTTCTTTTTAATTAATATATTAACTGCAATAGACAATCTCTTAACAAATATACAAAATAACTTGCAAATAAAATTGAATCAAAGCGATCTAATAATCCTCCATGGCCTGGCATTAGTACACCTGAATCCTTTATATTCGCTCTTCGCTTTAACATAGACTCAAATAAATCACCTAAAAATAATATAATCGATAAAAATAAGGTTACTAAAAATAATGGCATGAGGGATCCAGTCAATCTTTGCCAATAATAAAAGATCAACATTGTCAAAGTTGCAAACACGCAACCCCCAATAAACCCTTCCCATGTTTTACCTGGGCTTATTACTGGACACAGTTTATGTTTGCCAAATAACGTACCAACATAATAGGATCCAATATCGAAACTAAATCCTATAATAAAAAGGAATAATAATAAAATTCTATATTGTAGTGATTGATTTAAAAGGATAAGAAACATAAATGGCAAAATGGGATATACAGGTAGAATAATCCAAAACAAAACCGTGTTAGATTTGAAAATATTTTTCCACTCAAAAAGAACTATGAGACCTGTAATAAAAGCCAATAGTAATGAAAAGTAAATCGTTGGCACATAAAAATAAACGGCAAAAAATATAACCCCACCAATAAGTCCAATAACATTACGAACTATAAAGTTATTCATATTTTCCTTTAATTTAGCACACAGCTCCTTGATCAACACAAGCTTCTAATGCTTCCTTATCTGTAAACAATCTTGCCAATTCAGTCACCGGATCAATACGTAAATTGTTAAAAAAATTATTCCGTTCTACATACCAATCCAACTCTTGTTGCAATGTTTCTGGTAAGCCTTCATAACCATTTTGATGATATTGTTTTATATCCAATAGCATACTACGCATACGTCTGCATTGCTTTGTTGTATATATTGTTGCACCAGTATACAATAAACCGCCTAGCAAAGGGATATTTCTCACTATAATATTATCTGAACAGCATCCCAATAAAGCAACGTTTTTAGAAGTTGCTGCAACATAACTATTCTGAATTACAGTTTTTGCTACATAGGATCGTAGAACATATGGTTCTGCTCCTTCAAGCGCTTCAGACATATCTTCGTCCAATAGCCGCGACCAATTATCATTATCTCTAACTTGGCGCAATACACCAAATCTATCAAGATTTCTAATATCTCTTTTTAACTCATCAGATAGTATATCAAAATTTTCTTGCCGCAAACGCTCCCCACCGTGCCATGTAGCATTATTAAAATAGTAAGAAACAATGTCACTTCTTGGATTATTCGCAGATATACTACTGCTCAGCAGGAGTATAAATCCTAATTTCTTTATCATACAATTATCTCACGTGATGTATTTAATAACAATGTTCAATTTGTATTTAATTTACCTCAAAGAAAAGTATTGTCTATAAAAAAACTTTAATTAGTTTTTAAGAAAATCAGAATTAAATATTTACGTTAGAATTTTTTGACATAGTCAATTTTTTTACGCTTTTCCTGTTTTTCAATCTCTTTAGATTTGTAGGATGGATACTTCTTTTTTAGCTCACGCTTTTTTTTCTGTACCAACTCATTATCATTAAGAGCTGCTGCAAGCTCAAACTCTAAAACGATAATCTCAGGAGCAAGCTCTGGAAGAACTGTAGTAAATTCTTTTTTGATATGGTCTAATCGTCCTTGTGCCGATATATAACTACTAGTATTAAGATAGAAATAGAAAGTAAGAACCTCACTCATATACAAGGTCTTATATGCTTGTTCAATAAGCTCGGCAACTTCCTGATTGTAGGCTACATTGCCCTCTGCCTTACGCTTAAGAAAATCTTGCCCTTCACGAATCACTGCACGTGCAGCAGATGTATCACGATCTGGCGCAAGAATTAATTTACTATGACAAAGAATGGCTTTATACGCTGCATATTCAGACTGCTCACTTCCAGGATAAAGTTCTGCAAACGTAGTATAAAGACGAGCTCCTCGTTCATATTCACCCCAATTGTACATTGCATCAGCCAGCTTAAGACGCATAGTACGGATTTCACGTTGATCATTAGAAAGTTTGATAAGACGATCAAGATACTTAACAACAAGATCCCAACGCCCCATTTTTTCATACTCAAGGCTTTGTTTTTTCAGTTGGGCAAAGCTCATACCTCGATACCATGCCGGCCCCTTAACATCATATTCATCGGCTCGATAACGCTTATCTTCTGCCGCTGCTTCTTTGTATGTAGCTAAGCCACGTGTAATATCACGAGGTTTTGGAACATTTCGTGAACGTCGACGAGTTATCTTTGCTCTTGTCTTGCCATCTGTTTTACTTTGTTTTGCACACTGCGGTAGCAACAAAATACAAAATATTGATAATAATAATATGAGCATATAATGCGGCTGACGTTTCGCCATGAAACCACTCCTTACATCTATCTATTTTTTAGCTTTGAGAAGGGATTTTCTATCTTTTTTAGTATAACAGATAGCTATAATTGCAGCAAGCCGACCTCCTATACTTCCTATAATCTCAGAAGTTTGCTAGGTTGGTTGTGAAGCGTCGAAAAAGAGCTATCACAAAGGGATCTGAAAGATATGTTAAAGTCATTAGGTGACATTCTTGTTGAACAGAAAGCGTTAACTCCAGAGCAAAGGGATACCTATACCCAAAAAGCCCAGGAGCTTAATCAGCCTCTCGAAGAATATCTGGCCAAGGAAAATTTGGTAACTTCTGAGGTTCTGGCCCAGGCTGTCGCAACACAACTTCACCTCCCTTATATAGACACTATTACAGAACAGAATGCTGATCCCAAGCTCATGAGCAAGGTCCCATTCAATTTCCTCCGTGCTAATAGAATTGCTCCCATTAAAAAAGATGGGAAGGTATATCTTTTAACTGCTGATCCGCTCAACTATCAGGCTATTGATGAAGTCAATATGATGCTCGACGAAAAGACACAGCTAGCAATATCGACAGAAAAAATCATTAGTGATGGCGTCAACCGATTTTATCCGGTTGAAGGTACTAAAGAGATGATGGAAGATTTGGCTGAAGAAGAACAAGCCGAAGAAACAACACTAGAATTTGGTGAAATGGAGGAAACCGATATTCTTGGTATGGGACAAGAAGCTCCAATCATCAAACTTGTTAACCATATACTTTTGCAAGCAGTCAAACGTGGTGCTTCTGATATTCATATAGAGCCATATGAAAAAGAAATTCATGTACGGTATCGTATCGATGGCGTCATGCATGTTGCTTTTACACCGCCTAAGCGTGTACAAAATGCTTTAATTTCTCGTATTAAAATTATGGCCAACCTTAACATTGCCGAAAAACGATTGCCACAAGATGGCCGTATTCAAATTAAGGTTGCAGAAAAAACTATCGATATTCGTGTATCAGTTTTACCAATAACGTTTGGCGAACGTATCGTAATGCGATTACTTGATAAATCTAAAACTTTTGGCAATTTACAAAATCTTGGATTTAGCAAACGAGATTATCAAATTATTCTCTCTAGCATTGAAAGACCAAATGGTATTATCCTTTTAACTGGTCCAACCGGCTCTGGTAAAACTTCAACATTGTATTCCATTTTAAATAAGCTTAACCGTCCTGAAGTTAATATCATTACTGTTGAAGATCCTGTTGAATATCAAATAGCTGGCATCAGTCAGGTGCAAGTTAATACAAAGGTTGGATTAACATTTGCAGCAGCACTTCGTTCAATCTTACGTCAAGATCCTGATATCATCATGATCGGTGAAACGCGTGACTTTGAAACCGCACAGATTGCTATTCAAGCTTCTTTAACCGGTCATTTGGTACTCAGCACTCTCCATACCAATAGCGCGCCCGGAGCTATTACTCGACTAACAGACATGGGTATTGAACCATTCCTTATTGCATCAACAGTTTCATCTGTCATTGCACAACGCTTGGTACGTAGGCTTTGCGATAAGTGCAAAGAAAAATATAAACCATCTACGGAGCTTATCAAAAGTCTTGGCATCTCTCAAAAAGAAGCCGATACAATTACATTCTATAAAGCCGTTGGTTGTCCAGATTGTAGCAACACTGGATATAAAGGTCGTATTGCAATATTTGAGGTTATGGCTATGACACCTGAGGTTGCCTTACTTACTATGGATCGTGCAGACACTCATCTCATTCAAAAAGAAGCTGAAAAACAAGGTATGAAATTACTTATCCAGGATGGTATAGAAAAAATTAAAGAAGGACTAACCAGTATCGATGAAGTACTTTCAGTTGCAGCTGCGGATAATGCCGTCACAGAATCAGATAATCCGATAACAGATAACGAGAGTGAAAAAAAGTAAACTCGGTTTTACCCTAATCGAATTGGCTATAGTTCTGTCCATCCTGATACTTATTGTAGCTATCACATTGCCACGCCTTGTTTCAGATGATCGCATGATAATCGTCAATGAACTCAACTCGTTATACACTGCTGTATTAGAAGTTCAACATAAAGCCTTGGTTTCCAACACACAGCAAGTACTTACTATTGATATTAATAAACATTGTTATCACTGGCTTGGAAAATCACACTCACTTCATCACTCCAACCAATTTGGATATTTATCTGGTGTGAAAGGACCACCCAGCAATCCAACAATGCCTTTACAAAATTCATGTAGCTTTTACAAACACCAAATAGTCTTTTATCCTGACGGACATATAGATCCTGGTTCAGTCTATATGATAGGCTTAAAGTCAAACTTGATGTATGCTCTTTGTATAGGCATAAGTCAGGTATCATTTGTCAGAAAGTATTATTTTAATCGAACGTGGAAACTGGTTTGAACAAGAAGGTACGGTTGCTTTTAATCTTGGGCCCTTTCATAATGGCTCTAGTCTACATACCTATTTTCTTTATAGAACGGTCTGAAACTGTCCGTCAATATCTTGAGCGCAATATAACAGAACTTCTTACTAATCAGGTAGAAGGACAAGGCCATGTAAAACTTGATCATTTTTCTGTTATTTTTCCACGAGTGTTTATTAAAGAAGTTTCTCTTTATTCACCAATACAGGGCCAATGGTCTATCAATGGAAAAGATGTAACTGTTTCTTTTTCTTGGCTTAACTTTCTATTCAAAAGAACAATTAATGGTAATATTCACGCCTGCTCTGTTAAATCATCATCTCAAATCGTTAATAATGTTCTCTTTATTAAAAAACCCTTAATTTCTTTTTTTGCACAAGGAGAAATGACATTTCCATTTGATTGTAAATCTCTCAAAATTGATGAGGGGCATATGATCATTAATAATCTTGATTTAAACGATACTAATAGTTTTAAATGGAGTAGTTTTACTAAAAAAGATATTGGCGATCTTAAGTCTGTTGCATCACTTTATAATTGTGAATTTTTTTTCCACAACAAACATATTTGTCATAATGGGCACATGCTAATTTATATAAAATGTTTAAATACAGGACCGATATCAGCCGAAATTACTGCACAATATTCGATTCCATTATTACAAACGAATAAAATAAACTTTACTGCTCATATACATAACAATCGTGGCACTTATACCTTTAAAGATCAAATGCAAAAATTCGATCTTCATGGACTTATCGAACTCAATAATACAACAATCAGTGCTGATATTTGTGGGCTCCTTGCACCGAAGCTTCTTGAAACAGTGCTGCCTTTTCATTTGCCATTTTCTATTGAAGGAAATGGCTCAATACAAGCACATGCAACATTAACTGATCGCTGTCTTGATTACTCCGGACAATATACACTTGATAATTTTACATGCGGTAGTTTTCAATTGCTCGATAGATTAACGGTAGATTTTACTGCAACTCCTATGATCAATGCTGGTTCATTAAGTATCTATAATAATGCTCACGATAAAATTGCACATGGATCTTGGAAATTTGAACATGTAGAAGATCATGGAGTATTTACATTATGTAATACACATACTATTACCAAATATCTTTGGAATATACCCCCTAATCAACTTTTAATATCTGGCTGTTTTTCTGCTAAGGAAGGGCTAAAGGGAACCATTGTTGCACCTACCGAGCACACTATAACCAAATCACTTTCTCAAATTTGTAGCTCCTTTTCATGCTCAGCATCTGATTGTTTATTGAATGGTTCTATTGGCAATTACTCCATCGATACTCACATGACATTATCACCCTTTTCAATTAATCATATTAATGTAATTAATCAAGAATCTAAACAAGAAGTCGCTCAATTGACCACAGAAAATAGAAAAGTAAGCAGCGCCATAGATTATTCGATTCTTCATAGTTTTTTACCGGAAGAACTTCAATCAATATTTTCTGGTGATGGCAAATTTACTTACACTGGCGACCTCGATAACGGAATCATTACAGGTAAACTTTGTCTTAATAATGGTTCTATATTTTTGGGGCATACTGCCAATCTAATATCGCAAATTAATGCAGATGTTAATCTCGATTTCAATAAAAGTTTTATCGGTATACCAACTAGTTTTTGTCAACTACACAAAGGATCTATTTCTATCAAAGATGGTTATATTTCTTATAAAAATTCTCTCTGGCCCCTATCGGCATCACTCCCATTAACAATCGATGAATTATTTATCGGTTGGCAAAAAATGGCTGGTATTTTTTCTGGTAATATTGTTGTATCAAGTGATGGAAAAGAGCCACCATGCTTATCTGGTTTTATTTCTATAGACAAAACATCGCTGAATAATAACATTCTATCTGGGCGCTTACGCAAAGAAATATCTCATCTTTTTCATCAATCAACGCAAATAGAATCGCCCCTTATGCTTGATGTTATATTACAAAGCAAAGAACCTATCACAATTCAAACAGACCTTCTCTCAACCAAAGCACTTGTAGATTTAACTATAAAAAATAGCTCCATCAATCCTAATATTTCTGGCTCTATAGAACTACAAGGAGGTTGGATCGCTTTCCCTTATACAAAACTTAACATTAGACAAGGAAGCATTCATTTTCTACCTGAACAACCTTATAACCCGCTCATAGAAATTATTGCAAAAAACACTATTAAAGATTACAAAATCACATTATATGTTACTGGCTCAACACAAGATCCAATGATCAATCTAAAATCCACTCCAGCGCTAACTGATGAACAAATAGGCTCTTTACTTATGAGCGGTTCAGAAGATATTTCATTAAGCATGTTAATGCCTACATTACTTTCTCCATACATAAAAACATTTATTACTGGTAATCGAACTTCGCAAAAATTAGCATCAAAAAGACTTGCTCAAATTATCTTAAAGCCATTACGCCATATTCGTCTTATTCCAATATTTACCGACCAAACAGGTCGTGATGGCTTTAGAACAGCACTGGAGATCAGAGCAAGTGATCGGCTCCATGCAAGAATAGAAAGAAGCTTTACTATCACAGAGGATACAGCATTTGAAATTGACTATGCTCTGACAGATGATGTCCATGCCCGTATTATTAAAAATGAACTTGGAGATCTTGGTGGTGAAATCGAAATGCGTTGGAAATTCTAATTCTTTCTTTCGATCATGTTTCCAGTTATGCTATAGTTAAATTTATAATTTGAATATGGAAGCGAAAGAAAGCCATGCAAATAAAAAAATGGTGTTTATTAATAATCTTATTCAGCTTTTTTATTGTATATCCTAAAGTAACTGAAAAGAAAATGAGCGAAATCAAACAACAACTTGATGCTATTTCACAACGTAATAAAAGTGATAACCCGGCAAAAACAAGGGCAACTGTGCTACCTCTAAAAACAGCACAAACTGCTGCGGTTAATAAAGCTGCTCAACAAGTAGTCAAAAAACCAAAGCCTGAAATTACAGAAACGGCTCCTATACCTGCGGATGATTATCTTTATCATTTTTATTTTACACTTAATGTCGATCCAAAGTTGGTGCCTGAGCAAGTCGAAGGGCAATTTAATATTCTTCCACGTCTTGTTTTTTCATTCTTAGATGAAAAAGGGAATCTTGCCAGTCCACGCTTCGGTGAATTTTTCGACATATCTCCAGGTAAAAGTGGATATAAAATAGAAACAACATCGCGAGGTCCATTTTATATTCGATATGTAGATTCAAACATCGATGGATCAATAAAGGATGGTAAACTTTTCCCAATAAAAATGGAAGAAATAATCCTGTCAAAAGAAAATCAAAGTCGTATACCCAATCTTGATCTCAAGGGTTTTGGGCCATTTTATGTTAAACCGGATGAATTTGAAACTGGATACGTTATCAGCGTTGATGAAACACCGCAGTCTATAGAAACAAATCCTGAAGGTATTTTCAGTCATAAAAACCTTCGGATTGCGCGTGGACAACTAGAAGACTAGAACTTAGTTTTTCTTAAAGTATCAAGAGCCTTTTGAAAATCAGCAGGAACATCATGTGTAAAACTATAACGCTTTCCATCATATTCAAATACCAATGATTGTGCATGTAATGCCTGACGATTTATTAAAGACGATTCTTGCCCATAAACAACATCACCTAATAATGGATGTCCTAATGATGCAAAGTGCACACGTATCTGATGTGTACGTCCTGTTTTTGGTTTAACCTGTACCAGTGCCGCATCATCATAATACTCAAGAACTTCATATTCGGTTTCTGCTGGCCGGCCACCCTTACCATCACGCTTAATCACCATCATCTTAGTATGTGAAGGATGTGGAGCAATAGAAAGATCAATCACACCGCTCTTTCTTGGATGACCTTTGACCAAAGCTAAATACGTTTTTTCGATTTTACGATTTTGAAACATGTTAGAAAATTGCATGTGCGCATAGCTGTTACGAGGAATAATTACCAAACCAGATGTATACTTGTCCAAACGATGAACAATACCAGGTCGCTCATGCTCACCAACTGATGCCAAATTGGTAAATTGTGCCAGCAACCAATCGACCAGTGTAATCTCTGTATCATGCGTATGAGCAGCGTGCATAGTAAGACCGGCTGGCTTAAAAACAATAAGAAAATTTGGATTTTCTTCAATAATCGCTGCACCAAGATTATCAACAATCTTTTTTAGCTCTTTCTTATCTGGAGCCGGGGGAAATGTCATCACAATTTTATCAGAAAGCTCAAGAGGGTATGAAGGTTTGGACATTGGTTTACCATTAATGGTAATACATCCACCTTTTATTAAAGTTTGCAAATATGAACGTGAGTATGCCTTGAGCTGATTTGCTAAAAATGTATCCACTCTCTGACCAACTGCATCATCAGAAATGGTAAAATCAACCGAACTATTGGGCTCCATAAATATAATCTCTTCCATGCGTAAAACCCTTATAAATATTGCATCTTCCATTGCATATTATTAGACTTGAGTTAAGTATACCAGATTTTTATGTATTAATAGGGGTAAAACGATGAATCCAGAAAAGATTTTTGAACAGATCGATAAACATTTTGATTCTGTTGTAAAACAAGATTCAGAGTTTGGTCAAGAACTCTGGCATGCATTGGTCCATCTTCACCCCGCTGATATAGCGGCATTTTTAAGTAATATCAGCAAAGAGAAATTCACGCTTCTATATGCAACCTTTTCAGAGCAACTTCAGGTTGAAATTTTCCATTACTTATCAGATTCATATAAGGCTTATACACTTTCCGCCGTTGAAGATAAACTCAAAGCAAAAATTCTTGAATCAATGTCACTTGATGAATTTACAGATCTTATAGATTTAGTAGAAAAAGATGAGCTTGCACACTATTTCAAGTTAATGCATAAAAAAGATAGAGAAAAGGTCATCTCGCTTATGAAGTTTGGACCGGACTCTGCTGGCGGTGTGATGGATATTAACGTTATCAGTCTCTCTAAAGATTTAACCATTAGTAAAGCCATTGTGCTTTTACAAAAATTACAGCCCAAAAAAGAATTGCATGATGTTATCTATGTGACCGATGATGATGATAAACTTGTTGGACATATTAATCTTGAAGACCTGGTCATGCATAGCCCGAAAACTCAACTGGTATCAATTATAAAAAGTAATGAATACGTAGCTCATGTGGACGAAGACCAGGAGCTCGTAGCACAAAAAATGTTACACTATCACCTAACAACGATTCCCGTTATTAGCAAAGAAGATCAATTTTTAGGTGTAATTTCAAGTGAAACATTAGCAGAAATTTTGGAACAAGAAAGTGCAGAGGATGTGTATCGTATCTCTGCCATGTCAGCCATAAAGCATACTTATTTTGAAACACCCTTTTTTAAACTTTTATTTGCTCGTGGATATATTCTTGTGGTTTTGCTGCTAATTGAATCATTTTCAAGCATCATTTTACATATACATGAAGCTACTATACCTGGATGGTTATTGGTATTTCTTACTATGCTTGTCAGTGTTGGGGGTAACACCAGCAGTCAGACATCCGCTGTGGTTATTCAAGGTTTAGCTTCAGGTGAAATTAATTTTAGCAATGTATTTAGATTTTTACGCCGCGAATCTTTGATGGCTCTAATGTTGGCTATCGTACTTGGTGTAACGGCTTTCATTCGCGTTTTCTTTTCAACTTATAATATAATGGGAAGTTTTATTATAGGACTTACAACAGCTGCTATTGTCCTTACGTCTGTTTCTCTCGGAAGTCTCGTACCACTCATCCTTAAACGAATCGGTAGCGATCCTGCATTTTCAGCTGGCCCATTTCTTGCCACCGTAATGGACATTCTCGGCATTTTGATGTTCTGTTATATCATTAAACTCATGATCATTGTCTAGAATTTTAATTTACTTCTAGACAATATAAAACAAGACAACTAATATATTAATCATATTTGCACCTTAATTTTTATTATTATAAAGAAAGATCTGAATGTTTAAAAAATTATTTTTTGTTTTTAGCTTTATTACTGCAATAGCATCCAATGCTACACCCGATAAAGAATTATCCAAAGAAATTGATGAAAATAATCCAATAATAGAATATCACCGAATAACAAGTGAACTGAAAAAAATTAGAACTACGATTGAATGTAGCTCCTCCGCCTTCAATGTACCTATTAAAAGATTAGGCCTTCGCTACAATCAACTTCGCAATAGACGTAATCATTTGGAACAAGAAATGTCACAGGATAATATTTAATTAACAAGCTAAATTGAGTGGAAATAGTATTGATTTACGGGTCATGTTTCTAGTATTTCAACAAAAAAACATTCCTTCAGTCACAGATGCCATAGAATCATCCCAATAAACACTCCAAAAATGGCACTAAATCTATTTAATTGTATGGTATTATCTTGACAAAAGGCCCTGCACTAGATAAATTATTTATATATATTTTCAATATATAACCACGTATAATTATCGAATATAATATATATGTGGGCCGTTAGCTCAGTTGGTAGAGCAACAGCCTTTTAAGCTGTGGGTCGTTGGTTCGAGTCCAACACGGCTCACCACTTTTTGACATGTCCCTATCGTCTAGTCGGTCTAGGACATCGCCCTTTCACGGCGAAAACAGGGGTTCAAATCCCCTTAGGGACGCCATTACACTTCTTACAATGGCGGGTTATTAACAGTTAGTTCCGCTTTGCACAACATAAAAAGTTCCAGTTTTTACCTTAAACAAGCTCGAAATATCTTTGTAAAATCGTTTTTTACAAAGCTTGGTATGGCTTGGAGTAAACCTTGGAATCGGGAGAAGTAGGCACTACTAATTCGGAATTGGAAGATAGCCTTGGATGTTATATATCGCCCAATATAGTTCACGAGCTCTATCACGCACTTCCTGAGGAACCTGCTGGTTTGCTATAACTTCCCCATAAAGTGTTGCTGCTTGCTGATAATCTTCAGGCCTATTACTGCCAATCTGTCCATTAACATACATAGTGGCAAGATTAAACTGTGCTCTTGCCCGCGCGTCCTGCGGAGCCTGCTGGTTTGCTATAACTTCCCCATAAAGTGTTGCTGCTTGCTGATAATCTTCAGGTCTCTTACTGCCAATCCGTCCATTAACATACATATTAGCAAGATTCAACTGTGCTCTTGCCCGTATATCCTGCGGAGCCTGCTGGTTTGCTATAACTTCCCCATAAAGT
>Ga0155577_116_pt2 | contig 53583 bp, 55 predicted proteins | sample RifCSPhighO2_12_FD_107234 | JGI IMG/M metagenome (GOLD analysis project Ga0155577, IMG submission 107234) | candidate division TM6 bacterium RIFCSPHIGHO2_12_FULL_36_22
TCTGTGAAAAAAAAATTATCATCTATAATTGCATTTTCTTTATTATTAAACATTCTTTATGCTCAAGATGATAGCCAACGGTTTCCATTTTATGAACTCGTTTTTACACCAATTAATGTTACACAACCGAAAACTGTTACTATACCAGATTCTAAAATAGATGGAGTATTGCAAAATGGTACAGCTTTTGATGGATCTTCCATTAAAGGATATGGACACATAAGCGATAGCGACAAATTATTAAAGGTTGACCGTACGGCTCATTATCGTATACAGAATAACAACGTTACAACTGGATTATACTTTTGTGATGTTTATGAAAACGAAAATACTCCATACTTATCTGATCCGCGTACTCTTTGTGCCTATGCTACCAAAAAGCTCAAAGAACAAATGGGGTATATAATGTTGGTCGGTATTGAATTGGAATTTTATTTAGTAAAAAAACAAGACTGGGAAAATAACATTATTACTCCGGTTAATCAATCTCGATATTTTGATTTAGAATCTGATAGCAATATGACTGATTTTAAATTAAACACAATGAAAGCCTTGGTTAATGCTGGTGTTGATATAGAAAAATGGCATAGCGAAGTAGGACCAGGACAATATGAGATAAGTATTCAATACAACGACCCTATAAGAGTTGCCGATCAGCTCATATTGGCAAAACACATTATAGGAATCGAAGCGGATCGCGCGGGATTGAAAGCTGTTTTCATGCCAAAACCAATTACTAAAGAAAATGGAACAGGATTGCATATTCATTTTAGTTTATGGGATTCTCAAAAAAATGTTTTTTATGACAAAAATTCTCAAAATCTTTCTCCAATTGCGTATAGTTTCCTTGCGGGAGTCATGAAATATATTTCAGATGTATCCATTTTATTTAATGGTCATGAAAACTCATTCAAGCGTTTAGTTCCTGGTTTTGAAGCACCAATCTATTTATGTTATAGCGAAAAAAACAGATCTGCAGCAATTAGAATTCCTGCAACCTATAATAATGATAATGCAACTAGATTTGAACTACGCTGTGCGGATACCTTTTGCAACCCATATTTAGCATTTTCAGCTCTCTTGCTAACCGGACTTCAAGGATTAATTGATAATGAACAAGCAGTAGAGCCGGTACGCCAAAACCTCTATTCTCTCTCTGAGAAAGAAATTTGTGATTTAAACATTTTTAAACTTCCTCTTTCGCTAGAAAAAGCTAAAAATAATTTTGAAGCAAGTCAATTTGTTAAAACCAATTTTCCAAATGTTTTTAGAGATACTTTGTTATCTCTTTATGCGTGATTTAAAACCCAAAGGGAGGAATCTCCTCCCTGATGCTTAATTGACATCCTCCTGAAGGATTCCTGGGGTCTGCATTGCAACTGATTCAGTATCTCCACAGGCCATTTTGCTTTGCGCCAGCATTACTATGGTGTTATTATGTCAGTCCCACAAGTTAAGCAAGATAAATTGTGTCAGAATTTGTTACTATAATTTTGACACAATTTTACGCCTTACATCCTCGACCTGAAGGACGAGGTCTTTCGGTGTGAGAAAATAAGGAGATTGATGATTTTGGTCGATAATAGTAAACTATAATTATGAAAAAATTATACCTTGGTACACAATCACATTCTCGTCAACAATTGCTCAAAGAGGCTGGAATTTCATTTGAATTGGTCAAGCAGGATGCTAATGAGCAGGATTGCGATTGGGGAATGCCGCTTCAAAAGCTTTTAGAGAGTATTGCTCTTCATAAAATGAATCATGTTGTATTGCCTAAAGGTAAGCAGGGAGATATTTGCTGGGTTCTAACGGCTGATACAATGGGTGTTGATATGGGAGGTAATATTTGTGGTAAGCCAGCAAATCGAGAGTTGGCTAAAGAGAATCTTAGAAAGTATAAAGAGGGTGCTCGTACTGGAACGGCAGTCTGTATTGATAGAAGAAAGTTTGTCGATGGCAAATGGGAATTGCAAGATCGAGAAACTACCTATGCAGAAGCGAAATATGTCTTTGATGTGCCGGATAATTATCTTGATCAATATTTAGATGATTTGCCAAAATTTATCGGGGTTGAGTGTACACAAGTGAGTGGTGGTGTTGCGATAGAAGGTTATGGCAATAGATTTTTAAAATCTATTGATGGTTCTTATACAGCTGTTGTAGGCTTACCATTATATGAAGTACAACAGGCTTTGGTTAAATTAGGATTTTTTGAATAGTTATTGTGGAGGTGAATTGTGAACATACAAATAATGGTTGAAATTCCTAAGGGAAGTCGCAATAAGTACGAATATGACAAAGAATTAAAACAAATTAGACTTGATCGTGTTTTGCATTCGCCTGTTCATTATCCTACTGATTATGGATTTATTCCGGATACATTGGCAGATGATGGAGATCCATTAGATGTATTAGTTCTTATTCAAGAACCTACTTTTCCTGGTTGTATCATTGAGGTAAGACCGGTTGGCATGCTTTTAATGTCAGATGAAAAAGGAGTGGATCAAAAGATACTTTGCGTTCCTGTTACAGATCCATTTTGGAAATATGCTCAAGAAATATCAGATGTGCCAAAGCACATTCTAACAGAAATTGAACATTTCTTTACTATCTACAAGCAATTGGAAGAGAAAAAAACTGTTGTCGAAGGCTGGCGAAATCGCACTGAAGCCTTAAAAATTATCACCAGTGCTCAACAACAATACAAAAAATAATATTACTTACAATTAGCTTCTTTAAGCATTTTTACAAATTTTTTTGGTCCGTTATGGAATACAGCAAACTCATAGAGAGTATATGTATAAGGTGGACTTGTGCAAGGACCTTCTGTTGTACTACGTAAAGACATTTTTGAGCATTTGAATGTAGGTTCTTTACTCAGTAGATATTCTGCATTTTTAAACTGATTTGCTGCAATGGCATACATGATGGTGTTCCAATCAAGGTCGGAAGATCTTGGTTTAATATTGGCACCAAGATCTTCAACTAAATGTTTAACAATCTGGATGTTAGCTTCTTGTGCCGCGTACATTAAAAGTGTCATGTTATTTGTACCTTGCGTATTGATAACACGTCTAAATTGACAACCTAATTCTTGTACGTCATTCCAATTGATTGTTTTATCATTCGCTTGTTGTAGCAATTTATCCATTTTTTTAATGAGACTTGTGCTTGTAGATACAGATAGTGAAGTACCACTTATACATGCCGTAATTAATAACAAGATTTTTAGTCCAAATTTCATCAATTTCCTTTGTGATTGAAAATATTCTGCTAGCTTAGATCGTCAACAATGGTGATTATTAGTTAGATTTTTGGAGTAGATACACTGCTAGTTTAGGTCGGACTGCGTTGGTAGCGTACTGACTAGCTGTCCATCCAGTTCCATTTCCAAAATCACTTTTAATACTTTTGTCGGCACCAAGTGTTTCTACTAAATAGTGAGCGGCAGCTTCAGTATCTTGATAAAGTTGTGGTGTTTGCTGACCAACTGGTGATGCTGCAAACATGAGTAATGTTACTCCATATTGATCACCAACATTAATGACAGGCTTAAACTTTGGTCCAAGCGTACTAATTTTTTTCCAGTTGATTGTTCCCGCACGAGCTTGTTTTAAATATTGCTTCATCTGGTTTAGAGGTGTAATACCAAATAATGAGGTACTACTAATAAGCAGCCCTGCTAATACAAGCCTTTTAATTCCAAATTTCATATAACCTCCATTTTATTTACAATCCATCCATTCTTATAGAATAACAAAATGAAGTTTGAAACATCAACAATAATAGTAGCTTTTAGTTAACTTTAGCTTTTTTATTAGGCTTCCAGTTCTTTAACAATTCTTTATAAAGAACTGCTTGAGGATTTTGGAGAGAGTTTTTTTCAAGAGAGGTTGTAGCATTTTCTACGCTTGAAAAGACCGCATCATCATCATATGAGCTTTGATCAATGTGATGTACGGTGGGAATAAGTTGTGTATGAATACTATTATGGTTGCTTCGTTCATTAATAGCATCGAGAAGAAGAACTTCCATAAGACCGAAGTAATCAATGACAGTATTTTGCATGTCTTCTGGTGAATAGACTTCTAAGAGATCATCTGCTTGACGGATATTGCTGTGAAGACCTTGAGACAGTGCTTTGTGGATAAGTTTTTTGATTTCATCCGGTTGATGTTCGATTAGCCACTCTAGAAGCTGTACTAGTTCAAATGAAAGAATAAATTGACCATCAGATTTATACGAATTATCATTATTCATCTAAGGCTCCTTTCATGCAAGACAATATACCGTAACTTGTCTTTTATTTAACCACTTTTTTTACTTTTTGTCCATAATGAGAGCATAGGTACTTTTATTCATCATAGTCTACAGTCCAGGTATCAATTTCAATTATATCACCTGATTCATCGGCATTTTCATTAGGATCTAACTGGCTTTCCATAACTAATGGAATATTAGAACGTTTTTTGATTTTAATGAGCTCTGAAGCCTTATTAGCGATGATATTTTTAGACAAATCAACCTCGTTTTTAAGATCGTCTTGAACTTGCTCGAGGGAATCGTTCATCTGTTTTTGGAGTTTTTTTATGCTTTTTTGAAGTTTAAGAATCATTTGGACTCCGGCAAGGTTAATACCAAGTTCGTGAGTCAAATGGATTACTTCTTCTAATTTTTCGATATCTTCTTCAGTGAACATACGGGTATTGCCCTCAGTTCGCTTTGGGGTAATCAAGCCTTCTTTTTCGTATAACCGTACGGTCTGTTGATGAACTGAAAACATCTTTGAGACCGCTGATATGGAAAAAAAGCCCTTTTTTCTTTTAGTTCCGTTTTTCATCAATTTCCTTATGGCCTGGATACCCACATTTTAGCTTAGGGAAAAGATCATCATCCTATTCAATTAAGTTAAAAATATGATTTTTGATTGGATGATTATTTATGCTTTAACCTGATAATAGCATAGCAAATATGATAAAATAAATAAACTTTAACGATAAGAGGAATTCGATGATACAAGGAGTCGACCATATTATATCGTTAATTTTGTTAAAATGGCATAAAAACAAGCTAATATAAGTTATATTCTGATTTTTGAGTCAATTGACATAATCCTTGACCATGGACGGATTTAGTGATTGGTATAGACTACATATATCATTTGTCATAATTTCCCTATAGAATCACATGGAGTTCATCATGATGATGCGATTGCCACTATTTAGCCTAACTTTTCTACTGATATACCCTCTTAACGCACGTATTCTTGAGCAATTGAGCCTATTTAGACAGAAAGAAGATATTGGGGGTATTATATTTGATTATCGCCATGAGAGTGTTAATGGCAAAATATGTGATGAATGGCGCATTAATCAAGAGCCGGTTGAGCAAGAAATATTCAAAAATAAGCTTTTTGCTGCACAGCAACAAGAATGGGAGCTTGAACAATTAGCAGCCCAGCAGGAACGAGAACAGTACCAAAAAGAACATTCTCAAGCCCGTGTAGCTGTTTTACAAAAGCTGACAGCCCAAGCCAAAGACACTATAGAAGGATTGCTCAAAAGATTGGATAATCCTCTTTTTGGGGCATTTATGGCATATCAACCAGATACTATAGGTTCCATGCAAGAATTGCACCATCTGAAAAAAGTCGTTTTACCTAAGATTACTCAGGTTATAAACCTTGAAAAAGTTGGGGATGTTTGTGCTTATGAAAAACTGATCAATAAGCTTGCTACGCTGGAAGGGCGATTAGAGCGTCTTTACATTCAAACCCTTAATCAAGCAATCAGTAAATCTGATGATTCATGTGTGCTTAAAAAATTGCTAGAGTTGGTTTGATTTAAGACAATAAAGCTACAGCACATTAAAAATTCAAATCTTATACATTGAATCGTACGTTGATGATATCACCATCTTGGACGATATAATCTTGTCCTTCAGTTCGAAGCTTGCCGATATTTTTTGCTTGAACAAGTGAGCCAGATTCTACCAGATCCTTATAATTGATTACTTCTGAACAAATGAATCCACGTTCTAAGTCGGAATGAATTTCGCCGCTTGCTTTGCGGATGGTCATACCAGTGCGTATTGGCCATGCATGAATTTCTTTAGGGCCGCAAGTGAAGAAGGTGATGAGTCCAAGATTATGATATGTTTGGCGAATAATACTGCCAAGGCCTCGTATACTTGTATCGAGCATTCCCTCGATTTCTTCTGCTTCTTCAGGAGTTAATTGTGTGAGTTCATATTCAAGCTTAACACATGTTGGAATGACGCGATCTTTACCAAACTTGTCAATAAGAGCTTTGTAACGATCATTTTCAAGAAATGCGTCACCCTCAAGATCAGTTTCAGATATGTTTGCGATGATAAGAAACTTTTTGGCAGAAAGGAGTGGAATAGTTTCTACGTCTGTATTGACGATGAGTGATCGAATTCTTTCTGAGTCCATTTCATCGATGGCAATTTTGACTTGTTCTAAGAGTGTTAATTCTTTTTCAAGTAATACAAGTTCTTTGGGCTTATTTTGGACTGCTTTTTTAAGTGCACCAATTTTAGTCATTCTTTTTTCAACGGAATCAAAATCTTTAAGCATCAGTTCTGCAATAATAATGTCATAATCTTCTATAGGATCAATATTATCGGCGGTATGAATAATGTTTGGATCATCGAAACAGCGAAGAACATGAAGAATAAGATCTACTTCACGAATATGGCTGAGAAACTGATTGCCAAGACCTTCACCTGAAGCAGCACCTTTAACAAGTCCGGCAATATCAACAAAGGACATCGTAGCTGGAATAAGCTTTTGAGAACCATAAAGATTTTTTAGCTTTTCCATGCGTGGATCTGGAACTTCGGTAATTGCTACATGGGGATCAATCGTACAGAAAGGGTAATTTTCAGCCGGAATGCTTGATTGAGTTAAAGCATTGAATAATGTTGATTTTCCGACATTAGGTAGTCCGACCAGTCCAGCTTTAATTGCCATGTATTAATATCCTTATTATAAGTCTTGAATTACCTTCAGAATAGCCCTTTTTACTCAAAATAGATAGCCAATTTTTTATCGATATCTTATATTTTTAACCTTTTAATAGGTACTCTATAAATAAAAAGGATTTTATGAGGCATCTGAGTCTTTGTATCGTCCTACTTTGTTTTGCGATAGAGGTAGAACCAAGGCATATTAAAAAAAATGTACAACAGTTCCAACAAACAATTAATTCACCAGCTCAAACTAAAATATGCTACAATCCGACAGATTTTGATAAAAGCAGAAATAGGTCAGTTGTAGGTAAGCGTGGCATGGTTGTTTGTGATGATGTGGTAGCGGGACAGTGGGGTACATATATTCTACGTCTTGGAGGAAATGCTGTGGATGCTGCAGTTGCTACAGCATTTATGCTTGGTGTAACACGACCACATTACGCTGCTCTTGGGGGTGGTGGATTTGGACTTGTGTGTCCAGCAGGTATAAAAAAAGGATTTGCTTTTGATTTCCGTGAAACAGCACCAGCAGGAATACTTCAGCAAAAAGGAAACAACTTTGCTGACCAACAAACAGGGAGTATGCTTCAAGGTGCACAATCGTGCGGTATTCCTGGAATAGTTGATGGTTTGCTTCTTATGCATGATAAGTATGGAAAAATTCATCGAAGAAAGTTATTGCAACGGCCTATTATTATTGCTTGGGAAGGCACGCAAGTTACAGGAAATATGCATTTTTCTGCGAAACCAAAATGGGATACGATGAGTCAGGGAGCACGCGATATTCTTGGTGAAAAAAATATATTGAAAGACCCAGGAGAATATATCAAGCAGCCAGACCTTGCAAAGACGCTTAAGCGTATTGCACAATATGGGCGCGATGGCTTTTATCGGGGGCCCGTAGCGCGAAAACTAGTTGATGGGCTTCAACGTGCGGGCAGTGTTATTACACTTGAAGACCTTGCTAATTATAATACAAAAGAACATGAGCCGTTATATGGTAGTTGCCAGGGATACGATATTTTGACAATGCCACCTTCATCAGCTGGAGGAATTGCACTGCTCCAATTATTTAATTTTATGGATGGTGCATTAAAAAACTATACCGAACAATTTAATTTAGGAGATAGTATATCATGGCATATTATGGCTCAAGCTTTGGCGTTGGTCTTTGCTGATCGTAATTGTTATGTAGCAGATCCTGAATTTGTAAATGTGCCGATTAAAGAATTGCTTTCTCAGAAATATCTTATGAATAGGTGGTTATCTTTCTTTGACAAAGACAAATTTATGTTGCCAGACAATCTAAGGGCGATATGTAAAGAAGGAACAGATACAACACATGTTTCAGTGATTGATGCGCAAGGCAATGCAGTTTCATTAACATTAACCGTGCATAGTAAATTTGGATCTGGATTTGTTCCACTTGGTACGGGCGTATTTATGAACAATCAATTGGATGACTTTGCTGTTAATAATGAATATCGAAATAGATTTGAGTTGAAATCTAGTGAACTTAATAGAATTGAACCATTTAAACGCCCCCTTAGTTCCATGACACCAACAGTTATTAAAAATAAGAATGGCGATAATCGAATTGTAATCGGTGCAGCGGGAGGACCGCAAATTATTTCTGCTATTTGGCAGACTTTGGTTAATCGACTTTATTTTGGTATGTGCTTGGCAGATGCTGTGGTGCATCCACGTATTCATCATCAATGTGACCCAAACCAAATTTACTATGAGCGAGGGGCGCTTTCAAAAGAAGTTTGCGATTTATTAATTAAAAAGGGACATATCTTAAAGGAGGATACCCACCTTGGAACGGTACAAGCACTTGAGAAGATGGATGATGGATATATATGGGGAATTTCAGATCCACGTTCGGAAGGAATAGCAATTTCTGTTTAAAAAAGGAAAAATAATGAAAAAATTATTATTAGTTTTACCGTTGTATATGATGACGATTTACGCTGAAAAGCAGGACGTTATGGCGACTGACATAAAAGATATAATAAATAAAATTGCCAATGTTGTTAATCAAGTACAAGAAAACATTCCAAAGTACCAGATAAGAGAGTGTCGCTTTACTGGAGATCTAGGTTGGTGTGGTGTTGATACAGGCTATGATGTTTGTGTTGCATTTCCAATTAAACAAGCACCAAAGTTTTTGGGAAAAATGTTACGCTACAAAGGTGATGAAACATTATGGATTGGTCATACAAGAAAATGTATAATGTTTGATGCTAAGCCATTTGCTCAATTTTTAGAAAAGTATCGTCCTCTTTTAGAGTTTATACAGCCAATCGAACAATGGCTTCCAGAAAAAGTGGCACAGCAGTTGCAAGAAGTGCGTACTGGTACTAAAGTTGCAGGATGGCTCTTGCCACATATAAATAAGATAAGTTTTTGTATTGACTCGGATGGAAATGTTACAGTTGCTGTTGGTCGAAAATTATGGCCATTATGGCCTTCTCAACAAGCAACAAATTAAATAGGAAGAACAGTGAAGAGATATTTTCTTTTAATGATATTGGTCCTAAGCACTTATGGTAAAGAAGATGATTCAGTAGCTGCTATGGAAGAAAACAAAAAAGAGCGAAAAAAAGATATTATTATGCAATATCCCCTTTCTGCTACTGCACGTCAATTTAAACGTGAAGAACAGCTGCTTCGCAGTGCTAAGCAAAGGTATAAGGATTTGCGCAGGATTATCGATAATAATGTAAAACTTTTTGAGAATGCAGAAAATAAGCGCAATAAGCTAAAAAGGGAATTGGATCAAAAACTGTCTCAAAATCCTTACTTTAGTGATCTTAAATGCCTCGAGAATAAATTAAATGCTTGCTTACATATCAATAAGGATCCTAAAAAACAAGCAAAGTGCCGAAGAACCTTCAACAAAAATAAGCACCATTTAGATCGTAAGCATAATATTTTACCGATTTACAACCGATTTAGCGCCGCTGATAGGGTCTTAGAAAGCCTTAAACGTCAACAAATAGCATTATCTAAGGAGTTTAGGCAGTTAGGTAAAGAGATCGAACATCGAAATAAACGTAGTAATGATCTTTTTGAAAAAACACCGAAAATGCCGCTTTCACGGCAAGATGTTCGAGAATGTATTGAAAAAGTACTAAAATAAATACTCTTTCAATTTGATCCGGTATACCTATAATTGGCTTATTTTTACCAAAAACAAAGAACCCAAGTAATAATATTATTGCAGTTTGGATTGTTATTGTGTCATGCTAAATGGGAGCACTAATTCAAATAGGAGATAAATATGAAAAGGGTACTATTATTTTTAGGATTGTGTATTCTTGGCTCAAGTTTGTATTCTTATCCAAATCCAAGGTCTTCTAGAAAGGATGCGAGCAATCCGCAAGAGCAGTTTCCACCAACAGATTTATCAGAAACAGGTGAGAGTAATCTATGAAGAAGATAGTATTATTTTTAGGGTTGTGTGGACTTGGATCAAGTTTGTATGCTCAGGATACAAGGTTTTTTAGGGTGTCTAGTAGGGGAATTCAACAAGGCGAAGATTCGACCAATCAACCAATGGTCCAGGACTAATATAGAGAGGTAATTTATGAAGAAGATAGTATTATTTTTAGGGTTATGTGTTTTTGGATCAACTATATACGCAGGCGGCTTTCAAGGTTCATTTGTCGTAGAAGACCCTGAAAGTACAACACCTACTGTTGAAAGTACATCATCTACTGTGCGAAGAGCATTGACCAGATCATCTGCCAGATAAGGATTATAGTCCTATGACAAATTTTTTGAGATTTTTAGGATTATTATTTATAGCAAATTCTCTACACGGTGGATATACTACACCACCTTCTTTAGGATCATGCCCTGGAGGTCGATGTTGGGCACAAGAGAGTAATTATCATTATTGTCATAATCAATGTTCGAAATTTTAATGGAGAAAAAAATGAAAAAATTAACGATATTAACTGGCTTATTATGTGTAACATTTGGCTATGGTGATCAAGCAATGATGAATAAAGTTGTAACGGCTTTCTATAGTAATAACCTTCCAAAAGAGCTTGCTGTATGTAAAAAAGAATTTAGCGAAGCTCAAGGGACTGTGAAAGAAGCTAACCAGATTGGTGATGAAGTAAACAAAATAATGCTTAATCATCTTTCTCCGGTAAATCGTGAGAAAATGCAAAACTTACAAGATCAATTACAGCAGGCAGAGAAGGCGAATGATTTTGCAAAAATAAAAACGCTTATTGGTGAGTTACAAGCGATTTGGCAGCCAATTACAAAGAGTGCTGAGTACCAAGAAGAAATGACTCAGATTGAAAAAAAAGCTAAGGGATATGATACACGTATAGAAAGCCTTGTTGATTCCTGTGTGAAAAAATTTAAGTAAAAATACTTTATTGTAAAAAAAAGGGGGCCGAAAATCGGCCCCCTTTTTTATTTATCAGTGATTTCTGGATCAATTCCCTCATCACTATTTGAAGTTTGATCGCTTTGCTTTTCTTGTGCTTGTTTGTACAAGATTTCAGCAACTTTATGCGATGCTTGAACGAGCTCATCAGTTGCTTTTTGTAACTCATCAGCATTATTTTCATGCTCCTTGAGTGCAACCTTTGCTTTTTCAACCGCTTCTTGTGTTGTCTTAACATCAGCTTCTTCAAGCTTACTCTTGTTTTCGTTAAGAGTTTTTTCAATTTCAAGGATTGTGCTGTCTAGGCGGTTACGCTTTTCGATAGTTTCACGAGCTTTTTTATCTTCAGCCTCATGTTCCTTACCTTGCTTAACCATATTTTCGATTTCTTCCTTAGATAGACCGCCGCCAGAGGTAATGGTAATTTTTTGTTCTTTTCCAGTACCTTTGTCTTGTGCAGATACGTGAACGATACCATTTGCGTCAATATCAAATGATACTTCAATTTGTGGGACGCCACGTGGTGCAGCAGGTATACCGTCAAGACGGAATTGGCCAAGTAATTTGTTATCTTTTGAAAATTCACGCTCACCCTGAAAGACACGAATGTCTACAGAGGTTTGATTATTTTCAGCAGTTGAAAAGACTTGAGATTTTTTTGCAGGAATTGTTGTGTTACGTTCGATGAGTTTTGCAACAATGCCGCCAAGAGTTTCAATACCTAATGAAAGTGGAGTAACATCAAGTAGTAATACATCAGTAACATCACCAGCAAGAACACCACCTTGAATTGCAGCACCAATAGATACTACTTCATCAGGGTTAACAGATTTGCTTGGTTCTTTACCAAAGAATTTTTTGACAAGTTCTTGTACTTTTGGAATTCGTGTTGAACCACCGACAAGAATAACTTCGTCAATTTTATCTTTAGTAATGTCAGCATCTTTCATTGCTTGTTCACATGGCTTGAGCAAACGATCAAAAACATTTGAGCATAATGCTTCAAGTTTTGAACGACTGATCTTCATGGTCAAGTGTTTTGGTCCAGTGGCATCTGCAGTAATATAAGGCAAATTGATATCAGTTTCAGGTACTGATGAAAGTTCAATTTTTGTTTTTTCTGCAGCTTCCTTAAGACGTTGCAATGCCATTTTATCTTTGATCAGATCAATACCTTGATCCTTTTTAAATTCTTCGATCATGTATTGAATGAGCAATTGATCGATATCATCACCGCCGAGATGGTTATCACCGTGTGTTGATTTAACCTCAACAATACCATCACTTACTTCAAGAATAGAAACGTCGAATGTTCCACCACCAAAGTCAAATACAGCAATAGTTCCACTTTTTTTCTTATCGACACCATATGCAAGTGCAGCAGCGGTAGGTTCATTGATGATGCGTTTGACATCAAGGCCAGCAATTTTACCAGCATCTTTTGTTGCTTGTCGCTGTGCATCGTTAAAGTATGCTGGTACAGTAATAACTGCTTCAGTAATTTCTTCTCCGATGTAATCTTGTGCTACTTGCTTAAGTTGATTTAAAATAGCAGATGAAATTTCTTGTGGAGTATGTTCTTTTCCAGCAATAGAAAAACCTATATCACCACCGGAACGTTTTATAACAGTATATGGTATGTATTTGAGTTCATTTTTAACTTCTTCATACTGACGTCCAATAAATCTCTTTGCAGAGAAAATAGTATTTTCAGCATTGGTTACAGCTTGTCGCTTTGCCAATGTTCCAACGAGACGTTTGCCATCTTTTGTAAAAGCTACAACAGAAGGGGTCGTATTCGAACCTTCCTTGTTAGGAATAACTTTGGCTCGGCCACCTTCCATAAACGAAACAACAGAATTCGTTGTTCCAAGGTCAATACCAATAATTTTTTTTGCCATAAATTAGGTCCTGTTTTTTGTTATTATAAAATTATTTTAATATACTATTATTATAAGCATATTACTCAATTGCTGTCAATTCTAACACTAAAATAATCTTAGTCAATTACACTAAGCTTTTCTAACTATAAATATATAAGATTTTTCTTATTGTTTTTTCGTTCCTTTTTTATTAGGCTGAGGCAAGAGTCTACAAATTAAAGGGAGAGAGTGCTTTATGCGAAAATTATCATCTATACTCGGATTTGCAGTCTTATCGCTATCATCCATAGATGTCTCATGGCAATTACAGGAAAATGAACAAATTTTAGGGATGTATCGTCAGCTGTATGCACAGGAGACGCCCTGGGATGTCTTTTTGGCTAAAAAGGCCATTGATGAGTATTTAGAGAGAGCAAGGGAGCAGCTAGGGCCCTATATCAAGATGGAGCAGGAGGCTATTAGGCTTAGGGACCCATATGGCTCTTCTCGAGCAAAAGTTCGTATGGGGATGGATATATCCACCGAGGAGCGACATGCGCTTAAAGTGCGTTATGAGTGGGTCAAGGGTGGTATAGAGAACTTTTTAAAGCTTGATAAGCCTTTACCGGAAGAAGAAATTCCCCGTATTGCATTGTGTGGCAGTGGGGGTGGGGTCAGAGCAGCCCTGTGTACGCTTGGATTCTTAATAGGGGCGGCTGATATAGAATTTCTAGATTGCGTTCTTTATGCGTCAGCCTTATCAGGTTCGGCCTGGTTAATGGGGTCTTTATTTTCAGATACTCGAGATGAAGATGGAAAGCTTTTGAGGCGTTATAAGGATAACTTTATTAAGCATTTGGGTCATGGTCTTATGCTGAGACTTAATCCATTAAGCGTCAAGCTGGCTACAGAGAATCTATTAACTAAGTTCTACTATGGACAACCGTTATCATTGATAGATTTTTGGGGGATAATGATCGGAGAGATTATGTTGCAGAATTTGGGTCTGTACTGGCATAAAGCAGCTCTTTCTTCACAGGCTGATTTGATGGAAACTGGGGCATATCCATTTCCGCTATATTCATCTATTATGCCAATGGGTAGCGGACGGTTTGAATGGTTTGAGGTATCGCCATATGAAGTTTGGAGTGATTATTTAAAAATGGCAATTCCTACCTGGGCGTTTGGCCGTAAATTTGATAATGGTGTGTCTAAGGATTTTGCTCCAGAGCAGTCTTTAGGCTTCTATCTTGGTGTATTTGGATCAGCTTTTGAGCTTGATTTGACTGATTTTATGCGTCATATGGGTAGTTTTCTTAAGAACCCTATTTTGAAGGGTTTTATCAAGGTGCTTCTAACTACATCGATGAAGGACATGCGCTTGAGTCCTGCTGAATTTAGAAATTATACCTACGGTATGGCACAAAGCATTATCCCAGACAAACAAAATATTACTCTTATTGATGCAGGTATTGATTTTAATCTTCCATTTCCACCGTTGTTGCGTTCTGGTCGAAATTTAGATGTAATTATCTTTCTCGATGGTTCGGCTCGCATTAAAGGTGGACGTGAAATGCAAGGGGTATTGCGTTACGCACAAGAACACGGTATACCAATGCCAACAATTAATATTGATGAATTGCATATGAAAGCGATATCTGTATTTGATGATAATCTCGATGCGCCGATTTGTGTTTATATGCCGCGTATTAAAAACGATCAATATGATCCTAATTTTGACCCTGACATATGTGCTGTATCGGGATTCTGTAATACTATGAATTTTGAATATAATGAAGAACAGGCATGTTTATTGAGCGGTCTTACAGAGGCAAACATGGTTCAAAGTAAAGAAATTTTACAGGATGTTATTCGTGAAGCGATTCGTCGAAGAAAAGCAAAGTTTGGTGAGGAGTTGGAACGGAATAAATAGAAGAAGGAAGACAAAATTTCTTCCTTCTTCTATTTACTTTGTAAGACCAAGAGATAAATATTACGATCTCAAATAAGATTCAAAGGTCTTTGCTTTTTTTTCGTTAAGATTAGGCCTGTTGCTGCTCCCATAAAGCAAGTCAAGATGATCTCACAACGTTCATTTTCATCCAGACTGTTCCACTTTCTACGAATCTTAGGTGTAAGATATGCTATACCACCTAAAGCGCATAAAATAGTTGCGGCGCCAGCAATATTGGCTGGAGTATTAAGTTTGTAATGTGTATTACTTTTATCCATGCAAAATTTACCGATGCGTGTATAGAATGGTAAAACTTGTGTGCCAAGGCTGCCAACAGTTTTGTGTGCGGCATAAGTGCCAGCATTAGCAAGTCTGGTTCCTATTTTGCTTGTATCAATATTAACTGTATATGCATTTAAATTTGAAATAAGCATTGTTGCAGTTAAAGAGGCAATAAATATTTTTTTCATAATTAAGAAGTTTCCTTGTTATGCAAAAAGGGAGAAGGCAAAGAAACCTTCTCCCTTTTTATATGATACGTGCTTACTTAGAAGCAGTAGCTTTTTAAACGGTTAACTTTATCTTGTGCATAAGCAGAGATAGAATCAGCGTTTTTATAAACTTTGTATGCAACATATGATGCTACAGCAGCAGCTGCAGTTCCAATTACATACTTGTTTTTAGCAGTTGCACAAACTTTAGGTGCAATTGTGTTCTTAGAGAACGCATAAAGAGCCTTAGTTTTACCACCAACAAAAGCAGCTGATGATTTAGAAGCATCTTTAGCTTTAGTAGCATAGAATCCAACTGGAGTTACAACATATGTATTAGCTTTGTTACCAACAAAAGCAGCTGATGTTTTAGTAGCAGCTTGAGCTTTAGTAGCACAGAATCCAACTGGAGTTACAACATATGTGTTAGCTTTGTTACCAACAAAAGTAGCAGCTGTTTTAGAAGCAGCTTGAGCTTTAGTTGTGTATGGGCTAACAAAAGCGCGAACTTTTCCAGCATAAGTAGTAACTGAAACTGCCGATCCTTCTGGATTTGCAGCAAGACCAAGAGTCATTGTAACAGTTGCAAGAGAAATAAGTAGTTTTTTGTTCATGAGAACCTCCAAATTTACTACAGTTAATAAAATACACCTTTAGAAATAACCATTATTTCTATTGTTAATAATAATTTAAAAATGAAATAACGTCAAATGCCCCCTGGTAAGGGCTATTTTACTATCAGAATGACAGGTTTGAGGAGTAAGATTTGAGTAAAAAATGGGGAATAAAAAAGGTGGGAGAAGAATCTCCCACCTTTAAATTATCGTCTTAAAAAGCGATTTATGCTTCTTAAGATTAGTGAGAAGCTTTGTTTATTAGATCAGAAGCTTTAGCCTTAGTATTACGATAACTAACTTTAGCATATCTTTTTAGTCGAGCTGCTTGTGTAGTTTTATTAAAACCGTAAAGAGTAAGAGCTGTGACAAGTGTACCAACAGCTTGACGGTTGTTGGCAAGTGCTACAACCTTGTCGTGAGCGAATTTGCCTGGACGAGTTGTTACACCATAGTTGTAAATACCTTGACCTTTGTTCAGGCCGTAGAAAGTAGCATCACCAACATAGCCTAATCCATTAAGAACAACGGATCCTGTTTTACAGGTAGCTGTAGTAGCAGCATTTCTTAACTGAGCAAGTCTAGAAGCTTGTGCGACGACAACAGGAGCTGGTTTTGGTGCGTCTACTGCTGCAGTAAGAGCACAAGTCATTGATCCTACAAGGAGAGAGAGTAATAGTTTATGGTTCATTAAGAACCTCCAAACTTAAAGGGTTAATATGTATTAGTAATAACAGTAATCACTATAAATAAAACTAAATATTAGTCAAGTTGTATAATTTGTTTTTGTTTAAATATTCATATTTGGCGTATAGTGGACACCTATAGAAAAAGGAGAGGTTTTAAATGTCCTCTCCTTAAAAGTTTTTGTAAGCTTATTTAAGATTGTAGTAAGCGCCTGCGCCTGCTGCTGTTAGCAAAAGAGATGCCCATGTTTTGCGAGATGCAGCAACTTTTGCGGTTAGATCTTTGATTGATTGTATAGTTTTATCAAAGCCATCTTTGTTAACTTTATAGGCTGCGTAACCAACTGTTGCTAATCCAAGAGCTGCGATTGTGTATTTTGATTTGATTACTGGAACAGCTTTATCTTTTGCAGATATTCCAAAGGATGCTACTTTAGCATGAGTAGCTTTTGCTTGTGAAAGAACAGGGTTAACAACATATTCATTAGCGTAGTTTACAACTGGTTTACCTAGATAAACAACTGGTTTAGTTGCATAGACCAAAACTGTTGATGCAACTGATCGAGCTTTTGCAGCGGCAGTTACTGTCAATCCGTCAGCATAAATACTTGAAATAAGAGTTGTTGCGATGGCTGTTGAAAGAAGAAGCTTATTCATAAAAGACCTATTAATTTAGGGGTTAATAATAAAATTCAAGCATAATTTTTGCAATTCTTATCTACCAATAATAAAAGAATGCGAATAATAGTCAAGACGGTTTGTAGATCAGTATTTTGGCGCTAGAAATTCTGCAGTTAGGTCGGTGCTATTAAGATGGTGGATTCTGGTGTACACTGGTCACAATAACAGCTATTTTTATGTGGAGATATACGGAGAATTGATGCCGAAATTTATTTTTGTTGTCGGTGGTGTTATGAGCAGTGTTGGCAAGGGTGTAACTGCTGCATCCATTGCTACCTTAATACAGTCGCGTGGTTTTAAGGTGACCAACGTTAAATGTGATATGTATGTCAATATTGATGCTGGTACAATTAGACCTACTGAGCATGGAGAAGTGTTTATTGGTACTGATGGCATTGAAGCTGATCAGGATTTGGGAAATTATGAACGATTTACTGGCAATCGGATGACAGCACTCAACTATATTACTACTGGCCAGGTATATCAAGAAGTTATTAAAAGAGAACGTAATCTTGAATATAATGGCGAAGATGTCGAAGTTGTGCCTGATATTCCAAATGAAATTATTCGTCGCATAAGACTAGCGCAGGGCGAGAGTGATGCTGAGGTTACGGTAGTTGAGTTTGGTGGTACGGTTGGTGAATATCAATTGCTTCTCTTTTTAGAAGCTGCACGGATGATGAAGTTGGAGAATCCAGAGGATGTTTCTTTTGTTCTTGTTAGTTATATGCCGCTGCCAGCATACTTAGGTGAGATGAAAACAAAACCAACGCAGTATGCCGTACGTACTCTTCAGTCTGCTGGTATTCAACCAGATTTTATTGTTGCGCGTGGTGAGTGCGCATTAGATGAGAAGCGACGAGAAACTCTAGCTCATGTTTGTAATCTTAAGAAAAATACTATTATTGCTGCTCCTGATGTTAATTCTATTTATGATGTGCCCGTTCTTTTTGCAGAACAAAATTTAGATACGCTTTTACTTAATGGCCTTGGTCTTTTGCCACGTAAGAATGACCTTGATATGTGGAAAAATTTATCAAGGCGTATAGCTCAACTTGAGAAGGGCGTTAAGATTGGTGTTGTTGGTAAATACTTTACTACTGGTGAGTTCAATCTTTCAGATTCATATATTTCGGTTATTGAAGCGATTAAACACGCTTGCTGGGATGCAGGTTTTAAACCAGAACTTACATGGATAGATGCTCAACAATTTGAAGATAATCCAAGTACGGTTTCGGAGTTGGCCCAATTTGATGGCATTGTAGTACCAGGAGGTTTTGGTGAACGAGCAGTAGAAGGTATTCTATCTGCTATACGCTATGCACGAGAACATAAGATGCCATATCTAGGACTTTGTTACGGTATGCAGTTGGCATGCATAGAGTTTGCACGTAATGTTCTTGGTATTCAAGATGCTACCACTATGGAAATTGATGAAACTGTTACAGATCCTATTATTACATTGAATGATAAACAGTCGCATAATATTAAGCAAAAAAAATTTGGTGCGACCATGCGTCTAGGTTCTTATGATGCTCAATTGAAACCGGGTAGTAAAACACATAGAGCTTATGGTAAAGATCTTGTATCAGAGCGTCATCGTCATCGTTATGAATTTAATAATGCATATCGTGATGCAATAGAGCAGGGTGGTTTGAGTATTGTTGGTATCAATCCAGACTCTAATCTTGTTGAAGTTGTAGAGCTTCAGGATCATCCGTTTTTTGTTGCAACTCAGTTTCATCCAGAGTTTCAATCGCGAGCATTTGCACCACACCCTTTATTCAAAGCTTTCATAGACGCGACCCAAGATTAAAAGTCGCATAATACTCATATGATGCTATTTTTTTTACTACTCTCCTTTTTTAAGAAGGGCGATCGTATGTTTTTAATTTAATTCTGAAATTTTTGATGATTGCCTATATTGCGCTTTTTGCATCTTTTAGAAAGGTAGAGGGGGGCGACGCTTCGCGTAAGCATAGTAGCATCGAAGTTCTGCTTGCGATGTGATGTCCTTCGCATAGCTCGGACGAAAGTAGCTGGAGAAATTACGGGGGGGTGCTTTGAAGTGTTAGTGAAAGAAAGCAGCGATGTATTGCGTTGAAGGAGCTCAGGGGCGTTCGCGAAGCGTCGCCCCCCTGCAACTGTGATTTTATTATAAGGTTTTTAATCTTTATAAAATCTATATTGATTTTTTTTACCCAAAAAGAGCTATTTTGATTTGTTCTTGTACCAATTACACAATAACATAAAGGTGGAAGGGCTTACCTTATTGATATGGGATCCATTACTGAGGCTTGATACTGCTTGGGATACACCTGATGCGCTGGCACTCGCATATGCCATTGCAGGCTGAGAATGTTCTGACAGAGGATGTTCGGATAAATACTGAGCTATTGTTAAATGACCTTCCTCGCGAGCTATACTTAATGCATTTTTGCCATCCAAGTCAGTCATGGAACTATCTGCACCAGCAGCAATAAGGTCTTTAACTATTTCTAAAAAGCCTTGTTGCGCTGCAGCCATTAATGCAGTAAGGCCAACATCATTTTGAATGTTTACAGCAGCCTTGCAACCTAAAATGGTCCGTGTTACTTCTTTGTTACCATTCCACGCAGCTAACATAAGTGCTGTTAAACCATCATCACCTTGAATGTTAACGTTGGTTTTATGATTCATTAATAACTGCGCAATATCTGTATGCCCATTCCAAATAGCCCACATAAGCGCAGTCATGCCATTATTGTCTCGCGCGTTTACATGTGCACCTTTTTCCAAGAGATATTGAACAATCAATATTTGTCCATGCTTGGCAGCAGCGAGTAAAGGCGTGAACCCATTTTCATCTCGAGTGTTAACATTTATGTGATGCTTTTCAACCAGCTCTTGTACCAATGCTAAAAATCCTTCCTGAGAAGCCTGAACAATCTCTGCCGTATTGATTGAATTAGCGCTAGCTGTTGCAAGGGTAAGGAGAAAAAGAGAGAGGGAAAGGAGGGAGTGTCTGACGATATTTTTCATGACTGTCCTTTTTGATAAATATTGTTAGTTATTCTGTTGCCTAATGTAAAAGTAGCATAAAGCTTGTGCCAAAAGAGTCAAGAAGGAAATACCCAAAGAAAGCCTTTCCTTTATCTCAGGGTCCAATTGCAAAAATCTGTGTAAGGACTCCTTCTTTATTAATCCACACTCAAAATTTTGATTATTTTTTCCGCTTAGGCCAAGCTATGTAAGTAATCATAGCAGTCAGAACACTAAGCGTTGCGGCGGTTGTTACCGGATATTGATTCCAAAAATATTCCGACGGTAACGGTATCTGATATTCTTCTTTTACTTCTTCTTGTTTTGTAGTTTCTGTTGATGGACCAACTTCTGCAGCTTTTTGCTTAACTATGGTTGAATCAAATTGGGTATTGCTTGGGCTAGAAATATCAAACCAATAATCATCATATTCTTTGTTTGTTCCCGAAGTGTAAACCTTGTTAAAAGCAGCAAATTTAGCTTCAGGAGATTGTAAATGTATGTGCTTTTCAAAGTGCTCAAGCATGTCTTTTTCACTTCCTACTATTGCATGCGAGCCTAGATCATTATCACTTTTTCTATGTGAATCGATAAAGATGAATTCATCATCCTTATGGCAAAGTGCATACGTTTCTCCCGAATGCGTGAGAATAGAACATAAAGGTTCCACATCTTTCAAAAGATCTAATAATGGCTTTAATCCTTGTAAGGTGTAGCTGTGAGGCGGTAAATTTGCATTTTTTCGTAAAGTACCAAATCGTTCCTCAACGAGTAGTAAATCAGGAAATTTATTTATTACTTCCCTACAGCCTAAAAATCTTCCTGGCTCTACATGCCCCAATTGTTTAAAGCTCTCGATTCCTTTTTCTTGAATATTTAGAAGGTCATTTTCATTGAATTGTGACAATGACTTGCGCATGGTAAGCACGTACTGCGCAGCATTAAGTGCAATTGGTGTGCAAGCCGTACTGTATTCTTGTAATTGAAATTGACCAACATCACTGTTGACAGTCTTTGTAGCCTCAAGCACACATGTAATAAGAAAGATACAATAAATAAATTTTTTAAACATAATATAACCTAACTCCTATTATAGAAATTCACCATTAACATCAACTTATACTTTTAGATCGAGAGTAGTCAATGGTTGTCCAAGCTACTGTTAGTCCATATAGTCTTCGAGCATATATGAAACAACATAAAACAGTCAGCGCGCGAATACCGATTACAATAAAGAGAATATTTGCAAGGCTATGTGATGGTGCAAAAAAACAAAGCAGTGGAATGATAATGTAAAGAATGTGTACTGTAAAGAGAAATATGTAATGTTGCTGTGCTTCCAATATCCTTTGATATGGTGCACATAAAATCTCAAACAGATAACTGCAGACCAATACAAGGAATACGATAAAGATAAGTGAAAAGCCATTATAAAAATGATAAAGGAGTGATAAAAAAACGATAAAGGCTGATGGGATGACTAATATGAGTACCTTAGACATGATCTTTTCAAATATTTTATTAATATCATGATAATTACAATAATGATTGATGTGCGCAACAAGGGAGATGTCAGTGGTCCCGATTGATTTGATAATCGCTCGCTGAATAAAAAGTGCCCAGTCATTGCCAAGCTTGTATATGTTTGCAACCTGTAGTCCTACAGTAAAAGAAAGCAAAGGGACCAAAACATTGCGCTCGCTTAAGCTGCGAAGCGTTGTCGTCGACCACATGGTTAATGAATGTCTAACAAAAAGTGCAAGTTTGTTATCATTTCCATCCGTATTGCTTTGAGCTATATGCGTATTGCAATGCTTAGCTATCTTTGATCCGGTTACCCAATTAGAGGTTGCCAAAAAAATAATACGTAACATAAAGTAGGCATGTAATAGGATGGCAGAAGGCAACAGGAAAAATAGTAGGCTCATGCAAAAAAGCTCGACCATTAATAAGGATATGATACGACTATTATATTCTCTATTGAGAAAGTTGCCATGGTATAAGGACTGTAATAATACCAATGGTGCTTCAAGCAAAAATATGAGTAAGCCGTATACAACGAAAATGGTCACATGCGTTAAGCGAAACAAAATAAAGCCAAGGCCGGCCATCCCAAGTGAACATATAATCAATTGACTAAAAATGATAAAGCGGAAGAACCGTTGCAAGCTTTTAGGGTCAGACTCCATACGTGGCAAATAAAGCGGTATTGCTTTGCGAAAGCCACAGTCACACCATAATAAAATGATATAAATAAAACTGGTGATGTTTGCCCAGGTATTATAGAGTTCGCTATTAAGGCGATAAAAGAATACTGTTGAGATAACTGTATAGGAAATATTCATGGTGATGTAGAGCAGCGCATTCCAATTGATGGCGGTATGGAATGTATTGTAAATGGTATCTTTTGTTTTTAGCTGCAAAGCCTATCTCCAGACATACGAAAGAGCCAAACTTATAAGAAGTACCACCAAAACAAATGGTGTTAGAATCTTTATTCTTTGGGGTAATTTCCAGTATCTATAATAGATAAAGCTAAGAATAATGAAAGCCACAATCCGTGTGAGTATAATAATAATGATAGAAAGTGGGAGCGAGCTTTGCAAAAGAACTATGAGTGGAAAGCATATTCCTGCGCTCAATAAGTTAATAAGGATGATTATGAAGATTTTCTCTTCGATGAGCGCAAATCGCTCATATATAAGGAAGATATTTTCAAAGATGATGGTAAAGAAAAATACAAGAGCTACATAGTAATTGGATATAGGACCGCAATAAAGGCAGAATATCATGTTGCCATTGAATGTTAGAAAGATAAGTATGGCAGATAAGACGCTGACAAGCTGCTGGGCTATGAGCGTGAATGCGATACGTTTCTTTGCGAGAGATTCAAATTTGAGATGTGCTAAGAGTGCACCACTGGTTGTGCCAAAAAGTTTTTCAATAAATACTAAAACAAAGATCGCCAACTCACTAATAAGCTTGAGAATTCCAATTGCCTCAAGACCAAATTGCCGTGACAAAAATAAAATAAGAAAATTGCGACTGAAAAAGATCATGCTTAATTGATTGACGTATACAGAAAGCCTATTCTTCCAGATGCGTGTTATGCTGACATGTTCTTGTTGCTTTGCTTGTGCTTGCAACATATTATACGTTCGTTTGATAAGGATCATGAGTGCTAGTGATCCAAAGCATGATTCTATAAAAAGTGGAATAAATATGGTCCACAGGTTTAGTGTACCATACATAAAATAATTGCCCCAGACTAATACGGTATAAAGGATTACAGCGCCTAGTTCGATGAGTGTTGTTTGTTTATTGAGAAAATAGGCATGTGTTAATGCACGGAGAGTTTTTTTGATTGATTCTGTAATGATAATTCCAGCAAGAAGGACAAAAAATGCGGACGATAGTTGCAAATACTGTGTAGATGAAAACCATACAGTATTAATGGTGATGAGAGTAAAGCTGTATACAAAGGTTGCAATGAGTATGGTCATGGCCTGTGCATAAAGCTGTGGCATCAGTAAGGTCGCAAAGGATTGTTTATCAGCCGTATACTTTTTGATAAATGTTGGAAGTGATGCATCAAAACCAAGATTGATGAGTGGAAGTGCAACATATATAAGAGAAAATATAAGACCAGTAAGTCCGTAAAATTCTAACGGAAGGACGCGAAAAAGCATGAATTGATTGATAGCCAATAGTCCTTGAGTATTTATTGCTTCAAGCGCGTTCCAACGAATGCCATATTTGTATTGTTTATAGTGCATGTGCTTTCGATCATAATTTAATGTTTCTACACATAGCAAGTATATCCGTTTTGAAAGGTCGTGTAAAAATTTGGGGCGACAAGACTATAAGAAAGAGATACATAAGTTCAAAGTATGCAAGTAATGTATATACAAGCGAAAAAAATTTCTTATATGCAAGAAAATATTGATGGGTAGCACTTATTCAAAATCGTGATATACTATTTTCATGCGGGTAAAGCTTGGAAATAATAGTATTTACCTTTCCTTAAAAAGGGGGAAAGTTTGGTGTTAGCACTTAATGATAAAGTAGTCTATCCCGGCCATGGCGTTGCCGTGATCTCCAAAGTCCTAGAAAGATGTATTGCGGGTAATACGAGCAAGTTTCTTGAGTTGCGATTTTTGACAAAAGAAATGACAATATTAGTTCCGGCAGATAATTGTAACTCTATTGGTGTTAGAGGATTGATATCAAAAAAAGAAGTTGACGAGGTCTTTATACTTCTCATGGACCTTCCACGAAAGATTCATCCATTTGAGTTGAATGCAAGCAGTTGGAATAAGCGAAATAAGTCATATCAGGCAGACCTTCGAACTGGAAATTTGAAAAAAATCGCCGGTATCTATCGTGACCTACAACACATCTCTATACATAAAGAACTTTCATTTGGAGAACGCAACTTATTAGCGCAAACTGAGCAGCTTGTTGCCCAGGAGATTGCTTTGGTGACCGTACGAAGGAGCGAAGAAGTGGTCTTTCAGATGCGGTCTATATTTACAATTTCTTCAACTGGAGTTAACATTCCTGTCGCAACGTTGTAAGCTTTAAGCAGAAACTAACTATCTATCTGCTTAAGTGAACGGATCGACGTTGTGAAAGTACTTATAATTACAGGGCCAACTGGTGTTGGTAAAAGTGGATTTGCCGACCGGTTTGCGGCAGATGTACCATGCGAGATCATCAATATAGATGTCGGACAATTATATCAACCACTAACTATTGGAACAGCAAAACCCGATTGGCGCTCGGCGGCCATCCCACATCATTTATTTGATTTGTTGGATACGCCACGCAATATCTCTGTTACAGAGTATCGGGGTATACTTAAGCGATTGATTGATGATATTGTCCGACGTGGCAACTTACCAATTTTGGTTGGCGGCTCTGGTTTTTATATTAACTCACTCTTTTTTCCACCTCGTACGCTTATAACGCGTAATTTAGATCAGCCAATATTAACCACATCAGAAGATAATACACATAGTCTATGGGATCAATTACATGCAATTGATCCCGAGCGGGCAGCGCAGATACATAAAAATGATCGCTATCGTATAGAACGTGCACTAGATATTTGGAATATGGAGAAAGAAAAACCGTCAGAATTTACACCCACGTTTGAACCAATAGCTCCCGCCGTCATTGCATTCATCAATCGTGAGCGATCTGAATTATACAATCGTATCAATAAAAGAACGGTTGAAATGATTACAGAAGGATGGCCCGAGGAGGTGTTAGATCTTATGGATACAGAATGGGAAGAGTTTCTTAAACAAAAAAAACTTATCGGATATGATGATATTCTCAATTATTTTGCTCAACCCAAAGATGAGCAAAATATGGATAGGCTAATTGAAGTTATTCAAAAAAAGACTCGACACTATGCTAAGCGTCAGTGTACTTATAATACCATGCTTATAAAAAAGCTTGCTGCTCAAGACAGTTCTGATATCTTAATTCAGGATATAAATTTAAGCTTGATATCAGCTGACTTAGGTAAAGAAAAGTTAATGGAAGCACTACAACCAAAATAAAAAAGGCGAGATAATGGATAAAATGCATAATAATGATAAAAATAAACTAGTATTGGAGACTCGCCAAGCCAGTTGGTTGATTGCCGGCTTACTATTTTTGGGAGTTTTGATCTTTATTTCGGGATATATGATAGGGAAAAGAAAAGCTATGCAAGAATTGGCGCATACTGTGATCAATGATTCCTTCATTGATCAAGCTCAGCATTCACTCTACTCAATGTATGGCCAATCACCAGTAACAGAAGAAGATAAGCAACAAGAACCAACTGAAGATGCTCTAACATCGTTAATGGGACCAAAGGATGAACAAGCTGATGCTTTGGAAGTTGTAACAGTTAAACAAGAAGAACCTAAAAAATCTACCGAGCTTTATTGGGCACAACTTGTCGGATTTGGATCTGAAAAACAAGCAGAAAATTTTGTAAAACGCGTTACATCTCTTGGTATTAACGTTATACTAAAAAAACGAGTAAGTAAGAATAATAAAGGTAAAACCGTAACTTGGTACCAAATTATTACCCCAGATTATGATAGCAGGCAAGAGCTTGATCGCATTGTCTCCATCGTAAAACGAGCAGAAAATTTAAAAGATATACTGATAAAAACAAAAAAGCAGTAAGAGGAAGGCGATTATGATTACAATGTTGCGAACAGCGTTAAAAGGTCCAATACTACGTATCATCATGGTGTGTTTAGTTGCTATGTTAATAGGATCCATGTTTTTGCCAAAAATATTAGACCATTTTTTCAAAAGACATAGTGGAGATTGGATATTTCAAGTAAATGATTTGCGTATTACACCAATGCAATATCAAAGAATTATTGCAGAACATAGATTGCAACAACAACAAATGATGCATCAATGGACAGAGCAATATGGTCCTGAAATGGCACAACAGCTTGCTAAAATGTCTGGCATGAGTACACAAGTAGAAAAACAAGCACGACATTCAGCATTGACCACTGAAGCTCTTTCACAAATAGCATCTAAACTTGGTATTGATATCCCTCAAGAAGAAGTTATGGCTCAAATTATGCAACAGTTGCCAGCTGGTATCATTGATGAATATGGTAATGTAAACCTACAAGCTTTGCAGCAATTGATTCCTTATGCTTCATTAGATGATTTTAGTGATGATATGAAGATACGTATGCAAAATAGCATGATTGTTAATTTAATTGATGCAGGAATTTATCTCCCAAAATTCATGCTCAAGGATTTATATGTTCAGCAGTTTGCTAAAAAGAACTATGGTGTTGCATTCTTTCCAGTAAGTAAATACCTTACTGAAGTACAAAAGGCTGGAGCTACGGACAAAGAACTTAAAGATTACTTTACACAAGAAAATAAGGAATCAAAGCGATACTGGATTCCAGAAAAGCGTTCTATTGTGGTATGGGAATTTGATCCAAAGAATTATGGTATTACTGTAACGCCAGCTCAAATCGAGCAATATTACAATAGCCATAAGCTTCAAGAATTTATAGAATCTCCGGTACAAGTTCAAGTTCGTCGTATGTTATTGCCATTTGATGAAAAAAATCCAACTCAGTCTCGTGCACAAGCAACCCAGCTTCATGAAGAACTTCAAAAGGATCCGTCCCAGTTTGTTTTCAAGGCAAAAAATAATTCTATAGATAAGGAAAGTGCTAAGAACGGTGGTCTTATGGACTGGGCAAAGCGTGGCGATATGCATGAAAAAATAGAGAAAGAGATATTTGCTCTTAAAGAAGATAATGAAATAACACCTATTCTTCGTACCCAAGAAGGTCTAGAATTCTATCAACGTGTTGCTAAAAAGGCACAAACATACAAAACTCTCAAGTCAGTTGAAGGTGAAATTCGAGATAAATTGTTAGCTGAGAAGTTTGCAAACTCTTTCACAACTGCTCAACGTCGAGTCCTAAATCAATATCTTGATGGCAATAAAACCGATCTTGAAGACTTTATTAAGTCTAAGGGCGGTAAGAAAGATGCTAGAATAGTGTCTGTAGGAGATTCAGATATTGCTGCTAAAAAGGCTTTTGAAATGAAGAGAGTGTCAGCTCTTACTGCCTACCAAAATGATGGCAAAGGCTATATTGAGCAACTTCTCAACATAGAAAAGAGCAAGGAGCCATCATTTGAATCCGTTAAGGCTAAGGTACAGCAAGACTTCTATCAAAAGAAGGCACAAGATCTTATGAAGCAGGCTATGGATAAGGCAGAAGAAGCTACAAAGAACCAGTCTCTTGCCAAGGCTGTTACAGGTATGGGCATTCAGTATAAGACTACTGGATGGGTCAATCGAGACGATCAGGTCAAAATTGAAGCTCTTAAAAAGGATAAATTTCCTATATCTTCCTTGATGAATATTGCTCATAAAGATAAAATTCGTAAAGATATTACAGCTGATATGGGCTTTTTGAGCGTCTTGCTTGAGGTTGAGCCGCTTAAAGGGGACCAAAACAAAGAAAAAGAGCTTGAATTGGGTCAGTCATTACGTCAGCAACAAGAGGCCTTAATCAAACAAGCTTTTATTGCGTCTTTGCTACAAAATGCTACAATTAAAGTTAACAATAAACTCATAAACCGCTAGAAAAAGAGACTGTATGAAGGAAAAAGTAAAAGAAGCGGCTTCGGTCGTTGCAGAAGTTACTGCTAAAAAGAAGGCTCTAGAAGTCACTTTTTCACAGATTGACAAGCAATTTGGTAAGGGAGCAATTATGCTCCTAGGTGAGTTTGGTAACCAGAAAATCAAGGCGATATCGACAGGTTCTATACTTATAGATCAAGCGATAGGCATTGGGGGTTTACCAACTGGGCGTATTATTGAAATTTTTGGGCCAGAAGCATCAGGTAAGACAACCTTGGCGCTTCATGTGATTGCTCAGGCGCAAAAAACTGGCGGAATTTGTGCGTTTATTGACGCTGAGCACGCCTTAGACCCATCCCATGCTCAAAGGATAGGGGTTAAAATTAAAGATTTGGTTATATCACAACCAGATTTTGGTGAGCAGGCATTGGATATTGTTGAAATGCTAACGCGGTCAAACGCGGTTGATATTATCGTTGTTGACTCGGTTGCGGCACTTATCCCAAAAGCAGAGCTTGAGGGAGATATGGGTGATTCGCATATGGGACTTCAAGCGCGATTAATGTCGCAAGCCTTGAGAAAATTAACATCAATTGTTCATAAATCGAGCACGGTGTTAATTTTTATCAATCAGGTTCGGCAGAATATTGCCTCCATAGGCTTTGGGCCAAAAGAGACTACAACCGGTGGTAAAGCATTGAAATTTTACGCTTCCGTGCGTCTAGATGTTCGTCGTATTGCTAGTTTAAAGAAAAACGAAGTTCATATAGGGAATCGGATTGTGGTAAAGGTAGCTAAGAATAAAGTAGCTCCTCCGTTTAAGACAGCAGAAGTTGATTTGCTGTTTAACCGGGGTATTTGTGCAGAACTGGACTTGTTGGATGCTGCACTACAATATGATATAATAAAGAAATCGGGGTCATGGTTTTCATACGGTGACATCAATCTTGCTCAAGGAAGAGAGCAAGTATATACATATTTGATAGAGAATCCAGATAAGTCGCAAGAGATACGAGTTGCCATTGAAGCAGCGTTTCAAATGGCACAAGAACAATTAAATCAATAGAATTGAGGAATGAATACCTTTGAAAGATAAAGTTCAACCAATCAACGAACAGATACGATCCAGCAAGGTTCAAGTGATTTCTCACACAGGAGATAATCTAGGGGTTATCGATAGGAGTGAGGGGATCATGCTTGCAAAAAATGAAGGATTAGATTTAGTTCAAATTTCACCTGAGGGAAAAGAGGGAATTCCTGTAGCTAAAATCATGGACTTTGGAAAAGAGATTTATGCCAAGAAGAAGAAAATGGCTGAATCTAAGAAAAAGCAAAAAGTGATTAAAATTAAGGAAATTAAACTTCGTCCAAAAATCGGTGAGCATGATTATCAAACTAAACTTAATCAGGGGATTCAGTTTCTGAAAGACGGGATGCGACTTAAGGTAACATTAATGTTCCGAGGTCGTGAGAACGTTAGTAAGGCTGAGTTGGGGCCTGCTCTTTTTGATAAGGTTACAGCTTCGTTTAGAAAAAATGGTTTAGATAACGTACTTCAGGAACAAGATGCAAAAGCGGGACAATTTTGGTCTCGTGTTTATTTCTTGAAAAATTAGAACAGGATTAATATGCCAAAAATGAAAACACAATCTTCTGCAAAGAAGAGATTTGCTAAAAGTAAAAATGGAAAAATTAAACGATCTAAAGCTTACCGTCGTCACTGCCTTGGTTGCAAAAGCCAAAAAAGAAAGCGACATTTACGTAAAGCTGGATTCGTTGCATCATGCGATCAACGTGCAATTGCTCAATTATTATCAAGTTAAAAGTGGGGGAAATTAAATTATGTCACGTATTAAACGCGGTAAAGCAACCCGTAAAAGACACAAAAAGCTATTAAAACAAACCAAAGGATTTTGGGGACAGCGTTCAAACGTCTTTAGACGTGCTAAAGAAACATTGCTTCGTGCAATGGCTTTTGCATTTAAAGGACGCAAGCTTAAAAAGAGAGACATGCGCTCACTCTTTATTACACGAATTTCTGCTGCAGCAAAAGACAATGGTACTTCTTATAGCTCATTTATGCATGGATTAAAAGAAGCTAAAGTTAAGCTTAACAGAAAAATGTTAAGTCAACTTGCTATTTTTGAACCACAAGCCTTTGGACAATTAGTTCAACTGACAAAAAAATAGGTACTATTGCTATTTTTTTGTTGATCTAGATATGCTGATATGCAGTAAAAATTTTAAAAAGGAGTTTTTGCATGGAAGCATTGGACATTTTAGAAAAGAAGATCGGCCAGTTGCTAGTTAAGATTAAAAATCTTAACGAAGAAGTTCAAATTTTACGAGAAGAAAATATTCATCTACAAGATAAAGTAGATCAGCTAAGCTCTAATTTGGTTAATGGCCAAAAAGAGCTTAGTTCTGAAAAGGAAAAGGCTAAGATGTTTGTAGAAGGCCTGATTCAGAGTATAGATTCTCTTGTAGAAACGGAACAATACGATGGTTGATAGGGTTAAAAAGTATACACTCGAGCTCTTTGGTGAGCCACATACTATAATTACTGACGAGCCTGTTGAAGATGTTACTCAAGCTGCAGATTATTTTAATCAATGCATGGAAATACTTTCAGCCGAATCCGGTTTGAAAGATGTTAAAAAGTTAGCATTTTTGACAGGATTACAACTGTCGCAAGATTTATTAAGAATGCAAAAGCAGTTGGTTAATTGTGAAACAAGCGAATTAAAAGCTCGGTTGTTAGTTGATGAAATTGAAGCATCCTTTGATGAGTAGTGTAAGAAAGCGTTTCTTTTAATATGTCCTTTGTTTGTGCATAACATTTATTGTTTTCGAAATAGAAATAACATAGGATTGTTAAATGATTATTAATATGTTCTACGTCACAGCAAGCGTTAGCGTTTTGCTTGGCTTAGTGGTATTTTTTTATGCAAAATATCAGCTAAGCTATGCGCAACGATTGTTGGCTGACTCAAAAGACCAGTTAAGGAATGCTCGTCGAGAAAGTGAGACTGAGCGTCGAGAGTCACAACTTAAGATAAAAGATGAGATCTATCGTCGACGCAAAGAGTTTGAAATGGAACTCAAAAAAGAACGCATTGAATCTGAGCGTTTGCGAGATCGGCTTAATTCTAAATTGGACGATTTAGAAAATAAAGAAAAACGAATTGATGATATCAAGCAAGAATTGCAACATAAAGAGCGAGAGCTTTTACGTTCAATGGATGCACTTCATATCAATGAAAACAAACTTAAAAAAATCTATACTGATCTCATTTCCAAGCTAGAATCTATTGGTGGCATGTCTAAAGAGGAAGCTCGAAAGAATCTTCTAGATACGCTGGAGGCTGAGGTTCGCTTGTCTAATGAAAAATGGATTCAAAAGGTTGAAGATCAAACTCGGGAAAAGGCTAAGGAGCGTGCTACAGATATTATTGTAACAGCAATGCAAAGATATACTGCAGACCTTATAACACCTAATTCCTCTGGGGTTGTTCAATTGCCTAATGATGAAATGAAGGGTCGTATTATAGGTAAAGAAGGCCGAAATATTAAGTCTCTTGAAATGGCGACTGGTATGGAATTCGTTATTGGTGATACACCAGAAATTATTACTATTTCAGGATTTAACCCAATTCGTCGCGAAGTTGCTCGACGATCATTAGAAAAATTGATCATGGATGGGCGGATTAATCCAACCCGTATTGAAGACACTGTACTGCAATGTGAAAAAGAGATTGATGAAATTATTGCGGAAAAAGGTAAAGAAACGGTTCTTGAATTTAATTTGCAAGGGGTTTCTCCTGAAGTGGTTACAACTCTTGGTAAATTATACTTTAGAACAAGTTACTCTCAAAATGTATTAATGCATTCTAAAGAGGTAGCCTTTTTTTCTCGTATGATTGCAGAAGAGCTTGGTCTTGATGGTGAAATTGCCTTACGTGGTGGTTTATTTCATGACCTTGGTAAAGCCGTTACCGCTGAGGTTGAAGGTCCACACGCGCTTATTGGTGCTGATATTGCAAAACGTGGTGGTGAAGATCCTCGCGTTATTAACGCAATTGCTGCACACCATGAAGAAGTGCCGTTTGCATCTATTTATTCGCCAATAGTTCTTGTTGCAGATATTGTATCAGCATCACGTCCCGGCGCACGACGAGAAACATTCTCTGCATATATTAAGCGACTTGAAAAACTTGAAGATATAGCAAACTCATTTGATGGTGTTAAGCGAGCATTCGCGTTACAAGCAGGCCGCGAGATACGTATTCTGGTTGAGGAAGAACATCTTGACGATGAAAAGACAAAAATTTTGGCAAGGGATATTGCACGAAAAATCGAAGACGAAATGAACTATCCGGGACAGATTCGTGTTAACGTTATTCGTGAAAAACGCGCTGTTGAATATGCACGATAATGGAGATATTTTGTGAGTACACTTAAAGTTTTAATGATCGGTGATCTTGTTGGCCCAGCTGGTGTAAAGATGTTTGAAAAGCATATTGCATCCTTGAAAAAGCAATATAAGGCCGATGTTATTATTGTAAATGGTGAAAATAGTGCTGATAATGGTCGGGGGATTACCCCGACCATTGCAGATCACTTATTTGATATTGGGGTCAATGTTATTACCACGGGTAATCATATATGGGCCCAAAGTAAAATATTTGGATATATTGTAACGCAGCCGAATTTGTTGCGTCCTGCAAATTATCCAAGTAAATGTCCCGGTTCAGGGTCTACAATTATTTCAGTTGGATCTTATAAGGTTGGTGTGATTAATCTTCAAGGGCGCGTATTTATGCGTGAATACTTGGATGATCCATTTAGGGTCATAGACTCTCTGTTAACTTATATGAAAACTCAAACAGATATCATTTTTGTAGATTTTCATGCTGAAACTACCGCTGAAACGGCAGGCATAGGATTGTTTCTAGATGGTAGAGTTAGTGCCGTAGTGGGAACGCATACTCATGTCCAAACCGCAGATGCTCGAGTTTTACCTGGTGGAACAGCATTTATGACTGATCTAGGTATGGGTGGATCACTCAATTCTATGATCGGAATGAAAAAGGATATTATGCTGCATCACTTACGTACACAAATGCCTGTGCGTTTTGAAGTTGATCTAGAACCACCCTATGTAATGAGTGGTGCATGTATTGATGTTGATACACAAACTGGTCAATCTTTGAAAATTGAGCCTATTCGCATTGTTGATAATCAGGGCCTATTTTAAGGTTTGCGATTATCTCTACCAGCAGGTTTTCTTTTTTGAAAGCGATTAGCGGGCTTTGAGCCTTGAGGCCGCCCACTTCTTTGCTGATTATCCTGTCTTTGCTTTTCACTCTTTTGTACAAAGGTTAAAGCTTGTCCACGTTTATTTGCGCGACCAGTTCTACCAATACGGTGTATGTAATCTTCATATGTTTCTGGGATATCATAGTTAATAACGTGGCTGACATCTTCGATATCGAGTCCTCGAGCTGCAACATCAGTAGCCACAAGGATATTAACTAAGTCCTTGCGGAATTGCATTAAAGCTCTTTGGCGTTGCGCTTGTGTTTTATTACCATGAATAGAAGCGGCTTTAAAGCCACGATCGTTTAACTTTTCAGTAAGATTTTGAACGCCATGTTTAGTGCGTCCAAAGATTAAGACTTTCGTTACATCTTCCTTGTTGAGGATATCATGAAGAGTTTCAAGCTTATCTTCTAATCCAGTAAACTGGACGATATCTTGGTCGATAGTCGATGCAGTTTCTACTGACTTAACGGATATAGTTTGAATATCGGTTGAAAAGTCATTGATAAGCTTTTCAACGGCCTTAGGCATTGTTGCTGAAAAGAAGAGAGATTGCTTATTCTTTGGCATAAAGCTAAGAATTTTACGCACATCATCAATAAATCCCATATCAAGCATACGATCTACTTCGTCAAGCACGATAATTTGGAATTTTGAGATGTCTATTCTGCCTTGATCTAAAAGATCATTAATACGACCTGGAGTACCTATAATTAGGTTGTGTGGTTGTTTAAGCATTTTGTACTGTTGGTGCATACTAGTGCCACCGATACAGAGCGCAGAGTTAAAACCGAGTTTTTTTGAGAATTTCTTGAATTCGGTATCAATTTGCAGGGCAAGCTCACGTGTTGGAGCAAGAATCAATGCTTTGATATTTCTATCATTAAGCATACGATCTAGGGTTGGAATAAGGAAAGCACCTGTTTTACCGGTACCTGTATTAGCCATACCAATTAAATCTTTTCCCTTAAGAACAATATCAATGGATTTGTCTTGAATTGGGGTAGGATTAATAAATCCTCGTCCTTCTATAGTTTCTAGTAGTTTTTTATCAAGAGGCAGCTCTGCAAAGGTGCGAGTTACTTCATCTTTTGGAAGTATAGGCGCTTGGCTTGCTTGGTTAATAAATTTCGAAATGTCGATTGATGGGTTTGATCGAGATCTTCTATTGCGATTAGTATTGCTAGAAAATTTTGATTTAGCGGAAAAGCGTGATCGCCCATGAGGCTTATGAGTTTTAGTCATTCGGATATCTTTCTTATATTGAATATGTAAGCCAAAAAAGAAAAATAACCGATTTTAGCCCCCATAGATTTTTTTAGAGTCACTTATAGTATATTACAAATAGAATCCGTCGGCAAGAGATTAAATGAATTTGTTTTAAATCGAGGCTTTGAAGCTCATTTTTGAGGGGGTTTTAAGGCCTATATTGTACTATTTTATAGGGTAAATCTTGTTTTTATACCTTTACACTGAAAGCATTAATTACAGGTATGAAATTTTAATAAGTCGGAGGCATGAAGAAAAAGCTTGGTATAATTGTATTAGTTGGTATTGGGTTAGTTAATTGTATGGATGTGCTGGGAAATAGAAACTTAATTGTAGCGGTTGTGCAAGGAAATATCACAAAGCTAGATGCTTTACTTAAAGAACCTGGTGTTCAGATTGATGAGCCAGATCAAGTTGGTCAGACACCATTAATGTGGGCGGTAGCAAAGAAAGACCTTGATGCAGTCAAAAAGCTTATTGAACTAAAAAGCTCGCGCATTTTCGCTCCTTTAGGGGCGAGTAGTTCACTGCATTAATTGATGCAATATATGCTAGGAGTGGTAGTGCGGAGGCCGCAGTGTATACAGCCATAAATAAACAAAATGGGCAAGGAAATACTGCTATGATGGTCGCAGCTGAAAGAGGATTTCCAAACATTGTACAAATGTTGGTAAATGATGGAGCTAATCCAGATATCAAAAATCATGCCGGCGAAACAGCTTTAGACCTTGCAGTGAAGGGAAATAAAGAGGAAGTGATAGCAATACTCGACCCGATAACGAGCGGATATTGGGCGCGGCGATTTACTCAAAAAAGATACATAATTCCGGCAGCTATAGTAGCGACAGGTGCATTTTATGCCGGATACAGGCAATTAAAAGGAAAATTACAAGTACGAAGGTGATTATTTTATAATATTAAACTTTTAATAAAAAACTATTGCTTTTAAATAAGGCCTTTTGCTAGAATTAATTACAAGTGTAAAACATTTATTTTGATTCTAAAAAGGAGAGTTATGATGAAAAAGGTAAAATTAGTTCTATTTGCTGTCGTGGGCTTAGTTGGCGTTAATGGTTTATTTGGTACAGAACTTATAGACGCTGTTAAAAGCGGTAAAGATCTTGCGAATATAAGCAATGAAATGAAAGCGTCCGTAGATGATAAAGATAAAGAAGGTATGACTGCATTGATGTGGGCGGCTCTTATTGGTAATGAGGCAGCTGCTGAGAAACTCGTTGAGATTGGAGCTGATGAAAGTTTAGAAAGTAATGAGAAGTTTACAGCGGAGGACTATGCTTTGTATGACCTAGATAATACCAATTATGATAGAGCAGCAAAGTTGGAAATTGCAACACTTCTAATTCTTTCGGCTCATGATACAAAAGAGCTTGTAAGTGATGCAAAAAAGGTGATAAGCATCATTAATGCTCCAATTGAGCAAGAAGATATTGAAGAAGCAAAAATGGAGAACCCTGGCGTAACAAAGACTAATGAGGGTTGGGTGCAATATATTAAGGATAATCGTCGTAATATTGCAATTGGCTTGGTTGCTGCGGCTGCTTTATCTTACGGTGGAGCTTCATGGAAAACTGGAAAGCTTTTAGGTGCAGAGCAGCTTACTGCGGGAGCAAAAAAATTGGGTGAGTATACCAAAGGAATACGTCAATATGGTGCCTCATGGATGCCAGATTGGGGTAAGACTAAACAAAAAGCTGAAGAGCTGATAAATATCCGAGAATTGCTACAAGAGGCAGCTGAACATCGTGGAATGGATTTTCCTAGAATTCCTCATTAATAATTAATATCACATCGTATAATATTTAAGTCCTCGGTTTTATGCTATACTAGCAAAAACCGAGGACTTAAATGTATTTAATTATTCTTTTACAGTTCATTCTAGCAAGCTCATTTGTTATTACTAAAGCACTTTTATCTATAGTGCCGCCATTTTTATTGGTGGGGCTTCGCATGTCCCTAGGTGGAAGCATCTTGTTGTTATACACATTTATTTTTAATCGATCGGCATTTTATATATCAAAGCGAAATATTATACCATTATTGTCAGCAGCGCTATTTGGCGTTTTTATTACCAATGGCTTAGAAGCATGGGGCTTACAAGCAACGGTATCTGCTAAGGCGTATTTTATTTACAATCTTGGACCATTTTTTGCTGCATTGCTGGGTTATCTATTTTTCCATGAAAAGATGACTCGTAATAAATGGATTGGCTTAACAGTAGGATTTTTTGGCTTTTTTCCTCTAATCTTTAATGATTTGCAAACACAACATGCATTGCTTAATTCGCTACCTGAGTTAGCTCTTTTGATATCGTCTGCTGCGACTATTGGTGGTTGGATATCTAAAAAGAAGCTTATTTTTTTTCAGCACTACGCGGTTACTATGACTAATGGGGTTACCATGTTGGCAGGTGGTTTATGTTCTTTAGTCATTTCTTTATTTATGGAAACTTATAACTGGTCAATAATTGCTAATTCTTCATTAGTTCATATGCTCTTGCCTTTGAATATTCTTTTAACGTGTTTATTGGGATATAATTTATATGGATGGCTTTTAAAACGCTATTCAGCAACCTATACAGCTCTAGCCGGATTTTTGGGAACCTTATTCACGGGATTGTTGGGATTGATATTTTTACATGAAAGTGTGACCTGGGAATTTTGGGTTTCATTTATCATTGTCGCATTCGGAGTAGGAATTTTTCATCAGGAAGAAGAAAAAAGAATTCGAAACGAAAATTAAATTAGGAATATATGTTATTAATTTTGATTTTATATGCGCTCACTGGAAGCACATTTGTTTTTGGTGAAGCAGCAGTTCGATATATGCCGCCAGTCTTTTTTGTCATGACTCGAATGTTTCTTGCTGGGGGCTTAATACTTGGATATCAGTACTTTAAAAATAGAGCTTCATTGCGCATAAAGAAAAAAGATTGGCTTATTATATTTTACATAAGTTTTTTGCTTTTATTTTTAGCTTATGTAACAGAATTTTGGGCATTGCAATATGTTACTGGAGCTAAAGTAGCACTTTTATGGAATCTTTCACCTTTTATTACCGCAATTTTTGCTTATTATTCCTTCAAAGAAGAGATGACTTTCAAAAAATTTCTTGGACTATTGATCGGTTTTTTTGGTTTTATACCTATTTTGATCGAGCCAGCAGCTCGAGAAAAATTGATTTATAGTATGTTTAGCCTTTCTTGGGCAGAAATGTTTTTGATTATAGGTATTATTGCCAGCGCGTATGGCTGGATTCTTTTTAAATTTGCTATGGATCGCGGATATCAACCTTTGGTTATTAATGGATATGCTATGATTATTGCTGGATTTTTATCATTGATAGTATCGTTAATGTTTGAAAATTGGAGTCCTTTTCCAATATCGTATTGGTTTATATCGTGTTGGTATATTTTCTACCTTACACTAGTTGGGAATATTATTTGTTACAATTTATATGGTTATCTTTTAAAACGGTATTCCACAACCTACTTGTCATTCTGTGGATTTATAACACCGATTTTTACAGCAATAATGCAATATTTTTATTTTGGTACTTCAATTGGTATACCATTTGTTGTAAGTTTGATTTTGGTTTCCATTGGATTATATATCTTTTATCAAGAAGAATTACGTCAAGGATATATTAAGCAATAATAGATAGCATTTAAAAAAGTATTGCGACGAGCAAATATAACAATCTAGTTTTTGGAATTTTTTTTCATATCTTTATAGGCCGTATACTTATCTTTTCGACCTTTACACAACTCTATTGGATATTTTGCTTTAACTTCTTCAAGTTTATTGGCAATAGCACTTGCGAGGTCAATTTTTGCAACGTTTGCAAAACAAAGTGCAGTAAAAACAACATCTGCAAGTTCATCCTCAATTTCTTGTCTATTAGTTTCAAGCTCTTTAAAAGATTCTTGAGAATCAACAAATGTAAATTTTTCTAAAAGTTCACTTGCCTCGACGGTTATAGCACAGGATAAATTTTTTGGAGAGTGAAATTGCTGCCAATCTCGTTCTTCAACGAATTCTTTAGCCAATTTTTTGAGTTGTTCAATAGTTGTTTTTTGATCCTTCATATGTCGCTCCTTTAAAAATAACAAACGTGAAGTGCTGCACTTGCTAGGGTTATAATACCAAATCCAATTAAAACAAAACCTGAAATTTTATTGGTCAATTGCAATATATAATACGTTATTTTGGACCGTAAAAAGTGTATTATCTCTGTGAGGAATAAAAACCAAAGAAATGAGCCCATAAAAATACCACTTAATAGTACGATAGTTGTGTAGAGAGTTTTTTCGTTTAAGCAAAAGTTAGAAAATATTGCTATGAAAACTAAAACTGTAATGGGATTGGATAAGGTAAGTAAAAGTGTTGTTAGGTATGATGATATCACTTTTTTCTTACTAGGGCGTGAAGGAGTTTCCTTTGAAAAAAGGAATAAAGCTCGAATGCCCCATATACAAAGGAGAATACCTCCGATAATTCTAATCCAAAAAACATGCCCTATTAAATAATCTGAAATTGCAGAAAAACCTAATGCTGCGATACCGGCATATAAAAAATCTGCAGTTGCTGCGCCAAAACCAGAAGCTATACCAGACAGACGTCCTTCCGTGAGTGTGCGACGAATGCAAACAATGGCTACTGGTCCGACTGGAGCAGCAACTGCAAATCCTATAAGTGAACCTTTGAGTAATACTAACAGCATGGTATGTATTCCTTTTGTATAAACTCCATTATTATCTATTATAACAACGAGCATGTCTCAATGTAAATTTTCTGTTATAATAGACCAAAAGTACTCTTTAGACTCTATAAAAAAAGAAAATGATATGAATAAACTTCCTGACATATCCAAGGATGTATCTCAATGGTACAACGAAATTGTTTATAAGGCTGAACTTGCCGATCAATCACCAGTTCGTGGCTGCATTGTTATTCGGCCTTATGGTTGGGCTCTTTGGGAAAATATAAAAACGGTGCTTGATAAGAGAATTAAGGAAACAGGTCATCAAAATGCCTCCTTTCCACTTTTAATTCCAGAATCATTTATTAAGCGAGAAGCTAAGCACGTTGAGGGATTTGCTCCGGAATTGGCCATTGTTACCATTGCTGGAGGCAAAGAGCTAGAAGAACCGCTTGTAGTTCGTCCTACTTCTGAAACAATCATCCACTATTCCTTTGCCCGATGGATTAAATCATGGAGAGATTTACCACTTAAAATAAATCAATGGGCTAACGTTGTTCGCTGGGAAAAAAGAACGCGTCCATTTTTGCGCACAACAGAATTTTTTTGGCAAGAAGGACATACTGCGCATGCTACACGAGAAGAAGCTCAGGAAGAAGCTTTGTTGATGCTCAATGAATATATTAATCTTGCACAAGATTATCTTGCTATACCAGTTATTGCTGGGGAAAAGTCTCCAACAGAACGATTTGCAGGTGCTGATATTACATATACATTTGAAGCGATTATGATGGATGGTAAAGCATTGCAAATGGGAACATCGCATTTACTGTCTCGTAGCTTTGCAAAGTCATTTGATATTGAATATCAAGACAAAGAAGGAAATCTTGAACATCCATATTTGACAAGCTGGGGTGTTACAACACGCCTTATCGGTGCTATTGTCATGACACATGGTGACCAGAAAGGTCTTGTCATGCCGCCGCGAGTTGCTCCAATCCAAGTCGTTATTATTCCAATATATAAAAAAGATGCCGAACAACAAGTACGTGATGCGGTTCAAGAGTTGTATACTCGACTTTCTAAAGAGTATAGAGTTCAACTTGATGCAGATGATTCTAAATCTCCTGGCGCTAAATTTTATGAATGGGAGCTTAAAGGCGTTCCGTTACGTATTGAGCTTGGGCCTCGAGATGTTGATAATAAAGCTGTGATGATCAGTAATCGTGTTACTGGGGATAAGACTATGGTTAAACTTGATGCAATTGAATCCGAGATTGGCAGCATGCTAGATAATATGCATCAAGAGTTATTCAATCGTGCACAGGTAAAACTACAAGGTCATTGGAATAAAGAATCTAAGCTGGCAATATTTGGTCCTGTCATGGATAAAGAAGCTGGAGCTTACCAAACGGGTTGGTGCGGCGAGGAAGAATGCGAAAATAAGTTATCAGAGTTCAAAGGTACTATTCGTTGTTTGCTCAAAGAAAATGAATTCAATCAGTGCTTTGGATGTAATAAGTCCAGTGTTCGTGATGTATTAGTTGCAAAGGCATATTAGAACTAAAAAGCTCGCGCATTCTCGCTCCCACAAGGAGCGAGAAGTTTATCGAAATAAAATATTTAGATTTTTCTGTTAATAGTATTTTTGATTTCATTAACAAAAACTTGATTTGCATTCTTTACTCTTGTGGCCATACAATTTATTGCTAAATCTTGAATATTTTCTTTGGAATAGTTCCAGTTAAGGGTTTTGCACCAGCTATTGATGCAGTTTAGTTCTTTAAAACACCATGGAATATAGATGATAGTTTGTTTTGAATTTTTAAATATGGTGTATGGCTCTGTTGCAACCTTAGCGGTAAGATTTTTGTAGGCAATAGGACATTCAATTTTATTTGCGGCGCAATAATCGACAGCCTTTCGAAGTTCTTCGAGTGGATCTTCCAGTTGTTCTATGCAATGAGACATGTCGATGATAATTATAATATCAACGTTTCGATTGAGAAGTGGTGGTAGCGGAAGATTGAATGAGGTTCCTGCATCAGTCAGACTCAAAGTTTCGTTCGTTGATAGTTGAGTTCCAGGACATTTGTAGGTAAAGTTGTTGACCTGTGCAAGTTTAGATTTTTCTGATAATGGATATATCTCGTAACGCTTGAGGAGTTCTCCTACGATTGGGCAATTTGTAATGTCAGCGCTCGTTCCAGATTCAGCGAGGAAGTCTGCTTTATTGATTGAGAAGTTAGAGCCAAAAAGTCCAAGAAAGAAGTCTGCTGTATATGAAGCTACAGTTTTTGCAGACTTACACTTATAAAATTGGCTTCCAAAAGCAGCTGTAGAAACAGAGGCATTGAGATATTGACTTCCAACTGTGAATGGTGTTACTTCAAGCCAGCCGCCACAATCGTTATTAGTTATTGTTGCCGTTCCAATTGGAAGTGGGCTAGCTCCGCTTTTTGCAAATGTGGCCATGCTATGAAGTGACTGTTTGAATGTTTCGGTACCAAACAAATTTCTTAATAGTGCGTTTCCAATAAGGATTCCATAAAAATCTACAAAGGATACTGGCTCATTAAGATAGTAACGTGTAAAGAAAGAGCACATAATTTCAATGCATTGATTTTTTTCTTTTAATGCCGATTTCATTAAGAAGGGATCTCTCTTATAATCAAACATTGTGTCAGATAAGTTATCGACAGCTTTTGCAATCGTATAACTAGGATCTTGTGACTGCTTTAAGAGCCATGGATAAACACCCCATGCGCTGCCAGATAGGCAGCTGATATATGTAACTATATCCAGTAGGCCAATTTGGTCTGCTCCTAATAAAGCGCCACATGTGCCAACCATAGAGCGATAACCGCCTCCACTTGTGCAGAAGGCAATCGTGGGAATTTTGTTAGGCTTAATTTTAATTCCTAGAAATTTTTCCAGAGCTTGGTGAGATTTTTTCTTTCTTGCTACCAAGAATTCTTTTTCATCGATACCAACGAGATTATTTTTGCTTAACGTATATGACTTATGTGCAATTTCATTTCTATTTTCTATCAATTGATCAATGTAGTCTTTTATATTTTGTAGTTCCCGCCTTACTCTATATGAAATTTGTGGCATTCGATCTAGTGTACGCATACTATCGACAATATTCAGTATATTGTTGCCTTGGGCTGTAAGTAGCTCTTCCAAACTTTTATAGTGTTTGATTTGAGTATCAACGAGATTTTGAAGTTCTTTAATATCGAACTTATTTTTTGGATTAGTTTCGAGTGACTTTAGGATTTGGACTAGCTTGGGAGAGGGGGTTACGCAATCGAGTTGTACTTTAAATATAGTTTTTGTTTGTATTGTGACGAGCAAAAAAAACAAAAATAGTATTCGCCCAATATACATATGATAACCCCCACATATTTTATAACCTTATATTAAAGGTAATTGATTTTGTTACCCTGACGCAATAAAATAACAAAAAAGAGGTGAAACATCGTCCACCTCTTTAAAAACTATGCGTGAAGTCTAGGCTGCAGAAGCTATTTTTACTTGTTTTCGCTTTACGACATCACGGATTTCCTTAAAAATTTGGTCTTTAGCGTCTACAACTCTATTTTTCATACAATTAGCAAGGGTGGCTATATTTTCAGGGGTATAATTGAAGTTGAAGGTATTACACCAGTTATCAAGGCAACTTGAAGCTTCAGCGTCAACGCCAATGCACCATGGGACATAAATAACTGTAAGCTTATTATTTTTAAAAACCGAAACTTTATTTATGATTTCTTTTGTTAAATCGCTTTCCTTAACAGGGAACGGTATGTTGCGAGCTTTAAAGTAATTAATTGCCTTGAGTAACTCAGCAGCAGGTTTTTCAGCATCATGAAGACCGCCAGATAAATCGATGATGATGATTATATCAATCTGACGTTCCGTACGATCAACAAGTGGCGGAAGCGGGAGGTTGAAATCAAGACCAGCATCAACTAAATTAAGTGTTGTATCAGATGAAAGCTTTGTTCCAGGACACTTGAGTGTGAAATTGTTAACAAATGCGGCTAATGGACGTTTAGCTGCAACGGCTTGTTCAATATCTGCTGCAGCAGGATAGAGACTTAAGCGTTTGATGAGCTTTCCTAAAACAGGAGTATTGAGGAGCTTTTCTTTCATACCGCCTTCTTCCAAGATGTATGCGCTATTGAGTGCAAATGCTGATCCAAATGTTCCCAAGAAAAAGCCAGCAAATTGTGATGGAATAACTTTGGTTGTTTTACAGTTGCTAAATGGGCTACCAAATGCTTCTGTAGGGATGAATGCATTAAGATACTGACTTCCGGTAGTAAATGGTGTTACTTCAAGCCATTCCTTTAAAGCTTTGTTAGTGATAACAGCTGTACCAATAGGCAATGGTGCATCACCGGTTTTTGCAAATGTTTGCATGTCATGGAGATGTTGGGAGAAGGTTTTTGCGGTGAAAAGATTGTAAAGTAGTGAGTTTCCAACAAGAGATCCGTAAATATCGATGAATGATAGAGGTTCTCTCATTCTCCATTTAGCAAAAAGATTAGCTGCCATTTCTGTAGCAATTTGAGTATTTTGTAAGGCTGTCTTTAAAAGAAATGGATCTTGTTTTGGATTGAACATGGTTTCAGTAAGATTATTTAGCGCATCCTGTGCAGAATAATCAACCTGCGCAGCTTTCTTGAGTAGGAATGGCCAAGTCGCCCATGTACCACCAGAAAGACAACTGATATACATAGTAAGTTTATCAAGATTTATTTGTTCCGCACCAACAAAGAATCCACGAGTTCCAACCATGGCGCGATAGCCACCACCACTTGCACAGAATGCAATAATTGGCACTTCGTTATCTTGAAGTTTCATGCCAAGTTCTTTTTCTAAAGCAGCTTTTATTTTTGGTATTCGAGCTTGACGGAAAGTGTTTTCATCTGGATCAAGTGCGGCACCTTTTGTAACACCATAAGGACCACCGCTAGGAATTTGGCTATTGATTAAATCATCGATATGTTGACTCATGCTAAGAAGGTATGAGCGAAAGTCTTTAGGTAGATGAGCGCCATCGAATATTGCAAAAATACCGTCACCAACTCCTTTGATGAGGTCGCTGAGTTTGGTATAGTTTTTAATAGCACTAACTTGTTGGCTAAGGTTATTTGTTACCAATTTCAATGCATTAATAAGTGGTTGGCGAATTTCTTGTGGGAGTTGTGCATTGTTTGCGAGAGTTTCAGCTTGTTGTAAAAAAGGAATATTGTCTTCTAATTTTTGAAGCAAAGCCCCTAAGTCTTTTGTTGCAGCCATTTGTTTTAGCATTGCTATAGTACTTGCAATACTTTTGACATTTTGTACAAAATCTTGGTTATTAAATTCAGGCAGCTTAGCAAGATCCTTGAGCTTTGGCAGAGGAATATCCAATTGTGTAAGGTTTGCTATTACATCAATATTCAATGTAGGCATATCTTTTGTTAGAGCAGCAATATTGGTTATAAAGTTTGTTTTAACATTTGGTATATCGGAAATATCAAGGGAATGGAGAGAGGTAAAAAGATCACCCATATCCAATTTGGGTATTTTGACTAGATTTCCCAAATCATTAAGAGAAATTTGATTCATACCTTGAAGAACATTTCCAAGATTGAGGTTGAGATTTTTTGGTAAGGCATTTTGAATGGCTTCTAATAACTTAGGATCCATGTTTGGTATGCTACCAATTGAGATATTGATATTGTCGAAGGGATTGGACAACCCATACATTTGCGATGCTATTAATGATGTAGCTAATATCAATTTAAATTTCATTTTTTTCCCTTGATTAAAAAAATTCCTATGTTGTTCGAAATATAAAACAGCGTTTGCTAATTTTGCAAGAATAGTCTCGTTTTTTTTTAGTTTCCTGTGCTATAGTGTGGCAAAGAGGAAAGTAATATGAAAATAGAGCGAGCTATAGATCAGTTTGAGATGCACTTAGCTTCTCGACAACAAGTTGCAAGTAACACATTGCAGGCGTACCGGGCTGATTGTAATCAGCTAACAAATTTTCTAAAAAAGAAAAAAATAAGCTCATTTAAAAAAGTTAAATCAATACATTTAAAGAGCTTTCTTGGTTACCTTAAACGCGATCTTGGTCTTAAGCCGACGAGTATGTCCCGTAAAATTTCAAGCATTAAAAAGTTTTTTCATTTTTTACATCAAGAACATCAATTGCAAAATCTTGGTGAAACTCTCATCTTTCCCCGCAAAGAACGTAAGCTTCCAAAATACCTTACAGAAACTAAGGTGATGGAGCTTTTTGAAAGAGCTGCCTTGGATAAAAGTGCCATAGGACAACGTAACTATATGATGCTTCATTTGATGTATGTTACTGGTATTCGTGTTAGTGAACTTGTGAATATGAAGATGCATCAACTGCGTCTTGATATGGGCCTAGTGACGGTATTAGGCAAAGGTTCTAAAGAACGGCAAGTGCCGCTACCTGAACCGACACAAATCTTGCTTGTCGGTTATATGGAAAATGTGCGACCTGAATGTTTGCGTAATAAAAAAAGAGAATATACTTCTGATTATCTTTTTCCTATTATTTATCGAAAACAGGTTAAGAATGTAACACGCCAAGCTTTTTGGGCAATTATAAAAAGACTTTGCCCGCAAATTAGCTATATGTCGCCACATATACTACGACACTCATTGGCAACACATTTGTTACATAAAGGAGTTGATTTGCGCTCATTGCAACTTATACTTGGGCATGAGCATCTATCGACTGTAGAAATTTACACGCATGTAGATATGTCACACTTGCGCAATGCATATAACAAAAAGCATCCGCGTTCTTAATGTTTCCATTTTTTGTTACGTTTTAAGTCTGCGAATTCCTGTTTAGCCTTTTTAGCATCAAATTTTCTGACATATTCATCGCATGCACCATAGCGAATGCCTACAAAGTTGATATGCATCGTATCAACAATTTTTTGGACAGTTTCTACATTTTTTAACTTATCATCTATAAGGATAATTTGCTTTGGCTTTTTAGAAAATTCTTTGATTAAAAATGGTACGACTGCTTCTTTTTCATTGGCGCCGCAAAAGAAAATTCCTTGCTGATATATTGATGGGTGGTCTTTATGTGAATAGTAAACAAATTTATGTGTTGGAATATTTGGACCGTCAAATACAATGCCTGCATCCTTAAGTTGCTCAATAGTCAGGCTCGATATATATAAGTTACGTGCGGTGAAGCCAATGGTTGGAATTTTATTTTTTTTGAGCTCATCAAGCACTTTGATTGTGTTGCAAGCAACTGGTTGAAACTCTATCATTATTGAGCCAAGGGTATAGTCGGGAAGTGCGAGATTAACATCTTTTTCTTCCTTTATTAATTCCAGAAACCAAGGATCGCTACCGACATAGGTATCCTTAGGATGGACTAAGGTATTATCGATATCAAAAAGAACAACAGTATTTTTTGTTGCATATTTCAAAACGTCTTCAAGATTATTGGAATCAATAATTTGTGACATTGGTAGAAGAGTAATGCAGAAAATGAATAATATGCTAAATGAAAACCTTTTCATGGCCAACTTTCGTGAGTTCTAGGAAATGGATATTTAAAGTAAGTATAGTGTATTTAGTTTTTTATGCCATAAAATTAAGGTGAAAGAATGGATAATACTTTAAAAAAAATTTTGCTGACTCGTCTTCGACGTAAAAGTACAACACGCGCAGAATTTCGTGCGGTAGCAAAAGGATTGTCAACAATACTAGCAGACGAATCTGCTAATTTTCTTAAAACGAAAACGGTTACGGTAGAAACACCACTTGAATCAGCAGAAGGCATAGTGTTTGATCGTAAGTTGGTACTTGTTGCTATACTTCGTTCAGCAATGGCGATGCTTCCAGTTTTTTGTGAAACTTATCCAGATGCGGCAGTTGGATTTCTTGGTATTAAGCGTAATGAGGAAACTGCAGAGGCAGAATTGTATTATAAAAACATTCCAGCTATTGGTCCAGATGATCAGGTTATAATTCTTGATCCAATGATTGCTACTGGTGGTACACTTATTAGCGCATTGAATATTCTTACTGGTATGAATGTTAAACAAGAGCAAATATTTTTTGTTGGAATTATTGGCTCAAAACCAGGATTAGAAAAGGTACGTTCAAAATTTCCAAATGTACAAATGTCTGTTGTTGGAGAAGACTCTAAGCTTAATCACAATAAATTCATCTTGCCCGGACTGGGCGACTTTGGTGATCGTTATTTTGGTACAGAATAAAAGAAGTTTGTTGTTTAATATTGAAAGGAAACTGATGAAAAAGTATGCGATTGTTTTTTTATTTACGACTACTGTTACTATGGCGCCACCAGCACCTTTACTACCTCCAGGTATTGCAGAAATTAAAGCAATTCTTGCAAGCATAAAAACTGATCTTGATACAAAACTTGATATGACGAAATTCACTAAAGACTTAGCTCAAGTACAAACTGGTATGAACCAAGTTTCTAGTGCGGTTGATAAAATAACAGCTCAGATCACGGACAAAGTTGTAAATCAGGTAAAGACTGTTAATGCTGCACTGGTTGCTCAAACTGAAGTAGCAATTGCGAAAGTTAAAAATGACTTAGGGGCTCAGGTTTCTGCTGTAACGTCTAAAGTGGAAGCGCAGGCGAATGCTGTTGTAGCAAAGGTGAAAGCAGATGTTGCTGTACAAGTAAAAGCGCTAGATTCTGCGATGGAAGAAATTGCGGCAAAGATTATAAAACAGGTTCGTGCCCAGCTCATAGAAGAGTTAACGATTCTTGGTGGACAACTGATAAAAGAAATTCCTGAAGCTATTAAAGAATTTCAAACTGCTCAATTACAAAAAAAGAAAGCTAAATTTACAAAACTTATGGATAAATTAAAAGCTGCATTTTCGCGTAAAAGTAAACAAACCAAAGAATAGAATGATCTATTAATTAATAATTTGTATATTAGTAACCTTATGCCAATTTTCTCTTTTAACAAAGATTGTTTTATGATAAAAATGGTGAAAGAGAAAAAAGAATATATACTAATATATTGAATAGTTTTTAAGAATTTTAAAGGTATAGAAGTCTATGGAAAATAGTTTTGTAATTGACCAAAAAGCACTATCGTCAATTTTGGCGTTTATGCAACCTATCTGTGCAAAGAGAACAACGCTTGATACAACTTCATCCATTCTTTTTCAAGCAGGACATAAAGAACTAGTTCTTAAAAGTACAGACTTAGAAATTAGTTTACAATATAGTTGTCCTCTCGATAATAGCGCATTAGAAGGTGAGAGCTTTTTGCTTTCAGGTAAGCGTGTTTTTGAGCTTATTAAAGAGCTTGATGGTGACATTAATTTTGTATTAAAAGATAATCATATTGGTATTGAATCAGGTTCCGCTCGTTTGGCATTAAACATTAAAAATGCTCAAGAGTTTCCACCATTTCCAGAGCGTATTGAAAATTTGATGCATTTAGATGCTGAGTTTCTTTTAACCATGCTTGAAAAGGTTGCATTTCTTATTCCGCAAAACAATGCAAATCAAGCATTGAACGGCCTTTTTTTAGAAATGGATGAAAAAGGCCTTAAGATGACTGCAACAGATGGCCATTGTTTAGTGCAAGTTAAATCTTCTGAATATACCTTACCAGAACCAAAATCTTGGCTTCTTCCACGAAGAGCAATTTTTGAATTGAAAAAAATTATTGAAAATACGGATGATAAAACTATTTTTGTTGGTCTTTGTGGTAATCAGTTAGTCTTTTCAGGAGAATCCTTTAACTTTTTTACTAAATTACTTGCAGACTCCTTTCCACATTATGCAGGTATTATGGAGAAGGAAGGATTTGAGCAAGGACAAACTGGCAAGACTGAATTAACTAAAGCATTAAGACGTTCAACCGTGTTGCTATCCGGGCAGTTTATTGCAACTCAATTTTCATTTAAGAAAACTAAGCTTCACATTTCGATCAAAAACAAGGAAGTTGGCGCGCTTGATGAATCAGTTGAGTTGAAAAATTCTAAAGTTGGTGAACTTGATATGCGCTTTTATGCCCCATATTTATTGAATGGGATTCAGGTTTTTAATGATGAAACTGTTACATTTTGGTTACAGAATGCATCACGACCAATTATTTTTGAATCTAAAGAAGAAAAGTATCTTACTACATACCTTGTGATGCCAGTATCACCAACTAACGAATAGACGTGCAATTAATAAAACTAAAACTGCAGAATTTTCGCTGTTTTAAACAAAAAGAACTTGTGTTAGATGCGCCAGTCATTCTGATTGAGGGTGATAATGGAAGTGGTAAGACCTCAGTATTAGAGGCGCTACATTATATATGTTATCTACGATCCTTTCGGACACATCTACCGCGAGAGCTCGTTAACTTTGATACAGACAACTTTTTTATTCAGGCAGAGTTCTATGAAAGTGATGAAAGCAAGAGCGAGCTTGCTGTAGGTTTTCATGACAAAAAACGATCAGTTAAGCTCAATAAGTCTGCTGTAGGATCTTATAAAGAACTCATCGATCATTTTCGTGTTATTACGTTATCTGAGGATGATTTAGATCTCATTAAAGGTTCTCCTGAAGGTAGAAGATCCTATATAGATCAATTTATATTTTTGCATGAACCGGAGATCCTTTCTAAATTGCGGGTATACAGAAATATTCTCAATAACCGTAATGCCTTATTACAAAAAAAGAGTTCGCAGGATATGTATCGACTCTGGACAGAACAACTGTGGGATAAAACGGTTGATATACAAAGGATGAGGGTTGAGCATCTTGCTATGCTTGAGCAAGAAATGGCTGGCTTGTGCGAAGAGTTTTTTGGTAGTGAATATTCGATTGCATTACAGTATTATCCCAAGAAAAAAATACATGCGTCATTAGATTCGTTTTTGGGGGAGTATACAGATCTATATGATGATGAGCATCGTATGTACCGCTCACTGTTTGGTGCACATTTGGACGATTTTGTTATTCTGTTTCAACATAAAAAATCAAAGGCGTATGCATCTCGTGGACAACAAAAATTACTCGCACTGTTATTTAAAATTGCGCAAATAAAAATCCTCAAAAAAACTAAGGGCTCGTGCATATTTTTACTCGATGATTTTATGACAGATTTTGACTCAAAACGGCTAGAAGTTTTTATTAAACTGCTGCAGTCTCTTGATTGTCAGCTCATCTTTACAAGCCCTGTCCATAACAGTAATTTGAGCCATTTTTTACGGGGTTCCTGCCGCATCATTTCTATGTAAATTTTTCAATATTTATTTCAATTTTTATAAAAATTTTAAAAAGAGAATGCCCTTTAGATATAGATACCCCTGAAGCAACAATGACCCGATTAGATCGACTGATCGAGCTCTTAAAATAATTATCAAATAGAAATGAATGGGCTAAAAAATCCTATTAATAAGTAATATTAAAGTTTGCCGCTTGACATTTTTAGTCCAAAAGGCATACTAATACTAACAATGATGGATCCCAAATTGGGCTATCATTTTTTAATTAGGCTTCATTACTACTCTCCTTTTTTCCATCGCATTGATTTCGATCAATGCGGTGGTTTTTTTATACTAATTTTTGTATATTAATTTCTATAAGGAGATTGATGAAAAAGCTTATTTTTTTTCTATTATTTTTAACATTCTCATTGCGACCTCTTGATTCAATGCGTTGTTGTTATCCTGTTGCTGCTGTAACACAAGGTGGGCAATCTCGTATCTTTTATTTAGATCAGCAATCGCTACAATGTTTACAGTTATGGGTAGTTGATTCCGATAGCAAGGATTCCAATAAAGCATTGTTGTTTATTTATAATCCATCTTCAATTTCTTTATTACCATCTGGAAAAGGGTTTGGCTTTATTGATCGTGGCCGCATTAAGATGAAAACATTTATTAAAAAGTCACCGCACTCGCTCGATTTTTATGAGCCAATTTATAATATTACGCGTGCGCATTGGATTGATGATGAGCATTGCTATTTTAGCGCTAAGCAGGATAATCGCTACAAACTTTTTATGAGTAACCTTGATAGTGATCTGAGCGTCTTGGTGGATATTCCAAACGTTGATATTATTTATCCTTCACATATTGCCGTTACAATATATTATCTCAGTAAAGATGTAACTGAGGGTGTATCGCTTTGTTGTATCGATACTATATCTGGACATGTTGCAACAATAGTTTCTTTGGGGCGCAAGAATATCGCCTTTCTTGAGATGAAGTCCCATAGTGAAGGATTTTTTATTCAGGCGCCATTTTCAATCGATACTCAGGCTAATAATCTCGAGTTAGTCTATTATAGGGTATATAAAGAGGGTGAGTGGAAGCAGGAAAAGCTTTTTTCCTTTATTATACCGATACACTATCTATTTGGTAAAGGACCAGAAAGGTTTTATGAATCGCTTATGGCATTCTTGCCAAGAATATATGAGGATGAGATATTCTTCTCATCTCTTTCTGTGAGCCATCTTGACTGTTATAGTTACAATCGGAAGGCGCGGAAAGTAAGACCGCTTTTTACAGATGTCATTGATACAGACCGCTTTGGTGCGCTACGGCATGAGGGAAGGATCTATTGTGGTCATGCTATTCGTAGTGAAAGCGACTACGATGTATTACCAAATCTTTGAGCAGTTTATTTTTTTGTTAACCAGTTAATAAAGGGGCTTATCTTTGGTTAGCATATTGCTCAATATGAGGGCTAGTAGTTCACAAGAGAGCCTCGAAAAATCGAAGCTTTTTCACTGAAAATTATCTAAAGAGAACCAAGAGTCGATTTTCTCTTCTATGTTTGGAGAGAAAATCGACTCTTTTTCAGATTTGACATCATCTCGTTGACGATATTCTTGCATATATTCTTGTTTTCTTTTTTTGACATCATCTCGTTGACTATATTCTTGTAGATATTCTCGTTTTCTTTTTTTGACATCATCTCGTTGAAGATATTCTCGTTGATATTCTCGGTTTCTTTTTTTGGTATCATCTCGTTGATAATATTCTTGCATATATTCTTGTTTTCTTTTTTTGACATTATCTCGTTGACGATATTCTTGTTTTCTTTTTTTGACATCATCTCGTTGACGATATTCTCGCTGTTGTTGTAATTGTCTAAGATATTGAGTTGGATTTTTCAGCCGACTTTCATACATAGCGAGAGATTTTTCAAGTTTAGCTATTTGAGAGGTATTTTTTTCAGATTTTAACTTAATCTGTAGTTGTTCAATATTTTGATTGATTTTATATTTCTGTGCAACAGATAGTCGTAGAACCTCTTCGGAAAAAGATCCACAATCTGCATTTAGTGACACAAGAAAAATTAGTAAGTATATATAATATTTTAGCATTCCAAACCTTCGAACCATTT
>Ga0155577_104_pt1 | contig 35715 bp, 30 predicted proteins | sample RifCSPhighO2_12_FD_107234 | JGI IMG/M metagenome (GOLD analysis project Ga0155577, IMG submission 107234) | candidate division TM6 bacterium RIFCSPHIGHO2_12_FULL_36_22
ATTCACCTCTCCTGATGAATTTGTCACTTCACTAAATCTCTACCAATTCTTTAAATAGTATATCTTAAGTTCAGGGTTTTATCAAAATATTAACTCGCTTGACTCGCCCCTAAAGGAGCGAGAATGCGCGAGCTTTTTAGTTCAATAGCTTAATTTGCTTAGTTACATCAAAAAAATTAATTCTATATCAAAAAACCGGCCTATCTCGAGCTAACATAACTACTATCATAATCTGTGGATTTCCTATCTCAGCTGCTACCTCAAATGCATTCAAGCCTTCTCTATTTGTAAGGTTAAAGTTAGTATTTGGAATTGCAGCAGTTGCTTCTACTAAGCGCAAATTGCCATTCAAAATAGCCAACATTAATGCGGTATTACCGTCGTTATTTTGTATGTTAGGATCAATCCCCCTTAACTCGCCAAGAGCTAGAATTGCTACAATATCACCCCGAGCAGCCGCGCTCATCAAAGCCGTATTGCCTGTATTATCTAGCATATTAGGATCGAGCTCTCCAATATCAGTCCCATACAATCCAGATAGTGCTAATATACCCATACATAATATTACTACTTTTTTCATTGCTATCTCTCTCATTGACAAAAATATTCAATCTGTAATTAATAATATCGTAAAGAAAAAGGAAAAAACAAGAGTTTCAAATAAAAAGTCACTGATTTCTCAATGGCTTAATTTGTATAGCTGCCGTTCGTGGACGTGTTCAGGAACCTTCAGGTTGAGTTTGGATTTAATGTTTAAACTTAGCGAAACCATTTAGAAAAGAATGCCTTAATTGGATGCTTCTTGTCTTTTAAAGTTTGAAGATTTCTTTCAGCAGCAGCCTTATATTTTGAATCCAGACTAACGAACCAAAGAAGTCTATTTGCTTTTTCAAGCTCCCCTTTACTAGCATCTTCTATTAAACCATCCGCATATAAAGATCCATAAGTTAATCGTGCTACAGACACTATCTCTTTGTCCTTAGAGAATAATGCTACTTCTTCACAATATTCCAACGCCCTATGCAAGTCTTCTTGAGTTTTATTTCCTAATTTCCCCATTCTATATTCAAGCGCCGCTGCTAATATAGCAGCATCTTTAGAAACGTTGAACAGAATATTACCAGGATGGAGGTTTGGCAATGCATCCTCTAATAACATATCCACTAACTCTTTTGTTTCCTTACGAAGATAGAATGCACGTAGCTGAGAGCTTGCATTCAATTTATTGTCGCCTATATTCCACCGCAACTCTTGCCCTATATAAAAAGAGCTGCCGTCCTTACTGGTTGAATCTTCTATTTCAATAATCTCAGTTCCAAACTTATTCTTATTAACCACATGTAAAATGTTTGGATATTTACTTAGATCTAAGAACCGCTTACTAGGAATCAAAAGCTTAGTCGCATTCATTCCATGTAAACCATTGGCCACTATACTTACTACTAAAAAAAGTTTTAGCTTGTTCATATTGATCCTTTTCATTTGGCTGATTATACCATATATGCTCAGGATACATGCCATAGTATAAGAATCAAGCAGCAAAAAAGCCACCGATTTCTCGATAGCTTAATTTGTATGGCTGCCGTTCGTGGACGTATTCAGGAACCTTCAGGTTGAGTTTGGCTTTAAAAATAATCGATTTTAATTGTTTAAAGGCTCATGCATTTGCAAATCACTGACACTACTGTCCTCCTCTTTCGATGATCAGATAAGCCGCATCATACGCAGCAAGCTACTCCCTGGTTTTTCTGTATAACATGTAGATACACCTTAATGTAATGCAATGCTAGCAGTTTTTATTAAATATTGTTTACCCGAAAGACAATAGCCCTGTATAATTAATTATGGATAATAAAAATGAGGGGTTATTATGAGATTGTTAGGTTTAATTTTTCTATCGTTTTGTATTTTAGGGCATATTGAGGCTATTGATCAACTTTTAGATCCATACGAGACACTGGGGATTCCTCCGGGGGCAGACGAGAATATGGTTAAGAAGGCTTATAGAAAGCTGGCCTTTGAGTGGCATCCAGATAGATGGCAAGGAAGGGGAGCTTCAGAGGCTGATAGAAAGAAGGCTGAAGAGCAGTTTAAACAAATTTCTCATGCTTATGGGCTTATTACGAATCCTCAATCTATAACAGCTTCTATAACTGCTCAAACTGTATTTGATCTCATAGATAAGAATGATCAAGAAGCGATTCGGAAATTGCTGAAAAATGAAAGTGACTGGCGTGATTTCGTGTTGCGTTATGCTGTTATAGAGAAAAATAATAGTGAAATAGCACAAATTGCGATAAATGCAGGAGCTGATGTAAATGAAACAGTGAAAATGGTTATGCCAAAAACCCAGTATGCAGATAAAAAAGAGTTTGAAATAGAGTTGCTACTTTTTGCCTTAGGAAATAAAAGTTGGAAGATAGCACAGCAGCTAATCAAAGCCGGTGCCAAACTTGATATTGTTCATCCATACACCAAAGATACGCCATTGAAGATAGCTATTTTGTTCGGTCAGGATGATATTCTTCAAAATTTAATTGAAAAAGGGGTAGATGTAAATGATAAATTAACGCTTAATGTAAAAAAAGAGAAGCCCTTTAATATATATCATGTCGATGAATACAAAGAATTGAAAATAGAACCATTGCTACTTGCTATTAATGTTGATAAATGGAATATGGTACCGGCATTAATTGAAGCAGGCGCAAATGTTAATATTATCCGTTCTGATGGTTTTACACCATTAATTTTGGCCATTTTGAAGGACCGCTCTGATATTGTACGTGATTTGTTAGCAAAAGGAGCAAAATCAGGGAAAATAGAGATTGAGCAAGTAGAAAAGGAAGGGACACATAGCAAAACAATTAAAGTTACATTTACACCATTAATGATGGCGATTAAAAATGAGCAGTGGGATGTAATAAAGGCATTAATTGAGGGGGGTACAGATGTTAATGTTACTTTGTCAGAAAATGGAATTACGCCATTAATGTTGGTGGCTCAAGCGGGAAAGCTTGAGCTTGTGCGTGATTTAATAGCAAAAGGAGCAATGGTTAATGCTGCCACAAGAGGATTGTTAGAACAAGAGAGATTCTTTACTGGTATAACGGCATTAATGTTAGCTGCTGAGAACGGGCATTCTGAGATTGTAGAAGAGTTGATAAAAAATAATGCTAATGTGCATGCCACAAGGGGAGATGGCGAGACTGCGCGTACGCTAGCAGAGAAAAATGGATATACTAAGATTGCTCAATCAATACCTCAATGGTGGCATAAATATCTATCAAAAAAATATGTCATACCAGCTATAGTGGGTGGTACAGCTTTAGGTGGATATTGGCTTCATAAGCGTCTTATAAAATAAGAGATCTTATGGGCTTAATTTGTCTGGCTGCCCTATTGGACGCGTTCAGGAACATTCAGCTGAGTTTGGATTTAATGTTTAAGCTTAGCGAAACCATTTGGAAAAGAACGTATCTTGCTCTTTTTTTACAAGCGTACGCCCATTTACTGTTGTATGTCTTTTTAATTGATCCTCATTAAAGCGTGACTCTTTAATATAACGCTCACCCTCTTCAAGATCCTTTGGGGTTCCTCCTTCAATTAAACGTTGTCTATATAAGAGTCCAATAATACCATTGGCTATTTGACCGTTATGCCCTCTTCCCTGTCGCAATGACTGAGTAATTTCCAAACAATATCGATATGCTCGATCATAGTCTTCTGGATTTTGACCATAAAAACCTAGAGCATATTTCTTCGCCGTTTCCATAAAAAATTCATCTGCCCACCTATCCCCCTCGAACTTCATTATTGGTAAAACGTGCCCTAATGGCATGGGAACCAAGCTGCTGTCTATATAAAACTCCGATCCTTGTTTATCAAAAAATCTGTATGGCTTTGTAAGATAGAATGCTCGCAAAAAGCCTGAGTACAATAACGAATCCCGCTTGTTCTGTCGCGAATCTTCCGCCAAGTGAAAGGTATAACTTTTATCTAAGTTATTTTTTTGAATAACCTCAATGCCAAACTTACTGTTATTAATTGCAGCTTCAATTGTTGGATACTTGCTAAAATTTAAAAGTTTGCTGGCACTCAGCTTAGCCGTATGATTCATTCCCTGTAATCCATTAGCCACTATACCTACGACTAAAATAAGTTTTAGCTTGTTCATATTGATCCCTTTCGTTTGGTTGATTATATCATAGTGCTCAGGATAGATGCCAGAGAGTAAAAATCAAGCAGCAAAAAAGCCACCGATTTCTCGATGGCTTAATTTGTCTGGCTGGACGCGTTCAGGAACTTCCAAGCTAAGTTTGGCTTTAGTCTAGACCGCATTCAAGGGCTTTTTTCTGGGCTAGGTATAGATTTTTAAACCAATTTTAAAAACCTCTCTGCTCCCTAAAGCATTACCTAGAAGCTTTTTTCATTACATCATACCATTTAAAAAAGATAACCATTGACTTCTGGCAGCCCTACATGTAATACTACTTGTAATAATAGTGCATAATTACGGTAATAAAAACGAAAAAATATCATGAAAAAAATAACTCTCAGCATTCTATTTTTATTAGTTGGCTATTCTGTACCAATGGTACATCAAGAGGTTCCATCTGATCTTGAGCAACTTTTTACAGATTCGACATTGCGTCAACAGGTAGAAAAACAATTCATATTACCATTATATTTACACAGAAAGTTAGATAGTATAAAAGCAAACCAGCACAATGCTAAACTTTTAGAATTATCCCATAAATACTCCCGTGCTAATCTCGGCAATACTTGGAAGCAACTTCTTAGTCAAAGTGAGTTCACTCCTGTTGCCATCGGGCCAACACTCATACTAGGACATCACGACATACCCAACCACCTCATTGAGATGCCCCTAGTTAGAGACCACATGCCTAATAACTTTAATGAATATCAAAACGTCAGCCGAGTCCCCAATTGGTTGGTAGCACGCAATACTCTTCAAGCGCAAGAATCAGTAGAAAAAGGATATGATAAAGAAATTGCTATCCCTGAAAACATGTACTTCTGGGATATCCGAGACATAACACATCCTGAAGGCGATCAAGCTACGAAGTTAAGTGATCGTAACTCTATTGTGCTTGTAGAAAGACTTCCACTCGTTACTGAAGAAATTAGAAAAACATTATGGTCAAACATGAGCGAAAAGAAAAAACAAGCAATTAAATATCTCATTCTTAATGGTAAATTTTGGGATATCAGCCCAAGTAATAGCAATTTCACTACGGATGAGCGTTTTGCATATCTTGATACAGAGCAACCAAATAATAGCGAAAGAAAAAACTTCTTTGCAAAAAGCGAAGCTAAAGAACTCTGGAATGCCCATGCCGGTCTAGATAGTCTAGACAAACTTTTAGGATATCCTTTTGCAAAGGCTGATGATGATGCTCTAATAGCACGAAGAAATAAACTACTTGCTGAGCAATAAGCATAAACCAACTGACTACAACGCAACCATCCATGCAATTACTATACTGATGACAGTTTAAACATTAAAACTAAAAAGGATTTTTTACGAAAAAAATTATTTTGTATCTTCTTATCATTCTTTCATATAGCTCTCTGCGGGCAGGTGTCTACATAGTCGTAGATCTTGCTGATAATACTGATGCTAAGCAACTTATTAACAAAATCCAAGAAAAAATTAAAAAACAGCTTGAAGAGCTCAATGCCAATAGTTCGTGTACATATTCTTTAGAACTACCTGCATTCACTCCACACCTTTCATTAGCCTTTGTTAGTCAAGGTCCATTAAATCTAGAAAATATCAAACAAGACTACCCTGAATTGATCTCCCAATTAAAAACCATAGCTAAGGACATAGATCCTATTATTATTGATGCAAAAAATATAAAAACAACCGCCTGGGACGGAAAATTTAGTGTGGAACATGATGGTATTACAAAGAAAAATTATTTAAACATTGTATCAAAACTACTAGAAAATAAATCCCTAAGCGCTCTTGCTTTTCGCATAGCACAGCTCCTTAACGCTGAATACAATATTGAACAAAAATTCACATTTAGCCCTCATATCACCATCGGACGGGTTTTTGAAAAACAAGATAGGTCGGTAGCAGAAGTAAAAAATATTTTCGATGAATTGGAATCAACTAGTATTCCTTCAATTCAAATTAATGAATTTCAGCTCAAAGGGCACGACGGATCAGCCGAGAATTTTAAACTTCATGATTACGAGAAGAGTAGCAACCAATATAAGCTTATCATATCTCTAAAACCTTTCATTTGGCTGATTATACCATATATGCTCAGAATACATGCCATAGTATAAGAATCAAGCAGCAAAAAAGCCACCGATTTCTCGATGGCTTAATTTGTATGGCTGGGGTGGGAGGATTCGAACCTCCGCATGCCAGTACCAAAAACTGGTGCCTTACCGCTTGGCCACACCCCAATAGATATCAAATCTTATTCATTACAACAGGTTACATCGCTGATGATTGACCTGACTCTACCTTATTATACTCTTCTACAATTTTTTCTTCAACCATGGATCTTGTTTCGGAATTAAGTGGGTGCACGATATCCCTAAATGATCCATCTTTTCTACGACGAGAGGGCATAGATACAAAAAGAGCCTTATCCCCTTCAATCACCTTAAGATCTCGTATTATGAAACAATCATCAAACACTACTGTTGCGTATGCTTTTAATCTTCCACCTTCTTCGACAGGAAATACTTTTACTTCAGTTATATTCATACTTCAATCCTTGATTGAACGCTGTGTGCGTTATTATAGTGTCCTTGGCAAATACTACCTTTACATCCTCATTTCGACTTCAATTTATCGGTATATTACACCTTTGTCAAACTTTATCACAGATTAGCAATACATACTTGTGCAGCACGTAAACGAGCACAACGGGACGATGGATTTGCTTGAATTTCTTCTTCTGTTGGCATGACTACTTTAGGAGTCAAATTTTTGAACCCTTTACCAACAATACATGGATTGTCTCGAATAAAATCCTTAACCAAACCATCTTCAAGCGAATGAAAACTTATACAGACGAGTTTGCCCCCTTCTGGCAAAATATCCCTAGTCGCAGCAAGAAAGGATTTAATGTTATCCAGCTCCTTGTTAACATAAATACGTAAGGCCTGAAAAATCCTTGTAGCCGGATGTATTTTCTGTTTTTTATTATATGGAACAACCTTAAGAATCAAATCTACTAATTGACCTGTAGTTCTAATTGGTTTTATTTTTCGCTGTTCTACAATAGCTTGAGCTATTGTCTTTGAATAACGCTCCTGACCATATTCAGAAAAAATAATCTGTAGCTCCCTAGCAGTTGCTTTATTAACCACCTCAGCAGCCATAATTTTGGCATGGGCTGCTGACATGCGCATGTCCAAAGGTGTATCAATAGCAAAAGAAAATCCTTCTCTTTCAAATATCTGCATCTGAGAAGTTCCGAAATCTGCAAGAATACCATCAATCTTGGTAATATTATGCTTTTTGATCAACCTATATAACAAGGAAAAATTGCCCCATATAACTTGTAACCGACCCTTAAACTCTTCTTCAAGGGCCGGCGCAAATGTCTCAATAGAAGTCTTGTCTAAATCGAATGCAATAACTTTACAACCCGGTTGCGCCTCGAGAATAGCTCGAGTATGCCCCCCACTGCCAAAGGTTACATCAAGGTAGGTTTTACCTGCCTTAGGATCTAAATACTTTAATACTTCCTGTACAAGAACTGATTTATGAACAACTGACATGCGGCTAATGTGTCCCTATACTATTTAATGTTTGATTTCCATTATGATTTGCAGTGATTGAATCAGTCTTCGTTGCTGCTGCAAATGTATTCTGCTTTTCCGCAATCTCATCAACAATCAATGAAAGCCCAATAGAATTTGAAGCTTTAACAAATACAGCTAATGGTTTTTTCATATACTTTTTTAGCGCTTTTAAACCTTGCTCAGCTGTGCCTACAAGCTCAGATTCTACCCCTGCCGGTAAAGCTTCTTGCGCTAATTTAATATGTTTTCCAACTAAAATAACTTTCTTAATTGTTGGTGTTTTTTTCAAAAAACGACCTAACTGGCGATGCCAAAAAGAAGCGTCTATTCCTAATTCTAACATATCACCTATGATAGCAATTTTTTCATATGGCGTATCAAGTTTATCAAATGCCAACAGGGCCATCTTCATGCTCTCTGGGTTTGCGTTATAACAGTCATTTATAAGAATACCCTTATTATCCTTTAATGTTAACTGTTGATATCTCCCTGATACAGAAACTGGTGTTTGTATAGCATCTAAGATGGTGCCATGATTAAATTTCAAAAGAGAGCCTATGGCAGCAATCGCCAAAGACGTTGTTATTGCACCCTCATGATTTGTATCCAATCTAACAGGATATTTATCTTGATAAATCTTAAGAATAAAATCAATATGACTACTTTTAACTTGTATTTTTCTTGCTTGAATCTGATTGGTTGTTTTCATACCAAACTTAATTACTGGATGACTATAAGATACTTTTGCTAATTGTGACTGATCACCATTAATAATACCTATATTGTGCTCACTAAAGTTTTTAAATATATTACGCTTTTCTACAGCAATATCATTCAATGAGCCAAGTCCCTCAAGATGACTATGCCCTATACCTGTAATAATGCCTATGGTCGGTTGTAAAACATCAGCTAATTTTTCCATCTCACCACGCTTGTTGATGCCCATTTCAAAAATAGCCATTTCATGATGTCCTCGCATCTTTAATATACTCAGGGGTAAACCAATCAAGCTATTATGATTCTGCGAAGAACTTATATAAGAAATATTGTTCTTCTGTAACAAAAGTGCAATTTTTTCCCGTGTCACGGTTTTACCGAATGAACCAGTAAGACCAATAACTGGAATATTCCATTGTGCACGCCAAGCACCCGCTAATTGTAGTAAACCTTCAACCACATTATCAACCAAAATAATCAGTTTTTTCTGTAAAAGGGTTGGCGATATACTATTAAGAGTATCTTTTTTATCTTTTTCTATAATAACACCGCCAGCATTTTTATCCTGTAACACTTCTTTAACATATTGATGACCATCAACTCGATTTCCAGACAATGCTATAAACATATCACCAGGGAATAAAGTTCGAGAATCGATCGAAAAAGAAATATCGTGAGGAAAATAATCGAATAGGATTTGCGCAGTTGGCAGAGCTTTTTCAATAAATCGTCTATCAAAAAACATTACTGTCTCCATTGTTCCCTTTATTAATATCATTTCTTCTTAGGTATTCAAAAAAAAATTGTCTGGTTTTTGCACATTTGTCAAGGAAAACCAAAAAAATAATTTAATCTTGTTGCAAAATTGATTAATTATTTCATAATTTCTTGTTCTTGTGATCGAACCACTTTACGCATCTTTCCTCCCTCAAGAGAAATGATGTGCCCTTGGATTTCTAGAACTTCCATAATACGGGCTGATCTATTGTATCCAATACGGAATTTACGTTGAAGTAATGAAATAGATACTTCATCAACTTCATGTAAAAAATCTAACACATCATTATAAAGAGCATCATCACCATCAAAAAGAGAATCAGCTGCCTCTGAAGATTTTTCTAGAGATTCATATTCGGAATATTGTGGAGCTCGTTCTTGACGAATATGATTAATTACCGTTTCAATTTCTTGGTTAGACACATATGCTCCATGAATACGTTGCGGCGTTGCAGCATGGGAATTCATAAATAACATATCACCCCGGCCTAGCAATTTTTCAGCTCCGCCCATATCAAGAATTGTACGTGAATCTACTTTAGATGTAACTCGAAATGAAATGCGGCTTGGAAAGTTCACTTTAATAAGACCTGTAATAACATCAACCGAAGGCCGCTGTGTTGCAACAATCATATGTATGCCAGCAGCTCGTGCCATCTGTGCAACACGAACAATAAGATCTTCTATATGCTTACCTGTTGTCATCATAAGATCGGCAAGTTCATCAATAACCAGCACAATAAACGGCATTTCCTTTTTGCCCTCTTTTCCAAATTGTTTATGATATTCAAGAATGTTACGTACCCCCTTTTTTGCCATTATATCATATCGCCGTTCCATTGTCTGAACAACCCACTTAAGCACTTCTACTGCAAAGTTAGGTTGTATAACAATTGGAAAAAGAAGGTGTGCAATGTCAGCAAAGCCTGCAAATTCTAATCGCTTAGGATCAATAAGAATCATGCGTAGTTCGTCTGGAGATTTTTTACATAAAAGACTCGTTAACATGGTATTGAGAGCCACAGACTTACCTGATCCTGTTGAACCTGCTACTAATAAATGTGGCATATCAAGCAAATCAACAACAACATTGTGTCCAATTGCATCAGCTCCCAACACAAGTGGTAATGCACCTTGGAAGTTCTGGTATTGTTTTGAATGTACGACTTCAGAAAAGAGCACGGTACGGCGATCTGGATTTGCCACCTCAAATCCAACAACTGATTTCCCTGGCACTGGCGCAATAATTCGAATGCTCATAGCTTGTAATGCTAAAGCAAGATCATCCTCAAGCGCTAAAATTTTGCTTACTTTGATATCAACATTTGGTTTATATTCGAATAATGTAATAACTGGACCATATTGGATAGAGGTTACTTCACCATAAATACCAAAATGAGCTAACTTCTCTTTTAATGTTCGTGCTCGTTCCTGTATAAAATTATGTGTTTCAGTATCCCGATCCGCATGTTTTACTGCGGTAAAGATAGAAAGATCTGGCAAATGATATTCTGCAACAGAAGGCTCTTCTTGTTCAACAGTAATACTATTTTCCAAATTTCTACTGTCCATAGTATATGATGGTTTTTTATATCGGTTTGTAACAGTTGATGCAATATCTGATATATGCACATCTTCTTTTGCAAAAATACCAACACTTTCGTCTTTTCTATGCTCACGCCAAAAGGATTCTTGTGCTATATCTTCAATAAGCGTACTATCATCATCATAAGAAAAGAGTTCTGGATATCGAGTAGCAATACTTCCACTTGCAAGCTCAACAACCCAGACGGCTATAGAATACATCATCATAACTAATGTAACACAAAAAGTTTTTGCCCCATAAACTACTTTTTGCAACAATTTATGTCGTTGAGCAAAATCACATAACGCTAAAACTGCAACATATGGAACCAGCACTATTGCTAATCTAGTAACGATAAGTAAAGAAGCAAACATTATAAAACTTAGCAAAAGAACAACCATTGGCCATTCAAAAAACATTAATACAACTTGGGCTGCTGTATATCCTATTAAACCGCCAGAAACTAACGTTGTACCAATAAGTACTGTTCCATGCATGGTCAGTAATGCAGATGAAGAAACTATACCAATGCAACTGGCAAGCAAGCGATCCCATTCTTTTGAAAAGGATAAAAGACCAAATGCTATTAATGAGGAATAAAATAATAGTGGAATTAAAAAATATGCCGATACACCAAACATATAAAAGCTTGCTGCGGCAAAGTGTGCCCCAATAATACCCATTTTATTATAAATATGAGGATGTATATCAGTATAATAAAAAAAAGATTGATCATGTGCATGATAAGATAACAATGCAATAGCTGCAAAAATAGCCCCTGTTAATAAAAAAATACCTAATATAAAAAGGCCGTACCGACTAGTTAGTTTATTGACGTTCATTTCTCTCCTTATGATCTGGATACCCGGGCCTGAGCTCGGGGAAAAAAGATCATCCTATTTTCAGCCAAGTAAAAATATAATTTTACCTGGCTATTAACTACATATTTAAATTGGTAATAGCATAGCAGTTGTGATAAAATAAATAAAAATTTAACGAGGACATGTAATCCGGCAACAGCTGGCTATAAGAAATGGTTGTGTTTCCATTATCTCCCTGCGTAGAATAAAAAAATGATCTAATTTCACATCTAAAGCCGGTAGACTTTTTCACTTTTTGTCGTAAAAAAAAATATTTTGATAAAAAAAATTTAAATTTCCTATACCCTCTGTACATCTTCTTTTTCAACAACCATTCTCTAAAAGTACTGATTCAAAGCGCTTCTTCAATTTTTATTTATCCGGTTGGACGATTGGAAAAATAAATTCATCACATAACTCTTTACAAAAAAAGATTTGTAAATCTATACTAAAAAATATCATATTAGTCGTCAGCGACGATTAATAGTTGACTTCGGGAAGCAAATGTATTAGCGTTTATGTGTGGATGCCTTTTTATGGCAGCTAGATACGTTGATGCAGTCAGCATTTTGAATGTAGAATTAAAAATATCTAACCTTCAAAAATGAAAGGGGGAGCGTCTCAAATAAAAATCAAAAAATTAAATCGGTGTTTTGTAAAATTTCTATTGGTTCTTCGTAAGAGCCATTCTATAAGGAGTAACATATGAAAAATATCTTTAAAGGTATTTTGGCTTTGAGTCTTTTGTGTGCACCGTTTGTAGTGCAACCAGACTGCGATGATGAATGCACAGTTTCTTGTGGTTCTTCAGATTGTGATTATCAATACGGTAAAACATATTTCCATGCTCGTGAAGCTGGTACAAACCTTCCACTTCGTATGATGGGTTCTGCTGATAAAATGCACCTTTTTGAAAAAGAATGTGAATTTTACGGTGTATTCAGTATCGCAGTTGGTTATGAAAGAAGCCGTAACAGCTGTGATCTAGGTAAAGTGTTCTCATTCAATTCATCAGGTACAACTTTGTTCGCTGGTGACCAAGGTACAAATGCTAACGCATTCATGACAATTAACGATGCTGACTCAAATGCTCGTTCAACAGACTTTGGCATGTCAGGTACACACGCTGAAACTCTTAAGTTCACCCCATCAATTTCAAAAGTCCTTGTAGACTTTGATCTTTTTGTTGGTCTTGATGAGTTTATCAACGGTGTATGGGCTCGCATAAGCGCTCCTGTTGTGTACGCACGTTACAACCTTGATCCTTGTCCATCAGTTACAGCTGAAGGTGGACAATATTACCTTAAAGGTTTTGTAGCTAACACAGCATCAACTGTTAAAGTTCCTTACAGCAATGTTAAAGATGCTTGGGGAAACCAAGGCGCATACGGTGATGTTCTTTCATCTAAGTATGGTAAACTTCCTTGCGGATCACAAAGCAAAACACGTCTTGGTAACATCGACATTGAAGTTGGTTATGACATTATAAGAAATGAATGTGCACGTCTTGGTATCGCTATTCTTGCAGTAGCTCCTACAGGTAACTCACCTGATATTGGTACATTGTTCGATCCTATCGCTGGTACATTCAACTGGCAATTAGGTGGAACACTTGGTGGTTCATGGGTACTATGGAACTGCAATGATGAACAATCATTCACATTGTATGGTCAAGTAAACATTGTTCACTTGTTCCGTGCTAACAACGAACGTCTCTTCGGTTGGAACAACTTGGGTAACGACTTATCTGCTGGTAGCTCATACATCCTTCTTAAACAATTTGATAGCGCTGGTGCATATGACAATGCAATAGAACGTTCACAAAACCTTCTTGCTCGTCGTATCAAAGTTGGTAACTCTTACATGACTGATTTTGCATTGATGCTTCAATATCGTCGTTGTGCATTTGATCTTTCTATCGGTTACAACTTCTGGTACCGTTCAAAAGATACTGCTGAAGATTGTGGCGGATGCGTACTTTCAGGTAAGAAGATTACAGCAAATACCTACGGTATCAAAGGTGTAAACCCAGTAGGTAACGGTTCAGGTACAGCAAACAATAACTTCTATACCAAATCAACATCTAACATTGCTCTTTCAGGAACAAACGTTGCTACATCTGCAGCGGCAGCTGGTGACTACCTTCTTGAAAGTGATGTAAGAGAATGTACAGCACTTGCTCCATCAGCATACTCTAACAAAGTATTCGGTTACCTCGGTTACAACTGGGATAACTGTGATTACACACCATATCTTGGAATCGGTGGTATGTATGAATGGGCACACCAAAACCGTGCAGCCGACCAATGGGGTCTCTACATTAAGGGTGGTCTATCATTCTAAGGTAGTTTAGATTAGGCAGAACTATTCTAGTACTAAGAGAGGTTCGGATTTCCGGACCTCTCTTATTTTTTTAAGCATTGTTTGTACTCTTGTATTATCAAACTCTTTGTTCTATCCTCTAAATAAATTAATCAAAAGAAAAAAGGATGAGTATGAAGTGGAAGATCTTATTATTATATGCCTTCTTTGCTGCAAATTTTAATTTTATACAAGCTGACTGTAGCGATGATACATGTGAAACTACAGATTGCAATGACTCATGTGATGATGCATGCACAAATGATCCTCAATTCGGCAAAACTTTCTTTCATGCCCGAGAAGCAAACCAAAATACGCCATTACGTATGATGGGTAATGCCAGTTATATGCACATCTTCGGCAAAGAATGTGAAATCTATGGCGTTTTTAGCGCAGCTATAGGTTATGAACGTAGCACCAATCATTGTAATCTTGGTAAAGTTTTTTCTTTTGATTCATCGGGAACAACTCTTTTTGCTGGTGACCGTACAACAACAAATACTAGTTCTAATGTTGATGTTGGAGTGGCTGATTCCAATGCTCGAGCAACTGATTTCGGAATGTCTGGAACTCATGCTGAAACTCTTAAATTCAGTCCTACGATATCTAAAGTTATTATAGATTTCGACCTTTTTGTTGGCCTTGATGAATGCATCAGTGGTCTTTGGGCTCGTGTTAGCGCCCCAATAATTCATGCACGTTATGATCTTGATCCATGTAGCTCAGTAACATTTACTGGTGGTAGTTATTATGCAGCAGGATTTGTTGATACAGGATCCAATACAGTTGCTGTTCCTTATACAGACGTTAAAACCGCATGGAACAAATTAGGTACATTTGGTGATGTAGAATCTTCATCTTGCGGCAAACTTCCATGCTCAAGCAAGCGTAAAACTACACTTGGCGCTGTTAGCCTCGATCTTGGATATGATTTTGTACGATGTGAAGACTACGCTCTCGGTATTAGTTTACATGGTGTAATTCCAACTGGAAATGCTCCACGTGCAACGGTCCTTTTTGCTCCAATTGCTGGAACTTATAACTGGCAACTTGGTGGTTCATTCAATGCACACTGGACTGCATGGTGTTGTGATGATGAACAAAGATTTACTCTTTATGCTTATGGTGTTATGACACATATGTTTAAAGATCGTCACATTCGCCTTCTCGGTCTTACACTCGGTAATGAAACTCCTGGCAATTCATGGATACTCCTCAAAAAATTTGACGGCGCAGGAGTTTATGATGGCAGTATTGTTCGCGCATCAAGTTTGTTAGGCCGTAATATCAAAGTTGGTAATAACTTCATGTCTGATATATCAATCATGGCAGAATATAAATGTCGCTGCTTTAACATCTCACTTGGATATAACTTCTGGTATCGTTCCAAAGACAAATATTCTATCAAATGCCAAGATAAAAACTCTGATGGTTGTCGCAATGGTTGCTATGGAGCATTTACAGCAGATACCTATGGTATCAAAGGTATAAGTGCTGTTGGCACCACGGCAAATGCTCAATTTTACTCTAAAGAAGACTCCAATATTCATACATCCGGCACATTAATTTCAAATGCTGCAACAGCTGATTCATCAACATTTGTATTAGAAAGCGATGTTAATCCTTGTGTTGCCTTAGCACCATCAGCTTATTCCAATAAAATTTTTGGCTTCATCGGTTACACGGGTCAAGGAATTGACTATGAACCTTATTTCGGAATTGGTGGTATGTATGAATGGGCACAACAAAACCGTGCTGCAAATCAATACGGTATCTATGTCAAAGTTGGTGTATCGTTCTAAAAATATTAACGTAATAAAAAAAAAGCCCCGAATAATTCGGGGCTTTTTTTTTATTACGTTATATCTCACAAACTACTGATTGTATTCACCTGATGCAATCAGTGATTACAAACCTACTCAACAAATTTTTCGATATAGGAAACCAGATCACCGATTGAACTCAACTGATCTGCATCATCATCTGATATCTCAATCATGAACACTTCTTCAAGTTTCATAACAATCTCGATCTTATCAAGGTCATCGAGACCTAAATCGATCAAATTTTCTGATAAATCCAATGTCACTGACTTATGGGTAAGCTTTTCAAGAACAGCGTCTTTTACTTGTACTGCAATCTTATTTGTATCCATAAATTATCCTATTCTTCTTCTCCAACTATCTGTAGTTTAAAATCTAACTGAGTATCTGGAAATAATTTCTTAAAATTTTCAACATCGGCACGTTGTGCAAAAACCAATAATTCTTTATCGGGATATTGCTTTCGCACTAACTTTTCAAAATCCTTACCTGGACCAATCTGAATCAAAAGATCAACGTCATCAAAATTTTTAATAGATTCCTGCCATAAAAGTGGCGAAAATAATTGGCTAACAACTATTTTTTTAACGTCCTCAGCTTTGGTAATCTTTTTAGCATTATAGTTATTGGTTAAAGGTATTTGCAAATCCTTAAAATCGATCTTTCCAAGATATAAACTCAACTGCTCAACTACAGGATCCATTAAGTGTGAATGAAATCCAAAAGCAATATCAACATCTTTAAATTTAAGTTTTTTTTCCTTATCCAATATTTCTCGTAACTTGGCAATTTCATTGGCTTCACCAGAAACTACAAATTCCGTTTCATGATTATGAGCAGCAATAGCCAAAGTTTTACAATCTTTTAATGATACTATAATTTTGTTCAATTGCTCAAAAGTCAAACCATTGACTTGAAAAACAGCACCATGAAGATTATTCAACATTTCTTCATAAAATTGAGCGTACTTTTTTAATGCATACAAGCCATCTGGAAATGTAAAACCTTTTGCTGAATATAATGCACCAAATTGCCCAATCCCATAACCACCAACTAAACTTGGTTCAATACCTGCTTTGAGAAGTAAACTTGCTATCGCACTCTGCACAACAAACAGCGATAAATATGCCTGAGATGGTTGAGATAATTCCACATCCGATGAAGCAAAACATAACTTAATAAAATTGAAATCGAGACATGCAGATGCTTCTTCAAAGTATTCTTGTATAGTACGTGAATCATCATAAAGATCTTTACACATACCAACAAATTGAGATCCGTAACCAGGAAACAGCAATCCAATTTTCATAGCTATCCTAGAGATTCAACAAAAGACCTTAAACGCTTTAAACTTTCGTTTTTGCCAAGCAAGAACAACAATTGAAAAACACTAGGACTCTCTGTTGTACCAATAAGCGCTAACCGCACAGGCTGCGCTACAGCAGGCAATTTGAGATGTGCTTGCTTGCAATAACTTGTTATTAATTCTTTTATCAAATCTGCGTCCCATAGAGAAAGACTTTCTAGCAGATTGACCAGTCGTCCTATATGCAACGCTGTTTCATGTACAACCCATTTATCTGATAATTGTGCATCAACAACAATCGAACCCTTGTATAGTAATCGCAATTCATCAATAAGACCGCACAAAGTTCGTGTACGTTCTTTATATATTGTAATAGCTTGCAATAGAATATCTCTATTCCAAGTATTCAATTCTTGTTGCAATGGAACTTTCATTGTAGTTTCTATGTAATCCAAAAGAGCTGCCGAATCTGTGTCACGAAGGTAAACACCATTAAGCCAATTAAGTTTTTCGATATCAAAAATTGCCCCTGATTTACCTACACCTTCCAATGTAAATAGCTTAATCAATTCTTCTTTCGTAAAAATCTCTTGGTCACCATAAGACCAACCAAGACGAACTAGATAATTAAGCAACGCATCAGGTAAATATCCTGCATCCTTATACTCTATTACTGATACAGCACCATCGCGTTTTGATAATTTTCCACCATCAGGACTTAGAATTAAAGGTAAATGTGCCCACTCTGGTTGAGTAAATTCAAAAGCATCATATAAAAGAATCTGTTTAACCGTATTACCTAAATGCTCTTCTCCACGAATAACATAATTAATACGCATCTCAGCATCATCAACAACAACTACAAAATTATAAACTGGAGAACCATCAGAACGCGCGATAATAAAATCATCTATTTGATCACGATCTATAACAATTTCACCACGAATTAAATCAGTAAACTTAACTTGTTTTATATGATCTGGAACTTTGAAACGAATAACATATGACCCAACAAAACTGGAGCAATCCCTTTCCCGACAACACTGATCATATCTACAATTTTCACCAAGCCGATTTTGTAATTCAAGCTCAGAACAATAGCACTTATATGCCTTACCTGCAATCAACAATTTCTGCAAATATTTCTTATGCTTATCTTCAAACGATGACTGAATGTATAATGGTTCATCGCTTACCAATTGCATCCATGCTAATGAATCTATAATTGAATCTTGAAATTTTTTAGTTGAGCGCTCTTTGTCCGTATCTTCAATACGAATAATGAATGTACCATTATTGTGTCGAGCAAATAGCCAATTGAAAATTGCTGCACGTAGTCCACCAATATGCAAATTGCCCGTTGGAGATGGGGCAAACCGCACACGGACCTTACTCAAATTAGGCATTACCACGACGCATTTTCGCTAAAGAAGCCCATGGTGATGGAATAATGTAATCTGGAAGTTTTTTCGGCTCACCATTGATAATTTTATCCCATACTGTTTGCGCTTGTTGCAAATCACCTTGAGATGAATAATATTCTCCCAAGTAATAAAGAGCCATATCTGCGAATTGATTGGTCTTATCTTCACTCAGCGTCTTAAGTGCTGCAAGACCTTCTGTTGCCGTTTTAACATTATCAAGTTGTACCAATGCAGCAGTTACTTTATACAATGAATTGAAAGGACTATCAGAACCAAAATCTTTTTGCACAGAACGCATTAATTCAAGACCAGCTTCAATATCACCTTTTTCAATTAAAGCTTGCGCTCTGAACATAGCAAAGTATGGCGCTAAAGATGAAGATTTATTTTGATCATAAGCAGCCTGGAAATCCATATCCACTTGATCCCAAAGCTCTTCCTTATGCGGCTGAACATCCAAACGAAACTCTAATGAACGTGCTTTTCCATAACTGCCAAAGGAATCTATAAAAGCTTTTTGAGCTTCTTGTTGTCGATTAGCCCTACGCCACGACAACCCAAAATACCCCCCAACACTCAATAGCAAAAAGACAAATACAACCGTCCCAACTTGAGTATATCTGCTTTGATTAACATACGTTTTTGTACTACCGATAAAACTCTTAACTTTAGCCATCGCCTATGCTCCATCAACTAAAAAATTTTATAATCTTTTTATTTTTTTTCTGATGCTGATTCAGTCGCCTTTTTCCATAGCAGTTGCTTCGACTGATGCGTTTGCTGCAGCCTTTGCTTCTTTCTGCTTTTTGATTTCGTCACGCTTCACGCTACGATCATCTTTTGAAATTAATACTTTTTTGCCTTTGTAAAAGCCACATCCTTTACACGCAGAATGAGGCATTAATGCTGCGCTACAGTTTGAACAAGTGGTAAAACTTTGTACTTCTAAACCTTTATTTGCAAAACGTTTGTCGCGACGCTGGCGAGACGTTTTACGCTTTGGTACTGCCATGATAGTCCTTAATATACTTTAGCGTGAATTAGTTGTTGATTACGCCTATAATTATACCTATTTACTCAAGAAAGTAAATTATTTTCAGTATATTTTCTTCCTTAATCTAGATTAACAGAAATGGCTCAATAAGCGCTACAAGCACCTATTGAGCCATTCAATATTACATTTTAAGTATTAATACGATCTATTGATTAATACGAATTAATCTGCTTGCTCCTCTTGGACATGCGATTTTGCTGATTCTTCTTCTTGAGAATCCTCTTCAAATGCTGCAACCGATACTAATTTTTGTCCCGGCTCTAGACGAATTAATCGCACACCTCGCGCCTGGCGACCCATAGTACGGATCTCTTTACGCGATAAACGAATAATCTTACCATAGGTATCCATCAGAAGTAGGTTAGAATCATCCCCAACAATCACAAGACCAATCACTTCGCCATTGCGAGTATCAGCCGGTATAGTTCGAACACCAACTCCTCCACGATGAGCAACCCTAAAGTCTGATGCTTTTACACACTTACCATAACCTTTTTGCGTTGCAAACAATAATTGCTTGTCATCATCTTCGACCACTTCCATTCCAACAACTCGATCGCCTTTTCGTAAACGAATACCCATAACACCCGCTGCTTGGCGACCCATTTGTCGAACTTCCGTTTCTTTAAAACGAATACCCTGACCAAATGCCGTTGCAATAACAATAGAATCTTTGCCAGAACTAATTTGCGTAAAGACCAGCTCATCACCTTCGCGAAGACCAAGCGCACGAATACCTGTTGCACGAATTTTAGCAAATGCCATTGCATCAGTCCGCTTAATAATGCCGTTCTTAGTAAGCATAACAATGTTTTTGCCTTCCATGTCACGAGTACATAAAAGTTTAACAACCTGCTCTCCTTCAACCAATGGTAATAGATTGATAACAGCACGGCCCTTAGCAATACGAGATCCTTCTGGAACTTCAAACACATTCAAGCTATATACGCGACCGAAATTCGTAAAGAAGAGAAGTTCATCATGATTCTTGGCAACAAATAGATCCTGTACAACATCGTCAGAACCTTCCAATGAAGCCATACCTTTTTTACCTTTACCACCACGATGTTGAACATCATATGTGTCCAAGGCCACACGCTTGACATAACCCTTTTTGGTTAAGGTCACAACAACATCTTCATCTGGAATTAAGTCTGCTTCAGAAAGAACATCAATTGCTCCCTCAATACGCGTACGACGTGCATCAGAATAGTTAGCACGGATCTCTTCAAATTCTGCAATAATTTCCTTATGCAAAATTTCTCTATCTTTTAAAACAGAACGAAGATAAATAATCTTCTCTTTTAATTCTTCAATTTCCTGATAAATCTTTTCTTGTTCTAAACCAGTCAAGCGCTGCAGACGCATTTCAAGAATTGCTTTACTTTGAACCTCAGTCAACTTATATCGCTCATTCAATTGCGTAACCGCATGCTGCATATCAGAAGACTTTTTGATGAGCTGTACAACTTCATCAATATTTTGCAATGCTATCACAAAACCTTGTAAAAGGTGTTCTCGCTCAAGAGCTCGCCTTAAGTCATATTCTGTACGTTTGTAAACAATTTCTTCTCGATGAAGCAAAAATTGCTCAATTAATGAACGTAATGTAAAGATAGTTGGCTTCCTGTCCAACAACGCTAACATCAAAATTGAAATCGAACTTTGTAACGCAGTATATTTATATAACTGATTAAGAATAACCTCAGGAATTTCACCCTTCTTAATATCAATAACAAGACGAATACCCTTTTTGTTGGACTCGTCACGAATATTAGAAATTCCATCAATAATTTTATCTTTAACGAGTTCAGCAATCTTAATTACTAAATCTGCTTTATTAACAAGATATGGAAGCTCAGAAACAATAATACGAGCACCCTTTTTATCTTCTTCAACTTCTGCAATACCACGAAGAATAAGGTTACCACGCCCCGTTTTGTATGCTTTAACAATACCCGAACGCCCACAAATAATCCCTCCTGTTGGAAAATCTGGCGCAGGAATTATGTTAAACAATTCTTCATCTGTCAGTGTTGGTTTTTTCAGAATTGCTAAACATGCATCAATTACTTCAGCCAAATTATGTGGGGGCATAGATGTTGCCATACCAACCGCAATACCTGACGTACCGTTTATCAATAAGTTTGGTAAACGACTAGGTAAAATAACCGGCTCAACAGTAGAATCATCAAAGTTTGGTATAAATGGTACAGTTTCTTTATCAAGATCAGCCAAAATTTGTGCCGTAATCTTTTGCATACGAATTTCTGTGTAACGCATAGCCGCTGGGTTATCCCCATCGATAGAACCCCAGTTACCCTGACCATCCAGCAACGGATATCGTTTAGAAAATTCTTGAACCATACCGACCATGGTATTATATACAGCTTGGTCACCATGTGGGTGATATTTACCAAGCACTTCACCAACTACACGTACTGATTTGTGATATGGTTTATTATGCCAATACCCCAATTGATACATAGTATACAGCACTCTTCTGTGCACTGGTTTTAATCCATCACGAACATCGGGAATTGCCCGACTGACAACAACTGACATAGCATAGTCTAAAAATGACGATTTTAACTCATCTTCCAACAATACTGATGCCGGCTTTGACAAAGAGGACTTTTCTACATTTGTTTCATTGTCCATAAACAACTTCCGTTCTGTTAAACTTACCTAAATCTATCCTGAGTATCTATAGTGTTAACTTCTTGCTTCATAGAAACTGATTTCATCTTAATCTTACAAAACTAAGATCAGAACATTCTCTCCACAAGCTGGCACGGTGGAACTCACCGCCGGATTTTTTGAGTTGATCGCTGCATTCAAAACTATGAGCAACAAATCTTTTATATAATAATCATTATTATCGATCATTTAACAAAAAATCAAATTAACTATTGAAACCCCTTGCTAACTTTAAATATTTACTTATTTTTTCTTATACTAATATCATTATTAATAATACCTGAAAACTCACTTTTTCACAAGGTCAAACTCCCTGTAAAGCCTATAATTTACAAAAAGTATATCCTCATCTAAACTAAGAGAAAATACTTTTAAATAGGGGCTATATTTTTCTTAGCACAGGTATGGATATAAAAAAAAGAGATCTATCACAAATTCCTCCAGAAAATATCAGAAACTTTTCAATAATCGCACACATTGATCATGGAAAATCAACACTGGCAGACCGCTTATTGGAGTATACTGGCACGCTTCAATCTCGAACCAAATCTGAACAATTTTTGGATAAACTTCAAGTTGAAAAGGAGCGTGGAATTACTGTAAAAGCTAACACGGCTTCAATGTTCTATGAAAAGGATGGCAAAACATATTTACTTAATCTCATCGATACGCCAGGCCACGTAGATTTCAGTTATGAAGTATCTCGTTCTCTGTATGCCTGCCAAGGTGCTCTCTTACTTGTAGATGCTGCTCAAGGTGTTCAAGCGCAAACCATGGCAAATTTTTATCTAGCATTTGAACAAGATCTCACAATTGTCCCAATTATTAATAAAATTGATATGGTTACAGCAAATCCGGATCGTGTTAAACAACAACTCGAAAATCTCTTTGATTTCAAACCAAAAGAAGTTATCTTAGCCTCAGCAAAAGCAGGAATTGGTATTAAAGAAATATTGGATGCAATTGTAGACCGTATGCCAGCCCCAGTAGCTAACCCACATGAGCCTTTCAAAGCTTTGCTATTTGATTCTTGGTATGATGAATACCGTGGCGTTGTCTGTCTTATTGCTATTAAAGATGGAATGCTCAAAAAAGGGGATGCCGTCGCCTTAGCTCAAGCAAAACGTAAATATGAAATATTAGAGATAGGACTTATGTACCCTGATGAAACACCAACTGGCACATTGCATGCCGGTCAGGTAGGCTACATTATCACTGGTATGAAAACTGTCAAAGAAGCACAAATTGGTGATACTGTCTTTAATCCTAACTCGCCAGTTAAAGCGTTTCCAGGATTTAAACGTGCAAAACCAATGGTATTTGCTGGTATCTATCCTGTTGATACTACAGAGTTTCCCTTGTTAGCCGATGCTGTAGAAAAGCTCATTCTCAATGATGCTAGTGTTACAATAGAAAAAAAGACATCTGCTGCACTGGGCCTTGGTTTTCGTTGCGGCTTTCTTGGACTCCTTCATATGGATGTGTTTAAAGAACGCCTAGAACAAGAATATGACATGAGTATTATTGTCACGGCACCAAGCGTACGATTCAAAGTCATATTAAACAATGGCAAAGAACTAGAAATTGAAAATCCATCAGATTTTCCAGAACGACAAAATATTAGTGAAATTCAAGAACCAATTATCAATGCCACAATAATCGTTCCCAAAAAATATCTCGGCAGTATAATCGCGCTTTGTGAAGAAAAACGCGGAGTTCAAGTTGAAATGAATTATCTTGATGAAGACCGAGTAGTACTTAAATACAAGCTCCCCCTCAATGAAGTTGCAACCGATTTTTATGATCAACTCAAATCTTTAAGCTCTGGATTTGCTAGCTTTGACTATGAGGAAGGTGGTTATGCTCCAGCAGACTTGGTCAAAATGGATATTCTTCTTAATGGTACTCAAGTTGATGCATTATCAATAATCGTACATTCTGATTTTGCATATCGTATTGGAAGAAGTCTCACAGAAAGACTCCGCAAACTAATTCAACGACAGCTCATCGAAGTCGTCATACAGGCGGCCATTGGATCAAAAATTATTGCTCGAGAACGTTTAGCACCATTGAGAAAAGACGTTATTGCAAAATGTTATGGTGGCGACATTACCCGAAAACGTAAGCTTTTAGAAAAGCAAAAAAAGGGTAAAAAGAAAATGAAACAAATTGGTTCGGTAGAAATGCCAAAAGAAGCTTTCTATACTATTATGAAAAATGACTAAGTTGTATTTTTCTGTTTTATTGTACTTTTGATAGCACAAACTCTTCTTGTTATTTTTGTACTTAGTGAACACAAAAAAGCTAATGATATATAAACCATTGCTTTCGATTTCTATGATAATTTATACTTAAATTGATAAATTATAATCATAGGGGGTTATCATGGTTTATAGAATACTTATTGTTATTGGTTTGTTATGTCATGCACAATCATATGCTGATAGCGATGGATTTACTAATGATTCTGCGTTCTATTCTGGGGATCTTGCTGGTCGACAATCATCATCAACGCAATCATTTATTCAAGGTATTCCTCAAAAGGATGGTGGACCACAACCATTTATTGCTACAATAACAAGCGCTGTAGGTGCTCAAGCAAAAATTACTAATCAACCAACAAAATACTATTTGTTTCCTATGCAAGTAGAAAAAGATCAACATATAATTTTTACAGGAAAACTTGAAGGAAGTGATAAAGTAGTAACTCTCAAAGATACAGAACTTATTAACAAAGTTGTTAACCAACAAATACCGATTATTAATGGAAAAACGCAGCTATTCGTCGGCAAAGAAATTGTAATGGAACTGACATTTGAAGGCAATGTCATGAAAATTAAAGAACTGCCGGATGACTTATTACCAACACAACAAATATGTGAAGCTGACTCTTGTTGTTTGAAAATAAACCTTTCACTACAAACTCCTGGTACTGCGCACAACTATGACGTTAATCTATTCAATGGTGTATGCCCAGAGGAAGAAGCACATCCAAAGCAATACTTCTTGGGCCTGCACAAAACTACAACATTGCCTACTCCACCAGCATCAACACTAGTCAAAAAGATGGAACAGCCAAAGCCGATTAATCCATTTAAACAATATGAAGAAGTTGAAGAATTATATCCGACAGGTCCTTATGTACCAACTCCAAAAAAATCGGTAGAAGAACCAGCAAATCCTTTTGAACAATATAAACAAAAGATACACCCTACTGGCTCATACCAACCTATTACAAAGGATGAATTTTGGAGTCAATTAAGTTAATTATTACTTTTTCTTTTGATCTTTTTTATTGTTCTTTTTTTCTTGATATTCTATTTTTGCTTGAAGCTTTTGTTGCTCAATCATGTGATGCTCTCGTTGATAAGAGTTGCTCGTAATGATATAGCGACGTATTTGTTCAAGCTCTTTAATAAGTTGTATGATCAAGTAACCAACACCTTCACTCTTCCAATATAGCTTATCACGAGCATCTTCAAGCTGTTGAATATAAGAATCTAAGTGTTTTTTGTATTGAATAAAAGGATAATTTTCATGCTTATTGGATTGTAACCAACGCTTGCCAAACCATTGTTTTTGATGTTCATCATTATATTGTTCATTCTTTAACAATACTTCATCTTTAATCTTTTTATCGAGTGTTATGGCTGCATCACCCTGTGCATGTTGAAGCTCTCTAAATAATACTAATTCACGCTCATACTCATAACGAGCATTATCATACATTTGTCGAGCATCTAACTGTTTACTTTGATCCGTACCCCTTTGCGGAATACATCCTGATATAATAATGGTACTTGTAAATATTAACAATGTATAAAGAGGTTTCACAGGTTCTCCTTTTATGCTAACAGTTGCCAAACAAATATACAGGTTGTACATACTGCTACAATAGCAACTGGAACTTTAATGGGCTTAAATCCAAATAACTTATATGCTAGATTAGCAAACGTGATAGTAATAACAATGGGTAACCCAATGACTTCCACCACGGTACGAGAAGCATTCAAAATCCAATCAAAACCAAATAATGAACAAATAAATGTTGCTAACAAAACTATAATAAGCGCTGGAATATAAGCTAATCGATTATGGCATATCTCACGTTGTAAATATTCTGCAACCACGGCCGATAGTGCAATTGCCGTTGAAAATCCTGCCATTAATACAGCAATTATAACAATAATAGCCCCACTATTACCTAGCACAACCATGGCAACATCACTAAATAAAATTCCAGCTTGAGCTTGTTCAAATTCCCCACCATGTAACAAACCTAAACTTCCTATACCAAGGTAAACAAGGGTTAATAAAGCACAGCCAATAAATCCAGCATATAACGCCATATGACCAAGAACATGTGCGCGTACATATGTTACTCGTTTTATATTTTGCTTAAAAATACTTAAAACAATAGCTCCAAAAAATATAGTTCCTAAAAGATCTAACGTACTCAACCCATAACGAGCATTAATCATAAAAGCTAGTAATGGTCCCATTGAGGTTTCAACTACTTGCCACGGAAAGATAAGACCTTTGATAACTGTTATAGCTAAAGTTAAAAGTAAGATTGGCGTTACAACATATCCTAATAAATCTAAAATTCTATTTTCTTTAAAAGCACCAATGAATGTAATAAATAGAAAAATACACGCGAATAACATAAATGAATGTTCTGGTAACAATGGCCCCAACATCGCATATGATACCGTTACAATGCGTGGCATTGCAATAACTGGCCCAATAATTAACATACATAAAAAGATAATAGCTGCTCCTGGAATCCTACCTATGCGATAAAAAAATGAACGATAATCTCCATCAAAAAGAATAATCGTTATAAGACCAACCAATGGAAGGAGCACTGAGCCTAATAAAAATCCCAACATAGAGGGAATAAAGTGACCACCTGACAATCCTGCTTGTAGTGGAAACATTAAGTTTCCTGCACCAAAAAGCATAGAAAAAATTGCCAAACCAGTCGTAACGGTTGTAGACCGTAATACTTGTTTCATACTGCTTACTTTCTGTTTGAACACATAAACTTCTCATCATGCCGTATGGGTTTATAGCAATCAGAGATATATTAAATATAGTATAAAAAAAAGAATAAAATAACAAACCCAACCTACTTAAAAGTTGAATATATAAAAATGAAATTTATAAAAAAATTTTCTGAAATTTCTATCAATGACATTGGAATAGTTGGTGGAAAAAATGCATCTATTGGGCAAATGATTCAAAAACTTACTGATGCTAATATTAAAATTCCTCTAGGATTTGCAACTACTGCTAACTCATATTGGTATTTTATGGAAAGTAACAAACTCATTGATCCTATAGACAATGAGCTTGGTCATATTAAAAATATTCAAAACATTGTAACACTTACGCAAATTAGTAAAAATATTAGAAAAATGATCGAAGCATCTCCTATACCTAAGGACCTTGTACAAGAAATTAAAGATGCTTATAGCTCTCTTTCACAAGAATACAATACCTCCAACTTAGCTGTTGCAGTTCGATCATCCGCTACCGCTGAAGATCTTCCAACAGCGTCATTTGCGGGACAACAAGAAAGTTTTTTAAATATAATTGGTCCAGATCAATTACTTGAATCCTACAAAAAATGCGTCTCATCTTTATTTACCGCGCGTGCGATTGCATATCGTATAGAACATGGATTTGAAAATGATAAAATAGCACTTTCTGTTGGTATTCAAAAAATGGTTGAAGCAAAAATTGCCGGCGTTTCATTCACGCTTGATCCAGAAACAGGATTTAATAAAGTTGTGACCATTAATAGTTCATGGGGACTAGGAGAAACTGTTGTGCAAGGGATTGTCAATCCTGATACCTATTATGTGTACAAACCAACACTTGCGCAACATTGCAATGCAATCATTAGAAAGCAGCTTGGAAATAAAAAACAAAAAATTATTTACGGAAAAAATTCTTCAAATCCAACTGTATTAATCAATACCACCGCAGAAGAATTTAATAATTTTAGCTTATCGCAGGATATGGCACTTAAAATCGCTCAACAGAGCGTAATAATAGAAGAATATTATAAAAAACCTATGGATATTGAATGGACAGTTGATAATAGCGATACACTCTATATCGTTCAAGCACGTCCTGAAACAGTACAGTCACAAAAGGACCCCTTAAGCCCGCTTCTTATTCGATATAAACGCAAAGAAAATCCCTCTGAAAATAGACTCCTTGTTCAAGGACAAAGCATTGGTCAAGCTATTGTTAGTGGTAAGGCACGTGTTATTACCAGCATTGATCAGATTGGTGAAGTTCAACAAGGAGAAATTCTTGTTACGCATATGACAGATCCGGATTGGGTACCTATCATGCGCATCGCTGCTGGCATTGTCACCAACGTTGGAGGGCGAACCTGTCATGCTGCTATTGTTAGTCGTGAACTTGGCATTCCTGCAATTGTTGGTGCCAATGAGGCAACCAGTAAAATAAAAACAGGAGAAACTATATCGCTCGATTGTTCGCAAGGAGAAATCGGATATGTATATCAGGGCCAAGTAGCATTTGAAAAATATACTCTTGATTCAAAAAAATTAGGTAAACAATCAAACGATATAATGCTCAATATATCAGATCCAAGCCAGGCATTCTCACTCTCATTCTTACCCGTTGCTGGCGTTGGCCTTACTCGTATTGAATTTATTTTCGCCAATAGCATTAAGCTACATCCTATGGCCCTTATAGAGCCAAAAAAAGTTATTGATCAAAATGATAAAGAACAAATTGCCTATATAACTCGTGGTTATCGTTCTGGTATAGATTACTTTATCGATACTTTAGCTCAAGAAATTGCTACAATTGCTGCTGCATTTAATCCACGACCTATTATTGTACGGTTCTCTGATTTGAAAAGTAATGAATATCGCAACTTGATTGCAGGAAAATATTTTGAACCAAAAGAAGAAAATCCTATGCTAGGCCTGCGTGGAGCATCTCGCTATTACAATCCTCTTTATGAACCAGCATTCAGACTAGAATGTAAAGCAATTAAAAAAATATTAACTGAAATGTGCCTTGAAAATATTAAACTTCTCATTCCATTTGTGAGAACGACACAAGAAGCTGAGAAGGTATTAACAATACTCAGAAACGAAGGCCTTGATCACACAGTACTTATGATGTGTGAAATACCATCCAATGTCATTTTAATTGATGAATTTGCAAAATTATTTGATGGCTTTTCAATTGGATCTAATGATTTAACACAGTTTACTTTAGCTATTGACCGAGATTCTTCATTAATTGCAGAGCTCTTTAATGAACGCAATGCTGCGGTTAAAAAGATGATGGAATTAGCGATTATCGGTGCACACCAAAAAGGTAAAACTATTGGAATCTGTGGCCAAGCACCATCAGATTTTCCTGAAATACGAGATTTTTTGCGTGCAAAAAAAATTGATTCTATATCACTAAACCCTGAATCTGCTATCGAGTTTCTACTACAGAATCAATAGAACCAAAATATCCAGGTGTTCGACCAGCTCGATATCGTTGCTCTACCATACCTCGTGCCATACTACCTTTATGACCACAATCTTGGCAAAATCCCGATGCATCGGTTATGCCATTACAATCACACTGACAACTCACATATCGCGGCGCCATCGAGTAGAAAAATCGCGTTCGTGGATATGTGGTAGCCATGCACCCTGCTGAAGCATAAATCTGCCCCCCAAAAACTAGGCTCAATAATAAAAATATGGCTTTTTTCATAATTACACCGGTAACTTGTACGGCTGTAACGCAAAATCTTCTTCAGCGTCCAATGTTGGAAACACGTAATGTGCACTTACAGAACCTATAATTCCACATCCAAGAATTAGTATAAATAAAATTTTCATAAAACACCCCAACCATTTAATAGTAAACTGAACTTACAATTAAATGATAAATCATTTTAATATCTAATTGCAATATTGTAGCATGATGTTACAAGAGCGGGGCTTTTAGCAGCTTTTTTTTAAGATTACTTTTTTGATAGGTGATCTATAGTTTTTTCTGGATTATAAAGAAATGAGTTCGTGCTTTGGGCATCATCTAAAAAACCCTTGATTTGGTCGGCGTACTCTGGATTTTGAAGAGCCATACCAATAACTGTCTTGAGCCAGCCAAGAACGTTACCCGTATCATAGCGAACCCCTTCTACTTTAAATGCAAAAACTTTTTCGCCTTTATGCATCATCTGAGCAATAGCGTCAGTAAGTTGAATTTCATCAGTAGCATATGCATTTAATTCGTCTAAAGCTGGAAATATTTTATGAGATAGTACATAACGCCCTACAATTGCCAAGCAAGATGGGGCTTGTGATTGTGATGGTTTTTCGATCAGATTCGAGACTTGAAATAGATGATTGGTTAATTGTTTTTTAATACCCACTACTCCGTAGGAAGAAACGCAATCAAGTGGTACTTCTTGAACAGCAATTACACTACCACCCTCTTGGCGAGCAACGCGAAGCAATTGATCAAGAGCACCACGTTGATGGACAACAATGTCATCCGGAAGCATAACGCCAAAATACTCTTTTTCTATAATATGTCTTGCGCACCCTATAGCATGGCCTAGTCCCAAGGGCTCTGATTGATTCACATAAGTTAACTGGATCTTAGTACGCAAAGATTCAAGAGATGAAATAAGATTTTCTTTACCTCTATCACGTAAAGCTTGTTCAAGTGCAACATCAGGATCAAAGTAATTTGTTAATGCTGGCTTGTGGGTATTGGTGATAATAATCATATGCTTTATGGATGCTTTGACCGCTTCTTCAAGAATATAATGTATAGCCGGTTTATCCAATAATGGAATCATTTCCTTAGGAATTGATTTGGTCCATGGTAAAAATCTAGTCCCAAGACCTGCGCATGGAACAATCACCTTTGATACACTCATCACATCTCCCAAACAAACTATTTAAAATTGCTCTAAAAACTCCACGCTATTGTTGTGAAGCATACGAATATCGTTAATACCATACTTTAACATGGCTAGACGAGTAAGTCCAAAACCAAATGCAAAGCCTGAATACTCGAGTGAATCAATATTACAATGACTCAATACATGCGGATTAACCAAACCAGCCCCCATACATTCAATCCATCTGCTTTGTTTGCAAGTAGAACAACCTTTTTTACAGAAAATACATTGAATATCAATCTCAATTCCTGGTTCAACAAACGGAAAATACCCTGGCCGAACTCGAAGCACAAGCTCTTCTTTTTCAAAAATTGCCTGTAAAAATGTTTTCGTTGTTGCCAATAAGTTTGCCATTGAAATATCTTTGCCTACAAGAAGTCCTTCACATTGCTTAAAGACATAATCATGTGATGCGTCAGTAGCTTCAAATCGATATGCTCTTCCCGGTGCAACAATAGCTAGAGGTGGCTTAGTATTTTGCATTGTATGAATTTGTACAGATGATGTATGCGTTCGCATCAACATTTGTGGCATCTCAAGCCAAATTGTATCCTGCATATCTCGTGCTGGATGATCTGAAGGTATATTTAAAGCTTCAAAATTATAAAATTCTTTTTCCATTTCAGGACCATCAGCAATCTCATATCCCATAGTTATAAATACATTTTCTATAATTTCAGTTATATAGGTATATGGATGTAAACTTCCTCGCAATGTATTCGGCATATATGAAGTAACATCAAAATTACTTTTACTTTCAGCCTCTTGCTGATACTGATTACTTTCAAGCTCTATTTTTTTCTTGGAATATAATGCTTCAAGCTCTACTTTGAGATTATTAAGCAATGGCCCTATATCACGTTTTTCATCTTGAGAAAGAGCCTTGAGCGCTTGCATAAGATCGGTTAACTTTCCTTTTCTTCCAAGAAAGTCTATACGGATTTTTTCAAGAGCATCAGCATCATTAGCTGCTGTAATAAGCTCATTAAATCGCTGGTTAATTTCAGTAATTTGCTGCTTGATTGTGCTCACGAAAAGTGCCTTATTTTGGTATTTTTATGCAATATATCCTTCCTCTATCCTAGCAAAGCTGCCCAGCTTTGCAATAATACATTCTAAAGGCTAAAATCCTATGCATTTTCCCATTGACAAAGCCGGGAGCCACTTATAGACTTAAATATATATTTCAAAGGTCTTTTCTAGGCTTTTTATATAACATTTCATAAATATGCCGAGGTAGCTCAGTGGTAGAGCAGGAGCCTGAAGAGCTCCGTGTCGGGGGTTCAATTCCCTCTCTCGGCACCATTTTTTTCACAACTCTTTTATTCTTACATCAAATATATTAAGGTGAACAAAGATCATTTAAAGAATCGAAAGATTGTGATGAAACTTTGTCCATCTGACAAATATAATATTGCGTGGTTTAAACTTGCAGAGATTGTTGCTCGAGGAGAAAAAGAACGAGCGATAGGTATGTTCAAACTCCTTATGCATTCAATAAATAATCAAGCTTTAGCATATCAACTACAGGGAGATCTACTTTTATCATTTGAAGATGCTCAAGCGATAGATTGTTATAAAAAATCTGCAGCTTTATATATTCATGATAAAAAATATATTCAAGCAGCCGCTATTTATGAACATTTATTATCCCTTAATCCCGAGACTATTCTATATATAGAAAAACTCATCGATATTTATCAGGCGCTACAATATAACGATAAAATATTTTTTTATTTTAAAAAATTGATTGCGCTTCTAACAAGCCATAACAAATTAGACGAAGCACACACAGCAATTAGCCAATTTGGACACCTTGCAACGCCATTAGAAAAAGCAATGGTAAGTCAGCTTAATCTATTTACACACCTTGGTAGTAGTGTCTATGATAATAAAGCCAAAACCAAAATGCTTCATCAAACGATTGATCATCTTCTGGAAATCAACAACAGCCACCATCTTAATGCTTTTCTTAAGCAACTTGAAAATTCTTATAAAGAGTTTTATACTCAAGCTCTCAATTACTTAGAAAAAAAGAGTTGAAAATTTTTGAAGAAAAAAACATATTCTCACTTGCTTCTCACGCTTATTTTCATTGCAATTTGCCTTACCGCAAAACAAAATAACAATATCTTTGATATTAACCAACTGTTTCATAATCAACCTGCTATTGATCTTTTTTCTCCCGAAGATAACATTCAACAAGTGCTTATCGATTTAATTGATAAAGAAAAAAAATGCATCAAAATTGCAATGTACTATTTAATAGATCCTAAAATCATTCAAGCACTTACAACCGCTATAGAAACGCGTAATGTTGCTGTTGATGTCATAGTAGATCCCACCTGTCCAGAAAAAGGCCTTGAATCTCTTTATCCCATAGCTCATATTTATGTTTATGATATTAAAAACGGAATCATGCATCACAAATTCATTCTCTTTACCGGTTTAAAGGTTCTGGGCGAAGGATCATACAATTTTACATACTCAGCTCAACATCGAAATCGAGAAAATTTTTCTTTCTATCATGCCGCTAAAAAAAATACATTCTGTTTTCAAAAATACAAAAATTTCTCTAAACGCTTTGATAATTTACTTAAAAATTCCTTGGAGTATGAACCTGGTAGAATGATGCTACAAAAAGAAGAATCTATCCTTGCTTAATCATCCTATTAATTCTCTCTATGAGTGCTATACTTTTTTGTAACCATCTGTGCAACATTAATTAAAAGAAAAACATATGCCAGATCATGTTTATATAATCACCGATAGTGTTACCAACTCTGTATTTGATGGGCAAGTCCTAGCTCCTATACTCAATAAGCTCAATCAGGACCCAACCCTCAATATAATTTTATTCAGTTTTGAATCTCGTACTCTCACTCAAGAACAAAAAACAACTCTCGATAACACACATCCTAGGCTAAAAGTTAAACTATTCTATCGCACTCGTTATTGGGGCCGCTTTACACTATCTCTTTGTTCTTTGAGCTTTCGACACACTATTCGAAAATTAGAATCATATTCTATAACAGCTCGTGGACCATTGGCTGGATGGATTGCTCTCCAAGAAATTAATGATGCTTGCTCCAATATTACTATTCAAGCTCGAGGTCTTTTGGCTGAAGAATATTGGTATGCTAATGCACATCAATGGTGGAAACTTCCTCTTCACTGGCTACGCTATCGACAATTTCGAAATTTAGAAAAAAAAGTATATGGTAAACTTACTGCCATGCTACCAAAAATAGTATCTATCGAAGCTGTCAGTACAGCTATGCAGGAATATCTTATTAAGACGTATAACACACCAAAAAATTTGCTTTCCGTCGCCAAGACTGACATTCCTGATATTATTCCTGCACAAAAAATTAAAATTTGGCATGATGAAGTACGCAATGAACTCACTATATCAAACGATCGCTATATCTACTGCTATGCAGGCTCTGGCAAAGCATGGCAATGTCCGCAACAAATTATTGATTTTTTTATTGAAACTAAAAAAACAAAAATCGAAAGTTATTTACTTATTCTTACACAAGATACTGTGTTATTTAATCAATTGTGTAAAAAGGCTGGACTAGATTTTAAAGATTATACTGTCATGCATGTGCCACATGCGAAATTGTTTAATTATTTAAGTGCAGCAGATGCTGGGCTTATATTCCGCGAAAAACATATCCTTAACTGGGTGTCACGACCAACAAAAATCCTAGAATATCAAAGCGTTGGTTTGAAAATTATTCATAATAATACAGTACAGATACTTTCTGATATATCAGCTACCAGTTAATTCTTTCCAACCTTCAGACAATTTGGTAACCAGCCACAAAATACCTGTTGGTGGTATATCTTGTTTTGGCACCTCTTTCATTTCTTGAATATAAAAACGGTTGTTACCCCACATTTGGATAGGACCCTCAATCACATCTCCTTCTCTTCCAAACTGCCAACGTGGATTGATGCATAGCTTGAAATGATTTCGTTCTCCACGCCTTAACTTGAGAGTCTGAAACTGTGTATTACACCGATATCGTTTCATCTCTCTTCCAATTCGCGAATCCTTATCATAATCTTCAAACATTTTTGCAAACAATTCTTCTAGGTTTGGAGCATCAATAATATCTTTTCCACTTTCACAAACAATCCGCACAGGACTAATTTCATCATCAGGAAGCACAAGGTTAGCAACATTCAGACTTGTTCCTGTCTGCCTTTTACGAGCAGCAAGCAAATCTAAAAATTGTCTTTCTGTACTCCGTTCACCACGTAATAATTTACAAAATTCTTGATCAACAAACCCCTGTCGACTTGTCAAATGTACCATGACAGCAACTGGTATA
>Ga0155577_107_pt1 | contig 26702 bp, 24 predicted proteins | sample RifCSPhighO2_12_FD_107234 | JGI IMG/M metagenome (GOLD analysis project Ga0155577, IMG submission 107234) | candidate division TM6 bacterium RIFCSPHIGHO2_12_FULL_36_22
TACTGCCAATCAGTCCATTAACATACATGATGGCAAGACTTATCCGTGCTTTTGCCCGCGCGTCCTGCGAAGCCTGCTGGTTTGCTATCACTTCCCCATAAAGTGTTGCCGCTTGCTGATAATCTTCAGGCCTCTTACTGCCAATCAGTCCATTAACATACATATTAGCAAGATTTACCCGTGCTTTTGCCCGCGCGTCCTGCGAAGCCTGCTGGTTTGCTATCACTTCTCCATAAAGTGTTGCTGCTTGCTGATAATCTTCAGGTCTCTTACTGCCAATCAGTCCATCAACATACATACTAGCAAGATTTACCCGTGCTTTTGCCCGCGCGTCCTGCGAAGCCTGCTGGTTTGCTATCACTTCTCCATAAAGTGTTGCTGCTTTCTGATAATCTTCAGGCCTATTACTGCCAATCTGTCCATTAACATACATAGTGGCAAGATCGAATTGTGCTGCTGCCCGCGTGTCCTGCGGAGCCTGCTGGTTTTTTATCAGCTCCTGATAATAATCTGCTGCTCGCTGATAGTCTTGTCGACTTCTATTTCCTATATCACCCCTCTGTAGACCTAATGCAATCTCATACAAGGCATTATTCCCACCTGCTGGAATAACTAAGTCTAGCGATATAGGCGTTAATTCACTATCTACACTTTGAATATGAAATGGTCTCATAAACTGCCTATTGAGCGGCAATCTATTAACAGGGTGTGTATCCCGGCCTGTATACATATAACGTCGTAACCCAGGAGCATACAAGTAGTGATGATATGGTGTATTAGTCGCATTATCAATAGTCATAGTCTCTACAATATCGATCCCCTGAGGAAACTCCTCCGTATTAGCTAACATCTCAGCCAATGACTCCTGCTCAATGGAATCAATCTCATTAAGGTCTAAATACCGTTGGGTCCCAGGAATAATCTTTTTGTTATCTTGCTCCTGAACATCTCCCCCCTCAGTCCTGCGACGAGACCTCTCCTGTTCAATTGGTTGACTACTCGGCTCACCTCCCTGTGGTGGAGTCCGCTTCATACCCTGTAGTCCACATATCGCGATAAAACCCATATAGAATATAATCTTCTTCATTTAATCCCTTTTCACTATCAACTTGTCCTTATTTTCAAATATACAATATTACTTCAATTAAAAACTAGGGTTTTATATATTAAAGAAAATTTCAACCTTCCAATTCAAAATTCTGTCAATCAAAAGTGAATAGTTCCGCTTTGCATAACATGGAAAGTTCCAGTTTTACTTTAAACATGTTACTGCAGCAACGCTTCTTATTGTTGGCGAGCTTGATTATGATGTTATTAAATTGAGTCAACTACTACCACCTAAAGGAGAGATCTTGTAACTGAATATCTTGAAGAAAAAGGTTGCACTCTTGTTATACCTCCAAAGAATAATAGAAATACACAACAATTCTATAATAAAATATCTATAAAGAAAGACATCTTATTGAATGTTTTTTCAGTAAATTAAAGCAATTTCGTAGGATATTCTCTCGATTTGAGAAAACAGCACGTCGCTATCTGTCTTTAGTACAATTTGTAGGAATTTTATTGTGGATCAGGTAAAATTTGGTTCACAGAACCTAGTGCTTATTGTAATTCGAACTTGTTAGAAAGATATAATTAATTAGGATAACCTTTCTTCCCGGAGGTGAACCACGGGTTATCCAGATCATAGGAGAAATATGACAAAACAATTCTGGACTATAGGCCTAATACTATGGCTAGGCTGTATCATTGGCTCATTAGCTTTAATTCCCTATATACTCCATATGCTTCCCGTGCCACCTGAGGCCAAAATTTTACCCATGCTATTACAAAATAGCATTCTATACGCCATTGCTAGTTTTGCTGGTCTCTATTTCGCTCAAAAATCAAACTTCCATATATGGCCAAACAAACAAAGCATACTCATAAGTATTGGAGCCGGCATCGGTGTCGGTATTATACTGTTAGCAATAGAGCTAATACTTAAATCCTTGAATTTAAGTATAGTTGTTGGCACGCCACCAGCATGGCAATATGGACTTTTAGCTGCAATCTATGGTGCCATTAATGAGGAAGTCCTTCTCCGACTCTTTCTTATGTCATTTATTATATGGTTTTTACAAAAACTAACTCGATCAGCTGGTAATTGGATATATTGGATTAGCATTATCATTGTTGCTTTACTATTTGGCATAGGACATATACCCGCCGTAAAAGCTATAACAAAAATAACCCCAGCCATTATCGCTCAGATATTGATTCTGAACAGCATCGCCGGGGTTATTTTTGGGTACTTATATTGGAAGTATAATTTAGTCTCAGCCATGCTTGCGCATGGAGCTGCGGATATTATACTTCACGTACTTGGGGTCTTACTTCTTTTTTAACATTGGAAGACCGGTACGTTTATTTTCAATAACTTTGTATCCTTCTGGTAGTGCATCCATTGCATTTGGACGTTCATCACCAGCAAAATAGTAAATACGTTGCTTACGACCACCAGCAAGCTTTACATCTTTTGAATGTAGGTAATAAGTTTTACCACTTTTTTTAGATTCAACACTATATGCCATCGAGATTCTCCTTTTTTTGTTTCTCGCTACATTAGATTTAATACAACAACCTTAGTCATCCATAAAAGAAATACACCAAAAACTATCGAAAATACATATCCAAATAATGGATGTTTTACAAATATATGATGCTCTAAAAGCTTTTCAATACCCCACGAAAAGAATACAACACCAATAGCAATAACAATTGCAAATAGCGCTTGATGGTGATCTTCAAATTGACTCACTTTGTGTAACATTTTGCTAAACATGCATTTCTCCTATTAGAAAGAATGACTCCATTCTAAACTTCTCAGATTGCAAAAGTCAAACCTTCGTCCTTGCTTTGACAATTTTCTATGCTACGCTTGGGTATAATGAAAGAATTTTTCTGTATTACTTAAGGAAAATCACATGGCACAGGGTAACGATAAAATCCTCGGAATTGTATTAATTATAGTCGGTACAGGATTATTTATTGCATTAGCCGGACCATTTTTAATTCAAATTATAGGTGTTATTATTTCCATTATGATCATAAATTATGGACTCAAGCTACAAGGTCTCCCTCCAATCTGGCTCTTAATGATGCAATGGGTTCACACACTTAAGTTTAAATAAAATTATAACTTTCTTTTAAATTGCTTTTCAATTTCATTTTGTGATACCACCCACATAGTAGGTCGTCCGTGAGGACATGTAAGACGATTTTCTATTTTTTCCAAATCACGAACAAGCTGATGAATTTTTTCACCTTCTAGAATGTCACCAGCCTTAACGGCTGCCTTACATGCCATCTGTGCATGGATATGCTCATTAAGCTGTTTTTTAAAGAGCTTAACATCAACCCCTTCATGCTCTTCTATCCAACTGATTACCTGTTGAACAAACTCTTGAAGGTTTACATTTTTAATGTTAACAGGTGCACAAGACACAACCAGTTGTGTTTCACCAAAAAGTTCAATCCCAATACCATGCTCCTGAAGTAATGAAAGATACGGTTCTATGAGCTTAAATTCATGTTCTGATAATTCTATGCGCTGAGGAAACATGAGATTAACTGTAGCAACTTCCTCAAACCGCTTGGAAAAAATTTCATACAATACACGCTCATGCGCAGCATGCTGATCAATCATAATAAATTGCTCATCACGCTCTAACAAAATGTAAGTTTTAAATAATTGGCCCAAAATCTTGTATGAAGGCTGATGCAAATGCTGCTGTAATTGAGTAAGTATCTGAGTTTCAACATTTTCGGCCATATTCGAATGGCTTTCCTGTGAACTACTATTTGGTATGAAATGAGAATTTTCGTTCATCTCCAATTGAATTTGATCGAAATCTGAAAAGTCTTCAAAGTCATCTAAGCCATCTTCCCGAACAAATTCAAACTCAATCTCTGGCTCATCTTCAACTGAAAGATCAAATTTATTTTTCAATAAATTAAGCCTCGGAGAAAAAGTATTTTTAAATGCATCAAGAGGAAATGTATCCGATGATTTGGTTGCTGGAGAAAAAGTAACTGATTCCAAGTGAGCACTAACTTTAGACTCCAAACGATTCTTAACCGATTGAGTAATCAATTGTTCTATTGTACGCGGATGTAAAAATTGTACTTCTTCTTTTCGCGGATGAATATTGATATCAACCTGCTCCTTATCAATCTCAATGAACATAAATGCCGCAGGAAACTTTCCAGATTGCAACACATTGCTATATCCACGAACAATAGCACTCGATAATTTTTGATTCTTAACCCAACGATTGTTAACAAAAATATAAATTTGGTTGCGATTATATCTAGAATATTGGTTATCCGAAATAAAACCTTCAACATTTAGATTCAGTTTTTGATCTTTCCCTGAAATATCGAGCATGTAATTTGCAAACTGATGACTCCAAAGCTGCGTTACACGAGTTTTAAGATCTTTAACCACAGGACAGTTATGAACAAGTCGATTTTCATGATAAAGCGTAAAATGAACTGCTGGGTAAGTAAGACATAATGCTTGAAATAATTGAATAATTTGATTCCACTCGGTTGCATTTGTTTTAAGAAATTTTCTACGAGCTGGAACATTGGAAAAAATTTCAGCAATCGTAAGATCTGTCCCCTGAGCAGCAGCTGCTGCTTGCTCATTTACAACCTTACCATACTCAAGCATTAGATTAACACCCTGCTTGGCACCCTCTTCTTTGGTCGTTAATGAAACCTTACTTACAGCGGCAATACTAGAAAGTGCTTCTCCTCGAAAGCCATACGTATCAATTGTGTGCAGTTGATCAACAGATCGCAGTTTACTCGTCGCATGCTGCTCAAAGCATGCATGTGCATCTTCAACTGACATACCAGAACCATTGTCAACGATACGTATCAATTTTTTGCCAGCATCTTCAACATAAATGTCTACTTTGGTCGCACCAGCATCAAGAGAATTCTCTACTAATTCTTTAACTATATTGGCCGGACGTTCGACTACTTCACCTGCTGCAATTTTTTTTATTTCATCCGAAGAAAGCCGTTGAATCTTTCCCATTATTCTCCACTTTATCGTTATGAATTTACTGTTTCACTTCAAGTGTAGTACAAAAGCTTTTCCAATGCCAAAAAAAAATCGTTATTCAAAAAAAAGACCTGCGTTATGCAGGTCTTTCAATTTCAAAAATCAGTGAAATTTATTTTTTTACAGCTGGTTTTGGTGCAGCTTTTGCAGCTTGATGCGCTTTGTAAACCAAATCCCACTCTGTGATAACTTCTTTAGTTATATCACTTTCAGATGCTGGGTTAACATAAAGAACTGTTTCTCGTTGCATTACAATATCAAGACCTCTACGCTGTGCTACCTTTTCAACAGCTTCTAAAAAGCGTTCTTGTGATTCTTGTACCAATTTTTGTGCATCACGTTGCATTCCACGTTCTGCATTCTTCGCTGCTAGATCACGCTCTTGTTGCTTTTGCGTAATTTTTTCTTGGAGATCTTCAACTTTAGATTTAAGTTTTGCTTGTGCTGCACTTTGAGCTTGACCAACTAAGCCCTGTAGCTCTTGATCAATCTTCATTACAGCACCTTCATATTTAGAACGCAACTCCATGATAGCTTTTTGCAAAGCTCTTGATTCTTCAGCACCGGCTACGTCTGTTGCACTAACAATACCAATTTTAACTTGTTGTTTAGCTAATTTTTCCACTTGCATTTTAAGCGATCCAACCTCATCCATGGATACTTTTGGAGCTTCTGCAAGCGATACAGTTGTAATAGCTGTTGTTAATAATGCAAGAGACAAAAATTTCTTCATGAAAAAACCCTTTGTAAGAAAAATTATACACTTAAAACTCTCATCTAAATCCTAGCACTTATGCTAACTACGTCAATCGAACTACTAATTTTCGTATCTCCTCCATAAAAATTACCGTAGAAGAAATACACATAACAATCAACCATTCATAGCCAGCTATTGGTACGGTGCGAAATATAAATTGTAAGTATGGATTATAAATAACCACCCATTGTAAAAAAACAACCCAAACTGTAGCTAATATAAGCCATTTATTGCTAAAAGGATTAAGACTAAATATCGATTTATATTCAGATCTACAATTCCAAGCGTTACACCACTGAAACATTGCCATTGTCAGCAATGTCATAGTTCTGGCTTTAGATAAATCTGTTTGATAGTACCACAAAAATACTGCTAGCGAACCTATGCCCATAGGTAATGCCATATAAAAAACTGTAGTAAGCATTCTTGTATCGATAAGTTTAAGATTATTAACATTAAAATATTTACGTATACCCTGTTCATGCGGCTCCATAGACAATGCAATATCAAGAAAACCATCAGTGATAAGGTTAAGCCAGAGAATCTGTGCTGCTAAAATCGGAAGCGGTAAGTTTGCAGCTAATGCAAAAAGAACTACTAACACTTCTCCCAAGTTCGTTGCAAAGAAGTATAGAATCACACGGCGAAGTGCATAAAAAATATGATGCCCTTCCTCAATTCCAGCCATGATACTTGAAAATGAATCATCCAAAAGAATGACATCAGCAGCTTCTTTCGCTACAGCAGTTCCTATGCTACCCATTGCAATACCAATATCTGCAGCCGCCAATGATGGTGCATCATTAACACCATCACCAGTCATAGCAACAATTTCATTCATTTTATGATATGTTTTAACAATTTCAAACTTAGTATGTGGTGCTACTCGTGCATATACTGTAGCCTTTTTGGCAATTTCAATTCTTTGTGCCTCATTGGCATTCTCAAATTCGGTTCCCATTATTACAATATCTCCGTCTCTATAAATACCGGTTTGCCTTGCTACATAAAGCGCAGTATCTTTATGATCTCCTGTAACCATAGCAACATGAAGTTCTTTGTCATGCGCTTGCTTAATGCTCTTATCAACACCAACACGAATCGCATCTTGAATACCTAACAATCCAAGAAACTTCATATCTTTGAGATTGTCCTCCGTATACTCCGCTTGCTTTGGACAAATCTTAGTTGCAATAGCAATCACACGTAACCCTTCTTTGAGAAAATTATTCAATGTAATTTCGATATTCTCTGTAACAGCAACACAACGTTGTATAACCGCCTCAGGAGACCCAACAAGAAATGCTACAACATCACTCTTATGTTCATAAAATCCTGCTTGAAACCTTTTTTCAGAACTAAAAGGAAACTCTTTAATCAATTTAAATTCTTTTTTAAGACTGTCATCTGTAACACCTAATTTTTCCGCAAAAATGATTAAGGCCGCTTCAGTTGGATCGCCCTTAATGCGAAATAATCCTTCATTGGGCATATAACTAATTTCCGCATGGCTCAATATTGATGCATTGGCAATCTGTTGTAATTGTTCTTTATTTTCTGGCGTTATACCACTCCCACATTGTACAGCTCCTTGTGCAAAATAACCTTCACCAGTTACTGAGCAGATCTCTCTTCCAACAGCAACCTGGCAAACCATCATTTCATTACGTGTTAGTGTTCCAGTCTTATCAATTAAAATTGTTTGGATACGTCCCAGTGCCTCAACCGCCTGCAATCGCTTAACCAACACCTTCTGTTTTGCCATACGATATGCCCCAGAAACAAGCACCAATGTCAACACAACTGGAAGTCCTTCCGGAACGACACAGATAAATAAAGCCGTCAACATTACTAATAATTCTTTATATGGCTTACCTGTTATAAGACCTATTCCAAACAAAACGATACAAAAAATAAATACAAAGATAAGAATCCACCGCGACAATTTTTCAAGATCCTTTTTAATTGGCATATCTGGCTGGATTGTTTTGATCGTTTTTTGAATACGTCCAATTTCTGTATCCAAACCCGTAGCAGTTACAATAGCTTTACCAAATCCAGAAATAACAAATGTCCCCCTGAAAACCATATTATGTTGTTCTGCTATAGGAACTTTATCCGAAAGAACATCCATAGTTTTGGTTACTGCTGTTGACTCCCCCGTCAATGTTGATTCATTAACTCTCAAATCATTAGCAAAAAAAATTCTGGCATCAGCAGGTACTTTACTGCCTTCTTGAAGTATAATAATATCTCCCACCACTAAATCTTTATCTGGAAGAACAATGTGTTCACCTTCACGCAAAACAACAGAGTCAGCCATTATAAATTTTTGAAGGCTAGCGAGAATGTTTTGTGTTCTTCCTTCTTGAATTGTTCCAATGATGGCATTGAAAAAAAGAATGCCACTAATAATAAATGCATCGAGGGGATAATCAACAAAAAATATTATAGCTGCTGCTATAAGGAGAATATAAATTAATGGACTTTTAAATTGGCGAAAAAAAACTACAAATAAAGAGTCCGTCGGCGCCTCTGGTATAACATTCGCTCCATTTTGAGCAAGTCGCTGAGCAGCCAATTGATTAGAAAGGCCCCCATCTATATCAGAATCCAGACTGCGAACAAGCTCATCCGTTGACAAAAGATAAGCAAATTGATTATTGTGCTTCACTAACAATCCTTTTTTGAAAAAGTGTCTTTCTACAAAAATTTAGTGTAGCAAAAAATTGTCAAAAAAAATGGTATTGATAACCTAAAGAATTGAAATCAATTTTATTTAATATTAAAAGGAGAATACATGTTAAAACAACTTAAAACCCTGGTGCTATTCACCAGTTTGCTTTCATGTGGCCTTGCCTTTGCACGTGAAGCTATTTTTGGTACTAAGCGCATGGTAGGATCATCCGGTGCTATTTACGATGTTCGTTACAATCTTGCAACATATACTCGCAATCCATTTAAGATTGAAGACGTTGAAGCAGAATTTAAAAAACTTTATACTAACCCAAATTTTTACCGCAAATGTCGTGAAGCTCTCGTAAAAAATAGCTCTGTTGATCTTCCCCTAAACAATCCAAACTGCAGAGTTTCTGTAAAAGTAGATCTATCTCAACTTGAGCAAGTAGTGCACAATTATTATGATCGCCAACTTTCTGAAGTTAGCAATCGTGATTATGTTTCTTTCTGGGTAGACTGGAAAAATAAATTCGAATGGCATCAACTCAATACTGAAAAAGATGCTGTTTTAGAATCACTCAGCGGCATTCTTAAAGAGCAAATGCCATCTTCATTGACCAAGCGTTCATACATGCTCTTGGCAGGTGCAGCACTCGCTGTTGGTGGCAGCACAGCAGCATACTACTACCGCGATCAAATCAACAATGTTTTAAGCAATCTCAATTGGCGTGATTACGTGGATTACAAGGCGTTAACTGTTAAATTGCCATCTGTAGCACAAGTTAAAGCTTTATTTAAAAGAAGTTAAAAGATTTAAACATAGACAATAAAAATGGCTCCAGAAAATTCTGGAGCCATTTTTATTGTCTATGAATTTTGGTGGAGGCGATGGGAGTCGAACCCATGTCCGCACTGCTTTAGCCACGTAGCACTACATGCTTAGTCTTTGTAAGTACAAGTATAGGCTTTCAAAGACACAAGAACCGATACTCGTCAGTCCAGTGATACAAACAGGCTACAGAACTAAAAAATCTTGCCTGAAGGTTCTATCTAATTAATACGAGTTAGATCCACTGATAGACACGCGTCACTAACAAGAACCACGAGTTACTTACGCAACTGCAACGGCTTGGTAGCCGCTTGGTTGTGAGGAACTAAATCCTGCACTTATTGTTTTACCTGATTGTTTAGCGAGCACTCAGATAACGCTCGGCATGCACTCCATGTCCTCAACAACACGTCGAAGCCATGCGCGCCCCCGAAAAATTTCAATGATAAGTTCATCTATAAGTATATCAAGTTTTATTACATATTGTCAAAAACTACCTCTAGTAGGCGGCTTTGACTATGTGTTCAAGCGTCCATTGGCTGTAAGGGCCATTGAGCGTTACTATACCAAATGAGTCACAAGGAAAACCCAAATTTGCCGCCGGAGCTGACAAAAAGGTAAAAACCATATTATCCCATAATGGCGTAATACCTTTATCCTTTTTCAAATAATGAAGCATTATGCCATTGTGCTGATGCGCCCGAAAAACACCCCGCAGTTTGACAAACTGGCTACTAGCCTGAGCTAAAAGGTGCTCCGTTAGTGATTGGCCATATACCCAGCCACGACCGGAATTATAGCGAGCAATTTTTTCTGTCGGATGATCTATTTCAAAATCACTCCACATAAATCCTATTGTTGATGGGCTCGTTGGAGCTATTGGCGTAAAATCCAAAAGTTCCATGCCGGGAAAAGTTTTTATTATATGTTGCTTCATATGCACAGGTAACATTGATATATTACTATTTCGCTGGATCTGCCGTACCCAATGAAACTCTTGTGGTGATTGTAAAAAATTGCAGGCATTATAACCCACTTCCAATCCGCCATGACAACATTGGACATAATTAGTTTCTAACCCAGCTGATGTGCCACAATAAAAAGCTAAGGGAAACATATCATAAATATGATATAACTCATTTATTTGTTTTTGTGTTAAATCCGGGAACTTTGTTAACAATTCATCATGAAAACCAAAATGAACATTAAGATTTTTGTCTTCATGATTTCCCCTAATACAAAAAACATGTTCAGGATTAGCAAGCTTAAGTCGCATGAGGATGTAAATAACTTCAATACCGTACATACCTCTATCAACAAAGTCACCAAGAAACATCATATTAAAGTGAGGACGTATAATACGAAACTCATCATCAATATATCCTCGCTCTTTAAGCGTATTTAAACAACGTACAAGCGAATGCACCGAACCATGCAAATCTCCCCAAAAAGCTATTTCCGTTCCTGGTGCAAATGTACGTTTTTCTACAAAAGGGATAAAGGTTGCTAGAGGTTGTTTTTGGACCAGTGATTTTGGTGCTTTTTCGAACCAAGAATTAGATGACCTTAGCCTATCTTTTTCCATCACAAGAAACTGACGCACCAAGGTTTCAATAGTAGAATATTCTACAGCCCCGGCGGTATATTGGGTAACTTCTTCTGGAAATTTCTGTAATACAGATTGTACCTCAAATATGCGAGAATGCGCAGTTAACTTTTCAGGTAGCTCAACAGATGCTCCAAGATGAGCAATCAGAAAAGAAAATAGGAAAAATGTTAATACTTTTTTCATAAAAAAACCTCCTATGTGACAACATGTAATAACCTCAATTATTAACAGTATATCATTATACCGCCACAACCAAAACAGGGCCCTCCTGATCAGTATATCGATCAGCCAATCGTATCAATTATTGGCTAAACGCATAAAACCATTAAATTAGATATTAAGTCTCTTTTGAAGTTGCTTCATGCTAGCGTATTAACCTGTTGTTGTATTGAACAACTCAATAATCCAACTAAAAATAACAATCTTTCTATCCAAAACTTGCTTCAGGCCATCTCTGTTCTATACTATGCAACAACAACCTAAAAATTTGGAAAATAAATTATGATAAAATACAAAATTCTTTTTATATTATCACTGATGACAATACAAAACATTATCTCTAATACCCCTAAATTGACCGTTGTTTTTATTGTTGATCAATTGGCCAGCCATCACCTCACCCAATTAGAAAAGAACCTCTCTGGTGGCATTAAACGATTTATGGAAAATGGAATAGTTTATACTAACGCCTATCATCCACTTAGTAACCCAAGCGTAGTGCCGGATCACATTGATATTGCAACTGGTACTATACCCGCTGAACATTGCATTGATAATGAAATCCATGATAATAAGGAAATAACAAGCCCTGATGCTGGCCTAAAAACATCAACCTTAACACGCCACTTTCTCAATGCTAATCCACACAATCGAGCATATTCTATTGCATATAAACATCACACTGCGGCTGGACTTGTTGGCAATGATGCGCCAGCAATCTGGTTTGATAGAAATGAGGGTAAATTCATTTCCAGTAAACAATACTTTGCAGCTATACCAAACTGGATTGTAGAATTTAACGATAAACATCCACTCATAAATAAAAAGCAAAATAGTTGGACTTTGGCATATCAGGACAAAAAATACTACGATAATCCAAGTATTGATAATTATAAATACTCATCACGTAAAACGCTTTTTGATCCCAATAATCTCCTAACTAAAGTAAAATCTCAAAAAGCATTTTTTAGACAGTTTATGCTCACACCAGACTCTACCCAGGTATTATTCGACCTAGGGCATACAGCCATCCAAAAATTATTTGATGATAACTCAGATGCACATGTATTACTATGGATCTCGCTTGCAAATCTTAATGGGGTAGGACATCGCTTTGGTCCATATAGCCGAGAAGCTATTGATACTGTTTATCATATCGACAAGCAAATGGCTCAGTTCATGGATAAGGTGGCTAAAATTGTTCCACCAACCCAAACTTTCTATGCCCTAACATCCGATCATGGTATTATCCCAGTCCCTGAACTATTAAAACAATGTTATAATAGTAAGGCAGGGCAACACATCCTTCTTAATGATATTAAACGCCTGATTAACGATGATATCAAACAAATGTTTGGAATCAGCACTATTATAACAGCTCTTCCTGCCCCATATGTTTATCTTAACCAAGAAAAGCTTGATGCATTAATTCCGAAAGTACAGTTCAAAATTCTTGGCCGCGTTAAAGAAATACTTGAATCGATCCCTGGCATTAAAAAAGTATATAGCGCTCAAGATTTATGCTTACAAGCATGGAAAAAAGGCAGCACCAAGTGGCTCTTTACTAATCAATTATATCCACGCAGAAATGGACATTTTGCTATTGAGGTTGAAGAGGGAGTATTGCTAACTAAACAATCTACCCATAAGAAACATAATTCATTACATACCTATAACTTACATGTACCACTTATGCTTTATCATCCACAAAGGTCTCAACAAAAAATAATTCCTGATAAAGTTTGGGTCCCACAATTAACACGAACATTAGCGCATATACTCAAGATTCCTGCTCCACACAAGGCTATACAAATGCTTCCAACAAATCCTTACCATCGTTTCCAAACAGATCTTTTATACCTATACTGATTAAAAAGGCAAAACTCTAAACCTTATGTGGGATAATGATGACTAAAAGCAGATTCTTATCTATTAACTTTCTTATTTTCATTGGCACCGTCCTTGGTATTATAACAGGTATATCTAACGTGCCATTTCTCTTTAATGCTGCTGATGCTATCTCTAAGATTATCATTAATCTATTAAGCTTAATCAGTATTCCAATGATCTTTTTGTCCATCATTTCAACCATATCAGGCATGCAAAATCTTGATGAGATCAAATTACTCGGTAAAGCGGTTTTAAAATACACTATTCTTACCACCGTTATTGCAGCGGCAATAGGACTACTTCTTTTCATACTTATCAATCCTGCACAAAGTGGACTTGGTCTTCGTGGAATTATGGAGATTACAGGTGAAACCCAAGGATATCTTACAGTTGTTCTCAATATGTTTCCATCAAACTTCGTCAAGACCTTTAACGATGGTAACGTTATGGGCGTTGTATTTATAGCTCTTGGCCTTAGTCTTTCCATTTTAGCATTGCCTACAAAGAATAAAGATATCCTACATGATTTTTTTTCAAGCCTTTTTGCTGCAATCTTACAAATCACTACTGTATTAATCTATGCAATGCCAGTAGCCGTCTGGGCCTTCATTGCATTGTTTGTTCACAATATACAGGGCCATAATTGGAATAATCTCCAAAGTCTTGGATTGTATGTGATTACTATTATAGCAGCCAATCTCATCCAAGGATTTATTGTCCTACCAATCCTTCTCATGTTCAAAGGCATTTCCCCGATCAAAGCATTTCGCGGCATGTCACAAGCTCTAACAGTAGCTTTCTTTTCTCGCTCATCCGGTGCGACACTACCAATAACGCTCCAAAATGCGCAGCACAACTTAGGTATATCACCACGTGTAGCAAAATTCACCCTTCCACTATGCTCAACCATCAATATGAATGCCTGCGCAGCATTTATCCTCATTACAGTCCTCTTTATTGGTACCATTAATGGTGTTGTTTTTACTTGGACTGATATGGTTATGTGGGTATTCATTGCTACTATAGCAGCAATCGGCAATGCTGGCGTACCCATGGGCTGTTACTTCCTCAGCAGCGCATTGCTCGTTGCAATGAATATTCCTATCAATATTCTCGTTGTCATCCTACCTATCTATGCATTCATCGATATGATAGAAACAGCTATCAATGTTTGGTCCGATTCAGTCGTAGCATTGGTGGTCGACAAAGAACTTAAGTAATTAATTTAAGTTTTATATAAAAATCATTGAATATTACCACTTAAATAGATTACTATTAATTATAGTAACGAATTTAAATGGGGTTAGTATGAAAAAGATCATAATCATATTGGGAATAATAGTAGTAACTTTGTCAAAAAGTGCTCCTATTGATGACGTCAGTACCCTCTATCCAATTAAAAGTCCACTTCTTGCTCTTTTAATCAAAAAGGGTAAGCAAAAACTAGCTGCTCTACAAGCCTTTGGGCTTTTATTGGATGGTAATAAATTTGTTGAATATCTAAGTGGCCTATCAACAGAGGTACGAAAACCTGTAATTAAAGCTTATATTACCAAAAATCCTTACACCTATGCTCTTATCATCGCTGCACAAGAAGATAATCTTTCTGTTGTGGAAGCATTGTTGAATGCTGGTACCGATCCTAATGTTCAATCCAATACAAATGATACTGCACTCATGTTCACTGCTGAAAATAATAACCTGGCCATTACACGCGCACTCCTTGCTGGAGGAGCTGATCCAAATCTTCTTAATAATGATGGGATGACGGCCATTAAATTTGCACAATTAAACAAAAATCTTGAAATTGAACAAGAACTACTGGCTGCTGGGGCTAAACCAGACCTAAAGCAAGACGATAACAATCCTCTCATCATCGCTATCAAAGATGCAATTCGTACAAGTTCTAATTCCGTCGAAAAAATAGCCAAGCTTGAAAAAATTTTGACATTAGTAGACAACCCTAGCACAAATATCAATGTCCAAGATAGCAACAATAATACCCCACTAATGCTAAGTCTTTTTAATGATATGCAACCTATTGTACAAGCCTTAATCAAACGCGGTGTCAAACCTAATCTTCGTAATGCAGATGGTCAAACCGCTTTAATGATTGCTTCTGTTATAGGCTATAGTGGACATATCAAGGTGCCTTTTGTTGGTATAATGAATCCTTTTGGACCAACCCTTAAGCAAGCTCAACCAGGAATTGTAGAATTATTCTTGGGTTATAAATCTGCCACACAACAAGCAAAGGAAGAGTCTTATCATATGTATTATGAAGAAATAGTCCAAGCACTTCTTAGCAACGGCTCCAATCCCAACATTCAGGATAATTTTGGTCTTACAGCATTGATGATGGCTTCTAAACGTATAATAACGAACATAGTAAATTTACTTCTTAAATATGGGGCTAATCCTGACATCCAAAATGAAAAAGGCGATACTGCACTCATGGACGCTGCATACAGTGGAAATGTAGAAATCGCATATATACTTATTAAAGCTGGTGCTTCTCTCAACCTCACAAACATCCAAAATAAAACAGCATTAAAAATAGCTCAAGAAAGAGGCAATACTCAAATTGCAGACCTCCTTAAAGAACATGGTGCTCAAGAATAAGTACATTGCAAGCCAACGACTCTCCGTTATATCCCTATCCGTTAACTACGGTCACGACATTTGCACTGATATTTATTCCAAAATTAATCTTGAAATAAATATCGAAAATAATTATCTGAATCATCTAAAAAGCTTTTTGTAATTTGATAATGTGTAGTATCTGTATAGGCTATATTTTTTAAAATATTTGCATCAAAGGAATAAATAGTAGAATTTGGATATGCTAAAAGTATAGGTGAATGTGTTGCAATAATAAATTGCGCATTAAAGCGTTTACATTGATCGTGAATAATTGCCAATAAGGATAGCTGCCGTTGAGGTGAAAGCGCTGCTTCCGGTTCATCAAATATAAAAAATCCACCATTACCTAACCTATTGTTAAAAAAAGAAAAAAAGCTTTCTCCATGCGATTGTTTATGAAGTGATTTGCCGCCATATGGGACATAAGCTTTTTCTCCCCCACCCCCTTCTATTGCAATATGGTCAATATAATTGGCAACATTAAAAAAACTTTCTGCTCTAAAAAAATACCCATTGACTGGCTTCCTTCTCCAAGAAAGTATAAAACATTGAGACAGGTTTTGCACACCCGAATATACTTCTTCTGTAGCAGTTTTAAATTTTATATTTTTACTACCTCCTTCAAGGCCAAAATCAGCTTGATCAGCAATTGCTTCTAGGACTGTTGATTTACCAGTACCATTTTCTCCAATAAAAAATGTAACGTTACTTAAAAATTTAATATCTTTTAAATTTTTAATAATATTTAAAGAAAAAGGATACTGACTAAAATTAATTGTATTAGTAAAGTTTATTTTCACTTTATCAAGCATTGGTCCATTAAGGTCTGTCAAAAAATCTTTTGGTGTTTTTTTCATATAATTTCTCTAATAAATGCTCATCTGTGTTCATTTAAAAACACTGACTTATTCTTATGGCTAGTCTTATGGATTTTTTATTTATATTTGTATGAATCTTTGAGTTCACGAGCGGTTTCACGCTTAATATCACGCTCCTGCTTTTCTTTCTTCTTTCCAGCAGCTTTTTTATGCTTAGCAATACCAAGTTCTAATTTTATCTTGCCACGAGAAAAATAAAGCTTGAGAGGGACCAAGGTTATCCCCTTTTTCGACATATCTCCAATAAGCGTCATCATTTCACGCTTATGCAAAAGTAGTTTACGTGAACGCTCTGTCGATTCTTCTGATTTAGTATAAGCATGAGAATATGGACTGATATGTGTACCAATAAGAAAAAGTTCTCCCTTACTAAATTGTGCATAAGAACCTGTCATATTAACATGGCCAGCACGCAAGGATTTAACCTCATCACCAGTCAAGACAATCCCAGCTTCAAGCGTTTCGAGAATCTCATAATCAAAATATGCTTTTTTATTCTTTGTTATCAACTTCATGGGGCTAATTTTCTCTGAAAAGGAATCATCATAGTGAATAAATACTTAACAACAGGATAAAGAATAATACTCATAACCAAGGTCACAACACTTGCACCGATAATGAACGTCCAAAAACAAATTTCAGGAAAACCAAGATAAACACTTAAAAGCTTATTAAACGACGCTATCCAAGCAGGATTTTGAAACCGCCCTGTCAAGCCAAGCCACATAACGATCTTTTTACCTATAACATACTCACTCACAAGCAAAGGTCCTAGTGTCCATGGGTTATTAAGATAGGCTACGGCAAAAGTAATAGGCAAATTAAGCCTAAATGCCCAAACAAAAAGAAAAATCATCACTGTATGAAGACCCATGAATGGAGATAAAGCTATAAATACCCCAGCACAAACTGAAAGCGAGAATTTGCTTGGGCAACGCTCCTGAAGAGCTAATTGTATAAAATATCTTTTCATAGTAACCTAAATTCAACTTTATTAGTAATTATTATCTAGTATACTAAAGAATATAAAATAAAAACATTATGGAGCTTTCTATGATGATACGTAAACTGAACCTATTGGTACTGATTACTACCGTATTTAGCCTTTCAGGACATAATTTATATCTCAATGAAAATAGTTACTGTATTGGCGCATGGGATGTCCCAACTAAGGCATCTATACCTTTAATATACCAAGGTGAGATCATTAAGGTAACAAATGGCACCTTTTGCACGAAAATGCCACGATACCAAAACAGTATTGCTTATCTCTTTGTTGATGTTAAATACATCAAATTTGATTCTGACGGTAATAATGTGGTCGGTCTTTATTTAGATCCTATAACCCCGGGGTATGAATATTATCAACTTTCCAAAGCATATGCACAAACGAATTCTATGCAACCCCGTCGCTTCACTTGGAATGTAAATCAGTGTGAATTACCATTAAAAAATGATTCAGCCAATATTCGGCAAATACCAAATAATACAATCATTATACCTGTAATATCTGAATTTTTTGAACATACCGCCAGCGGCAGCATTACTTTTGATGTAGCAGATTGGGATACATCAACCAGTCTTATCAAACTTCCGAAACCTCTTTTCAAAAAGGATTGTACAACAACTTTAGAAAATGAGCTCAATGAGGTTTATTGTGCATTACCAACATTAAAAGTTATTCACTCACCACAGGAGCTCATCACGCGTCGCGCTGACAAAGTTGAAGTATCATTTGTACGATAGAATATTATGCAAAAATTAGTTTTAGGAATAGAAACATCCTGCGATGAAACTGCGGCCAGCGTCTATAGCAGTAAGTCTCAAACATTATCTAATCCTCTGTTTTCCCAGATCAAAATTCAACAAGAGTTTGGCGGCGTTGTTCCAGAGGTAGCATCACGTTCACATTTGGAAAAAATTCGCACAATCGTTCAAGAAGCATTAGACAAGGCCAAAGTAACACTTGATGATATTAATGTCATTGCCGTCACAAGCAAACCGGGATTACCTGGCTCACTTCTCATAGGCCTTTGCTATGCTAAAGCATTAGCATGGGCAACACATAAACCACTCATTGGTGTTAATCATTTAGAAGGTCATATTTTTTCATCATTCTTGGAAAATACACCTTCCTTCCCTCATATTTGCCTCACAGCATCTGGCGGACATACCGCTCTCTATCTTGTAAAAGGATATGGCGATTATGAACTTTTGGGGCACACAGTCGACGATGCTGCAGGTGAAGCTTTTGATAAAGTGGGTAAACTTATAGGACTTACATACCCAGCTGGACCAGCAATAGAAAAACTTGCTGCAACTGTAAATTTTAAAGATTTCTTCAAATATCCTCGCGGTAGAAAAGAAACATTAGATTTCAGTTTTTCTGGTCTTAAAACAGCTGTTTTATATGATCTTGTCGACAAAGGTATTCTTGATTTAAAAACCAAAAAAATAGTTACCATTGATCCAGAACTACAAAAACAGGTCGCTAGCTCATTACTCGTTTGCATCAATGACATATTCATCAAGAAACTTAAACTTGCATTACAGGAGCATCCTGATGTTAAAGCGGTCACATTTGTTGGAGGTGTCGCATGCAATAAATTTATTACCAATAATATCAGTCGTTTTTGTGAACCACGTGGAATCGAATTTTTTAGTCCGACTCCGCAATATTGTACCGATAATGCAGCAATGATCGCTTTTGTAGGAAACTACCTTGCACAACAAGGAAAATTTTCAGACATTACTCTTGATATCTTCGAATAGCTCTATACCGTATCCAAATACCGTTGTAAATTACGTACCGCACGCCAAGAAACAAGCATTATAAAACCAATTAAAAACAATACACATATCCAAAATGAGATATAATTTGCTGGCCCAAAAACAGCCGAACGCAAACCTTCTGTAATGTATGTAAAATGGTTAAAAAGGTTAAGATATGCCAATGCTGGCACTGTTTCCTTTAATGAATACCAGGAAAATTCAAATCCACCCAAAAACCATAAAGGAAAAATAATTCTTAACCAGGTGTTAATAATGGATTGCATTCCCCGCATACGACTCGCAAGAAAAAGTGCAAAAAAACCAAAAGCTATATTCAACAAAATAAAAAATGGCACAAAGCGCACAATTGAAATACTGGACAAATCAATATGATTCCAAAAAAGCAATTTCCCCATCGGTAAAATAAATACTGAAATTATCATACCCGAAATAGCAAAGAATAATGCTCGCTCAACAAATACAACCCACGATGGTATTGGCAACAGAAGATCATAATTCAACTCTGCTCGGTCTTGTATCATATTTTGCGCAAAAAACATCATTCTATGAATAATTTCCATATTGGCAACTGCAGCTATGGCACCAACTAAAACCATTGAACCATAGGTCTGAGTAACTCCAAAAAATGGTAAAACATATACCTTAATACCAATCGTAACAATCATCCAAATAAATGCGTTAATCATGGAACTCTTGAATGCTTTTCTAACTGATATCAAATCACGCTTGAGCATGAGACTTAAAACATTAGCATAGTATAATAATTGCATATTATTCCTTTTCATCAAACAAGTGCACAAAGACTTCTTCTAGCGATTTATTATCATGCTTTTCTCTAAGTCCCTTAGGTGTATCAATAAGCAGCAGCTTTCCTTTATTTAAAAGGCAGATACGATCTGAAAGCAATTCGGCTTCATCAAGATAATGTGTTGTTAAAATAGTGGTTATACCTTCTTGTTTGAGTTGCTTAATGCATGCCCACACCTGACGACGAATATGGGGATCTAAACCAACAGTAGGTTCATCCAAGATTACAAATTTAGGATTATGCATCAATGCTCGAGCAATACCAAAACGTCGTAAATACCCCCCTGATAGTTGCCTTGAAGAAAAACTTAAATATTTTTCCAACTTAAACATGACAACCAACTGGTCAATTTTATCTTTAATTGCTTGTTGAGTAAAACCAAACAATTGACCGTCAAATTCTAAATTTTCACGAAGTGTAAAATCGGGATTAAGATTTGGATGCTGAGGACAATAGCCTAAATCTTTACGATATTGAACAAGATCATCATAGATAGATACACCATCCATAAAAATCTTTCCTGAAGTTGGAGGATTGAGCGTTGCAATAATATTAGACAGTGTTGTCTTGCCAGCACCATTAGGCCCTAAAAGTCCAAAAATTTCCCCTCTCTCAATATCGAGAGAAACATCATCTAAAGCATGAACTATATTTTTTTTATCATAAAATGTCTTTGAAACATTTCTAATCTGCAAAAGTGGAGTACTCATATAAAATTCCTAAATAACAACTATTGATTAAATCTTGAAATAAACACACCAACAATAGAACTAGGAATTTTTCATGATTGAACACCTAAAACAGAATTAAACTTAGTTAACTTTATATAATATTTAAACATTTTTTAAATGAATCAATTAAAATTGGTCATTACTGCTTCGACCATTTCCACCACCACTTCCATGGCCGCTACCATTTCCGTTGCCGGCAGTTTTTTTATTAATCGACTCAAGAAATTCTTCATTGGTTTTATTCTTTTTCATCTTATCGATAAGAAACTCCATACCCTCGATGGTGTTCATCGTTGATAGGAATTTTTGTAATACCCAAAGATGCTTAAGATCTGTTTCTGTATGTAGAAGATCATCACGACGTGTACCAGAAATAAGAAGTTCGAATGCTGGATAAATACGACGATTTGCAAGCTTACGGTTCATGTGTAATTCCATATTACCCGTACCCTTAAATTCTTCGAAAATAACTTCATCCATACGAGAACCTGTCTCAATAAGCGCTGTTCCAATAATGGTTAATGATCCACCCTCTTCCACTTTACGAGCGGCACCAAAGAAACGCTTTGGTCGCTGTAAAGCATTCGCATCAATACCACCAGTCAAAACTTTTCCTGATGCTGGTGCTGTTGTATTGTATGCTCGCGCAAGACGCGTAATAGAGTCTAGAAGAATAACAACATCTTTGCCCGATTCAACAAGCCGCTTTGCTCTTTCCAATACAATCTCTGCCACTTGAACGTGTCGCTGTGCTGACTCATCAAATGTAGAACTTATAACTTCAGCATGTTTGCCTTTAATATCACGCTCTAATTCTGCAACCTCTTCAGGTCGCTCATCAATAAGTAATACCATCAAATATATATCTGGATTATTGTGAATTAAAGATTGCGCAATCTCTTTAAGTAAGACTGTTTTACCCGCTTTTGGTGGTGCTACAATCAAACCTCGCTGACCTTTACCAATAGGAGTAAAGATATCCATAATTCGTGTAGATATAGCAGCTGGATCAGTTTCTAAATTAAATTTTTCATATGGGTGCATCGGCGAAAGCTGATCAAAATATGATCGTTCGCTACTTGCCATAGGGTCACCATCATTGATAGTAGAAACTTTTAACAATGCAAAATATTTTTCACCCTCTTTTGGCCTACGAATAACACCAGTTACAGAATCACCAGTACGCAAATTAAAACGTCTAATTTGTGATGGCGATACATAAATATCATCCGGCCCTGAAACATAATCATATTCTTGAGAACGTAAAAAACCAAATCCATCAGGCAGCTTTTCTAGCACACCTTCAACTTCAATTTCTTTATCTGGATGAACTTGTATATCTTCAATTCTTCTGATTAGTTCATCTTTTTTCATTTGCGCAGCACCAACTACGCCAAATCTTCTAGAATATTGACACAATTCTTGATAAGACATTTCTGATAAATTACGTGATGTAGTTTCCTTTTCACGCGTACCATTTCCATGGCGATGCTGCCTTGCATCCTTCTGCTGCTGTACTTCTTTAGGAATTGAAACATCCCGAACAGTCGGCTTTGGACGAGCTTCTCTCTCTTTTAACTCTTTTGGCTTTGGATCTCTAATTACTACATCTTTCTCTGGTACAACTGTTGGAACTTCTGCCCTTACAGGCGTCGGATCTTTAGTTTTGACTACCGCAGTCTTATCGGACTTGGCAGTACTGTTTTTAGGTTCTTTCATATAACATCTCCATGCAAAATTAATTTTAAATTAAACCCACCCGTATACAATTTAAACATAGCTCACAGTTAGTTTTTGATTATTTGAATGGAGCTCTTATATTGAGCACAAACGAAACAGCTACTATATAGCACAACTAACATGCTTACGCTTTTTTATTTTTATAAAACATAAGCATAATAGGACTTGCAATAAATATTGAAGAATATGTCCCAAAAATGATTCCTAGAAGCAATGCTATTGATAGACCTCTTAATGCCTCTCCACCCAAAACAATAAGCGCAACAACAACCAAAGCTGTTGAAAAACTCGTTAAAATGGTTCGACGCAGAGTCTGATTAATACTTATATTGGCAATTTCATAAATCGATTTTGATCCTGAATCGCGCAAATTCTCTCTAATACGAGCAAAAATAACAATTGTGTCGTTAATCGAATAACCCAAGGTCATCAAAACCGCACCAACAACATCAACCGATACTTCTCTGTTAAACAACAAGAAAAAGACCCCTATAACCAAAGCGTCGTGAGCTAGAGCTACAACCGCTCCAATGGCATAGGCAAATCTAAATCTAACTGCAATGTATAATAGCATAAGTAAAAGCGCTAAAAGAATAGCCCATACGGACTTTCTGCCCAAGTCAGAACCAACACCTTCACCAACACTATCAATTTTAATAATTTCAATATTATTCTGATTAAGTCCCGATTCTAATTGAGACTTAATTGTACCACCCAATCCCTGTAAATCACTTGAAAAGTCTCGAACACGAACAACGTAATCACGAGAAGAAAATTCTCGAACCACAATACCATCCCATTTGTTGTCCTGTAAGATATCTTTAATCGCTTGAGGCTTAACAGATTTTTCAAAACGAAAAATAAGCTCTGTGCCACCAGTAAAATCAACGCTGTAATTAAAACCACCACGGAAAAAATATGCTCCAACAAAGACTACTATGACAGCCAAATAGAAGGCATAGCCAACATTACGATATTTAAGAAAATCAAACATTCCTCTCTCCACGTTGTCCCTTATTTCACAAAAATGACTTGAAAAATTTAACAGATTTAACCTTAGGTTTACACCAAGCAGAAAAGCCTGGCAAGTTCTTTTTATTCAGCAAGACTGAAAACAGAAACATATTTTCGACCCTTAGGGCCATAATGGAATTTAATCTTACCTTGAATCTTTGCAAACAGTGTATCATCGTTACCACGACCAACACCATTGCCTGGATGAATACGAGTACCTCGTTGACGAACAATAATTTCACCGCCGTCTACAAGATGACCGTCAAAGATTTTCACACCTAGCCGCTTACTTTGACTCTCGCGGCCATTGGTAGTAGACCCACCGGATTTACTGGTTGCCATGCTTGTCCTTCAGTTATTATATTAATTTTTTATTTTTCTTAAAAATTTGAAATCGGACGCTGTAACGTCTTGATATTTAACAGTATGCCTTAAGCATCTTTTTTGTCAATCTGAGAGCCACTATACTTGCACATATCAGCTCTACAAGTCCTCCTTTAGCAGCCTATTATACGCACAGGTGACCTTAGTGAACTACTCGCCCTAAAGGGGCAAGCTTCCAGTACTCGACAAAAAATATCTTTCCCTTCTTTTTTGACGCTTTGCAGCCGCTTGCATGTATCGCATTCGCGACATATGTCTTATATGCAGCTCCACGTCCTCTATCTAAAAACAATCGCTTTTAGATAACTCCGTTCCAGAGTCTAAAATATTGATTGCTCTTTTAAGACCTCCGCGGCATTTTGACCGCCTTGCAGAATGACCAACAACTTTTTATAAACTAAAGTTGGGATGAGTGTGTTCGCAATCCGAGACACTCCTGAGAGGTATAATTACCATCATACTATAATCTGAAATGTAATCAAGATTATTTTTCTCACTTGACTCGCCCCTAAAGGAGAGAATGCGCGAGTTTTTCACTCAAAATATACTAAATTTTTTATAAAAAGCCAAGGAAATATATTTGGTAGCCCAATTTAAGAACTTGTTAGCAATTCTTGCTCTTCGAGCCATAAAGATTCCAGCTCTCCGATTTTAAGCTTTAACTCTTTATATCGCCTATTTTTATCTACATTAAAAGTATAGGACGGCTTTGCAAACTCCTCTTCCAAAACGGCTCTTTCTTTTTCAGCACTTTTTAGGTCTTTTTCAATAACACGTAGCTGTAACTTAAGCTGTTTTTTATCAATTTTCTTAGTAGTTTGAGAAGAATCTGTTGTCTGCTGTAGGTCTTGTTTTATTTGATTAGCCATAAAATAAAGATATTCTTCATAGGTTCCCGAATATCGATTAATGGTACCATTACCCACTTCAATAATCTCTGTAGCAATCGTTTTTACAAAGGTTCGATCGTGGCTAATAAAAAAAACAGTACCATTGAACTTTTGCAATGCGCTAGCCAATGCTTCAACCGTATCAAAGTCCAAGTGGTTGGTAGGTTCATCAAGAAGAAGAACCTTATTCTTCTTCAGCAAAATACCTGCCAAGCAAAGCCGAGCTCGTTCCCCACCACTCAACGTCTTAACCTTTTTGTTAACATCGTCACCAGAAAAGAGAAAACTACCGGCCATATCCAAAATTTCTTGATCGCGAACATGGCTTGCCGCAACAAAACGCAAATAACTATAAACGTCTAAATCAGAGCTAATGTTTTGATACACATGTTGAGCATAGTATCCTATACTCATTTCATATCCCCATTTAAACTCCCCTGCTAATGCTTGTAAGTCATTGGCAAGAGTACGCATAAATGTTGTTTTACCTTGGCCATTATCGCCCAAAATCGCAACGTGGGAACCTGCTGGAATAAAAAAATTAATTTTTTTGGAAATAACCTTATTGGGATACCCAATAGTCATATCTGCACATTCAAGTGCAACACCGCGCTGTGGCTCTAATTGAGGAATTCTAATATTAACTGATCTATTATCTGGCATCTCTTCCAACTCTTCAAGGCGCTTCATTTGCTTTCCTTTGGATTGTGCCTGGCGAGCTTTTGAGCTTTTAGCACTAAAGCGATCAATAAATTGCTGTAATTGCTTACGTTGAGCCTGAATATTTCTATTATGACTCTCAACATGACGTCGCTGCTCATCTTTATAGTCCATATATTCATTAATTGGACCTGGATAAAACTTCAATTTTCCATGTTCTACATCAAGCGTCTGACTACAGGTTTTACTCAAAAATTCACGATCGTGAGAGACGATGATAAATCCGCCCTGATATTCTGTTTTTAAAAAATTTTCTAGCAACATCAACGTTTTTAAATCTAAATAGTTTGTTGGCTCATCAAGAATAAGAAAGTTTGGCTCGCGTAAAAGCATTGCCGCAAACTTAATCCGGGTTTGATACCCTCCTGACAACTCTCCCACCTTCATCCCAAGTTGCTGATCAGATATTTGAAATTGATGTGCTACTTTACAACAGCGCCATTCAGGTTGATTGGTATATCGTACAAGAAAGTCTACAACCTTCTCATCCGGCTTAAACGGATCATGCTGCTCAAGATAGCTGAGCTTTAGATCGCTATGCTTTGCAATAGAACCACTATCAGCGTCTTCTTGATCAATGATCATACGACACAGCGTTGACTTGCCAGCACCATTACGGCCAATGCAGCCAATCTTCTGCCCTGCTAGGATATGCAAAGAGGCATTTTCGAAAATAACCTGTGATTGATACTTCTTGTTAAGATTATCAATTTGAATAATTGTCTTCATACTATAAGATTAAATCATGTTGTATAAAGCGTCAATTGGTCCTAGATACTATATTTTCGGCGCCATTCACGTAAAGATATTGGAAAATGGGGTTCTGCCAATTGTAATAGAGCACGAGCGTATACCTGAATCTCCCATTGCGCATTCTTTGGAATACGAAGCTTCATAAAATGCATTAATGAGTGAAGGTTGCATGTAAAGATGAATTCGGTATAACAAGAAACAGGAAGACAACCTCGAGCTTGCTCACGAGCCACACCAGCTTCTAAA
>Ga0155577_114_pt1 | contig 21625 bp, 17 predicted proteins | sample RifCSPhighO2_12_FD_107234 | JGI IMG/M metagenome (GOLD analysis project Ga0155577, IMG submission 107234) | candidate division TM6 bacterium RIFCSPHIGHO2_12_FULL_36_22
CACTACCATCACCCGATGTTACAGTCGTTGCGCCACCAACACTATCTCCTGCTGTTGCATCACCTGCATTAACTGTCACCGCACCACCAGCACCTGATGTATCTCCACCATCACCAGCATTAATAGTTACAGCTCCACCAACATTAGCACCAAAACTAGTACCAGCTGTCATAGCTATTGTACCACCTTCACCATCAACTGTTGGGCTACCCGCTGTTATAGTAACATCACCACCATCACCTGATCCAGAATTACCAGCAGTTACAGTAACATCACCACCAGCACCTGTGGTAGTAGACTGACCCGCTAATACTTCGATGCTACCACCAGCACCTGTTACCGCATCACCTGCATAAAGTTGAACAGCTCCACCAGCACCTATCACAGCGTCACCGGCTTCTAAATCTAATAGGCCACCAGCGCCGACACCATTACCATCACCAGCGTAAACTGTAGCAGCACCACCAGCACCACCACTACCGCCTGTTGCATTAACAGCAATCAGCCTTACTTCGCCAGTTGTACCGCCTGTTGCACCGTTAGGACCAGACTGTATAATGACTGCACCACCAGCACCGGTTGTAAAACCATCACCAGCGTCAATAGTAACAGCACCACCAATACTTGCACCAGCTACAGCATTACCAGCATTAATATCAATTAGACCACCAGTTCCTGATGTAGTACCACCAGGGCCTGCATTAAGGGTTATTGGAGCACCTGTTGCTGTACCAGCATTTGATCCACACGTAATTGTAACTGAACCAGCATCATCAGCACCTGTTGCACCAGAACCAGTACCGGTAGTGATCGTAACATCACCACCAGCGCTCAAACCGTTACCTGTAGTCAATGTATAAGCACCACCATTACCACTGACAGTTGCGTTACCTGTAATAATACTAAATGCACCGCCATCACTACTTGTGCCAGCACCACCGTTACCGGTTGTCATAGTGATCGCACCACCATCATTATCTGTACCAGCACTACCACCATTACCAGTTGCTATAGTGATCGAACCACCATCATTATTTGTACCAGTACTACCACCAGCGCCAGTATTAATTGTTATTGGACCACCATCAGCATCACTAGCACCACCACTTCCAGAATCTATATCAATACCACCAGTCACACCGTCGGCAATAATCTTTATAGCATCTGCTGTTGAAGCAAGACCACTTTGAACTCTTACACCACCAACCTCTGAATGAATATCTATTGAAGCACCTGTAGTTGAAGCTGCCCCTGTACCAAGTTGCGAATGAATTTCAATTGTTGCAGCTGCACCACCACCAGTTCTTAAGTGAATTGCCTTTGCAGCATTATTAATAGCCAATGCTTGAAGAGCACCAACATCAGCAGCACCACGAATATCCATTTTGTAAACTGGAGTACTAATACCAACACCAACACGATCTGTTGCACCATCAACCCACATTGTAGAGTTGAACTGCAATTTACCTTGTTCTAATGTACTAGTAGTACCATCAAGTGCAATAATTCTACTATCATAATGTAGAGGATCGGAAGAACCCGAGTTTTCAAAGAAGATGTTTGCAAGTGGTGAATGATCGATATATAAATCACCTTTAATAATACCATCAATTGTTACAACATGATCAATTGAAGTTGGTTGTACATCAAGAATATAGTTCACACCAGCGATAATTTCTTGTGAAATTGCTGGTGGACGACCGCCACCCATAGGAGTTCTTGGTGCACGTGTTTGAGGTAATACCCTTTTAAGATCTTCTTCTGAAACATAAATTGAATGATCATGATGATCACAAAGTTTGCGCCATAGAGAACGAAGCGCATCAGCTTCAACACCACTTAATGCCAGTGTTTCAGCCTTAAGGAGATCTACAACATCGTAAATTGTCTGGAATACTAATTGTGCAGGAACACAGCTTTTTTCAGCAGTGCAATAACCATACAAAGTATCCATTGCTTCTGAAACACAATCTGATTGTGACCCTTTCAACTTTTTAATTAATTGAAGCGTTCCAAGAACATCTCGCGTTATATATACATAAGGCTCATTTGTTCCGTCTTGGTTTACCTGAACAATTTCAAGAGCTTGTTGTCGTGATAATTCCACTTGCCCACCAGCAAACGTCATGCCAATAGAACAACCCAGAATCCCAAACAGTAATAACTTTCTGCGCATCTTTTGACTCTCCTTGGTTAATTTAACATAATTATTTTTCATATCCCACCTTAGAATTTGATAGCCATTCCAATATGCCATTCTGTTTCTCTCATAACATTTTTACCACCAACAACTTGTGAGAATCCACCAAAGAAATCAACACAACTGTTTACAGTAAATATTTCAACACTAAGTTTATTTGAAATTACTTTTGTCGCTTTTTCTATGACACATGAGTTGAGAGTATTTGTTGTACCTACAAGATCTGCAATTGAATTTTTACAAAAATCAACATCATCCTTGCGTTTCCAATAAAACTCATAACCTAAATCAAATCCAATACACTTGAGACATGGTGGAATAATTGTAAGATCAATATGTGCCAAGAAATACTGCCAGCTAATATTAGCTTCAGTCTTAGGACCTATGTTTTTAACAGTCGCATTCGTAAATGAACCGGCAACACATTCTGAAGAATTCAATACCCAATTATAAGAAAGATCACCATAAAGCTTAGCCCAATCACACATATCCCAACCACCAGCTAAGCCAAGATCAACTTCAACGTGACCATTGTTACCGGTAGGAAGAAGAAATAATTTTCCAGGCTCGTTAGTTGTGTTATCAGTTGGCAATGTTAAACCAACACGACCTTCTAAAAAGAATGGACAACAGAACTGATAGTTCAAGAAAGCTTCAAGATCTAAGTTACCTGGACCTTGAACACGTTGACTATCAAATGTGATACCATTAGCAGCAAGGAAGTCTGCTACGTCTGCATCAAATGAGTTAATACGTGCTAATATTGCACCAATAATGTTTTGAGCAAGTGCAGATGTTGCTGTACCAGCCGCATTTAAAGTAGGAACGATAAATAGTTGTGATTGCGCTGTGCTACTAGCACCTAATGCTGAATAATCAGTAGGATTAACAAAACGACCTCGAGAACCATTGCCAATGTTTGAACCAGCACCATCTACAGCAGTAGCCGCAGCCACAGTGGCCACTGTGGCAGAAAATGGATAGGCTGGCAATGTTCCAGTAGAGCTTCCAATGACATGTACTGAAGGCGCGAGAGTTTGATCTGCTCCTATATCCACATTATTTATTTTAACAGTTGAACTACTGTAAAGAACAAGTGAAGGAGATGCCGTATTAACACCATCCTGTTTCAATGCTGTTGCAATATCAAGACGCACCGCAAATGAACTACCTATACTATTACTACCAACTTTTTCATATACTCCTGTTTGTACTACATCACTCAATGCTGCACCATCGATAAGCTCTGAACAACATTTTAACTGCTCTACATTTCGATTAACAAATGGAATAGTACCACGGATACCCCAGTTCCATCTTTCACAGCTAGGAACTTGTGCTGAAATTTCGAAACCAAACATAACGCCAGTTTCGCTATATGCTAAATGTGGAGATACTTTTGCAAAGTTTAAAAGTGGATTTGTATCAATAGCATCTGCAGGAAAAACAATTTCATTATTTGCAAATGCATTTTGAAGATAGAATGGAGATTTTGCAAAAAAGAGTTTTGCTATCTCTTTATTATCACATCCTACCTGTGTGCCATCATTAGTCGTATTATAATTATCTTTACCTGTTGCTCTTGTTGCCGTACGATTAAAACCAGCTCCCCATAATCTTACATCAAAGCAACGATCATTTTCTTCTTCATCACATTCTAAAAAAGGATACCATAAGTAATCCTTTCTAAGCGTAAGCGGCGTAAATAAGTTCCGCGCATCGACTACCCCACTAAGGGCAATCAACCCGATTAATGCTAACTTCATTATACTATTTCTTTTCATTCCAACCCTCGTTTTTTATAAAGATTATTTTCTTGCCTCATAAGTTATATGACGGCGGGAGTGTTTCCACTCCCGCCAATTATTTACCTACCAAGCTGACTAAATGATGAAGCCCCCAAGGTCTGTGTAGCATCAGCCACAATACCAATCGCACCAAGCTCAAATGAAGGATTGAGTGAGGTAACCAAGTTTCCTGATTGATCTGTTAAATTCGGTGGAGTAGATCTCCAAATTGTAGTTCCATTCACAAATCCTGCAATTCCGTTACCCAATGTTGATGGTGCAAAGTTTGATAATTCGGCAACCATACTTTCAGCACTTGGCGTTGAAAAACCACCAAAGAAGTTGGCTGGTGTTGTAGCATCAGATGTTGTTACAACTGCAGCTGTCGTAGTAAAGAATGCATTAAATGCATCACGAATCAATGGTGTTGAAGCTAAGATGCCACGGTTTGTAAGACTGCCTGAAGCACCTGTTGTTGTAGCTACTGCTGGTACTACGGAAGTTACACCAGTACCGATTTGTACCATGTTAGCACCACCAAGAACACGAGCGGTTGATTGAAGTGTCACGTGATAACCAGATACAGCACCATCACCAGCAGGACCAACAGCAATCAATGACGCATTAATACTGCTACCTGCTAAGGTATTACTACTTCTAATTGTTCCCTGTGTATTACTTATATGAATATCAGTCACGTTAAATAGAGAACCAATTGCCCAATCATCTGGACCACTGTTACTCTTTTTTACAATACCCGCACCAAAACCAAGGAATCCTTGACTGTTAACATCAATCAGCGTGCCTGGACCATCCATTTCAAAACGTGCAATAATTGAATGACCTACATTATTTGCAGTATTACCAACTTGCAAGCTACCACCAAACTCATTCACTGTACCTAGTGATAGTCGAGCACTATCTTTAAATGTGAATGTAAAGTTGGCAGCTGTATGATCATCATTTGTTTCAATACCCCAGTAGGTATCTTCTCTAACGCCCCAAGTCGAATCTTCAGTAAATCGAAATTCACCACTTCCTAGGATCTTTACACGAAGTGAGTCGGTTACTGCTACGTCTGATCCAAATACACCACCTTCATCAACATATGGTTGACCGGTCAAAATTGAACGAGAGGCAAATTCTAATACACCGCCGCCCATAACAATAGTTGATCCCCTTTCCATAACAATAGAAAGTGAACCACTAATCATTACCTTCTTATTTGATGTATTAAATGTTGAAAGATCTAATGTACCACCAGTACGTACACGCAATTCACGTGGTTGCTCAGAACGCAGAATTAATGTTTCACCATCAAAATTAGGCCCTGTTACAATGTGACATACGTTATCAATAACAATGTCACTTAAAATGTCGACAACACCATTACCATTTGCAACAAGCGTTAAACCGTTTACACCTAGTTTAACCATACCATACATTGAATCAGCATCTTCTGCATTGCAACCAAGTCCAATACGACCATTATTTTGCAGATAAATAACACCAACTTGTGCTTCAGCTGAATCATATCCATTAAGAAGCACTAACTCATTGATACGACCATTGTCTACCATAAGAGAAAATTGATCTCCAAGACGAGAACGTTTCACTTGGAATTGATCAACAACACCGTTGACTATTGGAATATGGAACATGTTTGCTGTCGTTACAGCTGGACAATCATCTGTTGTAGGCTCGAAAGGAATAAAACCACCAGCAAAGTCTTTAAGGACAGCTTTCCAATCCATCGTAAAATCAGATAGAGATGTACCACTTGCTACAATTGTTTGTGTTGTACTGAAATCAAGATTCCATTGTGTTATACCAACACGAGAATCAAAGAATACTTTACTGAATGGAAGAGTAATAATACCAGTACCAAACTTGGTTACCATTACACCCATGTTACATCTAAACGCATCCCCAATAGCAATTGTACCATTACTATCAACAAAGATACCACCTTCACCAGTTGTACCACTCAACTCAGCTAAGCCTACTGTGCCACCTTGTGATTCGAATGAAAAGAAGTTACCCGCAATGTTCAATGTTGATGCAGGAGAAGATCCAAAGATAGTATCGGATTGACCAATCTGCATGTTACTTTGATGACCCATAAATAGTGTCTGTACTGATGACTGACCTGTAATACTTCCTGTAATACCAGTCAATTCTGTACTATTATTCTCTGCAACAATCAAATTAACAACGTGAGTAAGAGCACCACTTACATCCTGAAAAACGTCAAAGTAAGAATTTCTATCTACAACACTTGTACCATCTTGCGCAGTAGAACCAATTGTTGTACCAAGTACAAGATTTCTTCCTGGAGATAATCCAATTGTGTTAGATAATGATTGCTCCATTAAATAGCCATTTTGATAGAAGGCCAGATTAGATGTCGTAGCAAGACTTGCACCCATAAAACTATTTGGGAAGAAGAAGTCAACTCCTGTTGCTGCTGCACTTGAATGCAAATTAATACGTGAGTTAGTAAACCGCATTGCCGGACGAGTCTTATATGCAGGAGTTGCATTTGCTAACAACTTAAATGACTCACCACCAACATAAGTAGGTGCCGATTCAGGAGAGTTCATATCAAATATAGTACGGTTAAAGTCGTCGTGACGAAGCGTAACACCTTCAAAACTTGCTGGGTTATTAAAGAACAAGTTTGCAGTATTGTAACTACGTGTTACTGCTTGTGGATCGATGATTGATGGGAACACGGCTTCACTACCTGAACCGATTTCAATTAGACCTCCCGAAACATCAACTTTACGTGAAAGAACGTTAAATACTTTTGTGCCTGCACCTGAAGCCGTCACATTCAAATCAGCTTCAACATCAAATACAATTTCACCTGCTTCTGGTGCACGATCTGATGATGACATTGTATAATCAAAGTATACAACTCCCGTACGAGTGACACCGCTTCTAAAGAAGACTCCACAATCACCTGTCATATTAATGGCAGCTGCAACCTCAGAGCCTGTTGCACCTGTCGCTGGATTAAATCCATCGATAACTAATGCAGAACCGTTACGATTCTTCAATACTTCATTAGCAACTTCGCCACCAGGAAGTAAGACATCTGGAATTGTTGGACTTGAAATACGGTTGGTTGTTGTACCAATATAATCAAGATAGGTATTATTAGTAAGCTCTAACTTACCATTACTACCAAGAATAAATCCTGGACGAATACCTGTATATGCTTCTGTATCAGCAAATGGGTTTCTGAAAAGACGAGGGATAACTTTGTTCGCGTTAATTACACGAAGGCTACTAATTACAGCTGATGGGAAGGTTTCAAAAACTTGTACCTTCGCATCAAGACCGGCTGGTGTTGTATATGTAACAACAACAGTTTTTGCCGCTGGCGTACCTGTATAAAGAACACCTTGAATAAAGAAACTACAGTTATTACCAATATCAAGAACCATTGCTGCATTAGCATCAGTACTTGATGGTGCAAATTGTAATTCACCAGCTTCAGTTGTCATATCGGTTGACGCGATTGTTGCCATGAAACCCATAAGTGAGTTTCGACTTAAAGCGATAGTATTAAGACTATCTGATGCTGCCGCACGATTAACCTTAACAACACCAGGACTTGCTGCTGGCATGTCAATGAGGAATGCTGTACCAAATGATGTGGTAGCATTACCATCAAATGTCAGCGTTTTGTTGTTAGAAATATTAATATTTAATGTACCAGGACCACTGAATGTGACTGGGAATGGTATCGTAGAATCTGTTCCAGATGCAAATGTACCATCATCCACAATATTCATGTTAATAACTTCTGCAGCAGCCGTTGTAATAAAGTTTAACTGAACATCAGATGAGTTCGTAACAGAAAAACCACCTGCTGTAAAAGTAAATGAATGCGCTCCACCATCACTCACTGTAAATTTAACCGATGCCGTCAACGTCGTATTGCCAGTAACCGTAACATCATCATTAGTAACATCCGTTGCAACAGCACCACTCCAAACAACAACACCATGTACATAACCTGATGCACATAAGGCCCCTACGAGCAGCAAGCGACTAAAATGCTTCAATACATCTCTCATATTTTCCCTTTTTTTTTGAAACACCAACAATACTTTATCTTGTTATTTTTTATCTTTTGAAGGCTTTTTTTTCTCCATATTTAAGTATAAAAAATAATTACTCCTTCCTACGTTTAAATACATTTTAAGTAATTTGTCAACCTTTTATCGTTGTAATAATTCACTTTTAATATACTGCAACCTTTGCTTGAAGCTTTGATCAACCAAAGTCAATTGCTGTATTTTCTGAATCGCATGCACTACAGTGCTATGATCTTTCTTGTTAAAAAAACGCGCAATATCAGACAAAGGATTTGAAGTCACATCTTTCATTAAATACATTGCCACCTGTCGAGCTAAAGAAACTTTTTTACTGCGAGACGGAGACTGTAAATCCTTAATCGTATATGCATACGACTTTCCAACTATATCTGCAATTTGTTCTAACGATATAAGTTTTATATCTTTTTTGTTTGATCTTAAAGCTGAATCTCTTAATAAAACTTTTTGCGCAAGATCAAGTGAAATCTGATTCCCGGTTAATGTAGCAAATGCCATCACGCGAATCAAGGATCCTTCCAGTTCACGAATATTTGATCTCACTCTTTCCGCAATAAATTGTGCAACTTCATCTGTTAGTTGCTCATTATTAAACTCAGCCTTTTTTTTCAAAATAGCCATCTTAGTTTCTAAAGATGGCATTGAAATGTCTGTCACTAATCCACATTCAAGACGTGAACGCAACCGCTCAGCAATACCTTTAATGTCTTGTGGAAAACTGTCACTAGAAAATATAATTTGTTTTTGAGATTCAAAGAGAGAATTAAATATATGAAAGAATGCTTCCTGTGTTTGATCCTTATTAGAAATGAACTGAATGTCATCAATTAAAAGAACATCAACATCTTTATATTTTTCTTTGAAGTTATGTGTTTTGTCAAAACGGATAGCATTAATAAATTCATTAACGAATCTATCTGCTGTTTGATATAATACTACAGCCTTAGGATATTTATTACTTATTTCATTACCAATAGCATGTAACAAATGTGTTTTACCTAAGCCTGATCGACCATAGATAAATAATGGGTTGTATATCTGCCCTGGTCGTTCAATGACAGCATTTGCCGCTGCAAAGGCCAATGAGTTATGAGGACCAACAATAAAATTACTAAAAAGATAATGCGTATTAACACGTGCTCGCCCCCGCATCAATGGCTTAATCAATGATCCAGTTTGATAAGGAGAAGATGGAGCACCTTCAATACTTGCTTGCTCTCGATTCGCAACAAGAGCTGGCATAAATGCAATCTTTTTTTCCGATGTAGCTTCAACCTTTTGACCTGTTTGCAAAAAAATAATGTTGATTTGATCAACATTAAGTAATCGACTCAAATGTTGCTTGAATAAATGAATGTAATTACCTTGGATCCAATCTTTAACAAATGCATTAGGTGCTTTGATGTAAACTGTCTTACATGCAACATCCCATTGTTCAAGAATAACAGCCTTAAGCCATGTTTCAACAACACGACTTCCCTGTTCATCACGAACAATTGTTAAAAAATCTTTCCAAATGGTTTCAAGTACAAGCACAAACTACTCACGTTATTAATTGATAATGATATACACTATACCACTTTTTCATATTGCATTTTCAACCTACTCTCGATATCCTGCATTCATAGCAACATTATCAAAAGAAAGCATCCTTTCTATGAAAAAATTAGCAACCATACTTATTATTATTCCACTCTTAGCTCAATGCGGCAAACAAAAAAAAAATGAGCCTTTGGCATCAAATTTTTTCCAGCAAGCCTCACTTGAAGCACAACAGGGCAATCCTAAAAAAGCCTTAAATCTCGTCGATAAGTCAATAGAATATAAAAGTACCCATAAAGCACTCTTGTTGAAAGCCACTTTACTCTATTCTATAAATGAGCTTAATGAAAGTGTAGCACTATTTAAAAAAATAATTAACGACAAAAAAACACCGCCGGCTATGAAAGCCGACGCATTAAATAATTATGCTTCCGTATTATATGATATGGGAAACCATGACCAAGCTGATGAAATTTGGAACTCACTTGGAGTTAACAAAGACTATCTTTCTCCAGAGCTTGCATACTTCAACCTTGGACTCGTTCATTTGCGCAGAGCAACAAATATACCTGATGACTCTCCAGAATATTTTGGGGAATTAGAAAAAGCAGAAAGAAGATTTAAGCAAGCACTCACAATATCCAAATATTACACTGATGCACTTTTTTATCTTGGACAGATTTATATAAGACGCAATCAATTGCAACAAGCACGTAATACTCTCATCGATCTTCTTATTGAATCACCAGAACACGAACTTGCAAAAAATTTACTTTTGCGCATAGAAAAGCAGTTAAATGCAACTAAACGCGTTTGAGATATTGGTGAATTCCTTTTGCCAGTCCTTGCACAAGAAGGTCTTGATAAGCTGCTGCATTGAGCTTACTCGCTTCATCCTGATTAGAGCAAAAACCTAACTCAATCAGTGCTGATGGCATTTGAGTACCCATGAGCACCTGTGAAACCTTTTTCTTACAAAGGCGATCATTTAAATTGTATTGCTGACGAACAGTATTAATCACTGACTGTTGTATCGCTTGTGCAAATTTCTCAGATTGCTGATCTTTATGCTCAAACATTGTAACTTGAGGAGCATAGAGACTTCCATCATTACAAAAAGTTTCAATACCTGACACATGACTACGTGGAGCTGAGTTAATGTGTAAAGAAAGAAAGAGATCAGCTCGAACATTATTGGCTGATGTTGTACGAATATCAAGAGGAACAAATGAATCATTCGTTCGAGTCATGAATACTGTATAACCTTGCTGACGTAACAATTTTTCTAAACGCTTGCCAATAGCTAAGGTTAAATCCTTTTCAAAAATACCATTGATACCCTCAGCACCATTATCTTTACCACCATGACCACAATCAAGTGCTATTACCCGCTTAGTAGAGCTCGATGCTGCTATAGATTGAAATTTCTTTTCTACCATAAATGCAAGACCATAACTATGTTGTATAGATTCAAATCGGTGCATACTTACCTTTACAACCGTTGGATCATAAACAAATACAAGCTTCATTGAATCATCTGCTAATTGAGTCAACTTACAACGAGTACCCCGATGATTGATACGTGCATATGCTTGTAACGTTTCTACATCATTTACAAGACAACCGCGTATAGTAAAAATATCCTTGCGCAACATCCGCCCATCCTTGGCAACAGCTTTACGCTGATGTGTTACAGAAAATCGTTGCGCACAATAAAAAACAACCTGATCACAATGAACAGATTGATGAAAATATAACTTAGATGGCATCGCACCAACGTACGTAGACATCCCCATTACAACATATAACAATAATTTTTTCATAACCTACCCCCCATTAATACGCTTGCCCGATTGTATATATAGAATAGATTAATTAAATTCTAATTGTCAATTAATGGACCAATAGAAGCAAGTTTGTATAGTTGGGCAGGTAATTTTTCAATGAACTTATTTGAATTTGAAATGCTTTTTGTTGATAAATGTAAACATAAACTTTAATTTATTGGGTTTGGATCTGCCAAGTACGCTAGTCTTCGTGATCGTTCCCAAGCGCGAATGAAGTCTGTTGCATCATATGCATGCGGAACGAGGTTGCTTGTTGGAAACGCTGGATCATGGCAAAGAACACGTTTATTTTTCTTATCCCAACCGATGACGACAAGTAAATGGCCCTGGCTATAGGTGAGTCCTTCAGGCATGCCGTTGAGCGGGCCTCGAATACTGACGACTACTGGTATTCCTTTCATCAAGAAGTTATGTAAATATGCAAATCCAGGCAGACGCCTAACATAGAAATTTCGAGGAGTGTTACATGCTGTATAGGCATAAGCAACATTGAATGGCCAACTACCAAATGTATTCAGGCCTGGATCGTAGGTATTACGTGCACAGACTCGAGGATCAACATCCTCTTTATTAAGATAGCCCAATACCATCGACATTGAAGTTGGTGAACAGATACGACTAGCATCAATACTATCGACTTCCATTTGAGAATAAGCCGGTACACCATCAATTTTAACTGATGGTAATGCATGAATAGTTGCTATTGGTTCAATAGCAAAATCAGAAAGGTTGGATACACAAACATTGAGCTGTGAAAAATCTTGCAACAAAGCTCCATCTACACCTTCTACCTTTACACGAAATGCATCGACCAACTCTCCCTGGGGAGCTTCAAGGCGTACATAGTTATAGGATGAGCTATTTGGTTTGATACTACAGTGAGTAATTTGATTTTCAATACTACCCCAGTCTGCCATACGGTGCCAATCATACCATTGTTGTGTACGAGCATTGCGAACACAACCCCAGAATACAAATTTGCCCTGCGCTGGTCGTTGGGCATTCCAAGAAAATATCAGCTGACTAAATGGTGGAATATGCTTTCGCTCTGCTATAAATTTTTTTCTAGAATAGTCTTCGTGGACGCCTACTGGTGGTGAATAGCGATAGAACCAAGTCCATGGAACGCTGTTTGCCCAAGTGGTATGCGCAATAAAACAACTTAGTATTATCGAAATTATCTTGCTTTTCATTACACATCCTCTTGAGCCACAGACTACCCCCACATATCCCTTATATTAATACTACGGTAATTTGATACCACTCTTCAAGCTTTTTATATAAAAGATCCGGTAATATCTTTCTATTGATCTTTTGCTCAATTTATACTTACATTTATTAATTGATTTTTATTGAGGAGCAATCATGAACCATCAACATTTTTTTCTTTTACTTTTTACAACCATACCTATTATCGCTAAAGACATAGCTATTCCAGCAGTTACTATCGTTCCAGTTGCTAACCTTGCAACAGAACCGCTAAGTAAGCGATTTCCTCGTGAAACATTTCCTTATGAAAAACTACCTACAACCTATAAAAGTAAAGGTGGAATTGACGAATGTCCCCGCCTTCACCAGCTCATTTTTAATGAACGAGTAAACATTATTAAAAAACAGGGCAATGATGTCATGGTTGAGGTACCATATCTATTTTTTCAGACCTCCCCTAAAGGACAAAAGATTAATCACTATTGGTCCGACGCTCGCTATTTCATGCCTCTCAAATCAGCTAACCGCTATCAGCATTGGGTTCCAGCTCCAATCGATTTTAATCAACCAGAATCTGTAAGTCAATCTAATATTTGCACACTAACTCGCCCATTTTATTACTGTCCAACTGACAAAAGTTATTCTGCCGGCACACGTTTTATTGTATCAGATCAGGATGGTAGTGCGTTGATTTTTGATCCGGTAGAAAAAAAAGTTCATCATGCTACTATTCCTGCAACTTACTGTGTTCAAAACTCTCAACTTACAACACCTGAACAACGACAACACTTTTTTGTCCAATTGCTCAAGCAGTGGGTTCATAATCCTCATGGTAAAATCCCATACGTATGGGGAGGCTGTAGTCACAACTTTCAATACCCTACGTTAAATTATATCGTCAAGGCTCACACTTATAAGGATAAACTCTATTTTAACTATTGCTTACAAGGCAATTATCCTACATGTGATTCAGGCTTCGATTGCACTGGCCTAATTTTACGGGCAGCTCAAATAGCACAAATTCCTTACTTCTTTAAAAATACTACCACCGTTGGATTCAACCTGAAACAGCTTCAATCAAATGAAAAAATTGAAAATGGGGATCTTATTCTTTTTTCAGGACACATCATTCTTATCAGTGATGTTGATAAGAATTTAGTCATTGAAGCACGAAGCAAATATGATGATTACGGTTACATCCATGAAATTCCTCTTTGCCAAGTTTTTCGTGGCATTGAGACATATGCAGATTTGCGTAAAGCTTATGAGACTCAAGAAAAGTTGGAACGCTTAGATGCACATGATAAAATTATATCTCATGTTCCCATAAGGATCATGAAACTCAATAGTGTTTGGCGTTAACGATTAGTATATGGCTTAAGATACGCAACCTGCTCTTGCTCTGAAGGATAAATAAAACAATCCTTCTCTGCCTTTTGAGCATTGAGTTTTGCTACATGTGCTTGAACTACATCACTACGTCCCGCTGCTTGCAAACAACGAGCGGCAATAAGGTCAGCATCTTTCTCGGTTTTTTCTACTTGCTTACTGATAATGATATGAGACACAGTTGATTGAGCCAAAAATAAAAAACATTAATGTCACAAAAATAAATTGTTTCATAAGGCTCCAGCTTTCGTTTTTAAATCAATCTTCTAAAAATGTAACACAAAAAGCAAGACTAATCTAACGATAAAATTTTGGATATACCGTCTTAAACATACCATACCCAAGGTACCAAATTAGCATAAAAAGAAATACGGGATATCCGTAAATAAGGCCGAGTAAGCCAACTGGAAAAAGAATAAGAAATATATTAAATAAAGAGAACTTAGAACGTTCTCCTCCCTGCTTGAATGCAGGAAACTGTATTTTCGATACCATCAAAAAAGCGATAAAAATAATTAAGCTAATAAGCCAAAGCTTATGATACACAAATTTAACACGGCTAGCTTCAAGCCATTCCTGATATACAACAAAGCTTGTTACCAAAAAGGCTGCAACCGGTGTTGGCAATCCCATAAAATATTGCGACTGCTGATCACTTGTTACATTGAACTTGGCAAGGCGAAACAAACCTGCACATAAATACACTGCCAGAATAGCGACACCTAACATCCCAAAATCTGATACCGTCCAAGAATATAACAAAACGGCAGGAGCAAGCACAAAAGAAATTGCATCTGATAGAGAATCTAACTCCATACCTAAGTTGCTTTGTGCACCCAACGCACGCGCTAAACGACCGTCACAAAAATCCATAGCTGCAGCAAATAAAATAAAATATGCCGCCAACATATAATTATCTTCAAGAGATTGCATAATAGAAAACAATCCCAAGCAGGCATTAGCAAATGTTAAAAATGTAGGAAGTAAATACAAGCGCTTTTTGTGCTTTGTTGCAAAAAGGATTCGCTTAATCATAATCATCTCCATTTGCCTATTATAGTTTGACCGCCATATACATACTGGCCTTCTTGTAGATATACATCAAAAGCATCCCGCTTTACAAGAATTTCTATTCTAGAGCCAAAGCGGATCATTCCAAACTTGTCTCCTCGTTTTACATCTTGGCCTATTGATATCCAACAACAAATTCGTCGGGCTATTAAACCTGCTATCTGTCGTACTTCCATAGTTTGTCCACTTGGTGTGCTAATCACCACACTATTACGTTCGTTATTTTCTGAACTTTTTGGATGATAAGCAACAAGAAATTTACCCGGACGATATGTAATAGAATCAATCTTGCCTGCAGTTGGAATCCAGTTAACATGGACATCAGATACTGAAAGGAAAATAGATATTTTATACTGATCACCAATCTCTTCAATCTTTAAAACACGCCCATCTGCTGGAGAAACAATCAATAATGGGTCTTCGCAATTAACACATGTCCGCTCTGGATTTCTGAAAAAATAAAAACAGAATACAAATAATGGTATTAGTATCCAAAAAAGCTTGGGATATATGAAAAATGAAAACCCCATTAAAACTACTAGCGCTAAAACAACATAGATCCCGGCGGTCCAAAGTAGGTTATTGATAAACCAAGAAAACATGATTATCCTTCACCGTTAAAAAGAGGTATTCCTTTGTGCAAAGAATACCGCTTTTTCAGCGAAATAGAAAGAAACCTATTTCGCAAAATTTTATATCATCGCCCACAAAAGCTTATGCCGACAATGTAAAAAAACAATCTATCTATTTTACTAAAATTTGTTTGCTGATCTTTTCTACTAAAATGGTCCTATCATATACAGGCCATTTTTGCCCATTTGCATGAGCTGCAATATACTCACCAACACATTCATCTATTTGATATAATCGAGCATATCGCTCCAAAACTTCAAAAAATAAGTACAAAGCCTTTTGTTCTCTATCTGTACCCTGTGCAGTCAACATGGACCTTGATACCATACCACGAATAGATTCAAACTCTACCCTGCTTAACTTACGAATATCTTCAATACGAGTAATAAAGTGCGCTCGATATGGTTGCCGTTGTGTTTTCAATGCTATTTCAATCTCTGACAATATCTTAATCGAATGTATATTAGACTGACACAACCAAAGATAATTACGCAGTTCTTGTAGCTCATTAGCCATTGCACGCTTAACGACAGAATATACTTCTAGTCCAAACTCACGCTGATTGCCATTATTTCTAATCGATATGGGATGATATACCACTCCATCTTTTTTCAATTCAATAAGATTATTAAAAAGAATATTGTGCTCTTGTGCCATAATAAATTGTTGAAGATCATTATGTAATGCCGCTAAAACAGCCTTCTCGTTTTTCTTAATATCTTGTGCACAAAACCATCCACCATGTTCAATAAGTCGCCAGTGATACCATTTAAACGGACGTTTTTTAGGATATCTAATAGAAGCACTTGTAGCAAAACCTTGTAAATTTAATCTCTTTTCAAGGCCACTGAGACCCACAAATAAATGTAACCGATAATAATATATTAAAGCGGTTGCAGCAGTAACGGCGGTCAATGCTACACCAGAATTTATAGCTGCATCACCAACCTCTTTAAATGTAATAGCTTCAACTTTGTCTGGCTTTCCAACAAGCATAATAAACGCCAAGAAAATTAATGATAATTTTTTCGTGTTTGCAATCATCTCAGCGCCTCTTAGTAGTCAAATAATAAAATTATACTATAACTTGTGTCTTTTTATATGGTATCAGAAAAGGCAAAAATCGCAACTAAGCTCACTCACGAATATATAAGTTCTTTGTAACATCTTTGGCCTGAAGGTAGTTGGTAAGTATCACATCAAATTGTTCGTGAGTGCATGTATGTCCACAGGTAAACAAATCAACAAAACAGGCATTATGTTCAGGATAGGTATGAATCGTTGCATGACTTTCTGAAAGAAGAAAGCTAGCTGTTAAACCATTGCCAGGAAAAGTTGCATAATCATAACTTAATATAGTTGCTCCACTAGCAAGGACTGCCTCACGAAATGCCTTCAAAAGCAACTGTATATTCTCCAATGCAGCACTATCACAATTACGATAGCTTACTACAAAGTGTCTTCCATAAAACTCATACGTTTCTTCTTGGGAATATAGTTCCTGTGCACAAAAAATAAACAATACATATACAATAATGTTGCCGATCTTTACCATCGTTGTTCTCTATCTTAATTATTAAACTTAAAAAAACAGTGCTTTAGTTTTTTTTAATATATACTAAAGCACTGTTTTTCACAAATTTAGACTTATTTTTTCACGGCAAAATATTATCAGCATTTGTGCTGGTCGAGCTAACCCAAACCAATGTTTCTTGCAACACACTTTCCACTATTAAATACGCTTTAGTCCATTTTTACCGTAATTCTCCAAGGCTGGTATTATCTCATCATCAAAATATTGCCCATTTTAATCAAAAATCAATGATTTGGTAGCTTTAAAATTCGTACTAGGATAGTGACAAGTGTTTTTATGCAGACGCTTTGACAAAAGGAGGTATTGACATCCTCCTCGCCCTAAAGGAGAATGCGGGAGTTATCTAGTTCACATTTAAAGCTATTTATACTACAAAAGTTAAAAGAGGAGTCAAAAAAAAATGAAATACGATCTATCAATCAAAAACGATATCATTATTCCAGAGCATGAGCTTGAAATAACAACGAGTCGATCTGGGGGAGCTGGTGGCCAGCATGTTAATAAGACAGACACACGTATAACCGTACGCTGGAACGTTAAAAATACAACCGCCTTAGATGAAACACTCAAACAGCGACTATTACATAATCTGCAATCACAATTGACTGGTGACGGTGATCTGATCGTCCATAACAGTGAATCTCGCAGTCAATCCCAAAATAAGGATCTCGCATTGAAAAACCTTGCAAAAAAAATACGCCAAGCTCTCTATGTTCCCAAAAAAAGGATGAAGACCCGAGTACCCAAGGGTATAAAGGAAGCGCGATTAAAAGCAAAAACTCAACGCAGTGAATTAAAAAAAAGTAGAAGCAAAAAATTTGGTGAATAATGGTGCGCCCGACAGGATTCGAACCTGCGGCCTACAGATTAGGAATCTATCGCTCTATCCTACTGAGCTACGGGCGCCAAATGAATATAGTGTAACATTAATTATTGTGAAGCGAAAGGCTACCAACCGCCTCCACCGCCGCCGCCACCGCCGCGGCCAGCACCCCCACCACTACCAAACCCAGACGACCGAGTCGGTGATGAAGAAGTTTTCAAGGTGCTAACAAAAGAACTAAAGGAACTTGAAAATGTATCGGCACTAAAGGACTCAAATCGTCCCCCATAAAACCAGACTGGCCGATATGGATGACCCTCAACTTCAAACTGTTTAAAAATTGGAGCAAAAGAACGTGTCCATTCTCTTTCTGCATCAAGCGCAATTGCATATGGTAAAAACCGTTCATAGAGTTCAGGTGACTTATCTGCAGGCGCCATAAGCTTAAGTCGCTCCGTCTCTGCCGTTCGTAAAAAAAGTTGAAATCCTTTTATCTGATCAACGATCTCTTGTCCCTCTTGCGTATAACCACGAATAGCAAAATAAAAAGCTATCAATGCTCCAATAAAAACAACACCCACAATACCAAATTCTATAGAATGTGCCCCAAAAAATGATGCTAGTAAACATGTAGCAAAACCAATGCCGACCCCGATAAGTAAGTAATTCCATTGTGCATCAAAATATTGATCCAACTTGTTACTTACAAAATTTTTGACTACATCAAGCGCAGATTTAATGATTTTATGGTTCTTATTTGATAGCTCAAGTTGACCAGCTCGAACAAAAAGCTTACTGTAAATTTGTTTTTCCAAAACCTCTTGTGGGATCTTGTCACCGTTCATAACAAGTGAATATTGCAGCTTAAACCCTATAAACTTTTTATCAAGATTAATTTTTAAAAATCCTTGAACCGCAAGTTTCACAACCTCTGCCGCAAAACAAGTAGAATCACAATTACGCTTAAGCAAATATCGACACATACTTGGAGTAAAATCTGTTGGCGGTTTAAAACGAGGTATAATGATTCCTGGGCGAACTTTATTTGAAAAATATTGAATAAAACAAAGAATAATCAATGATAAAAGACCGAAGAAAATAATAAATAAGTAACCATTATCACCAAAAAAGTCTATAATTCGCTGGTTTTTTGTTGGCTCAAAAACGATGCCTTTTGGCCAACCAACAACAATAGTAAATGCTTCACCCGGCATTAATGGTCGTGTTGAAGAAAATGTAATGATGTTATTGTGTATAGATTTAACATAATCTGCAGCGCGACTACCAAATCGTCCTACATATGCAATCGCCTGAATATCATTAAAATTTACACCTTCAGGAAGATGCACTTTCGTCTGAATTTTTTCGATAGGAAATCGCCATTGATTACCTGTTATATTCCAATACAGTTCATCATGGTCCTTAAAAAAACCAATGTTTTTATTCGTTGAATAATCAATAGTATATGTATGAGTTCCTGGCCTTATAAATGCATGTTTACTTCCAATGAAAATATGTTTGCCATTATAGACGGTTTCAACATGATAGGCTGCCGGTTGATCATTATGCAGAATCTTATTCAAAGTAAATTTGGGCAGATAGTTAAAAATCCCTAAAATGCGATATCGTAAAGGTATCTCTCTGACAATTCCTCGTCGAATAGCAATACCTTTTGCATTGACAGTGATCTTTTCTTCAACATCCATCCAACCATTTTTATGTATAGTAATGATTACATCAAATAAACGTATTTTTTCTTGAGCAAATAGATTTGAAAAAAGTAATACTAGGACAAGTAAAAATTTCTTGTTGATCATAGGCCACTAAAATTTTACGGATGGAGTCTCTCGCTCATGCGCAGCACCAACTTCAAAGAATTCTGCTTGTTTAAATCCTGCAAATGAAGCAATAATATTACTTGGAAATACTGTACATAAAACATTAAAATTACGAACTGTTCCATTGTAGTATCGACGCGCTAACTGAACTTCATCTTCTAAAGTAGCAAGCTGTTTTTGTAAATCGAGAAAGTTTTGATTCGCTTTTAAGTCGGGATAATTTTCTGCTACCGCAAACAGAGTCTTTAATGCCCCAGTAAGCCCTGCTTCAGCTTGTGCTTTTTGTTCAACTCCAGTAGCACCGATGGATGCAGAACGATATTTAGCAATGTCTTCAAAGATAGATTTTTCATGTATGCTATAACCTTTTACTGTGCTGACAAGATTTGGTATCAGATCATAACGACGTTTAAGCTGGACTTCAACTCCACTCCACGCTTCTTTAAGAAAGTTCTTCAAGCGGATAAAACGGTTATATGTCATGATAGACCACATAACAAGTAATGAGCCAATAACAACCAATATCATCAATACAAACCAAAAGCTATTCACAGTAAACTCCTATTAATATCATTAATTCTCTTGTAGGTATCTTAACACAATACTTTAGCAATACAAGTCTATTGGTTTTTTATGTTATTGTTTAAATTTGGTCTAAAATAGCAAATTAAAGAGCTTAAGCTCGCTTGATTTTTGATGCAATTTTTTTTACTACGGCCCTTTTAATTGCTTTTTTTTCTACAATCATTTTTATTGATGGATTATTATAAAGCAAGATAAGGATAGTTCCTGCCATAGAAAACCAAAGAGCTTCAACAAAGAACCATAGATAGATGTCCCCTGACATAAAGCCGCCCATATAGGTAAGACCTAAAACACGGAATACATAAAATATTCCATAGGCATGGCAACATAGCACAAACCAAAATAATACGTAGGTAAGTGGGCGTGGAGAATATGCAAACAAACGCATGATAGCGGCATGTAAGTACAATGTTCCTAAAAGTGCCGATCCCAAAAGACTTATGTCGATAATTTCAAGTAAGCGATCTAAATCGATCGAACTACCAATTCTCAATAGTACACCAAAAACATATAAAACTACCAATGCAATACCGCACCAGCCGAGAACTTTACCTACCGGTGCAAAAGAAGCCCATATTTTCTTTTTAGCCATATAACAACTTAAAGAACGAACAAAACTCAGTATGCCAAGAGCGGCTAGTGGAACCCAAAGAATAGTCCATACCATAAAACCACCTGTTGCCATCAAAGATAGCGGGAATAGCACCATAAATGATACCATAACAATAGGTACAACAATAATAGAAAGCCATTTAAACATAGTGCAACAAGACATATTCCTAACTCCTTTTTCAGTAATTTTTCATTCTAGCGTCTTAGTTTTAGCGCACAAAACACTAATCTGTCAAGATTTGTTAAAGAGCTCTTTTAAAATTATCGGCAAATCACTCTTGAACTAAAAAGCTCGCGCATTCTCGCTCCTTTAGGGGCGAGTCAAGCGAGTTAATATTTTGATGAAACACTCAACTTAAGATATACTA
>Ga0155577_114_pt2 | contig 18715 bp, 16 predicted proteins | sample RifCSPhighO2_12_FD_107234 | JGI IMG/M metagenome (GOLD analysis project Ga0155577, IMG submission 107234) | candidate division TM6 bacterium RIFCSPHIGHO2_12_FULL_36_22
AGCACTACCATCAAGACAGTTAGGCATTATTTTTTTATCTGCATGACGTCGAGGAATCCATAACTGTCCTTGTTTATTTTTGATAAACAACCAAACCGCACGCGTCTCATGTGATCTCTTGTGGGCATGGGCTTTCGATCTACTAATTTCTCCTACAACTTGATCTCTCTCATCAACAAGATCAAGCCACTCTTCTTGTATTATATCCACGGCAACTCCTACCAATATAGTTCACATTCTTAATGTGAAAGTGTAACACAAAACAATAGGTATTTTAATTAATCAATTTATTGATTTTTTGATCAAACATTAAAAGTCTTTTTTTCAAAATGCGATCTTTAACGGTCTGCACAGGAGCTGACAATGGTCCCAGCAAAAAAAGAGATGGGGTTTGTTTCCGCTGGAATTTTTCTTTTATATCGTACAATTCTTGGGATAAATCATTGATTTGCGTATACAATGCAGATTGAACTGTAGACGGCTGCTCATCAGCGTATATTTGTAATCGCGTAATATTTGCTTGAGCAGATGTTATAAAAATTTGCATCAATTTAATTGCCTGCTTTTCTCGCTGAATAATATCAATATTTCTAGCTTGATACTCAACTCTGGCAACTGCTCGTTTTTCCTTAAAGTTTTTCCAATTGATAACCATCGTTCTTACTATTACAAAAGCAAGAATAAGTATAAGAAGATTACGCACAAACTGTTGATTAAATGCCATCACATTATTTCTTAATTAAAGGCCAGCACTATTTCTTAGTTTAAATGCTTATACAAGCCTGGTCAAAGACGGATATTAACTAGATTTTTTCTAATTTTTCTATAACATTATATGTATAGGCGCCTGTAGCTCAATTGGATAGAGTACCGGACTTCGAATCCGTTGGTTGTAGGTTCGACTCCTACCAGGCGCACCAATCTAATCTATATTCCATGCTTTTTCAAAAAGTTTCTTGTTTTTTGGCATCGATGCTCACCATCAACACCAAGATTACAACGCGATGTCAAACATTCTGAATCCAAGAAACGAATTGTCTCTTTTTTAATATCAGACAGATTAGCGCCATAGTTATAAAGAATCTTAAGAGATCGACTATCACAGCGACGTACAGCATTATCAATAGCTGTAGTTCCATACTCATTTTTAAAGTGGATATATGCCCCCTGCTTTAAAAGCAGAATAATATCATAATGATTACGAGCACCCAAAAGCATCCAGTCCAAGCACGGTTGATCAAAACACTCATAGCGTAACAAATGATAAAATAATGGCGTTCTGTTAGGAAGATTAATACATAATTTTGGAGTAAGTTTTGCGCCATTTTCCAACAAGAGGCGCACTGTTTCAAGCCATGCACGATCAATAGCAAATTCAAGTGGTAATGTACCAAATCCATCCTCTTTATTTGGATCAACACCATATTTAACTAACAGGCTCACGGCATATGGACGGTTAAGTTGCAATGCCAATGTGAGAGGTGTAAATCCTTTATACTTTCCCGATATAAATATATCATTGAGTCTATCATTACGAAGCTGAGGATGTTTACAAAAAAATCGATTTGTCAGCTGACCAAGGCTAATGTTTTGTTGCAACAATGTATACACTTGTTGATCTGGAAAGGTTGGATCAATGCTAACAACTGTAAATATGAACAGGCTTACAATGAACAGCTTTTTCATAATACTCTCCCAGTTTTTTCTATAGAGGAGTTTCCTCTTGGAAAGTCTAGCGAGAAATAACCAGAAAGCAAAGAGATTATTGCAGTATTTTTATAAAGTAAGACAAAAATTCCTTATTCCCATGCATTCCTGTAATAGGAGAATCGATCAAGCCTTGAAGTTCAAAACCATATTCTTTAATTCCTGCTACCACTTTGTCAGTCACTTGTTTGTGTACTGCCGAATCTTTAATAATACCACCACGACCAACCTGGCCTCGTTCAGCTTCAAACTGCGGCTTAATTAAAACAACTAACTTGCCACCATCTTTTAAAAGCGGCGTAACTGCGGGCATTACTTTGAGCACGGAAATAAACGATAAGTCTAGAGTGACCAAGTCTATAGTATCAGGCAAGCTATCAAGATTACGCAGATTCGTACGTTCCATAACTATGACACGTTCATCCGCACGAATTTTTTCATGCACTTGGCCATAACCAACATCAACACCATAAACTTTAGTCGCACCAAGCTGTAGTAAACAGTCTGTAAAACCACCTGTTGATAACCCAGCATCAAGAACAGTCATGCCAGTTACATCAATATTAAATTCTTGAAGTGCTTTTTCCAGTTTAAAACCTGCACGACAGACAAATTTAGGTTCATCAATCTCACATTCAATCGGTATATCAGAATCAAACAGGACTCCCGGCTTGGTCACTGATTTACCGTCAACAGTGACCTTACCCTGAATTATGAGGCTCGAGATCTTATTACGACTGAGCTTTGACAATCTTTCCTGCAAGATGAGGTCCAGCCTCTTTTTTTTCTTGTTCATATTTTTGCTTAATTTCCATCAATTCACGTATAACAGGTGATGGTGTATAATGATTCATAAATGCCAAACGAGGCTCATCCTTAAGAATTTGGTGTAGCGGCAACACTGCAAAGATACCATTACAAGTCTTAATACTTACATAGCCACTCATAAGACTCTTTTTTAATACACTATTAAATTGTTCAATTGTACGAATTTCAATACCATTAAGTTCTTTTATGCGCATACCAGGAGCTAAGACTCGTGAGTGTTGTGCTGCAGAGTCTGGCATAACATGTGTTATAATTAGCACAGGTTCACTTTGATTCTTTGGCTCTTCATATGTGATCAATTCAGGAGCTGAATTTAAAAGTATTGGAATGAGATTGCGACATAGTTGTTGAACTACCAGACCACCAACCAATGTATATTCAATTTTTTCATAGTCTGGAAATTTAACACGAATCGCTGGTAATGTTGATTCTGCAAATGTGAATGATACCTTTTTCTTCTTACCTTGACGGTAAAGAGTCATCACTACCTTTTCACCCATTTTTATATAAGCAACATAATCAGAAAGTGCCATCTTATCGTCGCAACCAGGAGTGAGTAAATCACCATAAATATCTACTGGATAATCATCGATGGCATAGATCATATCGCCTGCTTTAATCCCTGCACCATCCATCAAACTATTTGGTACAACTTCGGTAATATAAGGGCCACCTGGAAGTGGATTGCCTAAGTACTTTGTCAATGCAAGACTACCGGCATTATAAAATGATCCAAGATATGGCTTACGCACTAGCCTGCCTGGCGTACTATATAAAGCATCGATAATAACTTTCAACTCATTAACTGGTACAATATAGCCAACATTTTGTGCACCACCCTGATTGATACCATATGTATTAATACCAATTACTTCACCATGAATGTTAATAGCTGGGCCGCCAGAATTCCCTGGATTGATAGCAGCATCAATTTGAATAACATGGCGACTACCTAAGTTTTCTCGACCACTTACAACGCCTTTAGTGCTCTTAAGACCTTGTTGGCCCAGTGGATATCCGATTGCAAGAACTTCATCTGCTCGATGTACTTTATCAGAGTCACCCAATTGTAAAACTGGAATATTTCCAAGCATCAGCTTAATTTGATCAAGCCCTTCTTCATCTAATTTGAGCAACGCTAGATCACGTTCATAACTGATACCAATTATTTCTACTCGAAGACGTTCTTTACCAAGCACAGGAATCTGAATATAAATAGCTTTTGCCTGATCAACAACATGCGCATTCGTAATAATGTAACCATTGGCATCGATAAAGAAACCCGTACCAGAACATTCGCTTTGCATTGGTGCTCGATATGGTTCCAGCCAATGAAATTGGCCTACTTGCGAGAATATTTGTACAACTGTGTTATTAACCTTAGACTGAATCGCAGCCCATGGCTCACTGACTCGGGTAACAATTTTTTCAACCAGTTTTTCAGTCCTTTCCATCTGCCGACTCTCTTCATTAGCCGTTTTAGCTCTTTCTGTGTTTTCGGCACAGACATTCACATTTTGCTGCTTTTCTACGACTTCTGATAATGCTTGATCCTTTTGGATGACATATAATGCTGATCCGCCAAAACCAAATGCTGAAATGAGTAAAATTAGGAGAAAAAATCGTATTTTTTCCATAAATATGTATCTTCCTTTAAATTAGACTTTAGGCATAGATTACTAGAAACTGTGAATATTACAAATCTTCTCGGTTGCAAATTTGCCTAACTATCGTATCCTTAAGGAAAAATAGCTATATGTTTATTGTGATTAAGGACCTAAAAAAGTCATGGATAAAAAACCATCATTAGAAACGATAGTATCTCTCTGTAAGCGACGTGGATTTGTATACCCGTCTGCCGAAATATATGGCGGACTTAATGGTGTTTATGATTTCGGTCCTCTTGGATCATTAACTAAACAACATATTCGTCAATTTTGGACTAATCATTTAAAAAAAGAATCAGACAATATCGTATTTCTTGAAGGACCTATCTTAGGACCTACTCCTATGTGGCAAGCATCGGGGCATTTAGAAAATTTTCATGATCCAATGGTTGACTGTCTTAATTGCAAAAAACGATTCCGTTCAGATGAAATGGATCTTGAAAAAGCATGTCCAAGTTGTGGTGTAAAAAATTGGACTGATTCACGTCAATTCAATCTTATGTTCAAAACACAAATGGGTGCAATGGTCGATCAAAGTTCTGATGCTTATCTTCGCCCAGAAACTGCACAAGCTATTTTTGTAAATTTTAAAAATGTTTATTCAACATCACGAATAAAAATACCTTTCGGTATCGCACAAATTGGTAAAGCTTTTCGTAATGAAATTACCCCAAAACAATTTCTATTTAGAACTCGCGAATTTGAACAAATGGAAATTGAGTGGTTTTGCAAAGCAGAAAACAGTCGTAAGTTTTTTGAGTTCTGGCTGGAAGCTCGTCATCGATTTTATCAAAACATTGGTTTAAATCCTGACAACGTTAGATTTGAAGCTCATAAGCCAGAAGATCTTTCTCACTACTCTCAAGCAACAACTGATGTTGAATATAAATTTCCATTCGGCTGGAAAGAGCTTGAAGGTATCGCTGATCGAGGAAACTTCGATTTAACACAACACACAAAATTCTCTGGTAAAGATTTATCAGTCTTTGATGAAGAAACTAAAGAATCATATATTCCAAACGTTGTTGAATGCTCTGTAGGTGTTGATCGTCTCTTTTTGGCTTTGATGTGTGATGCGTATAATGAAGAAGAAATTGACGGCGAAACTCGTATAGTTCTCAAACTCAATCCTGCAATTGCACCAATTTCTGCTGCAATTATGCCTTTGATCAAAAAACTTTCTGAGCCAGCACAAAAAATTTATGATTCATTAAAATTTAAATTTTCTATGCAATACGACGAATCTGGATCTATTGGTAAGCGTTATAGAAGGCAGGATGAAATTGGTACGCCGCTCTGTTTTACATATGACTTTGACAGTGAGAACGATAATATGGTAACAGTAAGAGAGCGCGATACTACAAACCAAACCAGAATCAGCATAGACACAATAGAAGATTATATTAGAAAAACTTTACAAACCTAAATTATATGGTTTTATGGGTATAATAATGTTGCTTAATTGGAGGCTATCAACGTATGTATAACAATACTTTTATGCGTCATCCGGCCAAGTTACTTGTAGCTTCTTTTTTAGCTACTATTCTCATCGGTACACTGTTGCTTGCACTACCTATTGCACGGCTTAAACCAATAAGTTGGTTTGATCTATTTTTTACTGCCACAAGTACCACAACTGTATGTGGTTTATATAGTGTACCAATTGAACAATTTACCACAGTTGGTCATGTAATTTTATTTTTTCTCATGCAAATTGGTGGCCTTGGTCTCATTACCATGACATTATTTTTCATTTCACTATTCGCGCACCTAGGACTAAGCACACAAATGATTGCCGGTAAACTGCTTGAGGTTGAACGTATGTCAGATGTTAAAAAAATTCTATTTTTAACATTCATACTTTCACTTTTAATTGAAGTCGTAGGAGCCTGTTGTATCTTTCTTACACTTAGAGAAAAATATGACACATTACCTGCTATAGGTTTATCTATTTTTCATTCCGTATCAGCGTTTTGTAATGCTGGCATCAGCCTTTTTCCTAATGGAATGATAGGCTATAGTAATAATGCATTTTTCCTTATAGTTACTTCAATATTAATTTTATGTGGTAGCCTAGGTTTTGTACCATGGTTTGAAATGATGAAGTATACTGGCTTAATTAAAGCTTATGGTAAAAAAACCCTTTCACTACATTCACGAATTGTGCTTATTTTCTCGACTGTTATTATTGCATTCGGCACTATACTTTTTTGGGTACTTGAAAGTAATAATACATTGGTTCAACAATCGTATTTTCTGTCATTTGTTAATGCATTTTTTAATGCAACATCCATTCGTAGTGCTGGATTTCTTTCAGTACCATTTACTGACTTACATATGGCAACAATTTTTATTATTATGATTTTTTCATTTATTGGTTCATCATCTGGATCAACTGGTAGTGGTATTAAGACAACCACGTTTGCCATGCTTTTATTTACAGCAAAATCGTTAGTTAAGGGGCGCAATCAAGTTGAAGTAATGGGACGCACAATTCCACGATATTTGATTTATCGAGCGACAGCAACTATCTTTATTGCTTTCAGCTTAATTTTAATAACAACCTTTTTTTTATTAATTTCTGAGCCAAATTGGAGCTTTTTGGATATTATGCTTGAATCAGTATCTGCATTTGCTAACCTGGGTATCTCAGCAGGTATCACAACATTTGTTTCAACCTTTGGTAAAATATTATTAATGATTACTATGTTAGCCGGTCGGCTTGGAACACTAACTCTCGCTTTAGCTGTTGTCGGAACAGACGAAAAGAAAAAAGATTACACCTATCCTGAAGGGAAAGTTTTACTTAGTTAAATAGGAAAATTATGAAAATTTGTGTATTTGGTATTGGTAGATTTGGTACTCAGCTAGCAATCAAACTAACTGAAAACGGTATTGATGTTATCGCTATCGATAAGGATGAAGATACCATTGAAGAAATTAAAGACAAAGTATCACAAGCTCTTGTCATCCATTCCATCGATGAACGTACATTACGAGATCTAGGTATTGATGAAGTAAAAACCGTTGTCATCGCTCTAGGTCGACACTTTGCAGAATCTGTTTTGTTGACACGAATTTTAAAAAAGAAACTAGAAATTCCTACTGTTATCGTACGATCAACTGGAGAACTTCGAGGTGAAGTTCTTAAACTAGTTGGTGCGGATCAGGTAGTTCTTCCTGAACTTGAGGCAGCAGCATTACTTGCTGACAATCTAAGTTCACCATTTCCTCATTTAAATCGGATTATTGATGATTTTTGCACAGGTCAGATGATAGCTCCTGAAAATTTTGTTGGAAAAACACTTAATGAGATTAAACTCATTGAAAATTATAATGTTTGTGCAATTGGCATCAAGAGAGATGAAAAAATGCTTTTACCAAAATCTGACTTAACAATAGTTGATGGAGATATTATGTATTTCTCCGGTAATAGCCACGACTTAAACGATCTAACAAAAATGACCTACTCCCACCGCTAAAACCTTACCGTTACTTACATTTTTAATAAGCTGAACGTGAACTACTCGCCCTAAAGAAACGATAATGCGCAAGTTTTTTAGTTCAAAATATAGAAAAACAAGCCAAAATACGATGTGAATCAGGTTTGTTGGGTTCACTGGCGTCTTACTAAAATGTAAACTATTGCTTAATCCTATTTTGATTTGTTATCCTTATTAAAAGTATATATGACATGTTTTTTAATATGGGAGGTTATCATGATTAAAAAGTATCAATTATTTCTTTTCCTAGGTCTATTAGGGGGGGGCATTGCACATGGTGTTATGTTTGTACCTTATACATCAGGATTGGCACCAGATACTGAAGACATAAAAGTACTATTTAGCTCACCAACAAAAGCAGATGTGATTTTTGATTTTATAGATTTAAAAGCAACTGCAGGATCCGATTCCTACAATCAAGCAATAGCGACATTCATGGAAGACACGGGCTACAAAATCAATGTCACCCCAAGTAGTTATGCAAAGGCTATTTTGGTTGGGAAGACACCAGTCTTTATTTTGGGGGTAGGATTTGTTAGAGGTCAAGAGCTTTACGACCTCTTTGAAGCAAAGGGCAAGTCTCTGGATATGGCTTGGATTCATCTTGATGAATTAATCAAGGGCTTAACACCATATAAAGTAGATCAAGCAACAAGGAATAATGAACCCTTTGTGACAATAAAAACAACTACAAAGTATCACACGTTATTTAAGATTTCATTGCAAACTGCACAAGCTTTACGAGGTGAGTTGCTTGAGCAACTTAAGAAAGCTCGCCAAAATGTAAGAGATAAGGTAAAAGCTCAAAATAATGCCAACGATACAGAGTTAGATACTTTCTTAAACATAACACTAACAGACTTGGTCCAAAATAAATACACCAAGGATCAAGTCAAAAAAATGTATCACAAATTAGTTATGAAATATCATCCAGATAAAAACCCTCTCGGCGGAGAAACGACCAAAAAACAATTCGAAGAAACGACCAAACAACTTACAATACACTGGAATGAGCTAAATAATTACTCAAAGTAATCCACTAATTTGGACCTTTCAAGGCTTGGCCTAGATATTTGGGAGAATCTTCTTTTAAAATCAGCTATAATAGCTGTTAAAATAAAAAAAGGAGATCTCCCAAGATTTCTGGAATGTAATCAAAAGCATTATTCCAAAAAAAAAACACAAAGTAGGTAGACCTGAAACGTGTAAAGCAATGGCCGCATTGACAGCTGATGCACAAACACATACTTTAGATGACAAAGTTATATTATTCTGGAACCCATAACGTCAAAAAAATTCCAGCTGCATCTTTGAAAAAATGTTTAAAAAATATTTTAGTATGCCACTCCAAAGCATCATTGCTGTTAATTAACTTGAACTAACATTTACAATCTATATATACTTAGCTCTAAATTAATGGGAATAGTATGTATAAAAAGTTACTTTATTCGCTCTTATTATGCATGTCACTACATGCTAAGCCAACGAAAGAGCTTGTATTAATTAGCTCAATTGATCCAAGTATTGCAGAAGAGTTGTGGTACGCAACAGATAAAAATTTCACTAAAACTAAACTTTATCCAAAGGTCGCTCATGCATATCTAAGGCCAGAGGTTGCTCAAGCATTAGGTGAAGTGCAAAAGGAACTTGCAACCATGGGTTTTGGCCTTAAAGTCTGGGATGCATATCGTCCTCATTCTGTACAATTTAAGATGTGGGATGTGGTACCAGATGCACGCTATGTTGGCGATCCACATAAAGGTGGGTCACATAATCGTGGTGGAGCTATTGATGTAACGCTCATCAATCTCAAAACAGGTAAAGAGTTGGAAATGCCCACAAAATTTGATGATTTTTCCGAAAAGGCTCATTCCAATTATATGAAACTTTCAAAAAAAGTTATCGAAAATAGAGCGCTTTTGCACAAAATTATGCTTAAGCATGATTTTAATTCTTTTGCTAATGAATGGTGGCATTTTAGTTATATAAACAACAAAAAGTACCCTATTCTTAATATAAGCTTTGAAGAGCTTGCAAAGGAGGCATAAAAAAAAAGCACCGCTTAGAGCGATGCTTAAATTTTTTAATCAGCTATAATTTACTGAATCGTTTCAATACGAATAACAGTCAGTGGCTGACGGTGTCCTGTTTTAACACGAGCCTTTTTACGTCTTTTAAATTTAAAGACAGTAACTTTTTTTTCTTTATCATGCTTAATAATTTTGGCCTTAATTGAACCTTCAACATGTGGTTGTCCAATTTGAATTTTACCTTCACCAAGCTTTCTAAAAAGAATATCTTTAAATTCAACAGTGTCACCTGCAACGCCATCAAGCTTTTCTATAGCAATAGTTTTGCCTTCGATTGCTTGATATTGCTTACCACCTGTTTCAAAAATAGCATATCTATCAAAAGAAATACCATCAACTGGGCTGGTTGCTACAACTGTTTCTTCAGAAGTATTTGCTTGCATTGTTTCTGTATTTTCCGCCATGGCTTCAAACCTTTAATTTTACTGTAATAGATAACTTATAGAATTATTACTTATTGTAGCATATTTTGGTAATCTGTCCAGCAGAATCACTTTAATTGCCAGAGAAAATCAAACGCCTGTTTCGGTGAAAGTTCATCATAATTAACTGAATCCAGAAGCTCTAACCTCTTTTGCGCCTGCTCCAATTGAGCTTCCAGCTGCACAATTCTATCAATATCGACAGACTGAATAGCAACAGAGCTCTTTTCTTGCTTATCTAATTGGTTTAGCACTACCGCAGCTCTTTCAATAAGGCTTTTTGGCAAACCTGCTAATTTAGCCACATCAAGCCCAAAGCTACCATCCGCTATCCCTGGTACAATCTGATGTAAAAAGAGAATCCCCTTATCCGTACGCTGACTTGTAGCATAATAGCAGGCAATACCTTCATATTGTTCGGAAAGTAGGGTCAGTTCATGATAATGGGTAGCAAAAAGGCACCGGGCATTAAGCTGCTTATAGATATATTCTACTACTGCATGGGCAATAGCTAGACCATCAAAGGTACTGGTCCCTCGACCCACCTCATCAAGAATAACTAGGCTGTTTTGGGTCGCTCGGTTACAGATAGAGGCCGTTTCCTCCATTTCTACTAAAAAGGTACTTTTACCCTCTGTAAGATTATCTGAAGCACCAATACGGGTAAAAAGCTTGTCTAAAATAGGCAATTGAGCGGCCGCTGCTGGCACAAAGGATCCAAGCTGGGCCATAACACATATCAAGGCAACCTGACGCAAATATGTCGATTTACCACCCATATTTGGGCCAGTTATTATCCATAGCTGTTCTTGGGTGGTTAAGTGGGTATCATTTGGAACAAAACCGGTCTTCATACTATGAGATACCAGGGGATGTTTACCATGTTTAATAATAATATCTTGAGAAGAATGCATGGTCGGACGCACATATCCGCGATCATATGCTACACGACCCAAACTGATAAGGGCATCAATGTGCGCAAGAGCAAATGCTGTCTTACGCAAGGATACAATATGTTCAGCGATCTCTTTTTTGATTCTTTCGTATACTGCCTGTTCTACTTGCGCAACTTCACGCTGCGCTTTAAATAGATCAGCTTCCAATGTTTTAAGCTCTGTGGTTGTAAAACGAGACTTGCCAACCAATGTTTGTGTATGAATAAAGTAATCTGGAATTTGAGATAAGTTAGGCTTAGTCACTTCAATATAGTAACCAGAAATATTGTTATAGCGAATCTTGAGTGAATTAATACCTGTTTGCGACTGTTCTTTTTGTTCTAGTTTGAGAATTTTATCATTACCGTGAGTTAACAAATCACGCAATTGATCCAATTGCTGATCAAATCCGAGCTTGATAATATAGTCTTTGCATTGATCGTCATTAATTGCTGCCGCTAATAATTTTTGTATTCCACTATATTCACCTAAATGCTGACACAGTTTATTCATCAACGGAAGATCAACATTATTTAATAATTTTTTAATCGTAGGAAGTATATCTAAAACTCGTGTTAGCATAATATAATCATGCAATTGTCCACGCTCCAAAGCCATACGTCCAATTACTCGTTCCAAATCAGCAATAGAACTAAACTGATCTACTAGTTCTTGTAATAATGCAACGCTCTGTACAAAATACTCAACACAATCATGTCGATTTTTAATCAAAGCACTATTTCGCAATGGCCGAATTATCCATTGTTTTATAACACGAGAACCCATCGGAGTTAACGCAGCATCCAAGAGAGCAAATAATGAATGGTCTATAGAACCTTGTAAATTCTGTACCAATTCTAAATTACGCTGCGTCGAACTATCCATGACTAGATATTGTTCTGGCGCATACCATTGTACTTGCTTAAATAGTGTTAAAGCTTCTGGTTGATTATGAGATAAATAAGCAAACAACTGTAATAATGACCCGTAAACAGACTTACTGTCTAAAATTCTTGTACAAAGTTCAGATATAAATTGCTTTTTAAGCCATGCATCAAAAGCATTTGTATTTATATTCGCTGGTACCAAAGAAATAGAAACACCCAATTTTCTAAAAAACTGCTGATTTTTTGTATTTTTATCATCTGGTATCAACACTTCTGCAGGACTAAGTCTCAGAATCTCTTCTTCTAAAAATCGTTCTTGTTCTTCATCAAACAATGTTACCAATAGTTGTCCAGAAAGTAATTCTGCAGAAACTAATGCTAATTGTTTACTTTCTTTATCATGAAAAAATGATGATAAATATGTAGAAGATTTTTCTTTTAATAAACGAGAATCTGTTAATGTTCCAGGTGTTAAAACTTGTGTTACACCACGCTTAACAATGCTACCCGGTTGAGATTGTTCTAATTGATCACAAATTGCTACGCGAAAACCGCCATTGATAAGTTTGATTAAATAATGTTCTAGCGCATGCAAAGGAACCCCACAAAGCGCTATTGGTTCTCCATTATAGGTACCACGCTTAGTAAGCGCAATGCCAAGAAAAGCCGCAGCTCTCTTGGCATCGTCAAAAAATAATTCATAAAAATCACCTACCTGAAACAATAATAATGTGTCAGGATATTGATCTCTAATTTCAAAATATTGTTGCATCAAAGGCGTTAATTTAGATTGCTCTTTTGTTGCATCGCTCATATACGCACACCCGTAATATTATGCTGTAACTTTCTCTGTCTCATCTATTGCTAAGTTAACAATATGTTCACATTGTAGCATGCAATTTTGGATCATGCCATATAAATTATTGTACGAATTAGTCTTATACATTACATCTAATTGTTGTGCAGTCTTATTAATTTCTTTAATAATCATATCTTTAAATGTCATTAAATGACGCGATATTAATGTATCTTTTTTCTTTGCTTCATTAATATCACATTGTAGATGAGCACAGTTATATGCCATTGCATATACCAATTTATTCCACTGACACAATAAGAACATAAATTCTTTTTCTTCTTCCTGTTTGTCAGCGATAATTAAAGGTTGTCGTACACCAACATATCGTTTAATTGTAATGATATTTTTCAGCTCATCACCAACTACCTCATCATAATTAATCTGATAAGCAGCATCTACGTTTGGATATACAGAAATATCAATATGATCAGAAGATTTTGCAACGTTTGCATTAATATCAAGCGCTGCTGCATGCAATTTAATTTTGTGTGCGTACCTAAATACTTTACTGTCTTTTATACACCATTCTAAATTGCGCTTATCAAATATATTCGTAAATTTATCAATACCAAAAGTAGCACCGCCTCTGAAAGCTTCTTGCATTAACGTACTAAATGCCAGTCCACTCAAACCTGCAACACCCCAATGCGTCCAACTCCATACTGAACCACCAAAGCCTTTAACTTGTTTTAAAATTCCTTTTGTGGCTTTATCTAAAGGTACCCCATTATTTTGTGCGGCATTTAAAATACCAATCGTCATGTTATCTGGAAGATTTTGACCAAATGGTACTTTAATGACACTAGGAATTTTGATACCTTCTGAAAGCTCTAACCATGCTGGAAAATCAATACCATCTGCTGCAAACAATTTTATACCCATATATAAAGCTGCTGCACCCCCAGCACCATATAAAACAAGTTTAGCAAGACGTTTTTTCTTAGTATTTGCTGCTATATCTTGATATAAAAGCAAAGTTGCTTGCTCTAATAGCTCATCAGAAATATCTTTTACTTCAAATGCATACTTAATATCTTCACGCAAGGTATCCAAAGCAGGTTGCATTGTACCCATTGATAACATTAATAATGGTGCTAGTAAGAATCTAGCGAATGATCTTTGTAACATTTTATATCCTCACATTTATAATTCTATAGTAACAGGCCCATCATTGATAAGTTCCACTTGCATATCAGCACCAAACATTCCTGTTTGTACTAGCGAATATTGGGACTTAAGACGAGCTATAAACTCATCATAAACAGTCTCAGCTTCACGCGGTGGCATAGCCTGTATAAATGAAGGACGATTACCCTTCTTACAATCCGCATACAGCGTAAACTGTGAAACCACTAATATTTCATAGTTACAGTCTACCACATTCCGCTCCATCAATCGAATGCCCTCAGGAAATATACGTAAATTAAGTAGCTTTTTGATCAAATAGTCGCATTCAGACGTACTATCTGACTGTTTTATACCTATAAAAACAAGGAGTCCTTTGCCTATCTGGCTAGCAATTGTATTATCAATAGTGACAGATGCTCGATTAACGCGTTGGATGAGGAGTTTCATCAATTTATTCCTGTATATACACTAAAAAGCTTAATCTACATTTAGTATACAGGCAACTGGTACTCATACAACTAAAATTGGACTTATTATCTAAAGCTAATTAACCAAAAAAGAGATGGTTTTGACATTAACTAACTGACTAGTTAATTGTTCACACCGTTTGGAATCCCATTCATCTGACGGGCATATTCAGATTTAGAAACTTGACACTTAAGATCGTTCTTTTTAAGGATTTTTGTGTACTTTTGCAAAGTATCAAACTCCTTTTGAAAACGCTTGATTGTTTTTTTGTCAGTAATAACAGTTATATTTTCGCTATTATTACAATCCGCTATTCCTGTCCAGTTAAATGAGCCCGTTACCAATACTTTTCCGCCTTTTTGCTTGTGAAAAATAACAAATTTATGGTGCATTGTTTCACATAATTCACCAGTTTTACGATTTAATGTGCCCTGAAGGCGTTGTGTATTACACGCAATAGTTTTGTTGTTCTCTACTAATAAGCGAAGTGCTGAACAAAAATCTTTTTGATAATCATGATTAACTATCAAATTTACATTTATAGCTGGACTTTTTTTCACAAGAGAGTCAGCAAGATCATATAATGTAAATCGGTACAAAGCACCATGAATTCCTTTTCTTTCATTGTTAATAAGTTGCAAAATGGTGCTCTTGATATCCGGGTGAAAAAATGCGCTAACAGGGCTTGGCATCTTTTCTGTCTGAGTTTTTATGTTTGATTTATCTATTTTAAATAATTCATCATCCGTTTGCGTTCCTACAGTCGACCATTCCAATTGTGTTTTGCTAAGTTGTTCTGCTAATCTATCAACTTCATCGTTATGTGTAGCTTTAAGACCAATGCAAACGAAAATCATCAATGAATTGATAAATATGTAATTCTTCATAAAAAATACCTTTAACATGTTACTATCTAAATTTGTACCAATGATTAATATGTGCTGATTTAATATACTGTCAACCTCGACTTTTGTTTAAACTATTCTGGTATTATTACAATCAAAAAAAGCATAAATTTTTGTTTTTTTTGAAAGCTAGCCTATCACCTTAGAGTTTTCTTATCTTAAATACTCTTTGAGGTACTTACCAGTAAAACCTTTACCTGATTGTGCTACTTGCTCAGGAGTCCCTACAACCACAATTTCTCCACCATGCTCACCACCTTCAGGACCAAGATCGATGATATAATCGACTGTCTTGAGAACATCAAGGTTGTGTTCGATGATAATCATTGAGTTGTCCTTCTCTACAAGAGTATTGAGAACCTTGAGCAGTTTTTCAATATCGTGATTATGCAAACCTGTCGTTGGTTCATCAAGAACATATAATGTGCCAGAACCGCGTTTTGCCAGCTCTTTAACCAACTTAATACGTTGAGCTTCACCACCTGATAACGTTGTTGAAGATTGTCCAAGTGCAAGATAATCAAGACCAACATCACACAGAAGTTGTAATTTTTTATGAATGGTACGATGTGCAGAAAAGAACTCCAGTGCTTCATATGCGGTCATATCAAGGACTTGTGCAATATTGCGGTTCTTATATCTAATTTCTAACGTCTTTGTATTATAACGTTGTCCTTTACAAGCCTTACATTGAGTAACAACATCTGGAAGAAATTGCATAGATACTTTTATAGTACCATCACCAGAACATTCAAAGCATCGACCTTCTTGAATGTTAAAACTAAAACGGCCAACCTTATATCCACGCAAGTTGCTTTCCGGCAAGCTTGCAAACAATGCACGAATTTCGTCAAAGATTCCTAGATAAGTTGCTGGATTAGAACGTGATGTACGTCCAATTGGACTTTGGTCAATAACGACCATGTTAGCAATAGATTGCGCGCCATCAAGGTGTGCTTTTTTAGAACGATCTTCGTATCTATCACGACCTGAATAAGGCCGCGTAAACTCACTTTGCAAAGTCGGTACCAATTCTTCAAAAATAAGACTACTTTTACCTGAACCTGATACACCAGAAATACCACACATGATACCTAATGGTATGTCCACTGATATATTTTTAAGGTTATTTTTTGTTGCATTTTTAAGAGTCATAATACCGGTTGGTTTGCGACGTTCTTTGGGAACAACGATAGCTTTTTTACCAGACAAATATGCACCAGTTAAAGATACTGTATTTTTTTCTAACTCTGCTGGTGATCCAACTGCAGTGACTTGACCACCTAAAATACCTGCTTCAGGACCCATATCAATAACATGATCAGCTTGCCGAATTGTATCAATATCATGTTCTACAACAAGAACAGTATTACCCTGATCGCGAAGCGTTTTGAGTGTTTCAATTAAACGATCATTATCACGTTGATGCAAACCAATACTTGGTTCATCAAGAATATAAAGCACACCAGAAAGTGCTGAACCAATTTGAGTTGCTAATCGTATACGCTGCCCTTCACCACCTGATAAAGTTCGAGCGGTACGATTAAGTGTTAGATATGTCAATCCAACATCGATGAGGAATGTTAAACGACGGCGTATTTCTTGAATAACACTTTCTGCAATCTCTTGAGAAGTTTCATCAAGTTGAAGTGTACTAAAAAAATCTCTTGCATTAGCAATCGACATATTACCAACATCAAATATATCTTTGTCCCCAATCAACACCGCTAATGCATGCTTATTGAGACGTTTACCCTCGCAACTATCACAAATAAGTTGTGTAGCATATTTATTACTGAAAAAATCTGGATACTGAGATTTCCAAAAGTCTTTATCACCCTCTTCCCATGGCCATTCATGAATAATACCTAAACCAGAACATTTTTTACATGCTCCAACAGGAGAGTTAAAAGAAAACATTCTTGATTCAAGTTCTGGAAATGATTGCATGCATTTAACACACATGCGATGTGATGAATAGAGCCGTGATTCTTTTTCTGTAATAATTTTACAGGTACCATTGGTCAAGCTAAATGCTTTTTCAATAGCTTCAATAACGCGAATCTTTTCTTCTTCACAAACATTAATCGCATCAATAATAACATCAATTGTATGTTTATAAGTTTTTTTAAGCTTAAGATTTTTGATCTCTTCTTCAGATGCAAATTTATAATTTTTACCGTCAATTTGAAATCGATAATGTCCGGCTAAGAATAACTGGTGTAAATGATGAAAAAATTCACCTTTTTTTTCATGCGCAATTGGTGAAGCAACTGTAACCATCTGTCCTTTAAAGTTAGCGTGCAACAGCTGAGCTATCTTTTCTGGTGATTCTTGGCTAATGCTATGCCCACAATCTGGACAGTGTGGTTTACCAACACGGGCAAAAAGAACTCGTAAATAGTCGTAAATTTCTGTAATAGTACCAACAGTAGATCGTGGATTAGATCCCACCGTTTTTTGTTCAATAGCTACAGATGGACATAGACCATCAATAGAATCAACATCCGGTTTTTTAGCAATACCTAAAAATTGACGCGCATAAGAAGACAAGGACTCCATATAACGACGCTTACCCTCTGTAAAAAGGATATCTAAAGCTAGTGAGCTCTTACCAGAACCTGAAGGACCAGTAATCACTGTCAGCTTATCTTTTGGTATATCAACTGATATATTCTTAAGATTGTGTTCTCGCGCTCCAATAACACGAATCTGTGTATTTTTCTTTGTATTCTTCATAGGGCAAAAAAGGTCTGTAAAGGTGGCTAAAATATTACGTCAAAAGCCTGTGGGCTTTTGCCTTGGAAGCAGGTCAATATTATTATATCACAACTGCATTTTTTTGAAAGTTTAATGCAATAAACAGCTATATGCTTGACAAGCAAGTATCCAACGGGATACAATGAAATAAAAATAGGATTTTATGTTGATAAAGTATGCAATTGAAGTATATTGTTCTGACAATGGAAAAATTCCATTTAATGAATGGCTGCTTGATCTACCCGATCGGGCAGAAAGGCAAAAAATTAGCATACGATTGCATCGACTTAGCCTTGGTAACTTTGGAAATTGCAAAGCATTGAAAAATGGAATTTCAGAATTAAAAATAGATTTTGGACCTGACCTGGCTATAGAATATATTTGTGAACTGCTCGCCCCTAAAGGAGCGAGCTTCGGGTACTAGACTGCAATAGCCATTTCCTTCTTTTTTGACGCTTCGTAGCCACTAGCGAAAAGCGCATTTGCACTCCGCGACTTATATGTAGCTCCACGTCCTCTATCTAAAAGCACTCCGCCCTTAGATAACTCCGTTCCA
>Ga0155577_121_pt1 | contig 16843 bp, 18 predicted proteins | sample RifCSPhighO2_12_FD_107234 | JGI IMG/M metagenome (GOLD analysis project Ga0155577, IMG submission 107234) | candidate division TM6 bacterium RIFCSPHIGHO2_12_FULL_36_22
GGTCAATTTTCAAATATAAAAGAAATAATGATAAGAGAAAGAGCGCTTAAAGTATTACAACAAATGGAATCTATATAAAATGTAGAAAAATCTTATAATTATTAGCTTTGATATTGTATAAATTTTTGTGTGATGATATAACCAAAGAAACATAATAACATCAAACTATTAAGAATTGATTGTGAAGTTAAATAAGCAACTATTGGTTAAAATTTCTAAAGAAGAGTTTCGGTTAACGCTGCCAACATGTCTTACATTATTACGTTTCATTTTGGTTCCAATTGTGATTGTTGCCATGATCAAGGGTAGGTGGGGGGTTGCATTTTGGTTATTTATTATCGCGGTAATTTCCGATATGCTTGATGGCGCACTTGCGCGTTTGCTTAATGTAAAAACCTTTCTTGGTGCATGTTTAGATGCATTAGCAGACAAGCTTCTTATTTTATCAGTATTTTTTACCTTGGCATTTGTGCAATCGCCATTGTTTTCAATTCCTTTATGGTTTGTTATGTTGGTTTTACTTAAGGAATTTTTACTTATTGGTGGCGCTGCATATATCTTTTTTTCTCGAGGTAGTTTGAAGGTTGAGCCTACATTTTTAGGAAAAGCTACTATGGTGATGCAATCCGTATTTATCATTTGGCTTTTTTTCTGTTACTTTTTTCATTGGCTTCCGGAGCGTACATATTATGGTGCGCTGGGAGCTGTGTTGATGCTAGTTTCATTGTCATTGATTCATTATGCAGTCATTGGACTGAGTTTACTCAAGGAATAGTATGTGCAAGAGAGTAGTGTTTTTATTGTGCCTTGTAAGCTTTTCAGCTGTAGCTAAACACCGCACAAATGAATTTGTAGTTATCGATGAAGAAATGAAAAATGATTGTACGTCCAAGAGTAAAAAATTTTTCAAGCGAAAAATACAGGATCTTAAAGAGGATATTGTATTCACTAGTATACATAGCTTGGAAGCATTGCATGCGCATATTGCCCGTGAAGTTACACTTCTTGCTAAGGGTAGAGGTGATGCGATCGCAATACTTAATCGGATTTCTCAATATATTCTTGCTTTATCGCGGCAAATAATTGAACAAGAAAAAGATTGTTTTATGGCAGATGCTTCATCTCAAGCATTAGTAACATTGCATACAATATTTCAAGAAATTGAGCGTAGTATTGGGCGTTCGATGGATATAGAGTGGATAATTACGCAAGAAAAAAATATTATAAAAATTTGTGGCCGTGATATACTCAGTCACAAGTAAAGAATTAATATTAAAGACACTATAACGCTTAAGGGTATATTAATGGCCGGATTTAATCGTGTAATAATGATAGGGAATTTAACGCGAGATCCTGATTACAAACAACTTGACTCTGGACAAGCAGTTTGTCGTTTAGGACTTGCTGCAAATCGTCAGTATAAAAATCGCCAAAATGGCGAAATGGTGCAAGAAGTTTGCTTTATTGATATTGATGTATGGGGACCACAAGCGGAAAGTTGTAATCAATATCTTCAAAAAGGCCGTCAAGTTCTTATAGAAGGGCGTTTGAAGTTAGATTCATGGCAAGATGCAGAGGGCAATAACCGTAGTAAGCATTCTATTGTAGCTGATCGTGTTGTATTCCTTTCTTCTGCTGGTGATACTGCTGCATATGATGAACAAAATAAATCTTCAGGTAGCTCCGCAGGAAGCAATGATGTACGAACTGTTGCACAACACGCTGCTAATTCTGATGATGCACTCGTAAAAGCTGCTGCGCGTGATCTTCTTGATAAAGTTGGCAAGGCTTCTAAGCCTGCGGCACCAAAGAAAGTGACACCTGATGCAGCCTTCATAGATGAGCCGCCATTTCAGGAAGATGACCTACCGTTTTAAAACTAAGAAAGCTTCCTAATTAGGAAGCTTTCTTTAGGTCAAAATATAAATTATTGACTATTATGATATTTTTTAATCATAATTAGTAATAAGTTTGATAGGGAATAAGTTGGGGGTTATACATGAAAATTACAAAAACACTAATTTCATTGTTTATATTTTTTGTATGCTTTGGTTCAATACAAGCGGAATCGATTGAAATTTCTTTTGGCGATGCTGTGTGTGCAACACCATTTGAAAAGGTTGTACAACAATGCATGCAGGTGCAAGAGCATTTAACGCAACTTGTGCAAAAGAGTGATAATGAGTACACACCTGTTGTGTATGAGCAATTAACGCAGCTTCATGCTGAATGTGTACGTATGCATGACGCTAATATGTTGGTTCCATCTGAAGATGCTGATTATCTTAATGCCTGGTTTGGACATCTTTCCCAACAGGTGAATATGGCAGAGATTTGTCCTTGTATGATATTCATCTTAGAGCAATCAAGGCGATTGGTTGCTTAAAATTTCCATACGCAATTAATACCAAATGTTCCGCCAAAGAGGGACGTATCAAATACTCGTTTGCCATGGAATGGCACGGAAGCAAAACCATATATATATGGCGCCTTAGGATACTTTGTTGAAGTAAAGTCATATTCTAATTGAAAGTGAAACATTCCGAATTCCCATGCTTCAAGTCGACTGTCATTATTGATAATCTTGCACTTGAATACATCGGTATTGCATGGTGTAAGCACTGTTTCTTCTTCTTGAACATAGCTAGTGCCAAAAAGGAAAGAGAATCCTGGATAGATATTAGTTTGTATATAAGCACCGAGAGTCCATATTGGACCACGATCGATTTTTGCTCTTCCGTGAGCGAGTTTAACCCATCCATTTTGTTGGGCAGCTGTTTTCATACCGATTGATTTATGACGAGATCCAAAGAAGATTCCACTAATATGAGCACCAAATGAGACCCACTTACGAAAATAAATTGTACCATTGAAGATAACGGGATAAGCAGTATGTCCATTATATCCGCGAGAAAAACTAAATATGCGTCCAAAGGGAACGGTATTACTTGAAGAGAATAGGGATCCAACCTTGAGTGTAGTTTCTATCGCATTTACTTTCCATTTTTCAAGCATGCATGAATCATAAAAACAAAAGCTCCAGCCGAGCATAAGTACAATGTCTCCAACACCACTGGTATCAGACGCTCCAATATTCAAACCATATTGAGAGAGGTTACTGTTCAGTGATTGTACAAATGTTTTCCATTCAGAAAAGTTAATTGTACCAGCCTCACTTTCAATAGAAAGATCATGAAATTTAACATCTGATAGTTCAATTGATCTGTATGGAATAAAAAGTTCTAGAAAAAAGCCTTTGTCAAAGTTTTGCAAGAACGTTATATCCCATTCAAAATTTTCAATAGAGCCCGACCAAAACCCTTTACCAAAATTTGCCCCAGTCGTATTTGTATATAATGTATTCAGAAAGGTATTTGAATTTTGCGCCAAAATTGATTCAGGAGCACCCTCAGCGAGATCTTTTATGTTTTCTAGGCCATAGATACTCAAGAGGGGAACTTTTTTCCCACAGCCGTTAAATCCTTCGCTGCTATTTCCACCAAAGGCAGCCGTTTCTATTTTAAACTGCCATGGACAAACAGGATCTGTTTTGCCAAAAAATAACGGTGTCCGATAATAGTCTGGTGCTGAAAAGAGCGCATTCATTGCCGAGACATAGCCAAAAGCAAGAATGAAACATAGTATCAATCGCATAATGCACTTATTTTCGGTTTTTTGGATAAACTTCTTTTAATCTATCAAAGCTGACTTGTGTGACAAGAGCATTTCTTGTTTAAACCAGTTTTGATTGATATAATAAAAATAATAATTTGGTCTTAAAAGGGTTGAAAAATGACAAAGAAACAAGATGAAAATGCTAACAAACCTAAAGAAACACTAGAAACTTCTACAGAGTGTAATGAGTGGAAGGAAAAATTTATACGTGCTTCAGCAGATTTAGAAAACTTTCAACGTCGTATAACTAAAGAACGTGCATCATGGGTCGAACAAGCGCAGGCCGATGTCTTTATCGACCTTCTAACCATTGTAGACGATTTTGATCGAGCTCTGTCACACCATGACAAGGAAGAATCGCAAGAGTCTCAGTTTATGCGAAAAGGTTTTGAGCTTATTTATCAAGCATTATATAAACTTCTTGATAAGTACCAAATCAAAGAAATCGATCAAGTAAAAGTTTTTGATCCAGAAAAACACGAAGCTGTGACGCAGGTAGACTCTGTTGAGCATGAGTCAGGCGACATTGTTCATGTTTTACAAAAAGGTTATCATATCAACGATCGTGTGCTTCGGGCATCAAAAGTTGCGGTTGCCAAGTAAGTTTACTTGAAAAAAGCGATAATCAATTCAACTAAAATAAGAACAATGATTGCTACCGTAAGTAAATCTTCACGGATATTATCAATTTTATTTTGATAAACAGTTCGGATATCTTTAACGATTTCAAGCTTTCTATCGATACCTTCTTGCCATCCTGATAAATCTAGTTTTTCAACGAGAGTGCTATAAATTTCAGAAAAGTAAGGCTCGCCAGCAAGTTTAACGCTATTTTCAAGTAGCTCAGTAATAACTGAAATATCAACTTTAAGTCTGCCTAATGCCCGTACAGGATCACCACTCAAATTTGTTCCAATAAATGGTAGGTAAAATCGCCATGATAATGGCTTAGCTTTGCGTTCATAAATAATATTAAGCTGTTGATCCAGTAATCTATCAAAGTAATGGAGTTCTAATTGTTGAACATTAGCAAACTCAAAAAGATAAAGAACTTCTTCATATTCTTCATCGTAAATGAAGGCTGATTCAATATCAATGATAAGAAGATCGCCTCGATAATAACCAATATCGCTTTTAAGAATTTCATTTTTTTGAAATTCAGATAGATGTTCAGTTTCAAATCGAAGTAGAGATGCGATAGTGCTGCCATATTTTTCTTTGAGCAGACTGGTTGTGATTTTATGATTACCCTTGGTATCCAGTTGAATAACAAGATAGGAAGTATGTTGATGAAAGAATTTTGGCTGTGTAATAAATCGTTTTAATTTTTTAAACAGAGTGCTGGCATCACTTACGCTTTGTTCCTGATATTTATCAAAAATATCATTGATCGTTCCTCTTAAGCTTTCAAATGTTTCTTGAAAAGGAATTTTATAAGTAAGTGAGATTGCTCCAAAATTATTGATTTTTGTACTGATGCAATATGAAGTTTCATGTGGATGTGGTAATTCAACTTGAAGTGGTTGATTATAATTTTTGAAATATTTTGGTAAATTGAGGGGTTCTTTTTTTATTATTGTGCTATTTTCTACCTTTGCTAAATCTATATCGTCACCAATATCGAATGCATGAAATATATATATATTTCCCGAAAATTCTTTACTTTCAGTTTCTTTTGTTTTCACCATTATTCTTCTTTCACCAATTAATTTCTTTTTAATAAGCTTGCATAATATGGAGAAGATTATCAATAGATAAACATAACAATTGATTTTTAAGGCTAATATTTGTCAGACTAAAATAGAACTTTAGAGCCAGGGGGGCCAATGAAGAAAAAAAATATTGTGATATTATTTTTTGTATGTGCAGGAGTAACAAGTACTTGCTATATTTTTGCAAGTAAAACTATAGATTTTTCTCGACAAGCTGCGCGTAATATACAGGGTGTAAAATTAGAGCGTGAACCATCAATACAAACAAAGCTTGATCTAATTAAACAAGGACTGAGAAAGTTTATGGTTATTTTTGCTAATCCAATATCTAAAGATGTTGATGTTCCAACCTGGAAAAATATTGCGGTTCTTATTAATAATCAGGATATCCATCATATGACTCGTGGCGCTAACAGCCAGCATGAACTATACACGTATCTCAAAGATGCATATGAAAAAATCAATGAGTTACGACAGCTCAAAGTAGAATTATTACACCTATATAAAACCCGTGAGCTAAAATCTAAAAGAGATAAACTAGAAGAACAAATGCGTACTGATACAGAAGAAATCAATAATATTCTTGGTAAAATCTATGGTAATGGTGCTCCCAACATTTCGGTACCTACTACGTATAGTTTGCTCACGAGCTTATAAAAGTAGCGAAAATGTGCGAGCTTTTTAGTTCAAAGCTCATTTTGGTGAATATTAATATGGTAGGCTTATATATCTAAAAATCTTGGTCCACTTAAGCAATTGCAAAAGAGGACTATATCTAGTTGATGTATACAAATTCTTGATTTGTTATTAGCTACACAGGTGTAATTAATAACAAATGGAAATTGCATGTCTGGTGGGGCTCATTTTGAACGAAAAACTTGCACATCTTCGTTCTTTTAGGGGTGAGTAGTTTACAGATATGGAATTTATTTTGGCAACAGAAACAAATGCTTGTCTTTTGTATTTAATCTATGGCTATATCTAATTATACGCATGGAGTTTTATATAATTAGGTAATTATGTGAAGAAAATTATAATAATAACAGGTATTTTATGCCTAGCTGGTAGTATCAGTATAGAATCAGGACAGCGTACTTCTACTCAGGACATGCGACAATCAATACTTAATGAAAGACTGATGAGTGCTATTTTATCGAATAAAAAAGTTGATATACAACCGTTGATTAAGGCTGGAGCTGATCCTAATGTGTATAATCAAGATGGAAATACAGTTTTGATGTTGGCTATTTTACATGGTAATTTTGAACTTGTGCGCATCTTAATTGCTGCGCGAGGAATAGCTTTAAATAGACAAAACAATAAAGGTGATACAGCATTGATGCTAGCTATTTTAAGAGATAATCTAGACATAGTTAGTACGCTAATTCGGGTAAAAACTCGTCTTAATACACAAAACAATGATGGTAATACCGCATTAATGCTTGCTGTATTACGGGGCAATCTAGTTCTCATACGATTGCTTATAGGCACCCGAGGGTTGGCCTTAAATATACAAAATAATGATGGTAATACTGCACTTATGTTAGCCTCTTTACAAGGTCGTGTAGACGTTGTAAAGGTTTTAATGGCTGCTGGTGCAAGGTAGGACATCTTTAGAGTCAGCAAGAATGCAAGATTAGATTGTCTGTTGTTAAAAAGAATGCTGAACAAATAAAGTAAATTTGGTTGTACTTATGTACCAAAAGGACTTTGGCATTCCTTTCTATAAAGAGGTATACTCAAGCTTAAAAATCTATGCCCAATCCTAATGCAAATGTAGCGCCATTAAGTCTGGTTTTATAATTTTTTACACATTCTCATTCCTTTAGGAGCGAGTAGTTCAAGGTATATCAAATTCCTAAAATAATTCTAATGCCGTGTTGTTCAATAGCTTCTACATACTCTTGGTTAATGCCGATACGCTTACTCGTTTTAAGTTTTACGCGTTTACCATTTTCTTGAAATATAAGTTCGAGAGGAATTTTTCCATTTTTAATCGACTTATCTATTTCAGCAAGTTTGGATTCTCCAAAATTAATAGGTAATTGTAGACGAGCAAAGGTAATATCTTGCCATTCTTGATAAAAGAGCTCAAGCGGAACGAGGTTATTAGCTTTAATTTTACATTTATTAAATGAGGTAAGGTCTAAGCCACCTTTAACAACAAATATTTGATAGTTATCAAGCCATTCAACAACTTTTTTATAAAGTCGTGGAAAGATGATAATTTCTGCTTCTGAACGAGCATCTTCAAGTGTTGCAAATGCCATCTTATCACCTTTTTTTGTTGTTATGACTTTTACACTTTTAAGCAAGCCATAACCAACAACAACAGGTTCCTGTTCAGGATGTTTAGTTTTTAAATTTTCAAGGATAGTTTCAAAGGATTGTAATGCAAAACGTTTGATCTGATTGCGATAACTATCTAATGGATGTGCGCTCATATAAAATCCAACAACTTCTTTTTCTTTTTCCAATTTTTCTTTATCAGGCCAATCTGGCAATGGATCAAAGCTATATGGGATCGGTTTATCTGATGCTGAGGTTGTACTCATATCAAAAAGGCCCATTTGGCCAGTTTCTAAGGCACGCTTTTTAGCAATAGCCTGATCCATAATTAGACTTAATTCTTCAAATTGCTGCGCGCGGTTTCCAGGTAACTTATCAAATGCTCCAGCGTAAATAAGGTGCTCAATAACACGTTTGTTTGATGTACGTAAGTCAATGCGAGTACAAAAATCCAATAGATCGATGAATGGTTTTTCTTTTCGTTGAGCTACGATATTTTCCAATGCTGCCAAGCCGACGCTTTTAATGCCCTGAAGACCAAATAAAATTTTGTCATTTAAAACAGTAAAATCGATCTCTGAACGATTGATATCGGGTGGAAGTATCTCTATATCCATTCCACGGGCTTCTTCCAAATAGAATGACATTTTATCTGCATTGGTAGATTCAAGGGTAATGAGGCATGCCATAAATTCAGCAGGATAGTTTGCTTTGAGGTATGCAGTTTGGTATGCGATTAATGCATATGCTGCTGAGTGAGATTTGTTAAAACCATATCCAGCAAAGTAAGCCATGAGATCAAACAGCTCAGCAGATCTTTGGGGGTCATAACCATTTTCTTGAGATCGTTGTAAAAAGAGCTCACGCTGCTCAGCCATGACGTCAGCTTTTTTCTTACCCATTGCTCGACGTAGAATATCAGCTTCACCAAGACTATAGCCTCCTACTTGCGAAGCTAATTTCATTACTTGTTCTTGATATACAATAACGCCATACGTTTCTTCCAAAATTGGTTTAAGGTCGTCAAAATGATATTTGAATTGTTGGCGACCATGTCGTCGTTCTATAAAGTCATCGACCATGCCTGACCCAAGCGGTCCTGGTCGATAGAGTGCGTTAACCGCAATGATATCTTCAAATTTATCTGGTTGTAACTTGCGAAGTACTTCCTTTAAGCCCTCGGATTCTAACTGGAAGACACCAGAGGTTTTACCAGCGCAAATAAGCTCAAACGCTTTTGGGTCATCAAGAGGGATTTTATCAATATCAATGTCAATATTCCTATTGCGCTTAATTAATTTCAGAGCTTTATCGATCAATGTTAAGTTTTTAAGGCCAAGAAAATCAATCTTTAAAAAACCAAGTGATTCTAATTCAGTCATTGCGTATTGGGTAACTAATTCAGTGCTCTTTGGTGGAATATAAACAGGAAGCACTTCATCAATTGGTTGTGGTGATATTACAATGCCCGCAGCATGCTTGGATGCATGGCGTGTTAGACCTTCAAGCTTATGTGCAATTTCAAATAATTCTGCAACTTGATAGTTACTATCGATCATCATTTGTATTTCAGGTTCTTGTTCCCGAGCTTCCTGTAGCGAAATTTTTAATTGATCAGGAATGAGATTTGTTAAGGCATTTGCATCTTCAAATGGAAATCCAAGCACTCGGGCAACGTCCTTAATAACACCTTTTGCAAGCATCGTACCAAACGTAATAATATTACAAACGTTGTTATGACCATACTTATCACGTACATATTGTATAACAGTATCTCGGCCTTGAATGCAAAAATCGATATCGATATCAGGCATGGATACACGTTCAGGATTTAAAAATCGTTCAAAAAGGAGATTGTACTTAAGTGGATCAATATTAGTAATCTCAAGACACCATGCAATTAATGACCCAGCAGCAGATCCACGTCCTGGGCCTACAGGTATGCCATTAGCTCGTGCCCACATAATAAAATCACTTACAACAAGAAAATATCCAATGAATCCCATTGAGGTAATTAGATCGATTTCGGTGTTTAATCGATCTATATATTGATCTTTTTTTGCTTCATCAATAGCAGCACGTGTAATAAGCTTTGTAAGACCATCAAAGCATAATTTTTTAAAATAAGTTTCTTGTGTATGTTCTTGGGGAATTTCAAATACAGGAAAAAAGAGCTTATCCGTTTGAAACTCAAAATTACACATGTCTGCAATTTTGCCTGCATTCCAAATAGCTTCAGGATGATCGGGAAAACATTCAAGCATTTGCTGGGCATTTCTCATCCAAGGTTCACATTTACCAAATGAAAAGCGATCTGGATCAGTAAGCTTATGATGTGTTTGGATACAAAGCATGACATCATGGGCTTTTTTATCTTCTAAGCTTGCATAGTGACAGTCACCGGTTGCAACGCATTCAATCCCTTTTTCCTTGCCAATTTCAAATAACTGCTTATTAATAATTGTTTGCTCGGCTTGGTCTTCTGGTTGTACTTCAAAATAAAAGCGCTCTGGTCCGAAAACTCTCAAAAACCAATCAATTTGTTGATAGGCTTCCTCTTTTTGATTATTGAGGAGTAGTTGTGGAATATGACCACCCAAACAACCAGAAGTTACTATCAGTCCTTCGTTGTATTGTTCTAATACTTTATAATCGATACGTGGTTTGAAGTAAAAACCTTCTTTAAATGAGAAAGAGATTAATTTGCAAAGATTGCGATACCCAATCTCATTCTGTACAAGAATGATCATGTGGTGGTATTTTTTTTCAACAGTTTTTTGGCTTATGTCTGGAATGGTATATGCTTCCATGCCAATTATTGGTTTAATACCAGCATTTTTACACTTTTGAAAAAATTTTACAGCACCAAAGATATTACCATGGTCCGTTATTGCTAAAGCTTTGGAATTATTTTCTTTTCCAAATTTGATCAAACGATCAAGCTTGATCGCGCCATCAAGAAGCGAAAATTCAGTATGTAAATGTAAGTGTGTAAAATGTTGTGACATGCTTTTTTTATTATACCACGTTTTGTACTTGCTCTCTGCACTTTTCTATTTCAACCTTAAGCTTAATTGCATGATTGCTAATTTGTGCATTAGAGCATTTAGATGCCATGGTATTTGCTTCTCGAGCAAGCTCTTGCAAGGTAAAGTCAAACTGTTTACCTTTTTCTAAAGCATCACTGTTCAGGATAGTTTCAATTTGTTCAAGGTGTCCCTTAAATCGAGTGATCTCTTCATGAAGATCCATCTTATCCAGTGCTTGGTATAATAAAGCACGCTGATTGTCAGCAAATTCTTCGCTACTGACTTTAATGCTATCAAATTTATCTTGAATTTCTTGTTGTTTAATTTCAAAATTTTTTGTGTATTCGATATCAAGCACTTCAATTTCATGTTTCATATCATTGATACGTTCTTGAATATCCGCTTTGATTTGTTCACCTTCAGCCAATCGGCTTGCAATGATAGCATCAACTAACTCTTCAATAGCGTCAAAAAGTAGTGTTTTGATTTTCTCTGGAACCTCTGTGTCTTGCGTAACAAAAAGGTGTGGTATTTTAAATAGCCCATCGAGGGTCATTTCACCGGTGATATTAGTACTTGCTTTGAGTTGTTCAATAACTTTCATGTACCCGTCAAGTGTTTTACTTGATGCAGTTACATCACTTTTGAAACAATTTGGATCGCTTAAGTGCAAGGTAAAATAGATTTGTCCTCGCTTTAATCTTTTTTTAAAGAGCTTAATAAGATCGGTTTCGTAAGCGGAGAAGGCATGTGGCAATCGACATGATACTTCAAAGAATCGAGTATTGAGTGACTTAAGAAGCATATTAACGCCAACAGGCTCATTTCCAATGGAAAGAGTAATCGTTTTGCTGGCAAAGCCAGTCATACTTTGGATCATAGTTATTCCAGGTTGCAGTAAACGTTTTGAACATCGTCAATTTCTTCTAAAAGTTCTAAAAAGTTATATACTTTTTCGGCTTCTTTTTCATCAAGATGTATAGGATCTTTAGCCACCCATTCAAGCTCTGCATTTTCAATTTGAAGACCCTTATCCGCAAGTTCTTTGCGAACATTTTCAAGCTCTTTTTTATCGCATAAAATTGTGGCAAGACCATCATCAATGCTGATGTCATTAACATCAAAATCAATAAGAGTTTCTAAAAGATCATCTTCACTTAAATTATTAGTTTTAGCCCGAACTACACCTAATTGATTGAACATCCAGCTAACTGCGCCGCCCTCAGCCAAGTTGCCACCATTACGAGAGAAAGTTTGCCTTAGATCAGCAACGCAACGATTTCTATTATCAGTTAAAACATCGACAATGACAGCGCTTCCTGCTGGACCGTATCCTTCATACGTATGTGCTTCATAGCTAACGCCAGGAAGTTCGCCGGTACCTTTTTTAATAGCACGAGTAGTATTTTCAGATGGCATATTAACTTGCCGAGCTTTTTCAAGTAACAACCGTAAACGTGGGTTTCCATCAGGGTCACCACCACCAGCTTTTGCGGCAACAGTAATTTCCTTGTTGAGTTTTGTAAAAATTTTTCCACGTTTTGAATCTTGGGCTGCTTTTCTATGCTTAATATTGGCCCATTTACTATGTCCTGCCATCGTGCAATTCCTCAATAAATTTTCTTATTAAACAGTTTGTTTTCAGTGTATCGTGTTTAAATAACACTGTCGATCAGATTTTGTTGTTTAAATCAGTTAAATATGTATTAGGCTTAAATTATGATATTTATATTAATAAGGTTTTTTGACCTAGATATTTGCTTTTGAGATGTGGCAATGCCTTGCAAGCGATCTGTCTTCCTCGTGGTGTTTTTTCTAAAAGACCTTTGCGCAATAAGAATGGTTCATAAACTGTTTCAATAGTTTCGGCATCTTCACCAATAAGCGATGCTAATGTTTCTAGTCCTACTGGGCCGCCATTAAAGTTTGTAATAATTTTGCTTAAAATGAGATTATCAACAGTATTTAAACCATCGTTATCAATACCAAGAAACTCAAGAGATTTTTTAACTAATTCAAAATCAGCAATATTTTGGTTGTTTACTTGCGCAAAGTCACGTACTCGACGAAGAATTTTTTTAGCAATACGTGGAGTGCCTCGAGCGCATGAGCCTATAGTTAGTGCCGATTTCTGATCTAATTTTAAGTTCAGATACTTGGCAGATTGTAGTACAATTTGTGCAAGTTCATCATTTTCATAAAAATCTAATCGTTCTGTAATACCAAAACGACTGCGTAAAGGACCGGACAGTTTGCCAGATTTTGTAGTTGCTCCAATTAATGTAAACGGATTGATTGGCAAGTTAACTGTCTGTGCGCCTGCGCCTTGGCCAATAATAACGTCAACTCGAAATTGTTCCATTGCCGCATATAAAACCTCTTCAACATTAGCAGGTGTGCGATGGATTTCATCAATAAATAAAATATCTCGTGGTTGCAAACCGGAAAGAATGGCAACAAGATCACCAGTTCGTTCAAGCATTGGACCGCTACAAATCTTAATTCCAACATTCATGACATGTGCCATTATTTGAGAAAGAGTTGTTTTTCCCAATCCAGGGGGCCCAAATAATAATAGATGGTCTAACGGCTCATTGCGCATTTTTGCTGCGGTTGTATAAACAGCCAGCTTATCTTTGAGAGTTTTCTGACCAAGATATTCATTAAATGTCCTAGGAACAAAATCTAGCTGCAGTTCTTCAACTGTTTCTGGTGTATTGAGAAAGTGAATTTCGGTTTCTTCCATGGTACCTTCTAAGTTTTTCTTGAGTATAGATTATAATTAAAAAGATTTGGAGTCTGGATGTTGATAGAGAATGCCATTGATCCAACCGAGACTAGCCAAGGTAATCCATGTATGAGATAAACCGTAACTCATTAATGGTAGAGGTATTCCCACAATTGGTAACATACCAGTTACCATTCCGGTGTTGATAAGTATGGCCAGCATGATTGGGGCTAAAAGGCCCAAGGCTAACAATTGAGCAAAAAAAGATGTAAGACACATAATGGCAAATAAAATTCTAATGATTAAAATGGCATAAAGAAGAAGTATAAGTAGTGCACCAACAAAGCCCCATTCTTCACAGAGTACGGAAAATATAAAATCTGTTCTACTTTCAGGTAAAAAGGCAAGTTGAGTTTGGGTTCCTTTAAATAATCCTTTACCTAAAAAACCACCTGATCCAATAGCAATTTTTGATTGTTCAATTTGATAACGTTCTTTTTTGGTATCCCCTGCACCTAAAAAAACTTCAATTCTTTTTTTTTGGTATGGCTTGAGATAACTATATAAAATTGGTGCACTCATACTAACCATTAAAATACCTATCACAAAAAATCGCTTACCAATACCAGCATACCAAAGCATGATCAGGCCTGAAAAGCCAATTATCAATGAGGTGCCTAAATCAGGTTGTTTAAGAATCAAAAAACAACTGAAACCAAGAACAAAAAGTATTGTCCAAAAAGAAGAAAATCTAAAATAACCACTTTCTTCTTCTGTATAGAGAAAATAGGTGATAAAGGCAGGCAAAAAAAGACGAGCAAGCTCGGAAGGCTGAAACTTAAATAATCCCAAGTTAATCCAACGTTGTGCTCCCATACCGATTGAACCTTTGATAATTGTAAAAAGAAGTAATACTAATATTACAAAATAAGCAAAATATCCCCAACGACAAAGAGATCGATAGTTTTTGAAATAAAAAAATATATAAATAACAAAGCCTGAAACTAATCCAAAGACCTGTTTTTTGAAAAAAATTGGAAATGATTGTCCTATAATATGCGTTGAACTAAACACAAATAATAGACCAACTAAAGATATGATAACTGTGATAAGTAGGTTTGGCCAAGTTGAGCGAGGATGAATTAACATAGCAAAACCCACTTTTCACATTAAATTCTATTTTTTACATTTAGTTGTAGAATTGCAATCAGAGCAAAAGCTATTGTAAACGAAAGCAAAGAACCAGAAAATTAAATAGGTACAAATAAAATATTGTACAAGGCCACCAATAAAGTTTACCGGTGTTATTTGAATGCTCATTACTGATTGTAAATCTGACATATGAACCATCCATCCCATCATTTTCAAAGATGGATCTCTGAAAAAATAAACAAAAACTGAACATATACTAAATGCAACACTGACAGCTGTAGCAGCAGCGAGACCAAAGCGAGTTGGACATAGTTTCATAAATACTCTCCTCAATTATAGAATAAACTACCGTTTAAAGATTTATACAGATCGGGAGAAAATGCAAGATTAACTTTGTAACTTAAAAGCGCTTGGTAAAAGTTTGCTGCTCGAGGTAATCAAACTATTACCTTCTAAATCTACAAGATAGATTGGTATATCACCACAAAGTTCCCAAATAACTTGCCGACAAGCCCCACAAGGAGAGCCTAGATTTTTTGTTGCAACAGCTAATGCTTTAATATTCGTGCATCCTTGAGCGACAGCGCTAAATAAGGCTACACGTTCGGCGCATTCGGTTAATGAGTATGAAACGTTTTCAATATTACAACCACCAATGATCTTGTCATTGTCACAGAGTACAGCAGCACCAACAGCATAGTTTGAAAAAGGCGCTCGTGCTCTTTGAGTCATAGCAATAGCTTTTTGTTTTAATTTATCGATTTGTTCTTGAGATAGGCTCATAATAATTTTTCCTCATTGTTAGATTAATTTATAACTCAAATTGTCTAATGACATTATATTGCCATTAAATGGTTCTGTTTGATATAGACTAATTAACCTAAAACAGGATTGTTTTAATTATGATAATGTTATGGAGTGGGATTGCTAAAGAATAGTTAATGAGAAGGTATAAAAAATGGTCGGGATGGCGAGACTCGAACTCACAACCCCTCGCTCCCAAAGCGAGTGCGCTACCAATTGCGCCACATCCCGACGTAAAAATTTCTAAATGGGGTGAGTGGAGGGATTTGAACCCTCGGCCCCCAGAGCCACAATCTGATGCTCTACCAACTGAGCTACACCCACCATAATAACTAGATTACAATTAAAAGTATATGGGTTATCGAAGGAAAAAGCAAAAATAAATATGGTTATATGGTGTTAAATCTAGAGCTTTTTATCTTTATCGTTTAGATGGTATACATATTTTTAGATCAAAACCCATTGCATTAATCAAAGTTGTCAATGTACTGAGCTTGGGATTTCCCTTATGAGAAAGTGTTTTATAAAGACTTTCTCGTCCAAGCCCCGATTTTTTTGCTAACTGTGTAATTCCTCCTTGAGCTTCTATTACATTTTTAAAAGCAAAAAGTAGGACAGCCTGAGATTCTTGTCCGCCATCTTTGCAATCTTCAAGTACGGCATTTAAATATGCTATTGCTTCCTGAGGATCTTTGAGTGATTCAACAAGCAAGTCATTAAATGCTTGAGATCGTTTCATGTTTTTTTCCTCTCATTCTAAAATCAACAAGATAAGTCTGCGCTTTTTGAATGTCTTTTGTTTGGGTTCGTTTTGTACCAGCTATAAGTATTAGTACCTTATAGGTTTCTATTTTTGAACTAAAGAGCTCGCGCATTCTCGCTCCTTTAGGGGCGAGTTAAGCGAGCCATTTCTTATCTTGGTTTCTTTTTTTACCTGCAAATCGCTTAGAGCGCTCAATATTGTGTTTTTCTATGGGGTTTCTTTGGTTTTCAATATATTTTTTTACAATTGCTAGGGTGGGGCCACCACATGAGACAACGCAATAACTTGGAGACCAAAATCGATTTTTCCATAATTTGGTTTTGATTTGAGACCAAAATTCTTTACGTAAAAAATATGATGATTTTCCCTTTAACTTCCCAGCTAAGTTTGCAACGGCAAGCTTTGGGGGACAGGATATCATTAGGTGAACATGATCATCTTCACCATTAAATTCTAAGAGCTCAGCTTCCATCTGTATGCAAGTTTCATAAAAAAGACTTTCAAGTCGACTGAGCATAGCTTGTGTTAGAACCTCGCGACCATATTTAGTTACAAATACAAGATGAATATAATTTTTAAATACGCAACTTCTACCGGTTCTCCATTCATAATTTTTCATCATAGCCTTGACCATTTATAAAGTTAAACTATGATTAGTATAGTAGAGATTTAGTGAAGTGACAAATTCATC
>Ga0155577_118_pt1 | contig 14171 bp, 12 predicted proteins | sample RifCSPhighO2_12_FD_107234 | JGI IMG/M metagenome (GOLD analysis project Ga0155577, IMG submission 107234) | candidate division TM6 bacterium RIFCSPHIGHO2_12_FULL_36_22
GGAAAGAAACGCCCGTTAACATTCACCTCTCCTGATGAATTTGTCACTTCACTAAATCTCTACCAATTCTTTAAATAGTATATCTTAAGTTGATGGTTTTATCAAAATATTAACTCGCTTGACTCGCCCCTAAAGGAGCGAGAATGCGCGAGCTTTTTAGTTCAATAAAGCAGTTATCAATAGACTTGTTGGCGCAACACTGGGAAGTAGCTATGCAGATCTACAAATATTATTTCAGCAAATTTCCTCGAAAGATGCTAACTATGTACAATTGCGAGCGCAAACGGAAGATACCCATTATAATTTTGTCCAAAAAGAATCAGCTGAAGCAAAAAAACAAGAAGCCTCAGAAAAAGAAAAAACAAAAAGAAAACATCACATAGCAATGCAAGAGCAACGTATAAGCGACCTAAATGATGCCATTTTCGCTATATATCAAGGTAAAACTTAACTCTGCGTTGGCTTTAGTCCCGCAATAGCATACAATGCAGCAGACCCATCTGGATAAATACGAAGACCAATCTTAGCTTTTTCATTTTTTACCATGCAAAAGTTTTCAAAGATGCGATTGTCTGCTGACTGTGTAGGATAGCCATACCAAAATGATATAAGGTATGGCCCTGAATTCTTCTGGCAATTACCACTTGCTTGATATCCTCGCTCAACAAAAATAGATTGAAATGAACCTGATATTGGATAAACATTCACCTTACGCAAGCCAAGCTCTATTGATGTCTCAAGCTTAGAGTTTTTCAAAATAGTAGGCTGCATTGATTCACCTACTTGATAGATCTTAAAATCACCAGCACTTTGATTGTCTACTTCAGATAACGTTAATGATTCTAACTGTGGCGATTGTTGTTCTGCTTGTTCAGGCTCTTGAGCATTAACAACCCCAATTGCACATAAACCGATTAATAATAACTTTTTCATGATCCCCCCTTTAACCATGTAATACTTATTCAAAGATTAACCGGTTTATACAAATATATTCAACTGTTGCTTGAAGAAGTTGGCAATTATACCCTATCTGTATATATAATCTTCTTCACAGCATCAAGAATTGCTACGGCATCAATCTTTTCATAACTTATAAGTTGTTCTGGAGACCCTGAATGTGGGATTTTAGTAACAGCAAGACAATCAATCGTAATATCATGATTACGCATTGCATATACAACTGCTTGACCCAAGCCACCTTCAAGATAATGGTCTTCAACAGTAACAATCCGATTACCTGAACGTCGTGCACATGAAAGAATCGTTTCAGCATCCAAAGGCTTGATTGAGTAAAGATCAATAACCATAGTTTCAATACCATCAAGCTTTAATAATTCGTGTGCTTTAAGCGCTTCGTACAGAGTAACGCCTGCTCCAATGATTAAAGCTTGTGATTCTTGACCTTCACGAATGACATGACATCCACCAACATGAAACTCTTTCATGTTATCATAAATAATCTGTGTCTTTCCCCGTGTCGTTCGAAGATAACTTATTCCATCATTATAATCACACATGATATTAACAAGTTGGTAGGTACTCACAGCGTCACATGGATAAAATACTACTGAATTTGGTATGACACGCATGATAGCTATGTCCTCCAACGCCATCTGTGATGGACCATCTTCACCAATTGATACTCCAGCATGTGATCCAACAAGCCTGAGTGGCAAGCGAGATACAGCAGCCATACGAATCTGGTCAAGCGCACGAGTATAAAAGGCTCCAAAGGTTGCAATAAATGGTGTAAAACCACGTGCTGCAAAGCCCATGCCCATACCAACCATATTCTGTTCTGCAATAAAGCATTCAACAAATCGTTCTGGGTATTTTTCAGCAAAAAGGTATGTATATGTCGAGTTGCTTACTTCACCATCCAAACTAACAACCTTGGGACAAGTTGCCCCAAGCGCTTGCAATGCCTGTCCATATGCCACACGCGTAGCAAGCATATCATCTACTTTATATCGAGGCTGTTTTAATGGCTTACATAGTTGCGCGGTGAAGATGCCTTCTGCTTTTTCTGGTTCATTCGGCATAAATTCTTTGACTGGTTCATGCGGTTCAAATCTATCTTTAAGTTCTTGAAGTATGGATCCCATTTGCTCCTTCGTAAAAGCTTTACCATGATAACCATTTTTGCCTTCAACACTTTTGATACCATAGCCTTTGATAGTCTTAGCAATAATCATGACGGGTTTTTTGGTAATCGTTCGTGCGGTATCAAGTGCTTGGGCTATCTGAGTTATTTGATGTCCATCAATGATAATCGTATGCCAGCCAAATGCAGCAAACTTATCTGCATAATTTTGTACATCTGCACGCATTGTTTCACCACGCTGACCAAGCCCATTGCAATCAATAAGTCCAATGAGATTATCAAGCTTGTAGTAAGCACCAAGTTCAGCAGCTTCCCAAATAGAACCTTCTGCAACCTCACTGTCACCTAAAAGAACATATGTCCTATATGTAAGATGATCCTTTTTTGCACTCAATGCCATACCAACACCAATTGATAATCCCATGCCAAGCGATCCAGTAGCAACATCAACATACTCAAATCGTGGTGTAGGATGCCCTTCAAGAACAGAATTGAAATCACGTAAAGATAACAGTTCTGCATCAGAAATTACTCCTACAGCCTTCCATGCTGCATACAACACAGGAGATGCATGACCCTTAGAAAGTATAAAACGATCATTATTTGGATTGTGTGGATTTTCAGGATCATAGTCCATACCATAAAAAAATAGGACTGCTACAAGATCCGCTGCTGATAGACTCGATGTAGGATGTCCCGAACCCGCAGCTGTCGTTGCCCTGACAGAATCACGACGCAACTGATACGCTACGTCCTCCAAAAAAAGTTTTATATCTTTCTTCATCAATCTCCTTTCTCTCCAAGCTTATGTTCTTCCGATTCTAGTAGAAAATAGGAAAGATTCAATGTCCAACCAAAGGATGGTACCCAAGATTACGACTAAAAGTATTGCTTTACATTCATAAAACAATTTATTATTAGACTAGGTGTAAAAAGGGGGTAGAAAAATGAAGAATAGATTCTTTTTATTCATGATGGCTTTTTTAGTAATTAATATTAACGCAAATTATGCTTATCCACCATTATTGGGTGATTCCTTCAAAGGATACGATCAGTTCATGCAAACCAATAGATGTATTGATTGTTATATTCCTGGTATCTCAATCATGGTTGAAACTCGTCCACACTCCAATCTTCGCGGAACAACCATGTATAATTCTGAAATTGTATTAGCTGTGCTTAACAATTCAGATATATCATATGCCAACCTAGAAAATGCTTGGATGTATGCTGCACACGTTAGCATCACAGACCTTAGTTATTCCAATATGACTAATCTACAAGCAAGCAATGCTTTTTTTGTAAATGATAATTTTGATCATGCAATTTTAGATAATGCACGTTTCTTTTTGGCAGAAATGTCCAAATCAAGATTTAATTATACCTCTATCATTGGAGCTAACTTCATTCATGCAGGATTAACATTAACAGAATTTAACAAAAGCAATCTAACAGGAAGTCTACTCAATGGTTGTGATTTTGGCGGTGCAAAAGTCCTTGATTGTCTTTTAGATGACACTTCTATGAAAAAGGTTAAAGCTCGCCATTCTGATTTTTCCGGAACATCTTTTCTCCGATCCAAATTATATAGTGCTGACTTCATGCGTTCTAATCTTACAAATACAAACTTCAATGAAGCGTTAATGTACAAGTTCATAGGTAGCCATTCGAATTTCACTAATGCCAACCTACAGCATGCCGAGCTCATCGATGCAGAATTACGTTTCTGTAATCTCAAGGGTACTAAAACCGACAACACAAACTTTACAGGTGCAATCCTCATTGGTTCAACAAATTTCAATCCTGCAGAATCAGCAATTTTGTGTCAAACCATTATGCCCGATGGCAGTGTCAATAATAGTGGCTGTCATCGCTTAGATCAATATATTGAGGATCTTGTTGCAATAGAAAATCTAGAAAGTAAGACAAAAGGTTATGCACTGAATATTCGACCATATTCTACTGCTCGACAAGATGCTGGTGACATAGGACCACAACAAGAGGCTGGAGATACTGGACTGCCGCCATTTGTATATAAAAAAGCAACTCCTGTTTCAACGAAACCAGATTCTACTACAAAAACTACCGGGACATAATATCATACCTGCAGTAAACTATAGGCATGGCATTAAAAAAAGATAAAGTTATACATTGGTTGTTACAGTTTTGCTTAGCGCAGTTAGTCGTTACGCTTATTAGTTTGCCTTTGCTGATTGCCTGGGGTTTACCTCTCTCATATATGACACCCGTTAGCAATCTAATTTTTACACCGATACTCTCGGCGTTTATTAGCTTGTCCACGCTACTATTTATCTGTGAACTTCTTTCTATTCCGGCAGGATGGATCATTTACTTACTTACTAAATTAACGGATCTTTGGCTCTTTGTTTTAAACTTCGGTTCAATACATTGGCTTTTTGGTATAACATGCCATCACCAAATTCTTCTATGGCTTTGTACCCTCGGTACTATCGCCCTTCTTTTCATTACACAGTATTGTACTCTCAAACGTCAGGTTCTGTATTTTGGTATCTACCTTGCTATCTGTCTCGTTTACTTCAACCTGATAGCCCCACCACACTTTGGCACACACCAAATGACAAAAAATAAGGCCTCATTAATTATAAAACGAAAAGATGGTGCAACATACATAGACGATCAAGGCCTTTTGCAACAACGCATTAATCAACGATCATGGGCAGTTTTTACATTCCGCCCAACATTACTTAAATTCACCGGTTCACTCTCAATCGAAGATATAACCTGTAATCACATCAATCCTTCAACCCTTCAAACACTACTCATCTTATTCGATTATACCATCATCAAACAGATCACTTTAAACCTGACTAAAACCCAAGCCAAGAAAAATAAAGCTTTACTAGAATTACTTAGTAAAAAATCTGTTGTTCATAACACTTATATACTCTTGAATTATGAGACTCCAGTATGGTATAATCATAAAAAAATGGGGGAATATCATGAAAAAATTTATAGTGCTAGGGCTGCTCATACCGATGCTAATACACAGCACACCAGTATTGATAACAAGGCCAGAAATACAAGCACAACTGCGAAGTTTAAAAGATAACGAAAAGTTTCTCAATGACCCAGACTTTAATTACTTACTTACACATGGCGAATGTCCCCCAGACAAACATTGCAACTTTGATGGTATTAATCTTGAAAATATTTGGCTTTCTCCTAAAACTAATTTTAGAAATGTATCACTCAAAAATGCAAACCTACGGGGTATGTACGCAGAAGGTGTTGATTTCACAGGAGCTCAGTTTGATAATTCACTCATGAATGGTTGCTCTATGCGTGGAGTTATTTGTAATGATGCTTCATTCAAAGGGGCTAAACTATTTACGTTGTATGCCCCAAACAGCCAATTTAGAAAAGCTGATTTTACTAATGCAAATCTATACCATGCAGCATTTTATGATGATCAACTTATTAATAATATTAGTATACCATCTGATCTGCAAGAAGTTGTATTTGATAATACCATCATTCAATTTACACAACTTGCTAATACTAATATGGCCAATGCGAAAGGTATTGGGGTTACCATATCAGCAAATGGCACAGCATCTTTAGCTTATCCTGCTAATCTTTATCAAGATTCTACTAGCGGCATCAGTACTGCAGTCTTTTGTTCAACCCTCATGCCTGTTATTGGAACAAAAAAAAATATTGTTGTATCTTTGAAAGATTCATTCGCTGGTGGATCATGGTGTAACTGCAACAGTTTTTTAGGTTATAGTTTCACGATTACAACTGGAAATCAAACAATGACAATCAAATCAAACCCATTTGGCGTGAGCGGCGTGAACCCACAATACGTAACCAATATGGGTTGCATGTAAGCTTGATGTTAAGATCCTAGTTTATTGTACCAATAGAGCGCGTGCTGGAGCTGCATCAACACCAATGAGTGCTAGTGGTAAACAAATAAGTTTATAGGTTCCCGGTTCGACATGCTCTAATCGCAAGCCTTCGAGAATGGTTATACCTTTTTCTAGCAAGATTTTGTGTGTTGGATGGTTTGGCTGGTTACGCTCAATACCAAGATAATCAACACCAATCGCACGAACACCGTGCTTGACTAAATAAGCTGCGCCACTTTGTTCAAGAAAAACAAAGTTAAAATTGAATGGTGCCGTAACATCAAAAAAGCTGTTTTTTGTTTTGAGAAGGATGATAGATTCTTTTACCTCATGCTGCATAAGGTCATCTTTAGTTATGCCATCTGTAGCACTGGTTAGGTCAATAACCTGACATGACTGCATTATAATACAATCCTTCCCAACGGAATTACCCTGCTCTAACATATGTGATGGCGCATCGATATGTGTACCTGTATGCAATCCCATGGTTAAGGATGTTTCACGAACATTGTCAGATTCCCAAGTCTTAGTTTGAGTAAATAATACATCCTTACGATCTTTGTACGTTGTCATTGCTGCTGATATTGGCCAACTAATATCTATATATTTCATAATTTTTTCGCTGCATGGCCTCCAAAGACATTGCGTAGTAGAGCAACGAGTTTAGTAGCATAATCACCACCACTCTTTTGTGATTCTTTTCTTATCTCCAACGCCTTTTGTATAAGCGGTACTGGAATTTTTTCTTTCTCTGCAAGCTCGACAGTCCAACGGCCCATGCCACTCTCTGCGACCTTGCCTGAAATTGATTTCAGTTGTTGATCTTTTTCTAGTACACCATGCAATAATGTTAAAATCCAAGATCGCACAATAGATCCATGTTCCCATAGCCCGGCAATCTGCGCCAAATCAAGATCTTTAAACTCACCATTTTTTAAAAGATTAAATCCTTCGGCATAACTCTGTAACAATGCATACTCAATACCGTTATGGATCATCTTCACATAGTGTCCCGTACCAGACGATCCAACATATGCATACCCCTCAGGTGCCGCTATAGATTTTAACACTGATACAATCGTATCAAACGCTTTTTTATCGCCACCAACCATAAGGCAAAAACCTTGCTTACAACCTGCAAGACCACCCGATGTCCCACAATCAAGGTATGCAATTCCACTTTCAGAACATAGGGTTGCACGTCTGATCGAATCGGTATATTTACTATTTCCACCATCAACAATAATTTGAGTTGTTATCAATGGCTTAATAATATCTAATGTTTTATCTATTAACTCACCAGCTGGGATCATCAGCCAAACAATGTCCACAGACTTAACAAGATCTTTTAATGAATGAACTGGTGTTCCACCATGTTTTTCAAACATTTTTAATACATCATTATTAATATCAAAGCCATACACTACATGATTATCGTTAAGCAAGCGTTGGGCAATTGCCTGCCCCATCTTTCCAAGACCAATAATACCTACCTTCATCAATTCTCCTTTTGTGGACCATCAGAACCACATTCATATGAATACATTGGTAGGTGACTCGCTTCAATATCACCAATGAGTTTCCAACTCGATTCCAATTCATCAAAACTAACAGAAATCGAACGCATACCTTCAATAACTTCTTGCAATATCGTTTCATATGCCGTGGGTGTATACAATCCATAAATACATTCGTGACAAAATTTCATATCAACTGGTGTAACTTCACCCTTAGAACCAACTTTTTTTGCATTCAACTCTAAAGAAAAACCTGCACGTGGAATAACAGAAATTTTCAATTTATTTCGTTCAGATGGACAGTGAACTAAAAGGCATTTAACTTCCTTAAACTCTATCTCAATACTGGTTTCTTTTTCTTTAAGGCATTTACCAGTAACAAAATTGAATGTCACACCGTTCCAGCGCTTATTATCAATTGTAAATTCCAAGTTTGCATATGTTGCAATCTTAGAATCTTTAGCAACGCCCTTATGCTTAGCATATCCTTCATATCTCCCAAGATATCCAGACTTAAATTTAACTTTTTCAAGTACGCTTGCTTTTGCAACACGAATTGAATCACCCGTTAAATTTTCAGGCTCTTCCATAGCAATCAATGCTAACAATTGAAACATATGATTTTGCACAACATCTTTAAGCACACCAAATCGTTCAAACAATACAATCCGCATACTTACATCAAGTTTTTCTTTTAACGTAATTGTAACTTTATCAATATTATCCGCACTCCATAATGGCTCAAGAACACGATTAGTAAAGCGTATAAGTGCAATGTTTTCCACAATTTCTTTTGCAAGATAGTGATCAATAATATAAATCTGTTCATCGTTTAAACAGCTTGTTATCGCTGTATGCATCCTTTGTGCAGAAACTAGATCATCACCAAATGGTTTTTCAAAAACAACACGCTGCCATGCATGCTTATTACCGTTATTATTTTTTTTGCATGTTAATAAACCTGAAGCTGTAGCATGTTGCACAATTGGAACAAAGAATTGTGATGTAACAGAACAATATACAAGACGATTCCCTGAAAGTCCTAACTCTTGTTCTAGAACTTTGATCTCTTGAGTTAGCTGTATAAATGCTTGTTTATTAGTCACATCAAGTTGTTGATAGTAACCCCAAGCGCAACATTGATCAACAATTTCTTGATCATATTCATCAATAAACTCTCGGGCAGTTTCAAAAATTTGTTGGAGTGTACTATCCTCAAGCGCTACACCAACTAAAAGATATTTTTTAAAGTATCCAGATTTAATCAATTTATAGATTGCTGGAATTAATTTTCGACGAGCAAGATCACCAGTAGCACCAAACAGAATTATCGTAGAATCTGATTGATTTTCCACGTATCACTCTCCTAATATTTCTCGTGTCCTTATTTTATACTTTTCAACATTCGGCTGAGTAAATGGATTGACTCGCAAAAGCTTACCCAACAACATCATTTGTATCATTTGCATTTGCATAAACCAACCTAATGTTTCAGAATTAATTGCAGATAATGTATAACTACAAAACGGATTTAAACGATCAATGTATGCTTGTTGCGTTCCTTTACTAATTGCATGCATAATCTCCGTAAGGTACTTACCATTCGCCATAGAGTCGAGGTTGGGAAAAATGGTCGCTGGAATTTTAATATGATGATCAAAATTTGTTACCGTTACAAAACTTGTATAAATATTATGTGGTCCAGCTAAGTAAAGCTGCGCAACTGAATGTAAATCAACACTTCCTATCGATGTCATAGGAATAATTCCTACAGCCTTACCTTCTTCATTCTCTTTACCAATACTTTCCCCCATTAATTGGCGATACCATTTACCAAGAAATTCTAACCGCGTTGCAAAAAAGAAAAAGTTATGCACAACGCAACCATTCTTCCAATTTTCATTCATCAGTACAGCACTCGTTACCGCTGTATTATCAACTCCATTAAAGCTATTTTCTATTGCGTTTCTCGCTCCAATAAGTAATTGATCAATATTAACACCGGCTAATAGTAAGGGAAAAAGTCCTACAGCAGAAAAAACTGAGTATCGACCACCAACTAATTCCGGAACTTCTAACATATCAATGCCTTCTTCTTCTGCTATCGCAGCAAGCTCAGATTCTTTACCTGTAGTTATAACAATAAAGTTTCGATAGTTAGTTGGGCGATATGTCTTAATCAATGCATATAAAATTTTAAAATTTGCAGCAACTTCTGTTGTTGTTCCTGATTTAGAAACGACATTAATTAAAATTTCTTTCCCAGCTGTCAGTAGCTGTTCAATTTTCAATGTAATGCTATGCAATTGGTCTGGGTCAACAGTATCAATAAAAAGAACATCAATACCCTGAACGTCCAAAGCCTTAACAATTGCTTGAGTACCAAGATTAGATCCGCCAATACCAACAACAACTAACATGGCTGGTTGGAGACGCAATTTTACACTTACAAGCTGCTTAACTTGGGCAATCATCTCTTGATCAAAAGGACAATACAAACTTGCAAATTCAGAGCTATATTGCTTTTGTAATGCATCATGCATATGTGCAAGCTCTGGCTTAAGATCTATTATCTGTTTTTGCATAATATCCGACGCAACGCGAGCTGTTTTTTGATACTCAAATTTGATCATAGAAACTAACCTCTAAATGATAGCAGTTTGTTTACTAATGATACATTATATGCAACCAACATTGGATCAAAAATGAAAATAAGCCCTAAAAAGCCTAGAACAACCGCAATAACTTTTTTTATAGTGGTATTAGCTAACCAATAGTACGCCGCTGCACTCAACAAGATCAGACCATATAGTATCGGTTCTGCAGCATCTGGGATAAAAGGTAAAATGAAATTCACACCAATAAATAAAATTAAAAACCCCAATGCTCGATTAATTTCCAACATCCACATACCAGCTCGTGGTAATTTGGACAGTATTGAAGAAAAGGTTCCTACAAGCAGCAACAATGAACTCATACCAAGCGTAAAAGCAAAAAGAGAAAGAATTCCAACTAATGGCCGCTCACTATGCGCTACAAACCCTAAAATCGCAATCAATGCTGGTGATACACATGGCGATGCAACTGTCCCGCTGACCATTCCAACAAGAAAGGTATAAATAAATGAACCACCCTTCTTTATCGATGCACGCTTACGTGTTAAAACACTTGGTAGTTTCAGATCATAAAAACCAAACATAGAACCTGCTAGATAGAGAAAGAAAAGAAACATAAATAATACAAACCAAGGATTACTAAGCCAGTAACCAAAATAGTCGCCACTCATAGCAACAACATAACCGAGGGCAGAATAAATACTGGCAATACCAAGGACATATGATAAGGCTAGAAGAAAGTTGTGCCAATGGTTTTTCCCATGATGCGCTTGCAAAACACCCGCTGTAATAGGAATCATTGGGTAAATGCATGGAGTAAAGCTTACTGCAAGTCCGGCTAAAAATGATGTAATTATGTAAACCCACAATGAATGTTGCGTTGTAAATAATTCTTCCAAAGAATCTATCGGCAAGCAACTGAAACAAACACCAGATAATACTAAAAACATCAAACTGTAGCGTTGTATAATACGCATAACCGCCTTTCTATAAACGAGAAATATATTATTCTTTTCATCAAAGCTTGTCATAGCTTTACAAATTATACTAGAAGTTATTATAAAGATAATCAAAAAGGAGAAATAATGAAACTTAAACTCATCGCTTTATTTTGTCTGAGCAGCGTCACATTTTCAATTGTATCACAACAACCAGAACCATATCGGGCATTACTGCAACAACGTATTGATAGAATTCCTGGTGTTATAGAGTTTGACGATCTGTTGAAACATATTCCAGGTCTCAAGCCACAACAGTTAATGTTAGAAGTTATTAAAGTGCCAACCTTCATCATGTTTTACCAAACTGATTGCCCAGCCTGTGATGATATGCATGAAGTGTTAAAACAACTGGATAAACAAATGAAACAAATTCACTTTAACGTTCGAGTTATAACTGTAAATGCTGCAAAATATAAAGAAATTGGCCGTCTATTTGGTGTATCACGTACACCTAAGTTTGCTATGTATAACAAAGGTATGCTCATTAGAGGTAGTGAGTTTTATGCTAGAAAAGAACTACACGAACTTATTAACCATGTACGTGTCTGCCTCCAATAAGTTTTACAACTCACAAAAAAAAAGCTCCGATATAATGTCGGAGCTTTTTTTTTGTGAATTGATAATTTTAATATTTAACTTCAGTTGTATGATATTGCATTAATTCTGGTTTTTTTTCAAATGACTGAGAAATCCACTTAAATGGGTTAACTTGCTGAAATAATTTTGGAAGACCAATCTGCTCTAATCGTGTATCTGCTATATAGTCGATATATTGACCAAATTGTTCCGCATCAACACCCATAATGCCATACGGACATATGTCTTCAACATAGTTTTTTTCTAGTGTCACAGCATGCTTAATCATGCCCATAAGCTCATCCTTAAATGCTGGAGTCCAAACTGTAGGATTTTCAATACAAATTTCCTTAATAATATCACATCCAAATGCAACATGTGTAGTTTGATCCCGCATAATATTTTCAAACAATTGTCCTATTCCAGCAAGCTTATTTCGACGACGCAACATAAGCATCATGGCAAAACCAGTATAGAAAAAAATCCCTTCCATAATGATATAATATGCAACAAGATTAAAAATAAATTTTTGGATATTCTTTGTTGTATCCAAAGAAAAATTTTTATCAGAACTCATTACCGCAATCTGTGCAACAAAGTCATCTTTAGCACTCATTGTTTCAATTGTTTGATGCATGGAATAGATTTCTTCTGGGTCCAACCCTAATGTATCACAACATTGTATAAACGCTTCAGTATGAATAGACATTTCATATGCTTGTCGAAGCAAGTACTGTCTACATTCTTGATTGGTAATATGTTTGTAAGCAGTCAAAATAATGTTATTTACAGTAAAAGAACTGGCTGTTGAAAAATAACCAATAGTACGCAAAACCATGACACGCTCGTCATCAGTTAACACCGTTGCAGAAAGCCACTGATTCAAGTCACATTGCATGGATATCTCTTCAGGCGTCCAGTTACGAACAATGCTGTTTCTATAATATTTATGCGCCCATACATATGACATTGGAAGTGCTTTATTTTCATTCTTGCGACAATTGATTATCGGCATACAGTCTCCTTTCTCTTGACCTCCATTTATTCATCCTTCCAAGAATAGCAAAGTCAACCCCTATAAAAGAATAAAAACAGTCAAAGCAAGTACTAATGCTTATATATCAATTCTTTAGTTATATTAGAACAAAAAAATAAAAGTTTCTTAAAGTATTTAATCAGATCTTCCAATTGTTTTTTGTTACATATAGTAGAGCGTTGTGAAGTATGTACCATTATTGTTTTTTTTTGTAGACTGGTACCGAAGTTTGAATATTATACATAAGGAGAAGTAATGAAACAGTATCGCATTCTGCTTGTAGTAGCAGCATTTGTAATCTCTACAGGAACCTATTGTAAACAAATGGAAATATCAACAACGGATGTTACAACACAAGCAGCCTTAGATCAGATATTAACAGACGCTCAATTTTCTATATTAAAATTTACTGCACCATGGTGTGGCGCATGCAAGAGTCCTATCTTCCATGAACTTGCCGAAGCTAATCCTGATATCAAATTCCTTATAATTGATATTTCCAAAGGCGAAGGAGCCAAGATCGCCAAGCATTATAAGGTTCAAGGATTTCCAACATTTGTCTTCTTTTCTAATGAAGAAGAAACCAAGCGCGTCGTTGGTGACTATAATGCATTAAAAAAGAATGTCGCTTCAACTGCTGCGCAAGCAAAAAAAACAAAAACGGTTGCTCCTGTTCAAAAGATTGCTCCTATTCAAAAAGAAGAGCCAAAACCAGTCATTGGTACTTATATTACATCAATTGCTACACTAGAAGAACTTGATAAACATATGAACAGCGATAAGCCAGTAATCATTAAATTCTACACCAATTGGTGCGGATACTGCAAAAAGATCAAGCCTGTATTTGAAGACCTTGCAACTACACATAATGAAGAAATTACATTCATCGAGGTTGATGGTGACAAGGCTGCAGCATTAACAGAAAAATATGATGTAGAAGGATTCCCAACCTTTATCTCATTCCACAAAGGCAAAAAAATCAAAACAATTTCTGGCGCTGACAAAGAAGCCCTACAGGAACACATTCTTGAACTTAAAAAACAAAAAAGTAGCCCAACGGTACCAAGCAAAAAACGCGTTCCACAAACCGCTGTAGAAAAACCAGAGCCGAAAAAAGCTGCAGTTGCCCCAATCAAGCCGCAACCTGTAATAAAAAAGAAAATCAAAGTAGTTCAAAAAGAAGAAATTACCCCCCCAAAAAAAATTAAAGTTGGCCCACCTCACGTTGAAGTAACAAAGATGAAAGATTTAGAATATTACATAAACCAAGAACAACCTACCGCTGTTAAATTCTATGCTAGCTGGTGTGGACCTTGCCAAGTAGTTAAGCCAATATTTGAATCCTTAGCTGATCAAAACTACGAAAAAATGAATTTTGTTTCCATCAATATTGATGATGCTCCAGAAATAGCACAACAGTACCGTGTCA
>Ga0155577_106_pt1 | contig 13833 bp, 15 predicted proteins | sample RifCSPhighO2_12_FD_107234 | JGI IMG/M metagenome (GOLD analysis project Ga0155577, IMG submission 107234) | candidate division TM6 bacterium RIFCSPHIGHO2_12_FULL_36_22
AATCTGCATTTAGTGACACAAGAAAAATTAGTAAGTATATATAATATTTTAGCATTCCAAACCTTCGAACCATTTTTGTTATCGTAAACCATCGTATCCAAGACTAACATACTAACATATTTTTAATATGTTTAATAGCAATAAAAAAAGGGCTCGAATAATCGTTGGAAGGTACAAATCAACTACTCCCACCTAATGGTGAAATCAGCCTCTGTGAAGCAAGAAGTTAGCTCTAAAGCGGTTTAGATAAGTTTAACCGAGCGGTGATGTATTTTTAGGTTAAAAAATATGAACAGGATATTTTGGGATTACCTTATCAGCTGTAACAAAAACCATATTTTCTACAAGAACTTGCGAAATTAGTAAGCGATCAAAAGGATCTTGGTGTATATTTGGTAATTGTTCAACGAATTGTGCATGCGCGCAGGTCATAGGTAATTGATCGATAGAATTTTTTTCAAGTTCTTCTATGATATTATTTGGCGCTTCAAGTTTATTTAAAGATTTTTTAATTGATATTTCCCAAATGGTTACTGCGCTTACCACTATATGATTGTTTGGGTCTTCTATTAACTCTTTTGCTTTTTTAGATAATTTTTTATCATTAGATAGCCACCATAATATTATGTGAGTATCTAATAAATAGGATTTCATTTAAAATTTCGCATAAATTCTTCGGGCAATGTATCAAAATCTTTCTTGATACGTACTTTTCCTTTCCAACTGCCCGGCTTGCGATTTATTTTATCAGGTTTATAGGCCACCAATTTTGCTACGGGATTTCCAGCTTTACAAATGATAACTTCTTCGCCCTTAGATGCAAGATCAACAAGCTTTGATAGCGAAGTCTTTGCTTCATGTAGATTTGTTTTTTTCATAATAGTTTTTTCCATATTTTATACAATTTTCTGTATATTAGCTTAGCCTAGCTTAGCTAATTAAGTCAATAATTTGTTTAATGAGTGGGCAAAAAGACCTTATTCAGTTACAAGCTCCCTCCTTTGGGTGGGAGTAGTTGACTGTCCGTCGTATTTTTCCTTATAGAAATATCTTGGGCATTGAGTAGGCATTGTTAGGTCAAAAAAGAATCATTTGAGATAGGGAGTTATCAAGCGAACAATTTTCCTTTATAATAGTATAAACTCTTTAAAAATAAGGATTGATCATGAAAGTATACATGCTTAAAGATGTAGAGCGAGTTGGATTAGCTGGTGAGATCATTAAGGTTCCAGAAGGATACGCACGTAATTTCCTAGTTCCGCGTAAATTAGCAGAGATTGTAACACCGGCTCAAGAAGCTATATACGCCAAAAAAGCCATTACTATCAAAAACCGTAAAGAAGTTGTATCATCCAAAACTTCTATGCTTGCTGAAAAAATTTCACAACTTAACCTTATGCTCAAAAAGAAGATGCATGATGATGACAGGCTATACGGTTCTATTAGCCCAACAGAAGTTGTTGATGTACTCAAAGAGGCTGGTATTGTTGTTGCAAAGAATCAAATTGTCTTTGATAAACGGATTACTCAAAAAGGTAAGTATGACATTACCGTTAAACTATCTGCTTCATTGCAACCAAAGTTTTCTCTTAAAATAGTTCCAGAAGCTGCTTAGGAGTATTACTAAAGTCTATGCAACAAAAAAGAGGGTATTCTTCATCAACCAAGCAAACTGAAAGCTTACTTGGTAAGAATCTGCCTGCCAACAATGATGCTGAACGTGCTGTACTAGGTGCAATTTTACTCAATGATAATGCACTGAATAAGATTGCTGATATTTTAACGCCAGATGATTTTTATTTTCCGGCGCATCAAATTATTTTTCAGGTGATACTTGAACTGGTGCAGGATCGTAAGCGGATTGATTTACTGACATTGCAAGACACTCTTGAAAAGAAAAAAGAGTTAGATAGAGTTGGTGGAACAGTCTTTTTGGTATCATTGCAAGAAGAGATACCGGCAGTTGGTCTTATTGCACAACATGCTAAAATTATCAAGGAAAAATCTGTACTTCGGCAGTTGATTGGTAGCGCAACAACCATTATTGGTGATTGTTATAATCAAACAGATTCGGATATTTCAACCTTGTTAGATCAAGCTGAAAATCAGATCATGCAGATTGCAAATAAGCAAAATACTAAAGACTTTGTTCAGTTAAATATTTGGCTGAAAAAGACGTTCCAACATTTATCAGATATCAAATCGCATAGCAAGGGTATCACAGGAGTTCCAACGGGTTTTGAAAAGCTTGATGATATAACTTCTGGTTTGCAGCGGAGTGATCTCATTGTGCTTGCAGCACGGCCATCAATGGGGAAAACTGCTATTGCATTGAATATTGCAGTATCTGCAGCTGCTCAAGGTATTTCTATAGGATTTTTTTCTTTAGAAATGTCAGCAGAGCAATTAACTCTTCGCCTATTATCAACTTCATCTTCTATTGCTCATCAAAGCATTCGAAATGCTACCATAACTTCGGACGAATGGATTGAGTTGACTAATGTTGCAGCGCAATTGGGTGAGTATAAAATTTTTATTGATGATACTGCTGGGCTCAATATTATGGAGCTTCGTACCAGAGCGCGTAGACTAAAAATCGATCACGATATTCAATTTTTAGTTATTGACTATCTTCAATTACTCCATTCACCACGTAAGCATGAAAATAGACACCAAGAGGTTTCTGAAATATCTCGATCTCTTAAAGCGCTTGCAAAAGAATTAAATATCCCTATTCTTGCTCTATCCCAGTTATCTCGTGCAGTTGATAGTCGTGTTGATAAACGACCAATGTTATCTGATTTACGTGAATCTGGAGCTATTGAGCAGGATTCTGATGTTATTATGTTTTTATATCGTGATATCATTTATAATCCTGATACCGAAAATCCTAATTTGTCAGAGCTTATTATTGGCAAACAGCGTAATGGGCCTACTGGAACAGTATTTCTCAATTTCATACGTGAACTTACCAAGTTTGAAGATGCAGATGAATAAACAGTATTAATATTTAACAAAAGAAAGATTGATGAAGATAAAGTTTTTATTACTATTTATGTTATTAACAATACATAATGCAACTTATAGCTTATCTGATCGCTTAGCCTTTTATTGGGAACATCTTAAAAAGCCGTTACAAGTTGGTTCGATAACACCATCTTCTCAAAAGACAGGCGAAGCAATTGCATCTTATCTTTTAAAACATGACGGCAGCAAAGAAATTTTGGAGGTTGGGGTAGGGCCTGGAAGCGGCATTACAGATTTTTTAGTAGCAAATCTTCAGCAAAATGACAAATTAACATTTGTTGAAATTAATCCAAGCTTTGCTGCTATTCTTCGAGACAAGTATGGTCATATTCCAAATATAACCATCATCGAAGGCGATATTCTCACATTCAATCCAGAAAAAAAGTTTGATTATATAATTTCTTCATTGCCCCTTACGACATTACCAAAAGAGTTTATTGAACAATATTTTGAACATCTTGAGAGCTTGATACGGCCATATGGCATTATTTCATATATACAGTACATGGGTGTTTCGTTGCGTATGTTCTTGAGTTCTCTCTTTAGAAGTAAGTCTTTAAAAACTAAGATGCGAATAATAGAACGATTCAAAAATAAGTGGCTTTTAGAAAGTACACGGGTATTTCGAAATATGCCGCCTACCTGGGTTCATCACTTGCAGGTTGCATAACTCTCGTTACTACTCTATGCACTTGAACTAGATAGCTCGCGCATTCTCGTTCCTTTAGGGGCGAGTAGTTCACGGCCTTGTAGACCATTTCTAATTATTGAGTATTTAAAAATCAACAGCTTTTAGCAATGGAGAAGGTGTCATCCGTTCTTCATAACTTGCAGGTTGCATAATGCATTGCTACTCTAAATACATATGTTTGGAGTAGGTGATGATTGTATTAGGTATTGATCCTGGATGTGTTGTATGTGGTTTTGCGTTAATGGAAAAAAAAGACCGCAAAGTCTTCATACTTGATTATGGTTACATTAAGATGTCTGCAAAAAAATCTTTACCAGAACGACTGGTCATATTCCATGATCATTTTGAAAAAATGCTTCATAAGTGGCCAATTGATACGATCGCACTTGAAACGCCATTTCTTGGAAAAAATGCACAAAATTTTCTTAAGCTGGGATATTTGCGAGGCATCCTCTATCTTCTTGCTCAAAAACACAATGTGAAAACTATTGATCTTTCACCACGAGAAATCAAGCGATCTGTAACAGGCTTTGGTGGAGCTGATAAGGATCAGGTTGCTCGTGTTATCCTGCAGTTTTTTCCCAAACTTTCTATGCCAGAAAAATTGGATGTTACAGATGCTCTTGCTATAACCTTATGTGGCGTATGGCACAAGCAATACAATGTTTAACATATAATGTTGCGCTCTATATCCTTATGCAAAGCTTTTTACTGCTCTCTATATAGGAATTTACTATTATTAAAAAGATAAACATTTTTTCTTGTTTTTATTAATAAATGTAAGTTAGATCAGCGATGTGATGCCACAAGAATTCCAAAGTAATTCATCTTTTGCTACAAAAGTTATGCTTTTGGTGGCATCAGGTATACTTGGTGCAAAACCTAAGCACATTTAATAAATTAAGATTTAACGCCTTAGACCAATTTGAATAATTTTTTTTCAATTAAATTATTGATAATATTCGATAATCTGCATCCAGTGCTTATTATATGTATTGGATATACAAAATTGATTAATTGCTTTCAGTAAAGCATTTTTCCCAATTGCTCAATAAACGCTTTTTAAAAAAAAACAAAAATTTTCTATTTATTCAAAAAATTCTTGCATTCGAGTGAATTAATTTTGTAGGATAGCATCACGGAGAAGGGAGATTAGACAAACGTTCAGATAAAAGGAGGGCAAAAAAATGGCCTATCTGGATGAAATTTATAATCAGCGAATGATTAATAACCCATATAGTGAACAAGATATTTTATATTTGCATGAGACGTTCTTAACGGTGGGATTTCATGGTATTTATGTGCCAAGCTTTAGCTTTGGACGAGCTATTATGAAAACATTTCTTAAATCTCTTAATTGCTACAGTGATGTTGCCTGCCTAACAAAAGGTATTGAGCCTTTAGGTAATGAGGTGACAGATCTGTATTCACTCCTTTTTGCAAAGAATATTTTAGGTCATGAAGATCGACTCAAAGACTTTATTCTTGAAGAGTTTGATTATGATTTTTTATGGATCGAAGAAAAATCTGAATGGGCATTTCAGCAGTGGTATATAGAATTTGTTGAAGCTCTTAAAGAACTTCATGTTGATAAATTTATGCCGGTTATTATAGTAAAGTCGAGTTAAATCTATATAATCAGTTACCTAATTATCCAAATTTCCATTTTCATAGTCCTCTAGATCATCACTTAGGGCACTTAAAATACTGTCGTTTGATGAGTGATGACTACCGGTGCGACTGCCATTACTTTTATAGCCATTTTCTTTAGTACTGTCAGTAGAATTGGAACGCTTACGCATTCTTTTAGCTAAACGCTTTTCTGCACTTTTAAATTTTTTAGCTTCTGTCATTTTTTCCAGTACATCGTATTGTATATTTACTAGCTCCTGCTGATTAGAATTTTGTTCTAATTTTAAATCTTGAATATTTTTATACCACTTTTCTAGCTTTGCACGAATAAATGGTCTACATGTATCATCGAAGGCTGCCACTGTAAGAGCTCGCTTGCTCAATTCCAATATGGTTTGTTGATTTTGACAATACTGTATACATAAAGAATCAAATTCTACTTTCAACTCATCGTATGCAACTTGTGATTCCGAGAGCTGATTTTCAAGCAAGCTTTTAGATTCTTTTAAATCAAGCTCAAGTTTTTTTATAGATGTTTCAGAAGCAAGAATTTGAAATTTGTATTTAGATTCTTGCTCAATCCAATGAGTCTGGGCGATATGACCAGAATTACTATTGTTGCTCCATACAGATGATCCACTGGAAGATCTTGTTAGCTTTTCTTCGAGATCACTGTTAGTTTTTTCAAGTGTTGTAACCTTATTATGTAGTTCATTTTGTTGTCGAGTGGCTTCTTCGTTGCAATACCAATACGTAACACTAGCACCAAGACCTGCAGAAATCGAATGTTTTACTGCTCCAAGTAATAGCTTCGAACTATCCATCGAATATACTGATCCATTCAATAGTAAGCTTATTAAGCATATAATAATTCTATTTATTTTCTTCATCAATTTCCCTTTTTTGTGATCAGAGTTGATTATGCCAAAATATATAATTGCCTGTATAGAGTTTGTCTTATACTCGACCAAGAGTAGTATTACTATTGGAATATTGGTAAAATTGTGAAATTAAACTTTGACTTACTTCCACTGCTAAAGCCGATGGGCTTTTTCGTCTGTTGTCGTAAATTGACAAAAAACCGAGTAGCTCAATTGAGTTTTTCAGATCCATAAATAATTTAAACTTTTTGTAAATATTTAAAGAAAAACTAGAATTTGCGCTTTTTTTGTAGCGCGTAATTCACTTGAGTTGATAATTTATAAGGCAAAGCTACACTAATAATAAAAGGTATAACTATGCATAGAAAATTCTTGATCAATCTTTTACAAAATTATAATCCATTAGCGACGGAAGAGGTTGGGTTTAAAGTTAGGATGCTCAACTTTATTAATCAATACGAAGATTGTTTTGAGCGATCATTAGATATAGGTCATATTACCGGATCAGCTTTTCTTCTCAATAAAGATAGGTCTAAAGCGTTACTAATGCATCATACCAAGCTTGATCGTTGGTTACAGCTTGGTGGCCATTGTGATGGGAATTCAGATGTTCTTGCTGTAGCTATCAAAGAAGCACAAGAAGAATCAGGTATTATGGGTATTGAGCCTATCAGTATGGAGATATTTGACATAGATATCCATTGCATTCCAGCCAATAGTCGTGAAAAAGAACATGATCATTATGATGTGAGATTTCTTCTTCAAGTGACAAGTGATGAAAAACTAGTTCAAAATAGAGAATCTAAAGAATTGCGATGGATTGGTCAAGATCTTAACGAATTGCCAATTAATAATCGATCAGTAACTCGCATGTTTGATAAATGGTTCGCTCTATAAGATTCGAATTTCCCGCCGCTAAAAAATGAAAATGCTCAAGTCATTTTGGTTATTCTACTTAGAAAATATTATCAATATTTTTTTAAATGACGTTGTTTTAAAAAAAAGCGGTAAAGCTTACCCACCATGCAAAGCTCTTTGTTTTAAAGAAATCAGAATAACTTAGTGAAAGGCCAGTACCGATAAGGGGTTTATTTAGAAAAGAACATTCTTTGCAAATATGTTCTAGGCTGCCATATATATTATTACTCACAAATGCATTAGTTTTTATTTTTTCTGTGGCTAAATTGATTGCTTGGTTAGCAAAAAGAGTTGGATTGTATCCAATTTCAAAAATATTCAGCTTTTTGCGGTATTGTATACCAATTAAAAGATCAGCAGTATTACCAGGTTGTATTTTTGCAGTTACGGGTAAAATTGGAAACCATTTACGGTTAAAAAAGTGTAAAAAGCGTCCTTGCAAAAATGTCGAACATGTTTTTTCAAGCGTGTTTATGAAAGTCCATGACAATTCGGCTCCTGCACCTAAACTATAAAATCGAGTTCCTACCAGTGGTCCAAACCTTTCTTGTAGCGTGACTTTTTTGTGTATGGGAATACCGCCAATTATATAAACCGCAGATTGGCCTGCTTGACCAAATGCCTTATTATGTCCTATAGAGAAAAGTAGATCATCAAATCCCCCTCGAGAGGCTTTTATATTAGTGGTACCACATGCGCGATAGCGTTCCTCTTCGATTCCTGTAGTCGCTTCAAACCACCAATTGCGAGTACCTATATAGCGAAGATTTAAAAGAGTACCATACATTCTACTCATGTCATGAACATTGGTTGCTTCTGAAGGCACAACAATATGCCGATCTCTACGATAATAAATAGGTACAGCTGAAAAAGCCCATAAGGCATGTGCTATGTCTGCACTAGGGTTTATTTGGAATATTCGGCGTACACGCATATTATAGACAAGTGTAAGTGGTGATACAGGAGAATATTGTAAAAGAAGTAAACATAGACAAATGAAACGTTTAGTAAATATGGACATAATTAAATATCAACCTATTTTTCTTTAACTGTATCACAGATAGACGAATCGATCAAAACTATGAAAAATCTATAGTCGACTATCGATTTTTATATCGACGCCTTTATACAACAATAAAACCACCTACTTGAAATATTGCAATTTGACATTGACATGTGTTAGTATATGTAAAAAGAAAGATACTTATATAATTAAATAGGGTTATTATAATGACGATTAGGGTCTTGATACTTTTTTGCCTTGTGATTGTATCATCGTCTTTTATAAGATTATCGGTTTTCCCAAAAGTTTAATTTGATACCACTAAAGATCGAAAAACCAAATTAATTTTTAAGCGATAGCAGTTTATAATTAAAAAAGGATAAAATATGAAACAAATATTATTAATGCTGCTACTAGGAGCCTCATTTGCTCTGGTACAAGATTCACACGCTCGTGCTCTTGATTATTCTCGCGACAGATTCAATGAACAAAAATTTGCACAACTCGGCGATGAGTATTTGGCTGAAGTTACTGAACTTGATCTTTCCAACAATAATCTGACTGATTTTCCTGCAGTATTGCACCGTATGCCTAATCTGCAAAAGCTATTTCTTAATGATAATAAGATCGGTTCATTTAAGGGTATGCCAGCCTTTACTAATCTAGAGTATCTAATGCTCAATAGTAACCTATTAGGGTCATTTGAGGATATGCCAGCCCTTAGCAAATTACAGCATCTATTTCTTAATGGTAATAAGATTAGTTCATTTGGTAGTATGCCAGTCCTGACTCGTCTAAAGATGCTATGGCTTAGCAAGAATCAAATTCACTCATTTAAGGATATGCCAGCCCTTCGAAATCTACAATTGCTATCGCTCAATAGTAATCAGATTGATTCATTTGAGAATATGCGAACCTTTCCCAATTTACAAAAGCTTCTTCTTAATTATAATCAAATTCACTCATTTAAGGATATGCCAGAATTTCGAAATCTACAATTGCTATCGCTCAATAGTAATCAGATTGGTTCATTTGAGAATATGTTAACTTTTTCCAATCTACAAAAGCTTCTTCTTAATTATAATCAAATTCACTCATTTAAGGATATGCCAGCATTTCCCAATCTACAGAAGCTATTTCTTAATGGCAATAAGATCGGTTCATTTGAGGGTATGGCAACTCTCCCCAATTTGCAAGAACTATCGCTTACTAGTAACCTACTAGAGTCATTTGAGGGTATGCCAGTCCTTTCTAATCTACAGTACCTATCTATTCCCGATAATAAGCTTGGCTCATTTGAAGGGATGCCAAACCTTATTAATTTAAAAAATCTATGGATTTTAAATAATAATATTAACAAAGCCGCCATTAATACATGGAAGCAAGAACATCAATATGTGGCTGTGAGATAAATTAGAAAAATCTTTAACAAAGAATAAGTTTCCTTTTATTAAATAATAAAAACTAAAAGTTTATTCTGTTGCATCTCAACAAAAATTAAAAGGGTGAGGCGCTATCAATTTTGAAAGATGACAAACTCTAGTTCTTTAATTTTCCAAAGCTTACAATTTTTATTGTCGACAGCTACGCAGCAAGTCTCCGCCGCACCTTACAAAAGTGGTTAAAAGACGCAAAAAACGGTAATCTAAGGGCCGCTCCTAGACAGACTATCCAAATATCGGACGCATAATATATATTATGTCAACAAATAGGTATAGCGACCACTAGGGAGGCCATACCAACGTAACTAAACCGCATAAAAACCCAAAGTAAAACTCCGTCTAAAATGAGCGACTTTCAATAGTGTGCTCAAATTTGGCCGTTAACAAAACATAGCAAAATTAACAACCAAAGACTTGGCTCGACCTAAAAAATTGGCGCCACGACGCCAAAATAAAATCCATTTTTCGACCGAAAATATTAATATTCTTAGTTGCATTTTTGATCACAAATTATGATTAAAAATAAAACCAGAAGTTCATTATTGTTCGCATAATCCTTCATCACCCAAAATATACAACAAAAACGCAAGTTAAAATCCTAAGCAAATCAAATCCCACCCTTAATCTCTGGCTATAGTTTTTTGTAATACACAAAACATAACTAACACCGTCAAAAAATCGAAAATATAGCCCTATCTTCAGATTGCGCCTAAATTTGCCCTATAATAAAAGATATAGCATTTATTAACTAAAGTGCTCGACCGAGTGAGAAAACTTCCTTCCTATGCCCACTAAATAAGATGAAATTTTAACGATATGACAAAAATTCAAAAAACTACATAATTTTCTACACCTATATCCACATAGGCTTTTTATATCGCATAACATTCTTCCAACAAAAAATCAAAATCCTTCAGCTACCAGCTATATTGAGATTTCAGCTGTTCTAAAACCAAACTATTGGTGCAAGAGAAGAAATTATTGGTAAAAGGCATTCTTTTTATTGCTTCAATAACCTGTAGATGCTGGTATGATGTACTAAAACAGGATATAAGGCTTATAAGCTCTTTCTATCCGCACCTTTCGTGTACAGCGACCTCTTCACCAGTATCCAGAATATGACCTTTCATAGCACGCGTAAGATCATATTCGGTTGCACCCGGAACCAAGTCAAGTTTTATATCTAATGCAAATAATACAATATGATATCGTTCATGCTTTGAACCAGGCTTAGGACATGGGCCACTATAACCAATTTTTCCTAAATCATTTGTTCCAACTAAAGCTTCTTTTGGCAATGTGTTAGTTGCTATTTTCCTTACATCGCCAGGAATATTATAGACAACCCAAAGGACTAATGGATTGCTTCTATGGGGAACATCTAACGCTTCCATAACCAATGCAAAACTTTTGACATTCGATGGAACATCGCCCCACTGAAGGCCTGGTGACTGTTCTTCTCCATCGCAGGTATATTTTTTCGGTATTTCATCCTTATGATTGCTTGTAAAAGCATCAATTTGTAATTCCATATAAATTCCTTTATTTTTTTTCCAAAAGATCTCGCGATAACAAATTAATTTTTTCAATCATAGCCTTACCCTTTTGGGAATCAGCCTTATTCACTTGAAAATTAGATATTACAACAGGGACTAATTGAATATCAATAATATTATTCTTATCTACATCGACTAGAAATAAAAACGATTGATCATTGCGCAATACCGGGTCAATAGCATAATCATCAATAAAGTCTCCCGTATCATACAGAATCAATTTATTTTTATATCGCTCAATTCCCTGAAAGATATGCGCACTCTGCCCATGAATGATATCAACACCTGCATCAATGATCTCATGCGCAAAATCTCTATAAGTCTCTGTTGGAGCCTGACGCATATTGGGTCCCCAATGAATAGTTATAATCAATATATCGACTATTTCTCGCACTGGCTTTATCGCCTCTTTAATAAGTGCAATATCTCCAATATGAACATAATTGGTTCCCGGCTTATCATCAGTTGCCTTCCATGACGGTTCATTATCTGTAAAGCCAATGACTCCTATTTTGATACCATTTTTTTCTATGATAACAGCTTTCTGGGCAGCTTTTATATCTTTACCCGCACCCACATGTTTAATGCCAGCATTATCAAGTACAGAAATTGTTTCCAATAGTCCGCGAACACCAAAATCAAAAATATGATTGTTGGCCAAATTGACAATATCAACATTTCCCTCTTTAAGAACTTGAACGTTCTTAGGATCGGATTTAAAATTGAATACTTTAGGTACCAAATCTTCGCTTATCGTCATCGTCGTTTCAAGATTGATAATATTAATATCATTTTTTTGCAAGATAGGAAGTACATTTCCCCAGGGGTATTTTGGGTCCTCATCCTTAAGTACCTCATTGACAAGGCGACCAAGCATTACATCACCCATAAACCCAATACGAACACGTTGACCCTTTCGATCACCTAACAGCATCCAGATTATAAAAATTAGGCCTAAGGCTAAAATAATTAGTATGATTCTTTTCTTCATCAATCTCCTTATGATCTGGATACTCCGTGCTTCAGCTCGACGGAGGAAAAATTATCCTATTTCAGCCAACGTAAAAATATAATTTTGCTTGGCTGATTATTTACGTATTTAAATTGGTAATAGCATAGCAACTGTGATAAAATAAATAAAAATTTAACAAGAACATGTAATAGGCGAACAACAGATGACCATAAGAACTGTTGTATTTCCATTATCTCCCAGCGATCAACAAAAAAAGCCCTAATAAAAACAGTAAGCATTTATACAGAAGCATTTAAAGAATGTATCAATGTTGCATGGGCTGTGAAAAAACTTTCAAAGAATAATCTTCACAAAGAAACCTATCAAAAATTAAAAGGAAAACTTGGCCTCAAATCTCCTGTTCAGCAAGAAATAGGACATTTGAACGTGTCAATGCAATGAAAGTACTGAGTAGAAAAGGAAAAAATATCCAAACCTCAAAGTGATATAATTCCAATGCGGCTCGATGCTAGAACATTATCTTTTGATCCAATGGGGGAAATAGCATCTGCTACAACGTCGTATAAGTCCTAAACCATGCAATTGCCCTGACATCAATTTTTACAAAATTATTGCAATTTGAATTCAACATTTGATATGGTAAGTATAATAACTTAAAACTAATATGAAAGGAAGATAATGAAGAAAGTTTTTGTCACATTAAGCGTATTATATATTGCCTCAGGATATGCTATGGTTAAGCCACTAAAAGAACTTGATTATTCTGACGGCAAATTTAATGAACAAGAATTAGTGCAGCAATCCGATGAATATTTGGCTGAAATTGGTGAACTCAATCTTTCCAGTAATAGTCTGACTCATTTCCCTGCGGTATTACAGCGTATGCCTAATCTACAGAATCTATTTCTTAATGAAAATAAAATCGGTTCATTTAAGGATATGCCAGCCCTTAGCAATCTACGCGTACTATGGCTTCAGAATAATCAGATCGGTTCATTTAAGGATATGCCAGCCCTCACCAATCTACAAACACTATGGCTTCAGGATAATCAGATCAAGTCATTTGAGGGTATGCCAGTTCTTACTAATCTACGGGGGCTATCGCTTGATAAAAATCAAATAGACTCATTTAAGGATATGCCAGTCCTTCCCTCTTTACAGAGTCTAGGACTTAATGAAAACAAAATCGACTCATTTAAGCATATGCCAGTTCTTACCAATCTACAAATACTATGGCTTCAGAAGAATCAGATCGGTTCATTTGAGGATATGCCAATCCTTACCAATCTACAACAGTTACACCTTAGTAACAATCAGATCGGTTCATTTAAGCATATGCCAGTTCTTACCAATCTAATAGTGCTATCGTTGCTTGATAACAAGATAGACTCATTTGAGTATATGCCAGTTCTTACCAATCTACAATTACTAGGACTTAATAACAACAAGATAGACTCAACTGCCATTAATACATGGAAACAAAAACATCCAAATATACACGTGTGAGGATATGTCAGTTCTTACCAATCTACAATTACTATCGCTTGATAACAACAAGATAGACTCAGCTGCCATTAATACATGGGGACAAGAACATCCAAATATTCGTGAATGGCCCTGTGGACCAAATTTGAAAAAGCTTTAAAAAATAATAAGCTTTGAAATGGTTGCATTGGAATCATGGAATAAAAAATCGCTGTACTAAAAGGA
>Ga0155577_120_pt1 | contig 13013 bp, 14 predicted proteins | sample RifCSPhighO2_12_FD_107234 | JGI IMG/M metagenome (GOLD analysis project Ga0155577, IMG submission 107234) | candidate division TM6 bacterium RIFCSPHIGHO2_12_FULL_36_22
CATGACAGCAACTGGTATAATTTCAGGTTGTTTTTCACGCACAGGTAAAACCAAACAATCAACTATACCGGTTAACAAAGGAGGAACCGCAAACCTTCCTGTAAATGATGCGTTTTTTCCATTAACATTACATAACATTGGTGGCTGCTGTTGATCATCATAGGTTAACAATAATGTAGTAGGATATTCATCCTGTGGAGTCGAAAGAGATCCTGGAAAGGACAATTTTGGATCCGGTGCATATTTTTCAAGAAATCGAGGTCTTCCAGGCGTCCTTTTTTTGCCTTCTTTTCCACCCCCAAAAAGGGGAAATATTAAAAAAACAAAAAAAAGTAATATAAACTTTTTCACAATGCCCCCTCGTTTAAGAGAAGAGGATATCATGAAAGACCCAATTGTTTCAAGATTGTTTAAGTGAAAATGATCACAATAGTAAAGAAGCAATCATAGCTGAGGATAAATTTGCTAAAGAACTTGCAAGCACCGTTTTTAAACCAAGTTCGGTTAGCCATTGTCTTTTTTCAGGAACCAGTACTCCAATCCCTCCGATTTGAATACCAATACAAGAGAAGTTTGCAAAGCCACATAATGCATAAGTAATAATTAATTCTGCACGAGCAGGCAATTTCATTGGAACCATTTCAAGATATGCAACAAATTCATTGATACTAACCTTTGTTCCAAGCAATTCAGCTACCTTGATTGCTGTTTCTCCTGAAAAACCTAGTAAATATGCAAACGGTCTAAATATAAATGCAAAAATCATCTTAAGATTTAACAAAGGCATTTGCCATGTAAAATGTAAGGCATTAATCAAAGAGTTAAAACCTATTGAAAGATAGAGTAAAATAGAATCTAACATTCCAATCAATGCAATAAACACAATCAACATGGCTCCAACATTGAGTGCTAACTGTAAGCCATCACCAGTTCCAGTAGCAATTGCATCAAAGATATTTTTACTTTTGCTTTCTAACTTAATTTGCGCACCACTACCTGTCTTTGTTTTGTGTGTTTCTGGCAAAATGATTTTGGCAATTAAAATTGATGCTGGTATTGCCATTGCACTTGAAGCAAGCATTGCTGATGTAGGAACACCTAGTTTGGAATAAACTGCCAAAATAGCTCCGCTAATAGTTGCCATGCCACTCACCATCACTACAAAAATTTCTGACTTAGTCATATCTTTAAGATAGTGTTGTATTAACAATGGAGCTTCCGTTTGCCCTAAAAAACTATTTGATACTGCACACAACGTTTCAGCACCTGAAGTTCCAAGTAATGGTCGTACAACAAAATTTATCCCTGCAACTAGCCATTGAATAATACCCAAATAAAATAAAAGCGACATAAGCGCCCCAAAAAAAACAATAATCGGTAAAATTTGTACTGCAAAAATAACACCCCATGGCGCAGTATTTACACCCAATGCACCGAATACAAATTGAATACCTTTGTCAGCAAATAAATATAATTGTTGAACCAAAAGAGACGTGTAATAAAGAAAGGTTTCTCCCGCCCATGTCTTCAGCGCGATAAAACCTATAATAAATTGCATTAACAATGCTGTTCCAACCAAACGATAATCTATCTTTTTTTTATTTGAAGAAAAAAGATATGCTATCAATAAAATTACGGCAATACCAACAATATTAAGATAACGATTATGTTCGATTAAATAAGATAGAAAGAACATGAATGACCTTTTTTTATGGTTAATAATAACACTTATAAATACTTTATAAAAAGTCTAAACCAATAAAAAAAAATAAACAGACTTGATTTTTTTCAATAACGAAAATATTAATCTTCTTTTAAAAAAGATAGTGGCTGTTTTTTGCGATATTCACGATCGCGATTTTGAAGAGCATCAATAATCTCATCCATATCGCCTTCCATCACTTGCTCAAGTTTTTTCAAGGTCAAGTTAACTTGGTGATCGGTAACACGATTTTGTGGGTAATTGTATGTCCGAACTTTCTCTGCACGCATACCTGAACCAACAAGTTCTTTACGCTGTTGGCTCATCTCACTATCTTGACGTTCTTTTTCAGCCGCCAAAATACGAGACTGTAATACCTTCATCGCTTTTGCTTTATTTTTATGCTGAGAACGTTCGTCCTGACAAGCAACAACTACACCAGTTGGAATGTGCGTAATGCGAACTGCAGAGTCTGTTGTATTAACATGCTGCCCACCAGCACCACTTGCACGATAAACATCAATTCTTAAATCTGCTGGATTAATTTGAACATCTAATTTTTCATCTGCTTCAGGTAAAATAGCAACGGTTACTGTTGATGTATGCACTCGACCGGAAGATTCTGTTGCTGGAACCCGCTGTACACGATGAACACCTGATTCATATTTTAAAAGGCCATAAACATTTTTGCCCTTAATATAAGCAACTACTTCTTTATAGCCCTTAAGATCTGTCATACTGGAACTAACAATAGAAAAATCCCAACCTTTGCGTTCAGCATAGGTAGAATACATACGTAAAAGATCAGCTACAAATAATGCTGCCTCTTGACCACCGGCACCAGCGCGAATTTCTAAGAAAGCTGATCGATTGTCTAATTCATCTCGAGGAAACAGATAATCATCAATTTCTTTTAAAAGATCATCTTTTTTTATAGCAAGATTAGCAAGCTCTTCTTGGTACAATTCTTGCATTTCGGGATCTGTATTTGCTTGCGCTTCTGCAATGCCCGAGTCAATCTCTACCAATCGTTCATGCATATCCAATAATGTTGATAAATGCGAACGTTGTTTTTGTAGCTTTTGACGAGTAGCTTGATCGATTGAAGCTTGCGCTAAATGTTCGTTGATCTCATCAAATTTCTTACGAACCTGACTCCATTGATCAAACATTATGCCTTCTTAGTAGTCTTTACAAGAATATCTTTTTTTGGCTCTTCTTTTTTTTCTACTTTTGGCTCAGCTGGCTTAGGAGCAGCTTTTTTTGGTGCAGGCTTAGCAGCATATTTACGTTGAAACTTTTCAATGCGACCAGCTGTATCCACAAATTTTTGTGTACCTGTATAAAATGGATGACATGATGAACACAAGGTTGAATGAATTTCTGTAGCTGTAGAACGAGTTTTAATCTCCGCGCCACAAGTACAAACAACTGAAACTTCATTAAGATTTGGATGAATATCTTTTTTCATGGTATTATCTCTTTCTTACAAGCAATTAACCTATTTTTGTATTATTTTAAGTATCTCGCAAAATCATCAATTTGTAAATGCCTATGCCTGTATTGCACCCACATCTTTGATTATTTCTTTTTTAACCAGATTCACAATCTTAGCAATCTGATCTTTATCACCTTCCAATATAACGCCCTCATCAGGAGAATAAGCAATTTTAACATTATATTTTTTGAGATCTAAGATTTGACGTTCTTCACTAAATCGAATAGCTGAAGAAAATTGTGAATCTGCAATCAAAACATTGATGATCATCTCAAATAACTGATTAGCACCTATTATTGGCAACATACCAAGGGTTACTGTAACCATTTTTTCTTCTTTATTAGAAACGGCTATGCGATCAAAACGAGCAAAACCAATAGAAAGCATAATTGGTGACACAATAGTGGTTAATACAATAGCCACAATACTAATAACATACATTTGAAAATCAATAACCCCACTATTGCGTAAGATTGACGCTACCACAAGGCCAACTTCACCTCGAGGAACCATAGATGCACCAAAAATATATCCTTCCAACCAGCTCCATCGAGCTTTTGGTAAGCAGATCCAATTATTAAACCAAATAGCGCAATAGGTCGATAAAACCTTTGAAAATACCGCAGCTATCAAAAGCCAACCCACAATCACCCAAGAAGACAAGGTGAGAATCTTAAGATCAACTTGAAAACCTATAGATCCAAGAAACAGCGGCAATAAAAGGCTATTCACAAAAGGGGACATAATCTTTTCAGCATGATTTTTAGTGTCTACCTGTCGATGAAAAAAACCAGCAAAATAGGCTCCTGTAATCCCTGCTAGGCCACCAATCAGCTCTGCGCCTGAAAAAAAGAGGAGCATGACTATAAAAGCAATTGGCCCAATAAGATGGGAAAAATGCCTTTTATGCAAACCTTTTACAACATGAGGAATTACATAAAGACCGGCGATAAATAGAACGATAAAGGCCATTATCATTCGCCCAAGTGCCAATCCCAGGCTCGATTCTGGTGCATGGTATCCCGTAGGTAAAGCACCAAAAGTACCTGCTTGTAAAAATATCAAAAATATAGATAAAAGCACCACGGCAACAACATCATCTATAATTGCTGCACCTAGAGTCGCCTGTGAACTTCGTAAGTGCATTTTATGGCTCGCAAAAAGCATGGCTATAGGTATTGATACACTAGTTGCTGCAAATACAATCCCCAGACCAAGCATTTGTGAAATATCACTGTTGAGCAAAAAATAAGCTAGACCACCTATCATAGCAATTGGCATCACTGCTCCAAGTATGCCCGCATTAACAGCTATCAGTCCAACCTTAAGTAGACTTTTTAGATTAGTTTCATAGCCAGCGGACCAAAGAAGATAACCCACTGTAATGCTTGCTGAAACAACCAAAATGAATAGGACAAAAAAATCCGATGAAACGAATGAATAAAGATTACCAGTCGCTGTATCAACAAAAATTGCCGGATGTATAAACATCGACAATTGTCTAATATTAAGTAACGATGGTCCCAAAATAATACCTCCAATAATCTGTCCCGCAATAACTGGCAACTTAAAGAGGTATTTACATAATTTACCAATCAGCAATGTACCAAAAAGTACCGTCGCCACAAAAAGTGCAAATTCTGCAATAAAATGGGCATCTAATCCCGTATTAGTCAAAAGACCTTCAGGTATTACAATAGTATCGATATCCCCTAATAATGACATTGAATATAAAAATGGCACACTCCATAGCCATCTCATCATTTGAATCCTTTCTAGACTAGTTTTTATACTCGTTTATAAGCATAATATGAAAAAACAGAAAGGCTAATTTTAGTTATAAAAAAGAAAAAAGGCACTGGTTTTATCCAATGCCTTTTTAATATATTCTTTAAAACAGCTTATTTTTTTTCTGGATATACAATTTCAAGAATTGTACAGCCACGTTTTTGTGCTGTCTCACTTAAAAGCTTATATGCCCATTCAAAATTAGAAATCTTAGAATTTCTCTTTTGAATTTTAGATGCAAGCCAAAAAAGATCATAATCTGTTTTCATTTGATTAACAAATGCACCTTTTTCACCAGCTGCTTTATCTAACTGTTTGGCTTTGTTGATTGCTTGTTCTAAAGCAGCGGCCTTTAAGCATGCTTTATACTGATCTTCTTGATACAGAGCATTACAAATACGTTTTTTAAGATTTTGACCCACATACATTAAGTATGCACCTGCTGCGGTACCTATAAGCGCTGTACCTACAAGTTTTTTATGCTTGTATGTCAATTGAGCGCCAGCCATTGTAGCTTTCATACCAGCCTGAGCAATAGAACTCATCATAGAAGCTTGAGCACCTGATGCTATAATAGCACCACTTAGCACAAGCATTAAAAATTGCTTTTTCATAATATAACCCCTTACACTTAATACCAATTGTCTATTTGTCATTTATAGTGTTAGTATGCCAAAAAGATTCAAAAGGCGCAAATACCCCCACATAATCCACTTATCTTAGTTTTCTTTAACTCATGATAGGCTCTGATATGTGCAAAACTATTAACTACTTTTAGCCCATAAAATGCACCTCAATAGCTAAGCTTTCCTTGTTTATCTTCTATTCAGACTCTAAATAAGACAAACTTTCGAAAATACCCTACCAATCGAGGCTTTTGCTAAAAATGCTAATATTAGTCATACTTAGGATAATAGAAAACATTAAATATGGGGGTATTATGATAAATAGTAAAAAACATAGCTTTATAGCATTGATTGCACTAATGCCTATCATGCTTTTTGGTCTCACAGAGAAAATTATTACCGAAAAACCGGCTCATCATGATTTACGACCATTTACGGTTGTTGAAAAGGGTGAATTTTATCCTTCAATGTATAATTCTGAAGAATATGACATCCAAACTCCTTCAGCTCCTGAAATGGACGAAGATGAAACTTATGCCTATCAACAAATGAATCCTAGTGAAACAGTTACTCTTTCTACAGCACCATCTCATGAACAGGTACCTACAAATGCTAGTTTCAGGCTCATTTTTGAGCTTTGTAAGCAGAAAGTCAAACATGAGGCTAGTACTGCTTCATACGAATTTAAGACTTATATAACTGGACGCCAGGCTATTGCAGGTGGTATATTTTATGGCTCTATTGCCCTCGGTATCGTTTATCTTTATAGCAAGACCTGTCGCCTATTAAAATAATAAATGCCTCCAAATTTGGGGGCATTCTCTTCTTAAAACAATCCACTTCTTTTAATTCCCAATCACTTGATAATTATAAACATCTAATATATCGATAAAATGTAGTTTATTAGCACTTTTAAACAAGCTACAAAACATGCCTTTGCTGATCAATCTCAATCAATTTATTTGTTGCTATTTGAAATATCATTTTGTTATTATAGAATGAAGATGGTTAATTATAGGAAAAAATTATGAAAAAAATAGCTTTTATAGTCTTATTATTCATAGCAGGTTCTGTAAGCGCAAAAACTCGAACAAAACAATCTCATCAAGATAAGCCTTTAGGAGTATATGCATGGTTCGTACTCCATCCAACAGATGCACTTTTAGCATATAAGCCAGAAATGCCTAGTGATCCAACTAAGGAAGTTTAACAAAAGCTGGACGAGGTTTTGCATCCTGAGTTATAATACGCTCTAAACAAACTTTGCTACAGGTGTTTTGGTATTCATCTAGACAAGATTTACAGCAGGTAAAGTGTTTGTTACATAAAGCATTAAGACAATTATAGTAGTCAGAATTTGACTTGTTACATAGATAACATGCACCGAGTATATCATCGTTAATATCTACAGAAACACGACTATCAAAGACGTAGTTTTTACCTCGATAAAAGCCATCTGGATATTTTTCTCCATATCGCTGAATACCACCCTCGATCTGATAAATTTCTTGTGCCACACCTTTTTGTTGAAGATAGGCGGTAGCACGCTCACATCGTACACCACCAGTACAGTACATTAGAACTTTTTTACCTTTAAAGGTCTCAAGATTATTATCAATATATTCAGGAAAATCTCTAAAATTTTTGATATCCGGTGTTATGGCACCTTCAAATTTACCGATAGCCGATTCGTAATTGTTTCGAGCATCCAAGACAACTAGATCATTAGGTTTTCTTTGTAAAAGCTCATGCGCTTCATCTGGCGTTAAATGCTTTCCACCATCAGCAACCGTAACCTGAGTCGGATCAATACCAAGAGCACAGATTTCATCTTTAACCACAATACGCATACGTGGAAAATATTCAGAACCCCCAGGACTTATTTTAAAATCTATTCCACCAAACAAAGGGTGTTCATTCATTGCATCGATATATGCTTGAGTATCTTCGCTCGTTCCACCTACAGTACCATTGATACCTTCATGAGCAATAATTATACGCCCAGTCAGCTTCAAATTATTACACAAGGTATTTTGCCATTTGGCAATTACGCCAGGGCTTTCAACATTTGTGTACTTATAGTATAGTAGAATTTTACCTGTAGGTTCCGCCATATCAATCTCTTTAACTATATTATTTATCCTAACTAGCTTATATATTACCATAAGCTAGACTCATCGTCGAGCTCTATACATCTAAAAATCTATTCCAAAAAAACGTCTGCTACTTGCCTTTGAAATTAACTTTTTATAGAATGGAGCAGTGCTAACATATACAATTTTTCAAAGGATAGGAACAATAATGTACTACACTCATCGCCTCAAGCTTTCTCTCTTGCTACTTCTTTTTTCGTCATATACACAACCAGCACAAATAATAAATTGGTTACATGATGACGTTGCTACATTTGTCAAAGGTTCCTACAAGAACTTTGCTGCTGTCGGCACCTGTTTTGCAGTTTCTAGATATGTAGCCTATGATATGTCAAAAGAATTACATAAGGTACAAAAAAGTGCACTACTTGAACATATTAATTTTCTGGAGATTGGAGCCGGAACTGGCTCTCTTTCTGAGGTCTTTGAACAACAGTTGGAAAATCTTGTAAAACAAAATGTAATAAAAAGCTATGCTCTCGTTCTTGTTGAATTAGAACCTATTTATATTGAAACATTACAAAAGCGTTTTGGATCCAATCCAAATGTAAAAATTGTATGCCAAGATATTGCTGAATGGGAAACTGATAACCAGTTTGATTTTATTGTTTCAACATTACCGTGGAACTCAAAATTTTTTACAAACGACTCAGTTAACCAAATTCAATCCAAAATTAATGAAATACTAACAAAACATGGTGTGTATAGCTTTGTTGAGTATTCACTCTTTGGTAAGCTATCTCGCCTTATAAGATCAAACAATCAAATTGAAAATTTTGCTCTAAAACGACAAGTCGTTGAAAACATGGTTGAAGAACAGGGTTATAAACATAAACTTATCTGGCGTAATATCCCTGTACCAATTCACGTTTATTACCTTCACAAAAAATAGAAATTTTTTAGTATAACTATTTTATAATTAGAAAGGATATTGTCATGAATGTTATTATTAGCGTTGCTTTAGCGACTATAATACGTATTGCGTTGGGTATGCTTTGGTATTCACCTAGCGTCTTTGGTTCAGCTTGGATGAAAACTATAAAAATTTCTCCTAAGGATATCAAACCTAAAGATGCTCAAATTGCTATCCTTGGTGGAGTTCTCAGCTCCATTATCATTTCTGCAATGCTAAGCTGCCTGATGACTCGGCTGGGCATTCATTCAGTTTTATCTGGCTTTTTTCTTGGTCTATCTATTTGGTTTGGCTTTGTTGCAATGAACCAGTTTGGTGGTATTCTTTGGGAAAAAAAATCTTTCCAATGGTTTGCTATCACTACAGGATATGAATGTGCTGCCTACGCTATAAGCGGTAGCATACTTGCTTATTTTGCATAAACAATAAATTTTAAGCATAAAAAAAGGTCCTACTTTTTAGTGGGACCTTTTTTTATGCTTAAAAGACTTTAACTTTACGCCGCTTTTGCTACATACGCCGCTTTTGCTACAGCTGCTTTTGCTACAGCTGCTTTTTTCTTTTCTAACTTAACTTTAAGTATTTTAGCTGCAGAAGCCTCAAGGGCAGTTTCTCGCTCAGACAATTTAACAAGCAATTGAGCTGTTCGCTCATCTTCACCTGCACGACATTCTTTAAGTGCTGCTCGAATACGCTCAGTAACAAGACGTTGTTTGTCAAGCGCTTCGCTAGCACGCAGTTCTTTTTCTTGTCTACTTTCAAATGCCATTCTTAAAGCTTCGGTTGCAACATATCCAACAGTTGCCACAATCATATATTTAACTGCGTCTTCAACAACCTCATTTGCTGCGTTTATAGCATTCTGTTCAAGACCAATTACAATCGGTTTTGCATTCTGTTTAAGACCAATTACAATCGGTTTAATTCTATTTGTAATACGCCAATGCATAGTAACTGGTACATCATTATTTTGGACCATTGCATATAGATTAGTACCGCCCAACACACTCAACATTGAAACGATAAGTACACATTTCTTCGGTAAAAAAATCATAAAAAATGCCTTTAATTATTAAAAATATTATGAAAATTATTTGCTAATGTTTAATTACTATATGAGTTCATACTACTTCTGTCAATACTATTTTATAGAACTTTTTTCATATTATATAAACTTAATCAAAAATACTTTAGGATGCAGCAACATCAAACATTTTTTTTGCTTCCAGTATTTTTTCTCTTAAAGCCTGTTCTTCCTGAGCAAATATTGTTTGCTGTTTTGCTAAAAACTCTTTTTGGTCTTTTAGTTCTTTTTGATCACCATTTACCAATTGAGTTGACTTTTCTAACTCTTGGGCAAGTTCTTTTTTAAGTGCCAATTCTTCTTTAGCTTGTCTCAAGATAAGAATAGCTTTTTGAAGTTCTAATACCTTTTCATCAGCTTCGTTTTTTTCTTCTTTTTTACCTATTACACGACTAAATACATTAGCCCCAGTACGCATAGCAGTACCTACTGCTATACTTAAAATTTCCCGCGTCAAATCAGATGTAAATTGATAAACACCCATTCTATAGCCTTCTTCAATAGCAGTTTGAGTCAATTCACCCGCTCTTCTACCAATACGCTCAGCTAAACCTCTTTGTTGAGCTGCTGGAGCTTGCTGGCTAAGTAACTTATTCAATGCATAAAATTGAGCTGCTGAATCTTGCACATTCACATAAGAATAAGGTTGGCTAGAACGAAGACCATTTTGAGTATCCATTCTCGATGTAGAGACATATTCAACATCATCTTCAGGATCAGTTGGCTCCATAGCACCCAAATTAAAACCTATAAGAAATAAAAGTGAAATTATTAATGTATATTTTTTGACCGAAAGAATCATATAAATGCCTTTATTGCTAATATTATTTGTAGCACTGACTATTGCTAATAGAGTAGTAATTTCAAATATTTTTGTCAATCTGAATATTGGCAAAATGGCACTATTTTACGGCATAAAAAAGCTCTTTTAGACGGTCAAATCAAGACCATCATAACCTATAACAATTTCTATATTATTTTCCTTAGCTAGCTCTCTCAACTGCGATTGAGCTTCTTTCATATCTCTATAGAACCAAGACCCAAAATGAACTAGGAGAATTTTATCCGTAAACTGCTTAAATAGCTTAATAAGGTCTGGTATGCCCGTATGCCCATAGATCTGTTCCGTCTCTTTATTTCGACGTACCATACCACCTTTATCAATAAAACTTGCTTCTGTAATAACCAAATCAAGCTGAGAAAGCTGTTTTTGGTATTCTTTTTCAATCCAAATCATATCTCCAGTATAGAATATCTTCTTTCCCTGATGTTCTATTAGATAGGCATTAGATTTTACTTTAATACTATGAATGGTAGGGATAGGTGTTATCTTGTAACCATCTATCGTAAATGGGCTATCGGTTACTTTGATATCCATCCCCTCAAACTCCTGGGGGGCATAGATTGGAACATCAATATCCCATGGTTGCATATTTCTTGCAAAAAAGGCGTGATCGGGGTGTAAATGAGTAATTAGTATGTATTTAGGATTATATTTTACAAATTCTTCCTCACCACAATCGAGCAGAATTTTGTTGTCTATTAAGATACCCGATTTATGCGAATGATATGGAGCTGATGGTTTAATCTCACCTCGTGTACCTAGGACTTTAATTTCCATAGTGTTTTATTTTCGTTTTAACCAATCTTCCCGCACCAAGATTACATAGAAATTTAAATAGCTCAAATTTAATACAAAAAATATTATGATTTTTATTTTTTCACATTAACATATTCTGACCAATCTAAATTGTCTTCATTTTTTTTATAAAATCGACCTACAATCTTCAAAATGATAAAAGCTACAAGCGCAACAATAAAAAAATTAATAAAGTAATTTACAAAAATTCCATATCTAATTTCTACTGATGGCAAAATTACTTTACCACATGCATCTAATTCTGCTTTTTTCAATACATATGAAAGTTGTTCCATATCTACACCTCGCATACAAACTCCAATAAGAGGCATAATAATATCTGTCACTAAAGATTTAGTAAGATTACCAAATGCGGTTCCCAATAGAATACCTAGAGCCATATTGATAAGATTAGCTCTAAAAATAAAAGCTCCAAATGAATTTAAAAAATTATTTTTCACAAGTTCTCCTCATTAATAATAAATTTATATTATATATAGTAAAACATAATAAAATAATATCAAATTGATATAATCTTCAACTAAAAAATCACCTTAATATAACATTGATGCCTACACAGATCAATCACATAAAAAAGACCTATTGATTATGATCACAATTAATATCTTTAAGGATTAAATTTCTGCAACAACTATACAAAACAATTGTGTGAACTACTCGCTCCTAAAGGGGCGAGTACGCGAGAATTTTTTGTCGTAAAAAAATTCTCAATTAGTACGTGACGAAAAAATTATTGAGTAGTAAAATACTTACATAGCAAATGCTTTAACCAAATTCAAAAAATATGGATTATAGCAAGCAAAAGTTTTGATCGAATATTAAAAAAGGCTAATTATGGAAATTTTAAAATATGTTACTTTTATTCTGTAAAAATATCTCATTCATTGGCCAAGCAAATTACAAGACAAAAAATCAATGTCCAAAGAAACTATTTTCACTTTTAATACTTTTTAAAAGAACCAAGATGACTGTGATCAATTTGTGGTTACAAACCTATATCAAATTCTTTATAGATGTCAACAAAACTATGCCTTTAAATAGATAAAAAAACATTTTTAAAATAAAGCTATATTTTTTTTTAAAATAACACATAAATTATAATGATTGGTAATTCAATTAAGCAAAGGAGTTAATAAAATGGAAAGGTTATGGGAGAATATGAATAAATAAAATATATAAAAAATAAAATATAAAAATAGTTAATCATTATAAGGAATATTACTATGGCAAAAAAGCCGGCTTCAAAGCCAAAACCAAAACCTAAACCTTCTAAGTAGTTGGTTTTAAGGGGAAGATAAAAAAATTATCTTCCCCTTTTTTCATCGGTAGTCTACGATTCCCTCCTAAAGGAGGGAGCTTGTCGCTAAGGCATTAACTTGCTGCAATAGGCCCGGCCCAGATGTATAGCCATTGGCCCTACACCATATATTTTTTATATTTCGAGAAGCATTGAGATCCGCATTAAGTTGTAAACCACACAAACATACACTGACTGATTTTTCTGTTGCTTTTCTTAACAACATCACATTGAGAACATCTTTGGGATGTGTAGCGAGGATCAATATATTCAACATAGACCCCAGCTAGTT
>Ga0155577_101_pt1 | contig 11220 bp, 8 predicted proteins | sample RifCSPhighO2_12_FD_107234 | JGI IMG/M metagenome (GOLD analysis project Ga0155577, IMG submission 107234) | candidate division TM6 bacterium RIFCSPHIGHO2_12_FULL_36_22
CTATTACCAATTTAAATACGTAAATAATCAGCCAAGCAAAATTATATTTTTACTTTGGCTGAAATAGGATGATCTTTCCTCCGCCGAACTGAAGCACGGGGTATCCAGATCATAAGGAGATTGATGAATAGTATGTTGCATAATGCAACGCTTGGTATTTGGGGTTACGGTATCAGTGGAAGGTCGCTGGTTAACTTTTTGCGCACTCAAAATGTTACATTGATTGTTTTTGATCAACGTGGTTTGAATGTAGATGATGCAAAATTGTTTGATGCATGTGGCATTAAATTTTGTTCAGGAGAGCCGGAAGCGTTTCTTGATATGTGTGACTATGTTATTCCAAGTCCTGGTGTTGATGTGCGTAAATTTGATGCATATTGCGATAAATTTATTGCAGAGCTCGATCTCTTTCAGCAATTTTTTACAAAACCAATTATTGGTATTACAGGAACGCTTGGTAAAACTACGGTAACGGGACTTGTCGCTAAAGCGCTTGAATGTGTGGGAATATCAGTGTGTATTGGCGGTAATATTGGTATTGGGCTTTTTGATTTAATTGCACAGCAGGGCCATGTTGAATATGCTGTATTGGAGTTATCCAGCTTTCAATTAGAGCTATGTAAAAGTTTTACGCCGGTGATTGCTCTATGGACTAACTTTTATCCTAATCATTTAGATCGACATGGCAGTATAGATATGTATCGTATGGCTAAAGAAAAGATTTGCATGTCAGATAAAACGTACCTCATCAAACCACCATTACATCTTCATGGTACGTACACTATTCCCCAGCGCGGGTTTGTAGAGAATTGGCAGCTGGTGATTGCAGTATTGGAATATTTTAATATTGCGCAAGAAGTTATAAATGATGTGCTGATGCGATTGGGTACTAGTTGGGGATTGGAGCATCGGCTTGAATTAGTTGGTGATATTGATGGTATAACGTTTGTTAACGATTCGAAGGCAACAGTTCCAGAGGCAACGCTTGCAGCAGTTAAATTATATGATTCGAGTAAGACAATACTATTGCTTGGTGGTCTTGATAAGGATATTGATCGAAGGCCTTTGGTGTCGCAATTGAAAGATGTAAAAAAGGTTATATGCTTTGGGGGACAAGCAGAAAAATTGTATACAATTTGTGCTGAGTTTGGTATTGCATCTAGTATGTGTGCAACATTGAAAGAATCGTTTGATATTGCATGCAATGTTGCGCAACGGGGTGATACCGTATTGCTTTCTCCAAGTGGTGCTAGTTTTGATTTGTATAAAAATTATGAAGAACGCGGAACCCACTTTAAAAAATTAGTGAAAGAAAAAAATAGTTGACGGGTGTTGCAAAGCAACGCTAATATTAAAATAAAGTAGCGCGATGGAAAAAAGAGAGAGAGTTGCAAAAAGTTTTAAGACCTTTTTAGGTCTTATCATTTTTTTGCTCGTAGTAAGCTTCATTTTTGTATACTCATCAAGTTCGGTCTATGCTTTAGAACGTTTTGGAACAGCATCTTATTTTATTCAAAAACAACTTGTGGGTCTTGTTCTCGGTATCATTATTGCATTCGTTCTTTTATTTATCCCTTCAAATGTTGTTGCTGTGGCCAGCCCCTTCTTACTTTTTATAGCACTAACACTGACAGGTTTTACATTAGTTCCAGGTCTTGGTATTAAAATTCATGGAGCAAGTCGATGGGTAAATTTGTTTGGTTTTGCTTTTCAGCCGAGTGAGCTTTTAAAATATAGTTTCATCATTTACGTGGCACACGTTATTGCACGTTATTCTCGTCATCGCTCAACAAATACGCGGGCGCATGTATTGTTACTTTTTGTTGTTGGTATAACTTCTGCATTACTTTTGATACAACCGGACTTTGGTTTAATGGTTACTTTGTGTGGTACAGCTCTTTTATTATGGTTTGTTGCCTTTGTTAATTGGCGATATATTATTTTACTAGGTTCAACAGGTATTCCAGTTTTTGCATATCTTATTTATAAAGAGCCGTATCGTTTACGTCGTTTACTCGCTTACCTTGATCCATGGCAGGACCCACAAGGTGCTGGATTTCAAGTTATACAATCGCTGATTGCGATTGGCTCAGGAGGTTTTTGGGGTGTTGGTATATCATACTCTCGACAGAAGTTTTTCTATTTACCAATGCAACACACAGATTTTATCGTATCGATAATAGCAGAAGAGTCAGGATTTATAGGAATTTCCATTCTCATTTTAGCATTTATTTTATTACTTTATTTTGGGATGCGTATGGCCTGGGGATTTAGAAATTTGTTTAGTGTATATCTCGTGTTGGGATATATTTGGTTATTAAGTTTGCAGGCAATTATTAATTTTTGTGTCGTTGCCGGCTTATTTCCTACAAAAGGTATTGGTTTGCCATTTGTTAGTTATGGTAACTCATCCCTTGTTTGTTCACTTGCAATGCTTGGGATTATTGCTCGCTGTGTTCAGGAAGAAGGTCAGGTATCATATTCTCTCTATCCTAATTTGCAATTAGAATGATGACTTAGATTTACCAAGATAATAAACCAAGGTGCTGGTCGATAAGCCTGGTAAGTTTTGGCTATTGCGATATACTAAAGTCTGTACTGTACCGTATTTTGAGCGCATTTTGTATAAGGGTGACAATGTCTGAAGAAAAACAAAGTTATAAAGATACATTGAATTTGCCGCGTACCGATTTTCCTATGCGGCCCAATCAAGAACTTGAGCATGCTGATTTGCTAGCTCGTTGGGAGGAAGAGGATCTCTATGAGAAGGCTTATTATCTGCACGAAGGCAAGGAAAAATTTGTACTGCATATTGGACCTCCATATGCTAATGGTCCTATCCATATTGGTCATGCTTACAATGGTATCTTGAAAGACATTGTTTCTAAGTTTGAGCGTATGTCAGGCAAACAGGTGCCTGTGACTCCTGGTTGGGATTGTCATGGTTTACCAATTGAAATTAAGGTTGCTCAAGAGCATAAAGATTTACCTTATGAAGAATTTATTAAGGCATGTCGTGCTTACGCTCAACACTGGATAGATGTTCAACGTAATCAATTTAAGAGCCTTGGTCTTGTTATGGATTGGAAAAATCCGTATATTACTATGGATTTTACTTATGAAGCATGTGTTCTTGATGCATTTGCAAAGTTAATTGGTGGTGGTTACATCGAGAAGAAGCTTCGTACAGTACCTTGGTGCGCTTCATGTCAAACTGTACTTGCTACAGCAGAAATTGAATATCAGGATCGTAAGGACCCGTCTATTTTTGTTATGTTTCCAATGACTCAAGAGTCTAAAGAAAAATTTTTACCAGATTTTAAAAATAAAGACATTGGTCTTTTAATTTGGACAACGACGCCTTGGACATTGCCACTTAATAGAGCAATCGTGCTCAAGCCTGATACAAATTACGATATCATTCAGCATGGAGATAAATACTTTATTGCTGGCTCTGCACTGACAGATAAGCTTTGTGCAATGATGAGTATTGATAAAAAAGTTGTTAAAACAATGAAATCGGAAGAGCTATCCGAAGTTGAGTCGCATAATCCACTTAGTGCAAGTGTTGTAGTTCCAACGATTTTAGATCAGATGGTTAGTGTAGAAGATGGTACTGCATGTTTACATTCTGCACCGGGGTGTGGTCCAGAGGATTATGATCTTGGCGTGAGAAATATGTTGGAGATTTATTCTCCATTGTCATCTGATGGCAAATATATCAAAGGCATTATTTTAGAAGAGCTTGAGGGTATGTCATGTGCTGATGGTCAAGGCTGGGTTATGAAAAAATTACTCGAGAACGGCCGATTGTTACATAAGGCTTCTATTGCTCACTCATATCCACATTGCTGGCGTTGTCACAATGGTCTCATGTATCGCGCAACCAGTCAGTGGTTTTGTAATTTGACGCATAACTCACTTAAGGAGAAAACGTTAGAAGGGGTGAAGAAGATTGTATTTTCGCCAGCTTCCGTTGGTTCGACGTTGAGTGCGACAATATCTTCTCGATTGGAATGGTGTTTGTCGCGTCAGAGGCGTTGGGGTACTCCGATACCTGCGTTACTATGTAGGGGTTGCAACCATGCATTTACATCTAAAGATTTTGTAGAGGGTATAGCTGAGGGCGTAGCAAAAGAGGGCGTTGAGTATTGGCATCGGGTTCCAATGGACCAGGTGATTCCGGCTGATTTTGCATGTCCTGAGTGTTCTGGTACTGAATGGGAAAAAGAGCGGGATATTTTAGACGTATGGTTTGATTCTGGTACGAGTCACTTTGCAGTGCTTAAGGTCTTTGAGCAATTACATTTTCCAGCTGATATGTATTTAGAAGGTAAAGATCAGGCGAGAGGGTGGTTCCAATCTTCGTTACTTACCAGTCATATTATTGAAGATGCTAACTGTACAAAAGAGATTCTTTCTCACGGTTTTATTGTTGATGGAAAAGGACGTAAGATGTCCAAATCTATTGGTAATGTTGTATCGCCTGAGGATGTTATTAAGAAGATTGGTGTTGACGGACTTCGCCTATGGACGATTAGTAATGAGATTGGTAGTGATGCGGTAATTTCTGCTGAACTCATTGATAACGTTTCAAAAGTTTTTAGAAAAATACGTAACACAGCTCGATTTTTATTATCCAATTTATATGATTTTGATATTGATAAAGATGATGTGTCTATTGTTGACATGCAATTTATTGATCGATATGCACTTGCGCAACTTTGTGTTACTGCACGTACTATAGAGAATGCATACGCACAACGTGATTTAACCTCTGTGTACCACCTTTTGGGGGATTACTGCACGGGAAATCTTAGTGCATTATACTTAGATATTATTAAGGATCGACTGTATGTTGAGCAATCAGATGGCAAAGCGCGACGATCTGCGCAGACTGCTTGTTGGTATATACTTAACACAATGACTCGCCTTATGGCGCCCGTGCTTTCTTTCACGGCGGAACTTGTGTCGGATAATTATCTGCGAGATAAACAAGAGTCAATTCACTTGCAGGAGTTTGCAAATATACATGCATTGTGGGAAAGGGTGATTGATCAGTGGTCTGGTCTCAATGATGATGTTTCTTTACCAGGACATCATATGAGTGATGCTGAGCGTATTGAATTTGATCGACGATGGAAGAAGCATTGGTCGCAATTGTTTAAACTTCGTGATGCAATATTAAAGGCAATTGAAGCTCAGCGCGAGAAGGGCATTATTAAACATCCGCTTGAAGCGCGTGTTACTATACATTACAATGATAAAAATATGAGTGAGTTACTATCAGATGTTGAGAAGGGCGATCAGACTTTAGAGCAGTTTTTAAAGGAACTTTTGGTTGTTTCCCAATTTGTTATTAGTGATACTTCAGATGATCTTGCGCCGTCAGAACTTTCTGGCCTATCAATTTTAGTTGAGCCAGCTCGAGGTACTAAATGTCCACGTTGTTGGCATTATGAGGAAGAGAAGGGCGATGTTGCTTTATGTAAGCGTTGCGCTACTATTGTAAAATAAAAAGAATAACGAGGGGTTATGAAACTTCTTTGCGCAAATGCACTGTGAAGTATTCATAACCCCTCTAAGTTAATCTACGCAGCCGTGGGCTGCTTCTTTGGAGACCCACTAGCTATTTGGAGCGCCTAATTGTTGTACCTGGTGGGCGGCATAGATTCTTAAAACTATAAGTTGTTATCAAACTGCAGCCAGGGGCTACTCTGTGGGGTCCTTGCAAGCGCTAGGGCGCGAACCAATTGTACGTCAAAACAAGGCCATCAAAAGGCTAGTTGCTCACAACCTCAAGCTTGATGTTATATTTGAATGAATATATGCTTGAATGTGATTATGGTTATCATAATAAATAACAACCGGGAAAGGTCTATTGTGAAAAAAACAATACTTATTACAACATCTCTTTTAAGCTTATTTGGCTGTAATGGTAAAGAAACAACAACAACCACTGTTGTAGCTAAGGATGCAATTGCGCTAGTGGAATATAAAGAGGAGTACAAAGAGGAGCTTTTGGAAATTGCTTTTGAAGATCCAAACCTATTTTTTCCTGGACGCATAGCTATGCCAGAAGGAATGCTTGAGCAAGTGGATGCTGCAAATAAGCAGGAATTGATTGATGGATTTTCAAATCCACTCAAGTATACAAAGGTCTTGGTTGATAATGCTTTAGGTAAACCAGTAGGTTTTACATGCTATCTCAAAACACGTGAACAAAGCTTAGAATCTACGAAAAATATGTTGGCAGAGAAACAACCTTCTTTAAAAATGACGGATGAACAGATTCTACAAATCCATCCCCAGTTAAAACTTACTGATGTCGAGTGCAAGGATTATATACTCATTGAAAGCGTGATTGTTTCTAGAGAGTATCGAGGCAATGGTTATGGTAGAATGCTCATTAAAAATATAGTCGAAGAATGCAAACAAAAATGGCCAAACATTAACATGATAAAATTGATGGTTAGCAAGGATAATACTGTTGCATGTAAGCTTTACGAATCAGAAGGCTTTACTGTATCAAAAGACGGATTACATTTTCCTCCACAACTATTACAGATGCTTAAAACTACTCAATACGAAAAAAATATTAGGTAAGTTTAAAACTGGAAATTAATAACTTAAGCAAGCTCACTATATGGACTTGCTTAAGTTAAAATTCTTTAAGAACATTTATCGATTAGGCGCATCAATCATAGGAAGATGGTCTACACTTATCAATTCGTATCGAGGACATATTAGTTCAAGATTATTTGAAGAAGGAACTGTTTTGATTATCTCATGTTCTGATTCAGGATCTGTACATGTAATCCTATACCAGTTGGGAAAAAACATACTCTCTTCATCTGGTATTTCCTCTATGCTCGAAACGGCATAAACAGGGCATGCAGCCTGTGCATTTGTTCCAGCATGAATATCTTTTGTTACCAAGTTGCCAGTTTCAGGGTTCTCACATACAATTCTCACCATTCCACTGCCAACCATGGCAAAACTAGTGAAACTAACAAATAATAAACCTAACATAACAAATAGTTTCTTCATTGAACAATCTCCTTATCATTATGATGAGCTAAATTAAGTTATAGTGCTGCGTTAAAGTACATTTACCGAATAGGCTCATCAATTATTGGAATGCGATTTATACTTAATAATTTATAGCGAGGACAAATCAACTCAAGATCACTAATAGGCGAAGAAACCAACCGCGTCATCTCATGTCCTGTTTTAGGATCAGAACATGTAACTTTCTTTATATTAGTAGAAAAAAGACCTTCTCTAGGCAATTCAACTATATCTGAAATGATATAAGAAGGGCATGCAGCCTGTGCATTTGTTCCAGCATGAATATCTTTTGTTACCAAGTCGCCAGTTTCAGGGTTCTCACATACAATTCTCACCATTCCACCGCCAGCCATACCAAAACTAGCCGAACTAACAAATAATAAACCTAACATAACAAATAGCTTCTTCATTACAGCAATCCTTTTACAATAGTATTCTCTTATTACTATTACAATAACATTTGTCTACTTCAAATAGCAATAGATTAACGCATAATATTCAACCATCTATAAACACCGCAGTAACCATTCAATATGATGTGCGACTCTATTGGGACTTCAAGAAATCTAACAAAATATCGCGTCCTTGAATCAAGTTCTTGATGGGAACAGATTCATTAGTGCCATGTAGGTTTTCTTTGCAGGTGAAGGGAGTGAGTCCGACACCTTCTATTCCCAATGCATGGTAGAATCGAAGATCACTCGATGCCTCAAAGTGATGGGGTGCTACTGTCATTCCATGCTTATGGCATACCTCTTCTAGCTTTTTATACAAGGACGATTCTTCCAAGCCGAGTATACTCTCTTCAGTAGCAATCGCTTTGATGGCATACTTTATATCAGGATATACCTTCATGTTTTCATCGAGATAATCTTTCACTTCTTGAAGGGACATGCCGGGTGGAACCCTTATATCAACTGTCGCCGTAGCGCATGCTGGTACCACGTTAAGCGTAGCAGTACTTCCGGCCGCAAGTGAGGTTACATTGTATGATGGCAGCATCCCTGGATGAAACTTTTTAGCTGTAAGCTGACTATGTTTATGGAGTTTTACCAAGCTTTCAAGAAATTCGATAAGGTCATGTGCAGCATTCTGGCATGCCAAGTGCGAGCCGTGAGCGAGTTGTCCTCGAGCAGTAACCTCAATTTGTATCGGTCTTCGCTCAGTCAACTTAATAAGGAGTTGTTTTTCATCATCTGATGCGACGCCTTCATCAATAACAGTTCCAATATTCAATTTCTTAAACGCTTCAGTTTGTACTAGTAGTTTCGTTCCCTTGAATCCACCAACTTCCTCTTCCGGAACAGCAAGTAAGTGTACTGTCCGCCTTGGCCTAAGTCCAGCATCCTTGAGAGCCTTCAGTGCATGGTACTGTACAACACCAATACCTTTCATATCTTGTGTTCCCCGACCTATAATAGACCCGTCACGGATTTCCGCTGCAAATGGTGGTGTGATCCAATCCTGTATATTGGTTGCCGGTACAACATCCATATGATGATTGAGTGCTATGGAAGGTAGTGATGGATCATTTCCTTCGTATGTAATGATGACAACAGGATAACCCGACGACAATGTGATTTCCTGCGCAGTAAATCCGTCTTTTCGGGCTTCACGCATAAGAAACGAACTGGCTCCCTTATAGTCTGGATGCGGATGTGCCGTATTAATACGAATGTATCGCTGTAGGAAATCAACCATCTGACTATCTGGGTCCGTAGTTGCTTTGGGCTGTTGTGTTACTAATGAACGTTGTACCACTTGATGCAAAAGCACGAGTGATACAACAATCATCAAAGGAAAGAGAATGTAATGATTTTTCATATTAGTGGTACTTATATGTTAATATACAACCATAACCTTCAACTGCTTTTTCATCGGGCAGCGGCTCGCAAGTAGGCGAGTTTGGATCAAATGTTGGCATGAATGCTCTATAGCGATAGCTTGATACAAAGTCATCATTGGGTATATAGTCATTGTAATGATAGACGATTTTAGTACGAGATTTTGCAAATGGTAAAAACGACTTAAGAATAGAATTTGTTCTATCGCCATCGGCGCCAGTTTCCCTACCCGCATTCTCATTGACAAGTCCGTACACCATATTCAACTGTACAATATCCAGAGGAATCTCATCTTTAATGGAATCTAACGCAAAATCAGTCAGTCTTTTATTGATGCCACGACGTCTATAATCTGGATCAGTATAGTCACCGCCATTGTAGATGAACGCATCCTCTAGAGAGTGATTAGGTATTTCTTTTATAGAAAATTTGCAATAGCTTCCGTCTGCTTTAAAAATTCCAACATGTGTAGGTTGGCTTTTGTCACCCATACACCGTATCTCATCGGTACAGACTTTTTGCGCCTCATCCTTACTCATAAGATAAAGTTTTTTATAAGCGATGAGTTTGTCTTGCTCTCGTGCTACAAATAGTTTACGGTCTTGGATGTTTGACTCAAAAGCCTGTTGACGAAATAGTTCGGGAAGAATAACAATCTTTTTATGATCGTCATTGGATATCCGATTAACCATATTTAACAGTTCGTCTGCATCTTCTAAGGTTGCTTTTTTAAATGTTGGTGTTGCCGCTAGTGTTAGTGGCAGCAGAAAAATAAATAGATATTTCATAATATATTCTTTCAATAAATAGTCTTCAAACATGTCCTGTGCATGTGTACAGCTTTTAGTCGCCTGATATTTTCAGGTCTTGATAATGGAAATAAAAGTATTGGGCCGCCAGGGCCATGTTGTGCAGGTCAAACCAGCACAAAGACTAGTTACGCCAGGGATTGCCTGGAGTGTGTAAAGAAAGAAGAGATGTTGATGCGATAAAAGATAAATGCATCATGATAATGGTTCCTAAATTAAGGATTATACATACTCATCTGTTTCCAGCGTACAAAGATCACTGTCTATTGTCAAATAAAGATGGCGACTTCTCTATTGCGGAAGTCGCCATCAAAACCCAAAAAAAAGGTAAATCTTTTGCCGGAACTTTATAAAAATAAACCCGTATTTTTGATTGGTGAGTAAGTTTGGGTACTTTTTGCCTGTATTTTCAAACAATGGATTTCTCACTGATTCGAGTAAAGCACAAGTACATTTGGATGCTCTTCTTTCCATGTATTAATGGCAGCTGAGTGGATCTTGTTTTCACTAAGCCATAGCTCCCGTAGGTTGGTAAGAACAGGCATACCCTCAAATGACTTAATATTGTTATCATCAAGCCATAGGTATTCTAGATTGGTAAGAACAGGCATACCCTCAAATGACTTAATATTGTTATCGTGAAGCCATAGCTCCTGTAGATTGGTAAGAGCTGGCATATCCTCAAATGAACCGATCTGATTTTTATCAAGCCAGAGCTTTTGTAGAGAGGTAAGAGCTGGCATACCCTCAAATGACTTAATATTGTTATCGCGAAGCCATAGCTCCTGTAGATTGGTAAGAGCTGGCATATGCTTAAATGAGTCGATCTGATTTTTATCAAGCGATAGCAGCTGTAGATTGGTAAGGGTCGGCATACCCTCAAATGATTTGATATGGTTATCATCAAGCCATAGGTATTCTAGATTGGTAAGGAATGGCATATCTTTAAATGAGTCGATCTGATTTTTATCAAGCGCTAGCTCCCATAGATTGGTAAGGGTTGGCATACCTTCAAATGAACCGATCTGATTTTTATCAAGCGATAGCTGCCGTAGATTAGTAAGGAATGGCATACCCTCAAATGACTTGATCTGATTATTTTCAAGCGATAGCTCCTGTAGATTAGGCATACGCTGTAATATCGCAGGGAAATGAGTGAGAAAATTGCTGTCAAGATTGAGTTCAACAACTTCAGCCAAATACTCATCGGATTGTTGTGCTAATTCTTGTTCATTGAATCTGTCGTTAGAATAATCAAGGTGTCGTTGTGTTCCTAATATAGGTAATGCATCAGTGACGGTGAGATTTACTAGGTCACTATCAATAGAGTCGAGTTTGTAAGCCTTAATATTATTTTTAATAATAGGTTCTCTAGTGAGGGGATTTATCAATGGTTTATTTTGATCACGAAGGGTTTGCAGCCAGTCCTGTAATGAAGGGGCACTGAAGTAAAAATAGTGACCTCCTTCATTGACCTCAACAAGCTTGAGTGGTTT
>Ga0155577_102_pt1 | contig 10784 bp, 4 predicted proteins | sample RifCSPhighO2_12_FD_107234 | JGI IMG/M metagenome (GOLD analysis project Ga0155577, IMG submission 107234) | candidate division TM6 bacterium RIFCSPHIGHO2_12_FULL_36_22
CTTCTACCAAAAAACTTATTATTGGAAGATACAAAGGGATGTTTTATCCCTCTATCTATACCTATTATTTTTCCTGTTCTTTTATATTTAACTGAAACCTTTTCAAAATTAAGCCATAAGACCCATCTTTCAAACCTATCGATTCCAATCTCTCCTGCTTTGCAATTTCAACTTTTTTGCTTATGCCAAATTAAAGGAACTTTAATCCTACCATCTTGCGTTGTAACAGATGCTATTTCCATCAGTGGATCAAAGGATAATGTTCTAGCATCGAGTCGAATTGGAATTATATCACTCTGGGGAGTAGTTGATGCAAAACATATTAATATATTGAGGAAAAATGATGGTAAAATTGATAAAAAACAGAAATGTTGATTTTTTATCGATGTCCCTGTTATGATGAACTCAAGTAAGCAGGAAGGTGTCATAATAAACCTATATAAAGGAGGGTGAAGTAATGGCGCACAAAGGATTAGATGCTCCTCAAAGAGTTCTAGAATTTTTAAGTCTGTTGCCACAAAGAATAGTAACCCTTCATGGTGTTGATAATATTGCAGAGTTTCTTTTGTATGATATTTGTCATCATGATAACTTTGCTTTGCAAAAAGCAGCGTTCTTTGTTGATAGTCCCGAGTTCAATTGTATGAAAGGCGTTGCTGGTATTGATTGTAGTAATCGCTTTACCGGTGCTCACTGGGAATCGCCAGAAAATTTTACCGAACATATGAATGCATGTGATTTTAATAAGAAAGTAAGGACCCACGAAGGAAAGTCTATTCACAACTCACCATATGACCCTGTTAAGGCAAAAGAACTGTCGAAACAATTGGATTTTAAAAAACCTCAATATCATTCATGGTCTATGAAGTACGGCAATAGAGGGTTTTTGGTCTATGAAATGAGTGAGACGACAGATCACCATGATCATTTGCTTAATTCACTACACCTACTCAGTTTCTGTCCAGTATTTTAATTATCGATCAATCGATCAAATCCAAAAAATCCCTTATCAAAAGCATATTTTTATCTTTTTTAAATAATATTTGCAATTTGTAATTGAGTTTTGGTTTAATAAGTTTAGAAGGGAAAAAATAATTTGTAAGGGGATCCTATGAAGAAGTTAATAGTTTTACTCACTCTCGCTGTATCGGGTGCTATGGCACAGCCGGGGTTTAAGCATGCGCCGCAGGCTCCAGTAATGCCTATGGTTCAATCTTACATGCCTTCTATGCAACATGTTGCACCTGTCCATTACTATCCTCAGCCACAACCAATGTATCACATGCAACCTATGCAGCATCCAATGGAGCAAGCTCCGGTGATGCCTATGGTTCAATATTATATGCCTTCTGTGCAGCAACCTATGATTCATCATGTTGAACCACCTATGATGCCAGTCCAAGCGCCAGCCCCAGTGATTCAATATGTTTCTAAAGCTCATCCATCGGAGCCTACTGCAAAAGAATCTTCAGTTAAAGAATCAGCAAGTGCCGAGATTTCTACAGAAGTTTCCAATGAAGACATGCCAAAATTATTCGATGCGGCTTTGCGTCATCATCGTACTAAATTAGATCCCAAGGATGGAGAGAAAATTGAGTCTGATACTGTGCGCAAGATTGCAGAACAAGAAAATGAATACCAATATAGTGTAGAACGAACACGTCAGATTTTCTTGAAACTGCGTTCATTAATGCAACGAACTCTTGAGACTGTCAACGAAAGTTTACGATCTTTTAACGATATGATGCTCTAAATTTTAATATAAAAATTTGTTTGTTGCAGTGCATTAAAAAACAATTTTTTTGTACATAAAAATTATGTGAATATAGGTGTCGGATAGCCTTTTTTGGCCAATTAAAAAAAAATAAAGCAATTGCCAATTATTTGTGGTAGTCTAACAAAAAAGTTTAGATGAAGCGAATAAAAGGATGGTAATGACAATTGCATATGCAATGGCAAAAAGACTCTTTTTGGCAGGGTTTTTTTGTTGTTGTGCTTTTTCAATTGATGCGGTTACTTGGGGTGCGTCTATTTCAGGTATATATACAGATGCTACAATTGATTTTAGTGCAAATCCTACATTGGCAGCTGCTGTGGTTGTTACAACGACCATCAATTCTACTATTACAATGACAGTCAATACTTCAGATAGAACGATTACAAGTTCTGACTTTCAGATGCACTTTGTAACAGTGAGCGCAGTCGATACAATTCAAATTAATGTCGAAAATAATCTTACTTTTGCAAGTGGAACAACTTCAACGACACCCTTTATTGTGACTTTTTCTGGTCCTGGACAAATGATTTTGAATTATAGTGATGGGAAAAAGGTTACCTTTGATGGTAATGATACCAATAAATTTGGAACACAGTTTTTTATTGGTATGCGTGATTCAAACACGTCCAAAGTTTTAGTTCAAAGAGATTCATCTGCTGATGATAGTGCAACATTAGAACTTAACAGAAATTCCATGCTAGGATTTATGGCGCCAACATCAGTGGCTGCTGGTTCTACTGAGGATGGCTTGATTGAATTTAATCCATCAAGTACAAATGCTAACGGTGAAATGAAAATTGTCATTCAAGATAATTGTGCCTATACAGTTACTGGTGTGTTGCAAACAGGAACACCACCAAGTGATGTAACAATTGGCTATACTACACCGGCAGGACGAATTGCTCGTATGTATGTACAAGAAACGGATACAAGTGCGCTTATTAATAGTGTGCGCGTGGTTAACTATAATGCGACATTACCTTTTCTATTGCGCAATCAATTTAATGATACCGTGACTTCTTATACAGGGTATCGCCCAGGATTTATTTTGGGAAATAATGCTCGTCTTGAATTAGATAGTAATACTTATTTTGACTACATTGGTGCATCTATCAATGTAAATCCAGAACCATATATGAATGGGTTATCTCCTGGTAGTAAAACCGTTAGAGCATCGATTAAACAAAGAAATCCTTCAGCAATGTTTGTAGATGGATTTAACCCAACATCGATACCTGCAGCAGGATTGCCAGCCAATGTTTTGATGCATGATACATCAGGATTGTACTTCCGTTCTGGTGTTGATAAAGAAGGAATAGTGGTAGCGGATTATGTTGTAGCAGTAACAGGACGCACGAGTGGGATTGGTGAATTGGTGCTTGATGTTGAAGCTGCAATGACGATAGATACGACGGGTACAGGTGATAAAGTTATTAACATTTTATCACGAAAAGTTAATCCATCAGGGGGATTGATTGAAATAGGTTCTACAGCTGAAGCGGTATTTCCTGAAATTATTTTACCGAGTACGCAATCATATAATACAGCAAGTTTTTTAATCAATAACCCGGTTGATATTTATGGTGCTATTTTACGTCATGATGATTTTAATCGAACAATATATGATATGAACTCGCCACCGGATTCTGCGGCGACCTATGTTGGTGGTGAAGCATTTAAAATCTTTGCAGATGATGATTTGCCACGTCCATCATTTAGATTTTTCAATTCAAGAATTAATCTTCATACAAGTGCGGCTATTACTGGTATGGATCTATTTTTTCCAAACTTGGTTGATGGTAATACAACGAGTACTGTTGCTTGGTATCAAAATGGTTACCAAATTGATAATGGTACAGGACGTACATTAGTTTGTGGTACTGATGTTGGTGCTCAAGCCATTGATTTATTTAACTTTATTGATCGCAATTGTTACTTTGATATTTTACAGGACCAGGCTGAAACGAGTGCTGGCACACAACGTGTTAATGCTATTGTTGCTCCTAATGATGATACCATTATTGAGGGTATTACGGGTAATATTAGTACACAGTATTCGGTGCAAACATTATTTTTGGGATACAAAAGTAACCTTCAAGTTGGTAAAACTCCAGAGATAACGTCCGCATCGCATACAAATCCATTTATGTTTATTGATGGTGATTTTTTCTCTTTTGGGTCAGCAGGTGGTTTGGTAGGACTTATATCATTGAGTGGAACTACAGGAAGTGGCGGTATCTTTGTAGATCAAAATGGTATATTCCGTATGTCTCCTTCATTCCGTGCTAATATGGGTGTGATGGTGACTAAAAGTAGTGATGGTGTTGTTGATCTTCCCAAAGAAAAGGTATTTTTTAACTCTAAGGTTGGATTAACGCAGTGGCAATTGGACTTGAGTCAAACTGTTACTGTTGTATCAAGTACGGATAATTTTTCAGATTTTACTATTGATTGGAAGGCTGTAACAAAAGATTTTGCTGGTGGATTCATTCCTTTTGATCCAGCTACCAATGTTTGTGTAACAGTAACAACGGCAAATTTGAAAAATATTCCCGTGGTTGCAGGAGAAGTTGATCAGTTTCAATTTAAACGTTCGCGACTTGGTGATCAGGCACACTTGCTTGTCGATGGTGGTTTGATTCGTCAATTGGTAATGTTAAGTGGTTATGATTCTTCTGAAGCGCCGACAGGATTTATTGCGATTAAAAATGATGGTCGGATCGGTCTTGGAGATAATGCAACAAATCTTGATGCATTAGATGGCCGCATTCTTCTTGGTATTAATGGTATAACTTTGTCACCGGATGGTAATGGAACTGTTGATGTATTAAGTGACATTGTTATTAATAATGCTTGTCATATTGCAGCCGGTCCTAACTTTGGTTCATCGGGGCAGCAGATCTTTACATTAAGGTCGGAAAACCCTCAAACGATTCGGGTTAAAACTGGTGGCAAGTTGATATTGACGTCAATGACATCAAGTAATCAGGTATTAAGAATTGATGGTCAGTTACAGATTATTTTTGAGCCTAATACACAATTGATTATGGGCGGAGGTACATTGCAATTTACCGATAGATCCTCATTGCGTTTGCAGCCATATGCTGGACCTGCACCATCAGGAACATCTGATCCGACGTTGACGAATGCTTTGCGTACAAAGTTTATTGGAACAGGGACGATTCTATTTGATGAAGATTCAACATTATTTGTAACACAAGGTTCTATCTTAGGTGTTGAAACTAATAACGATATAGATACGACAGATCTCAATATTACGTTTGAAGATAAAGCACAACTTTCTATAGGAACAGATACTTTATTTGGTGGAGCATTTCAGATAGGTAATGCATTTAATGCTACAGGAACTTCGGTTTCAACAGCCTTTACTTTCAATGGTTCTGGAGCATTACTTGATATTAACAGCCAAGGTTTTTTAGGGTTAGGTGTTGGCATTGTTCGCAAGCCACTCGGTGCACCAAACAATTGGTCAGTCGGAGCGTTGTTTAATGTTAATAATATTTCATTAACCTTTACTGAAGGTACATGGATTCACGATGAGATTGTGCCAAGTTCTTCGGAAAATGCGGGATTGTTGGCGATAGGCCCATTGTCAGGAGTATATTCATTAACGCTTGATCCAGTTGATTCAAGAGTATTGGGTGGTGGAAATATGATACAAATTAATGCAGGTGTAACATCAGTGGCGCCAGTTGTTGAGGATAGTACAAGTTCAGCGACGGATATTGCGGCACGTAGTATTTTAGCATCAAAGCCATTATTAGATGATGCTAATAATGGTGTACCGGGTAGTACGCAATCATCGTTGTTTAATTATTTGAAAACTAATCCAATTACAACAATGGCGTCTCCTAAAGTTAATATTGCAGTATCTTCATTGGGACGATCGGCTCTTGGGTTTGTGTTTGGTACAACAATTGATCGTAATCAGCAAAAACAGATTTTAAAAGGAGCAGGTCAGTTTGCAGCGTCACCTGGGCCTTCATATGAAGTTGGTGCTGTGAATGCTACAGTTAATCGGACAACTGGGGAATTGATATCAGTTACTGAAATTCAAAGCATAAGAAATACGTAGAGAGGACTGGATGGTAAAAAGGAGAGTCCATTTTTTTATTGCTAGTATTGTATTGTGTTGTATTGGATCTACTATTTTTCCAAGAACGTGGCTAGTACCTCCAGCGCAGACGCGCCAATATTTACTATTTCCTCCATGTAGGTGCACAACTGAAGTTGTATGCGAAAAAGTGGATAATGTATCAAAACCTAAAAAGCCAAAGCGCAGATATTTTAGTGATATTGATTACAATGATGAAGATTATGATTACCATGATGGGCCAAGAAAACAATGGCAACAAGAATGTGAGCAAATTGTTAAAACAGTTATTAAAGAGAATACCGTTTGTTTTGATGTTTGGATTAAAGTACTAGGTGCTATGGCGGATAAGCCTACGGGTTGTGGAACTCTTTCAAGATTATTGTTTGCTCAATCATCATTCAAGCTCAAAGATGCATTTGAAAATAGCGAAGCAGCATTAGCTTCTAATCCATTTGTTAGTTTAGCGACTATAACGCCAGATCCTGAATTTAGCGGAGTTGGGTTTGTTTTGGGAGAAAATCTTGCAATTAAATTGACGTCATGTTGTCATATTGGCATGCGTGCACACCTTCCTTTTAAAACGGTACAGGTAAAGCCTAAAAGTAGTTTAAGTGATTTTATTAAGGGTGGTACCCTTGCTGAATTAAGAAGGATTCAGCGTGAGCCGGTTGGGCCAGATGGTACACCGCCTATTATTGAAGATTCTTTTGCCTATCGTTTAGATTTGTTATCATCACTTTTTCAAAATGGGATCAATGGAGATAAATTTATTCGTTATGATTTGGTTAATCTTACAATAGATCAAGATGATGTTACGGATAACAACGGAAGTCCGATACATTTAGTTGGAAGATCGGATGGTACATTTCCACCATCACCATTTTCAGCTACAGTGGCCACAGTTGCAGCGGCACCATTTGTTAATGGGCAAGGTAATAACGTTGCCAATAATCAAAGAGCACGTTTTCAGCAGGGTGTGAGCTATGCATCGCTTGGAAATAATGCAACACAACAAAGTGAATTGTATGTAGTTCCAACATTGAATGCCGCTGGTGATGGATTAAGTGTTGATGCTCAACATATCATGACTGATGCAGAAAATATTCTTGGAAGAACAGGGGTTTCGTCATTGCAATCTTTCTTGGATGAGAAAAACATTTCATTTGCTTCGCAACGTAAGAGCGGTATTGGCGACTTGGATTTAGAATTTTTTATTAATTGCGATGCATCACCATGTCTCTGGTTTGAAGGGCGATTGGGCTTAGTATTACCGACAGGGGCCAAGGTAGATAATCCAGGACAATTATTTCTTCAGCCATTAGGTAACAATGGTCACGTTGAATGGAATCTTGGGCTTGCTTCTGGTTGGGATCTTAGTCGTTGTATTAAATTGTATGCAGACTTTTCATATAATTGGGTTTTATCTGCAACAGAATGTATTGCAGGATCTTTTAAAGGTGCAACAGTAAAAAATATTGGTCCGGTGACTAAGGCAAATATTTCATGGAATTATTTATTATTTCATGCTAATGCAATCTTGATGTATCCATCATCGGAACGTTTTGGATTGAATGTGAGATATCAATATTATTATAAACAAAAAGACAGTATTAATTTTTGTGTTACATCAATCAAGGATTTAGCTGGAGAAACAAAAACATTGGATCCAACAATATTGCAAAAATTTACCAATGTTCATGCAAATCAGATTGGTGCAGATATCTTTAGTGTTTTTGATTATTGCACATTGTGGGGTGGCATTTCTTATGTCGTAGGTGGAAAGAATGCGCCACAAGAATTTATATGGAATGTAGGACTCGATATTAATTTTTAGTAAGTGACATATGATAACGAAAAGAAAGGGGTAAAAATAATATGTTGATGAAGAAATTTTTAACAATATGTTTTTTGCCTTTTTATTTATACGGTTTATCTGATGATTTAGCTATACAAGAGCATTTGCAATTATCTGAGGAAATAGGCGCTGAAGCATTGCAGATTGATGATCAATATTTTTATATTTCAGATGCATATGATGTGCACCTTCGGCCACTATTTAAGTTTATTGAACAGATGGTGCAAAAGCACCCAGAATCTAAGACAGAATCTATTACTTATGTTATTGAAGCATTGCAGCAGGGTGGGCAAGTATTATTGGTAGAGCCATTATTTTGTGCTTTAAACGATTTTTGTTTATGGGTACATAATAATGAAGAGTGTGAATTATTTAAAGATGATTACATTAAGCACTTTATGTTTTTATGGTGGAAATTATTAGAAGACCACAAAATTTTACAATCGCCATTTCGAGCTCCTCGAGAAGAAGAAGCTGGTATGCTTCCTCCAGCAATATCTCAAGAAATAAAGGCATTGATAAAAGATATTATTGTAAATTTAGCTGATACTTTTGTTTCTTCTTCAGGTGATGTAGAGGGACCATCATCATCTACGGATAATGCAGTAGTTCGTTTTGATGGGTTAACAGGTAAAATAATTCAAAATTCAGGCGTTACGCTTTCTGATTCTGGCGCTCTATCTACAAGCAATAGTTTTGAGACATCGGGACAGCCGATTGGTATTGCAACCGGTACAAGTACAACAGATGTTCGTATTGGTACGGGTGCTTTAGCACGAACTATTTTTATAGGTAATGCAACTGGCGCAACGGCAATAGATATCGATGCAGGATCTGGCGGTGTCATTATAGATACAGCGGCAACTTCATCAGGTCCATTTACTGTTACATTAGGTAGTGGTTCAGGTGCGGGTACTGGTGGCGCTGCAATGGTGACAGCTGGAGCAGGTGGTGCAACTGGTGCAGGCGGTGCAATAACGATGACCGCTGGTGCTGGTGGTTCAACTTCAGGCGCAGGTGGAGCATTAAATTTGAATGCCGGTGATTCAGCTACAAGTGGTGTCGGTGGTGCCGTAAACATTACAGCAGGTGATGGTGCGACAGCTGGGGCAGGTGGGGCTGTAAATATTATGGCAGGTAATGGCGCTGGTGCTGGTGCAGATGGTTTAATCATCAATACAGCATTAGCAGTAGAAGTTAAAAATCCAGATACAGCTGTGCAAGCTGAGTTGAGATTGTATGAGGCAGCAGTTAATGGTACGGGATATACAGCTTTTAAAACAGTAGCAGATCAAACTTCAACGCAGGCTACGATTGTTTATACGTTACCTCCCAATGATGGAGATTCTGGTCAAGTATTAACAACAGATGGTACAGGAGTTTTAACGTGGACTACAAATGCAGGAGGGGATGTTGTTGGTCCTGCATCTTCAACAGATAATGCAGTAGTTCGCTTTGATGGAACTACAGGTAAATTGATTCAAAATTCAGGTGTTACGCTTTCTGATGCCGGTGTTACTGCGACAGATAATAGTTTTGAAACTACAGGTCAGCCGATTGGTATTGCAACGGGTACAAGTACAACAGACGTTCGCATTGGTACAGGTGCATTAGCTCGAACGGTTACAATTGGTAATGCAACAGGTGCAACGACGGTGGATATTGATGCAGGTACTGGTGGAGTTGATGTTGATGCAACAGGCCGCATAGATCTTAACAGTACGTCAACATCAGCTGGAGCAATTGAGTTGAATGCATCAGGAGGAACAACAGGAACAGTACAGATAACATCAGCGGGAACAGGAGCAGATGCGATAGATATTACTGCAGTTGGCGGTGTTGATATTGATGCAACAGCTGGTGGGGTGACCATTGACGCAACAGGTCGCATAGATCTTAATAGTACATCAATATCAGCTGGAGCAGTTGAATTGAATGCTTCAGGTGGAACAACTGGTACGGTGTTAATAACTTCAGCAGGAACTGGAACAGATGCTGTAACAATTACCGCGAGCAATGTAGCGGGTGGTATTGATATTAATGCAGGAATAACATCAGGTCAGGTGCATGTTGATGCAGGTGGTGTTATAGATCTTAATAGTACTTCAACTTCTGCGGGTGCAATTGAGTTGAATGCATCAGGTGGAACAACAGGGACAGTACAGATAACGTCAGCAGGAACAGGAGCAGATGCGATAGATATTACAGCAGTTGGCGGTGTTGATATTGATGCAACAGCTGGTGGGGTGACTATCGATGCTGCAGGTGCAGGCAATGACATTGCACTAACTTCTGCAGCGGGATCAGTAAAAATAAATGCAACAGAAAATGTTGCAGGTACTATAGCATTAACAGCGGCAGGTGGAGCAAGTACGACGATAGATATACTTAACACCACTGGAACCGGAGCAGGAGCGATTGAAATAAATGCATCAGGTGGAACAACGGGAACAGTACATATTACATCAGCGGGAACCGGTGTAGATGCAGTTGATATTACAGCAACAGCAGGTGGTGTAACGATAACAGGTGCAGCAGCATCAGGTGACGCGATTAATATTACAGCAACAAATGCAGCTGGTGGTATTGATATTGATGCAGGATCTGCAGGTGTCATTATAGACACGGCAGCAACTTCGGCCGGTCCATTTACTGTGACTCTTGGTAGTGGTAGTGGAGCTGGAACTGGTGGTGTGATAGATATGACAGCTGGAACTGGTGGTGCAACGGGTGCGGGTGGTGCTATAACAATGTCAGCAGGAGCTGGTGGTTCTTCTTCAGGTGCGGGTGGCGCATTGAATTTGCTTGCGGGTGATGCTCTTGGTAGTGGCCTAGGTGGTGTTGGTGGTTCGGTGACTATCACAGGTGGTGATGGTGCAGCAGCTGGGGCAGGAGGTGCTATTAATCTTATTGCAGGTAACGGAGCTGGAGCAGGTTTAGACGGTTTAATTATTAATACTGGTTTAGCCGTAGAAATAAAAAATTCAAGTACTTTAGCACAAGGTGAATTGAGATTGTATGAAGCTGCAGTTAAT
>Ga0155577_107_pt2 | contig 8242 bp, 6 predicted proteins | sample RifCSPhighO2_12_FD_107234 | JGI IMG/M metagenome (GOLD analysis project Ga0155577, IMG submission 107234) | candidate division TM6 bacterium RIFCSPHIGHO2_12_FULL_36_22
TGCAATGGCAGTTTCAATATTCTTTAAATATGCTTCTGTCAGCTCTTCATTGGTAAAACCACCAACTGAAGCTTGTTTATCCGCTATGTCTTGTATGCGCCATTTTTTAGGTACATAAAATTCTAGCGGTGCTTTGACATACCGATAACTAATTTCATTATAAGAGTTCATTCTGTGACGCATCCATTGGCGCACGACATACATCGGTGCTTTAATTCTAAAAGATAGTTGATTATGTTCAAAAGGGCTTGTATGGTCATGCTCCATTAAAAAGCTGATAAGCTTTTCATCTCGTTCATTAAGTTCATTAGAAACTTTTCCCAATGAAACACGTGCGGCATTAACAACATCTAAGTCGCTTCCTGATGCTCTAACAAGTGCAACAGAACTAATTCCATCACCTAATGGATCGATTGCTTCATTAAAATCAAAACCGGATTGATGTTTTGTTTCTTCCTTTTGGAAATCCATCTTGTATCCTCTCTAAAATAGTTTTAGTCTTGTTGTTAGTTTAGTATAAGAAACAAAAAATTGGAAAAAATTGCGATGATACTTTCTGGTAAAGAAATCAAAAAAAGATTGAATAAAGATATTATCATTACACCCTTCAATGAAAAACAGCTCAATCCAAATAGTTACAATTTACGGCTTGATAAAGAACTTTTAACATATGATGATTACACGCTCGATATGAAAAAAGAAAACCAAGCAAGTCCACTAATTATTCCACCTGAGGGATTACTACTAGAACCAAATAAATTATATCTCGGTCGTACCGTAGAATTTACACAAACAAAAAATTGTGTTCCTATGCTTGAAGGTCGATCATCTATTGGGAGGCTCGGATTATTTATTCATATTACCGCTGGTTTTGGCGATGTTGGATTCAAAGGTTATTGGACACTCGAAATAATGTGCGTTCAACCAATTCGAATTTATGCAAATATTGAAATTGGACAAATTTTTTATCACACTATTGAAGGTGATCATATAGAGTACACAAGCAACAAATATCAAAACAACTGCGGCATTCAACCAAGTATGTTATATAAGGATTTTGAGGAACTTTGATTATTTATTCCATAATAGCCTACAAATTTTATTTAGCTCAATGACAGTATAGCAAGAAATTAACCATCGAATCTCAAAATCATTAGTTATATCTGATAACTTTATCGAAGACTTATTTTTAAATTGCTTTTTACGCATTATCTTGTTGAATTCTTCATCATTCGTATCACTATTTACTGATATCGACTTAAAAGAAAGTTCAGCATTATTGCTTAATAATGTTTGAACTAAAGTTACATTTTTATTATAACACGCCTTAATCAATTCTCTTTGCTTTTCTTCATATGTTAACTCAATATCACTAACTTCGGATTTTTCTATAAATGGCTGTACAACAGCAAACTTTCTGCGTGGCCACGCACTAACACTCAAAACAGTCAGTACCAATGCATATAAAATATTTTTCATAATAAATTTTCTATTGTTATCATTTGGTTACTTCCTGCCAATCGCTACCAATCTTCATACCTACCTTCAATGGAATATCCCAATCGACTACTTTTTCAAGACTCTCCCGCGTCAACTCTTCTACCTGCTTCAACTCAGACTCTGGTACAGAAATGAGCAATTCATCATGAATTTGTAATAAAATTTTTGATTGTAATCCCTTTTTTTTCAACTGCTTATGTAGTTCAATCATGCCAAGCTTCATAATCTCCGCGGCAGTTCCCTGTGCTACAGTATTAATCGCAATACGCTTTGCCGCTTCATACAATGTCTTATTGTTTTCATAAATTCCCGGTACACTGCGCCGCCTACCCCAAAGGGTTTGCGTATAACCATGCTCCTTTGTACTTTCTACAACACTCTCCATCCACTGCGCTACGCCCGGATATTGTTCAAAATACTTTTCGATATATTCCCTCGCTTTACCAAGCGGAATTTTAAGGTCTTTCGATAAACCAAATGGTGTTAAGCCATAAAGAATACTAAAGTTAATGCGCTTACCAACACCACGTTGCTCAGCTGTAACAGCATTAACATCTATACCAAATAGTCCTGCTGCTGTTTGCGCATGAATATCTTTATCTTCCAAAAATGCTTTCTTTAAAACAGGATCTTGCGAAAGAAAGGCCAAAACGCGTAGCTCAATTTGTGAATAATCTGCTGCGAGAAAAATATTTCCTTCTTTTGGCTTAAATGCGGAACGAACTTTGACATTGGATTCAACCGGAATATTTTGTAAATTAGGATCTGAACTTGCTAAACGACCAGTTGCCGTCCGTGTTTGACTAAAACTCGTATGTATGCGACCTGTTTTTGGATTAACATATTCCGGCAATGCAGCAATATATGTACCTTGTATTTTTGTCAGCTCACGATATTTAAGAAGCAAGTTTGGAACTGGATGCAACTTAGATAACGCTTCAAGCACTTCCTGATCGGTTGAGTAGCCAGTTTTTTTTCTTTTTTGCGGAGGCAATCCAAGTTGATTAAATAACAAGTCTTCAATCTGCTTTGGGGAATTAAGATTAATCACTTCTGAACCAACAAGGTCTCTAATCGCTGCTTCAATGTTAGATATTTCTTGTGTTACTTGATCGCCTAATACTTTGAGAATATCCGTATCTAAGTAAATACCCTCAGCTTCCATATCTGTTAAAACTTGAATGACTGGATGCTCAATCTTTTCATATAAATCAAGCAGCTTGCTCTCTGTTAATATGCTTTTGAAATAATTATACAGTTGTAGTGTTTGATGCGCATCTGCAGCAGCATATTCAGTTGCAAGGTCAATTGGCACATCGGCAAAATCCTTTGCCTTTACTTCATTGATAACCATGCTATACGTTAGCATCGGCTCTTTAAGAATAACTTCGGACAATTGTTTAAGCCCAACAGATTGCCAATCCTCAACCGCAAGGCTTGCCGCAATCATCGTATCAAAATCTAAACCCTGCATAACAACACCACCCTGCTGTAACACATGCATATCAAATTTAGCATTATGTAAATACTTCTTGATACTTGGATCTTCCAATACAGGTTTAAGTGCCGCAACCACCTGTTCTTGTGTCAATTGTTGTACTTGCGCATCCTTGTGTCCGGTTGGAATGTAAAATGATTCACCTGTATGTGTTGCAATTGAAATTCCAATCCATCTATCACAAAAAGGATTAATACCTGTTGTTTCTGTATCTGTCGCAAAAGCGCCTGCTTTTTTGATTTGTTCAACAACTTTATCTAAATCTTGTTTCGTAAGTACAGGCTTAAAATTATATTTCTTTTTTATTGATAAATGTTCTGATTGGGGCAATAAGGATAATTGTTTTGATTCCTTTTTCCCTGAATCTTGAATTAAAGATCTGAAGTTTAATTGCTTGAATAATGATTGCGCATTAGACCATTTATTTTTATCAAACATAAACCCTAATTCTGGAATATCAAGCTTGTGATACCGCAACTTAAAAAGTTGTTCACTTAAAAATGCATTATCTTTATTTGCTTCAAGAGCGCTCTTAAGACGAGGTTTTTCAACCTTATCTATATTGTCGTACAAGTTTTGCAAATTATCAAAATTTTGCACTAATTCGACAGCACCTTTTTTACCAATTCCTCGAACCCCTGGGATATTATCTGAACTATCTCCTAAAAGTGCATAATAAAATGAAAGCTTGTTTACTGGAAAACCTTTATCTGCTTCAAAATCTTCCTGATTAACAATTGTATTTTTAAATGGATCAAAAATATGAACGTTATCATCAATCATTTGATATAGATCTTTATCTGAACTAATAACAATAACGTTTTCACTTGCCTGTGATGCATCTTTTGCAAGTGAATAAATAATATCATCAGCCTCAATACCGGGTAGTGCTATTTGATGCAACTCAATAAGATCTGCAAATTCATTAATTAGTTCTTTTTGTTCAAACAAATCACTCGGTGGAGCTTGACGTGTTTCTTTGTATGCAGGAAATATTTCATGACGCTCCGTCTTTCCCTTACTATCCCAAACGAGCACAAACTTATGCGGATCAAAGGTATCCATAATCTTTTTTACCATTCGCACAAAACCGTACACAGCCTGTACCGGTCGACCATCAAGAGTATGGAGCGGCTTGAGACCATAGTATGCACGGTACAAAAAAGAAGAGCCATCAACAAGAAAGAGTGTTTTTTTGAAATTTTTATTTTCCATAGAATAGCCTAAATCTAATATAATACTTTTAATTTAGTATAGCACAGAAATGCTTTTTTTGCTTTTAGCTTAAACCCATTTTTGGTATATACTTAAAAGCATGTACATACAAGTTAAATTACTGAAAGGCTTTGCTAAGCCTCTCACCTATAAACTCCCTCCTGAACTCGAGTCAACTCAGCTTGAAGGGAGTATTGTAGAAGTTCCAATTCGTAGCTATACGTCATATGCCTTTGTTGAAAAACAATTTGCAACATTAGCATACACTCCTTCATTCACCATTAAAACTGCACACTCTTTAATGCCATTTCCAAGCGACCCTGAATACATAAATTTTATTAAAAAAATTAGTAATTATCATCAGGTAGATGATCTACACCTTATTAAACGTATGCGAAACTTTTTAATACAAGAGCAAAGTGAAGGCATAGCCCCAGGCCTTGTACAAGAAAGAAAAAAAGCTGTTACGCTCACGGCCGAACAACAAAATATAGTTACTGCAATCATACCAGATCTTACAGCAAAAAAATTTGCACCATCCCTTTTGCATGGTGTTACCGGCTCGGGAAAAACAGAAGTTTATAAAAAACTTATTGTACAAAATTTCCTTAATAACAAAACAACAATTTTATTGTTACCAGAAGTCACCCTTGCTCTGCAGTTTGAAAACATTCTCAGAGGTTCCTTGGAACAAGAAATTCCTATTTTTGGATTTCATTCTGGTATTTCACCAAAAATAAAACGTGAATTGTGGCAAGCACTGCTTAATCAAAAGCCAATTCTCATTGTTGGTGTTCATTTGCCTATTTTATTGCCTATAGCAAATCTTGGGTTAATTATTATTGATGAAGAACACGAATCCGGTTTTCAAGAAAAAAAACATCCAAAACTCAACACAAAAGAAATAGCACTCATACGAGCACAGCAATACAAAATTCCTATATTGTTAGGATCAGCAACTCCATCTATTTCATCCCTATATAACGTTAAACAAAAGGGCTGGAAGTTTTTCCAATTAACCACCCGATACCGTGGCAATTTTCCTGTTATTAAAACGGTATATCTTAATGATAAACAAAATAGCACAACAAAACGTCGTAGCTTCTGGATATCAAAAGAGCTGGATCAACATATTGCCGATCGACTTGCAAAAAAGGAACAAGCGATTATCTTTATTAACCGCCGTGGCTTTAGTTTTTTTGTGCAATGTAAAGATTGTAATTTTATTTTCGAGTGTAATGCATGCTCAGTGAGCCTTACACTTCATGATCGTGGAAAACTTTCTTGCCATTATTGTGACTATGCACAAACAATGCCGACCGAGTGTCCCAAATGCGCCAAAAAAGAGTTTCTTAAAAAAGGGATAGGGACTCAACAAGTCGTTTCTATCCTTGAACAACTTTTCCCTCAAGCACGAATTGGACGTGCAGACATGGATACCACGGTCAAGCGAAAAAACTGGCAAAAGACATTAGCCGACTTTCAGAACGGCGAAATTGATATTCTTGTTGGAACACAAACAATCACCAAGGGCTACCATTTTCCCAAGGTTACCCTTGTAGGAATTCTATGGGCAGATCTTAACCTGCACTTTCCTATATACAATGCCAGCGAAACAACACTACAACAGCTTATTCAGGTGGCTGGCCGCGCTGGTCGCGAATCTCTCAACAGCATGGTTATCGTTCAAGCCATGCAAGAACACCCTATTTTCGACTACCTTAATGAGGTGGACTATCCAGCCTTCTATCAACGAGAGATTGAGGCTCGATCCATGCTTAAATACCCACCCTGTGGTCGTTTTTGCGAAATTGAGCTCATGCACACAGATGAGGCACTTCTAGCAAGAGAAGCCACACATTTTGCTGCACAGCTTCATAAAAATAATACTAGGGATGTTTTTGTTCTTGGACCGGCCTTACCACCTATAAATAAGATCAAAAACAGCTACAGGAGAAAAATCTACCTCAAGGCCGCTAGTATGGCGACAATTATAGAACTCTACCAAATAATTGATCATACCAGGTTTAAATCAAAGATCTTTTTTACCCCAAATCCCTTGGTGTAGCATAAAATTAGGTAAAATGTTGTTTCTATGATAGTATGGTATTTGATATAATTTGTTAGCTGGACATTGGATATAAAAAACCATTCAAATTATAATGATATGTCCAGTGGTGTAAAGTGAAAGGCTCTGTTATTCATTAGACCCATTTTTTCGTTGTATGTTTTTTTAATTTTTTAGTTTTGTAAAGTATAAATAAATGAATATTTACGTTGGAAATTTACCATATTCTCTCACAGAAGAAGGCCTAGAAGAACTCTTTAAAGCTTACGGCAAAGTATCTGCTGTACGCATTATCAAAGATAAATTCACAGGTAATTCAAAAGGTTTTGCTTTTGTTGAAATGGCAACTGAAGATGCTGCTCAAGAAGCAATTGATGCCCTTAATGGTAAAGAAATTGATGGTCGTGCACTTAGAATTAACAAGGCACTTCCTCCTCAACAAAAAGAGCGCAGTGGTAATGGTGGTGGAGCTGGTGGCCGTGGCCGCAGTGATTTTAGACCACGTAACGACCGTTATTAATTGCTTGCTTTTCTTATAGTTAAGTAATAAAAAAAGCCTGCTGATTTAACTCAGCAGGCTTTTCTGTTGCTTAAAAAACTTTAATTGCTTAATAACGATATCTATATGGAGCAAAAATCGTATTCAGTTCGATTCTTGTCATTTGTCCTTTTTGTTGCTTCTTTTCTTCTGCTTTATATTCTGGCGTTTCAACAATCTTGTATACCATCTCATCGAGCATCTTTATTAATTCCGCCATTTCATCTACTAAAGGACGGTAAGACTCAAGCATAACCTTATTTTTATCAAGATCTTTCGCTAGCTGCTTTGAAAGCTTTACTAATTCAAGATTAGTAAATTCGGACAAGGTATCAATAGTTTTACTAATTGCCTCTTTTTCTTTTCTCATAAGGCCCATATCAGTTTTATAAAGATTACTATTTTTCATAATTTTACCAAGTCTACCTGAAAGCTGTGATGTGCGGCTTTTTACGGCACCATTAAAATAATGTAGTGGATAATTTAGATCTTCTGCCGCACCAAATACACCAATAATCTTTGTTAATGTATATACTTCACGATCTACTCTAATATGGGAAAGCAATTTTTTCATATTGTCTTTCATACTGAGCTCTTCTTTAAATTCTTTTTTTACTTTATTCAAAAGACTTGCTGTTTCAAAGTAAACCTTATTTGCTTCAATAAATTTTTTAAGATATTCCAGCTCTTCAGCTACTTTTTTCGTATTCTTAATAAGCTCAAACTCTGTTGGTTTTTCTTTTGACAACTTTTTATTAAAGTTGAAAAGCGCCTTACCCTCATCTCGAAGCTTTTGTTTATAGTAATTAACAACATGCTTGCTTGAGCCTTTTAGCCTAGGAAGCTTATTCGCTGCAATATCTTCAGTCACTAGTTTAAGACTTTTTGCTGTTGCATGTTGAATATACTCTGTAGCAGTAAATTCTTTAACTCCATAGTTGGTTGCGTCAACCGCCTTAATCGAATCTCCAAAATATGTATTAGCTTGCTGAATAGCCTCTTCTGCTTGCTTAACAATATCAATTTTAGCTGATGATGCCCCTGAAATAAATAAGAAGGCGCCAAGTCCCATAATTCGTAAAAATTTGTTCATATAATCACTCCATTTTAAAATAAACCTATAACCTCTATTTTTAGGGTATCATTACAACCCATTATCGTCAAATGGAGGCATTTCTATCTGTATTTTATTTTTGTTTCTAAATATGAGAAAAAATCTTGTTAAGGCTACAGACTTTTCTATATTATGAAAAGACATTCTCTTTAAACTATTGCTTTACTTATATCATATCCTATACAATTAATTACAAATTGAACAAATAGGCTTTGAGCAAGAAAGTATAAAGAATGAAAAAAGTCATATTGCTATGTCTAGGTATGTTTACACTATCTTGCTTGCACGGGATGGATAGCTCTGGCGCTG
>Ga0155577_111_pt1 | contig 6975 bp, 3 predicted proteins | sample RifCSPhighO2_12_FD_107234 | JGI IMG/M metagenome (GOLD analysis project Ga0155577, IMG submission 107234) | candidate division TM6 bacterium RIFCSPHIGHO2_12_FULL_36_22
TTCAGAATCCTTACAACTTTATAACGAATATGTATATTGGGGAGCTATGGGTGGTTTGCCAAAACAAATGGAAGAGGTGCAACGTTATAATGAAGCCGTATATTATGTTAATGGGCTTTTGACTGGGGGGCTAGTGACCGGTACAGCAGCAGGTTTATATTTAGCAATTAAATTTTTCAAAAATAAACAATAGGATATAAATTTATGCAAAGTAAAATTATCAAATATTTATGTATTGCGCTTACAATAAGTAATGTAAATACAACGGTACAGCCAGTGACCATTTCGGTGCCAAGAACAGATATACAGATACCAGTGATACCATTTTTAAAATTAAAACCGTATCCATTCATGGAATACATCGGCCAATACAAGTGTGATAAGTATGCGATACAGCTGAAAAATTGGTTTAAAGGACGCGGGAGTTTTGATACTAAAGCGATGTTTACCCATTCTCGAGTTTGTGATGTTTCAAACTTTCTTCATGCGTTAGCAAGAGAGGTTGGAGGTGTAGAAGTGATAGAATTCGATTTTAGGCAAGATATCGGTGATTCAGTAAGAGAGAAAGATGCATTTAAAAGAGCTCAAGATGCATATGATAGGACAGGCAAGCCGGCCATTATCCATGCGTATCATTCTCGTATCGTTTCAAAAGAAGAGGAAAAGAAAGAGGAATTTCCTCCAGGATTAAAAAGAAACCTGCGGGTTCTAGGGTTTTTAAAAGAATGTGGTGAATATATCATAAACCCGCCATTTATTTTGGTTTACACTACAGAAGGTTCTAAGATGGAATTTTCGCTGGATGTTCGTTCAAGAATTTCAGAATCCTTACAACTTTATAACGAATATGTATATTGGGGAGCTATGGGTGGTTTGCCAAAACAAATGGAAGAGGTGCAACGTTATAATGAAGCCGTATATTATGTTAATGGGCTTTTGACTGGGGGGCTAGTGACCGGTACAGCAGCAGGTTTATATTTAGCAATTAAATTTCTCAAATACAAAAAATAAGCAAGGTATTATTATGAACACAAAAAAAGTAATATTAACATTGGCAATCCTTTGTAGCACATATCTTCTTGATGCAAAAGTTTGTACATTCAAAAACATGATTGGAGAATGCCCAGAAAAAGCTGGTATCACAAGGGATATGCTTTATTGTATTAACAACATGAAAAAACAAGAACATGATGAACAAAATAAGGAAGATCTACTTGAAGAAGATGACCAAGAGATTAAGGGTACTTTCCTTCGTAAATTATTATTGCATGGGACTCCTGGAAATGGAAAGACATTGCAGGCATTTGAGATAGCAAGAGAATCGGGATCACCTGTTTATGTATTTCTAAAAAAAAATATTGATCAACCGACACCAGAGCAAAATCTACATAAAATACGACAGCATATAGAGGAGGCAACTCGAGAAACAAAGCCGGGAATAGTTCCGATTCTATTATTCGAAGAGTTAGATAAAATGCCTACATATGTGATCAGTTTTTTGCGACAAATGTCCAATGATGAGTATTATCGTGAAAGAGCTCAATTTATATTTACAACGAATAAATTCAAAAAATTGAATGATACATTTGTTGAAGAATTTGAAGGAAATACTGCGGAATTTTATAACCCAGATGAGGCAAGAAGAATGATGTTTTTGGGGATGTTTTTGGGGCGGAATTCGATCCATCCATTGCCTAAACAGCTTGAGAGTATGGTGGACAAGACTGAGGGCTGTAATGTTAGAGTATTATTGGCAGTTGCCAAGCAGCTAAAAGCAAAGCATGATGCTGGTGAAATAGCATGCAGTGATGAGAATATTGATGCGGTGATAAAAAAAGAAAAGGAAAATGAAGGGATAGAGGAAGATAAGAAAAACTGGTGGGAACATAAGATCAAAGAGAAGGGTATTGATGGTAAGGTGAGTTGGAATAACCCAATTCAGATAGATGAAAATTGGATTGTTAGAATTGTGCCTCAAAGATAAGCATCGAATTTAAAAAGGATATGTAATGAGAATTAATAAGTCTACTAAATGGATTTTAATTTTCCTCTTCTGCGCATTGATGCCATCAGGTGATAATCACTCTATGCATCTTATAGCAGAAGAAGGACTATTAATTGTCGAAGAGGTGGGCTTATTAGTAGCAGCGACCTTAGGTGCATGGCTATCAATGCATCGTCAAGCGCGGATAGATGATCCATCGCAAGCTCGATTGCATAAAATGTCATTAATGTCAGATCGTGAAGCTCGGCAGATGACATATAATGTTAATCAACAAGAAGTTTTAAAGTCTTATAAACATATTGCAGAGCAATATCATAAGCCTGTATACAAGTTACCTGCGGTTGATAAAAAAGCTGTAGTAACAGCGGCAGGTAATGTTTTTAATCACATACTTAGTGATCGAGCTGATGCTAAAACTGCAGCAACTGGAGCGAGAATCGTTATAGAAGCTGCAAATAATCCAGCAGTACGTGCTGAAATTAATTTTTCAAATTTTGTGCAGGGGCGGCAGGCTCACTGCGCTGCTCGCTTTGCTCAGTTGCAGCAAGCTCATTTTACAAATCAATTTGAAAATAATCTTCATCGGGCAGCCATTGAAAAAAGTCAACTTAACGCCGCATTTAGGAATTTAAGAGCGCTAGCATCCAAATCGGTAACAGATGCTGCCGGTGTCAGAGATGAGGGAGTTGCACACATTGAGCTTGCTCGACAAAAAATGGAGTCGATCAGAGAATTATGTCTAGATCTTCCTAAGATATCGACCAAAGGGCATGAATTTGATTATCAGACATTCCTTTTGAAATATGATCAGGCAATTGCTCGATATAATGATCCTGAGTTTACGATGATCATGCGGGAGCTTTTTGGGGATGTTATGTCGACGATCAGCTTCGAATGCTTTGATAAAACAGGAATGTTGAAATGTCCCGAAGATAAAAATATTGTTTTAGCAAAATGTCTTGCTCATATGTCAGAGCATAAAAATGAATTTGAATTTTTATTTAAGGGACAAGCATGGTCAAAATTTAAAAATCAAGATTTTGATTATCATAATCTAGCTCGCCTTGCATCGGAAAAAAGCGGTATTCAATTATATATTTTGAACAATTTGTATGATAACAAATTGATAAATCTTTACTCTCCAAAGATTGCGGATGAATTTATAGAAAAGATTAAAACTAATCCGGCCAATTGCATAATGAGGAATTTGAAATATGCATTAGATCAATCTAGATTGCTTGATGCAAAAAAAATATGCGATGAATGTGATGAACAACACCGGCGTGGTTTAATTCCATATGATATATATCATATGGCTTGTTCAGCATATAATGCAGAAACTTCTTCACTCGAGCGGGAATATGGTATAGCACCATATATTGAGAATCCATTATGGCAAAATTGTACGTCTGAAGAACAGCTTACAATTTTGCAGGATAGTAGGTTAGCGCATTTAATGGGACGTTCATTGCAGGCACAGTATGAAGCTCTTGTGAGGGATATATCAGCGTATTATCGTTTTCCATCAATGACAAATTTGACGCAAAAGGAATGTACTGCTTTTGAACAACTTACCCATGAAATTTTGTATAATACACCGAAGCAGCGAAATGATCGCTTCCTTAATATTGGGTGTTCCAAAGATGAAAAATACGATTGTATAAAAAAATATCTTTTCATGCCAAACGGAATTCTTCGAGCACATAGTGATAATAATATAGCCAGAAATTTTACGTTGGATCCAGCCAAGAGAGAGCATGTTTATCGGATTACACGTTCATTTAACCAGCTTCTATCTTTCGATTCTGAACAATCAGAAGTTAAGCAACTTGTCGATGTTGGTATAGCAGCATTAGTGCGCGCTAATTATACAACTGGGTATGAATTTTTTGATTATCTTGAATTGGCCGAGAGTGTTGAAAGATGTTTGGATGGTAATCCACACTATCAACCATTGAAAAATGTAAAACTAGAATATGGAAAGTTACAAGAAGCTATAGGGTTAATGCAGCAGTGTGCACAAGAAGAACGTGCCGCATTGAATCGAGTAGCACTTGATAATGATGTTATAAAGCGTATTGATGCTAAGACTCATGAGGAGGCTGTTGCTTTACTTGCGCGAGATTATCACCTTCCCCTTGACCATAAAGAATTCCTGTCTTTATTGGCATCGCATCCTCAAATACAACATGCTAGTTTGGTTCGATCGATTTTTCAAGAGTATCATTCTGGTCAAGCAAGTCCAAAAATGGTCGCTTTATACAATGCTTTATATTCAGAAAATAAAATTCTACGCGCATTTGACAATTATGAATGGGTTAAAACATTTAAACTCAATCCTTCGCATTCTGCAGAATTTCAACAACAAAGTGCCGATCTTGCTAATCAATTACTTATACGCTATCGAGATACCGGTGTTATAAGAAATCTTGCTGAGCTTGCGCAGATAACAGCAGATAACGAACAAATCAATATACTTGAAAAGAAGATTGATGAGGGTCTTGAATGTATTGCTCAGGCTAATAATTTGCCAGATGAAGCATTATACTTCAATTCATTAGCAAGTCAGAAGCTTCATGAAATTGATACTATTGTCAGCTTATATCCAGCACATACTGAATATCTCTATCCACAAGCAGTTGGACAATCTGATTTTTTTAACGCATATGAAATTGGGCCACAATATACAACCTTCAAAAGCGCACTTGATACACTACACATTCACTTCAATCCAACATACTTTACAGAAAGTGAAGTTAGTGCTGCAGATAAGGCATATGCTGATATATTTGGAAGCGGCATATTCTGGAAAGGGCTGTGCGATAATAAAAAGTATCCGTACACAAATATAGAACTTAATACTCAATTGCATCCACATGTACAAGAAGCGATTATTTTAACGGGCAGTCGTTTATTGGCAGTTCGTACCGACGTGGAAAATGTGCAGCATGTTAATCGTGCATTGCGATATGTGGAAAGGGCGAATACAGCTTCTGGCGATGATGCGGAAGTATACCTTAAAACAGCGCAAGCAATCTATAATGGTCTCAATGTTAATAGTACTTACAAACAATTTTTAGATGTTGATCTTCTTTCAGAAGACGCTTCACTTGAATCGCATCGATTGTTACTTGAGCAGTGTGCAAAAGAAGAAGAGTTACAACTTAAGCATGCGATTAGTTCACTTTCGCCTTTGCGTAAGATGTTTAAGGGAGCTGATACAGGACGATCTGGGACAGGTAGTAAACATTTACCTGGGCTAGGTGGTAAACCGGTTAGATTACCAGGTGGTATTGTTATCAGTCCTCCAAAAGCTGATCCGATTGGTAAGTTGCCAGGACTTTGTCCGCCACAAGAAGAAAAGCCAGGGATGGCAGAGCCAGGGATTGATGTTCAACCAGGTAAAATAGCTAAGCCGGATACTCAACCAGGTAAAGTAAAAAAACCAAGGTTGGTGGTAGAAGAAGGTGAAGAAGAAATATATGATGCCGGCAAAGAAAATATAAAGCCAGGGGTAACAGTACCGGAGAAAGCTCAGCCAGGTGAAAAAGTTAAGACACCAGATAAAACCAAGCCTGGTGAACGTGAAGAAGCGGAGAAAGTAAAGCCTGAAGGTAAAATAAAAAATCCTGAAAAGGTAAAACCTGAAGAGGGTGCAAAGGGCATAGAGGGAGTTAAAGGGATAATAAAAAGTCCTAGGGTAAGGATAGAGCCTACAACAGAGATTGAAAAGAATCGGTCGATTGAGCCTCCTGCACCGGAGCCACAAAAGCTCTTGCAATTAGGGCTGGAGAATATAGGTGCCGCAGTTCAGTGGCCAGTTGATACTATACAAAGCCATGAAACTCAGATGGCAGCACAGCGAATGAGCGATGCTTTAGAAAAAGAGTTGAAACGATTAAATATAAAAGCTCGAAAGTTTAGATTAACTCCTAAGGATATTGAACATGTTGAATGTGGAATTTATTCAGTTAAGCGTGGGCACATTGAAGGAGGGCATATTTGTCCTATGCATAATGGAGAAATTCTCAACATACTTAATATAAAGTATATTGGTGATCAAGGTGTATATGAAGGAAAACCATATCATCCAGATTTTCGTAATTTAGATATGAAAACTTTTTTTCCTAATGGATGGAGCATTTCTAAGGTTATGAATGAGATGTCAAAAGTCATTAAGAAGGGAAATATAATACCATTGAAGCCATTAAACCCTGCGGTTGCTCGATTTTTGGTAGTGCTTGAAAATGGGATAAAAGTTGAATTAAGAACTTCTCCAAATGGAATTACATTTTTCCCTCAATATCAACAATGATTAAGATTAGAGGAAAATATATAACATGAAGAAAAAGTATTTTTTTTACGATGAACAAAGTGATAAGTATAATGCTTTTTTTATGAAAGATCTTGTCATCAATATCAATAAAATTCTTGTGGCAGGTAAGTTAGAGTTGTTATTGCAAGATACCGAAAAAGAACATGCAGAAAATAATGTTGAAGGGGTAAAATACATCATTCGTCCTGATGGCGAAATGACGATTGGTCAGGGACCAATCGGTTTGATTCAGCAATTTAAAAAATTGTTTCAGGCGATTCTGCAAAAAAATCTATGCCGGCTAACACAATTATTTTTTGATGGGTATCATTTTTATTTAGATGTAGAAAATAGCTCTGAAATAATAAAGGAGTGTCTTAGTATACAATTGCTTACTCAAGTTGATATAAGGCGAAGAACTAAAGTAAGTTTAGGTTTTATAACAATCAATTATAATTATGATTTTCTTTTACCATTTTATGACATGATAACAATGTCTTTGGCTTGGATTGACGATGGCTTTGAACGTTTTTCAAATCCATTTTTTGAACCCGGTAGTGATGTTCGGGTTGGATATAGTCGCTATCCTACTTGTTTGCAGGTAGAAGAAGATAAAGTCATAATATATGAAAGTCTTTCTGATGAAGAGCCAATG
>Ga0155577_109_pt1 | contig 6275 bp, 6 predicted proteins | sample RifCSPhighO2_12_FD_107234 | JGI IMG/M metagenome (GOLD analysis project Ga0155577, IMG submission 107234) | candidate division TM6 bacterium RIFCSPHIGHO2_12_FULL_36_22
AATCCAACTCAATATCTTAGACGATTACAACAACAGCGAGAATATTATCAACGAGATGATATCAAAAAGAGAAAGCGAGAATATCAACAAGAATGTTATCAACAAGATGATGCCAAAAAGAAACAACGAAAATATATGCAAGAATATCGTCAACGAGATAATGTCAAAGAAAAACAACGAGAATATTATCAACGAGATGATATCAAAGAGAAAAAGCGAAAATATATGCAAGAATATCGTCAACAAGATGATAACAAAGAATATCAACGAGAATATCTGCAAGAATATCGTCAACGAGGTTATGCCAAAGAGAAACAACGAGAACATCAGCAAAAATATTATCATCGAAAAAAATCAAAAAATAATCCTGTCACCGAATTTGAAAAAGAGTCAACTTTCTCTCCAAACATAGAAACGGAAATCGACTCTTGGCTCTCTCTAGATAATTTTCAGTGAAAAAGTTTCGATTTCTCGAGGCTCTCTTGTGAACGACTAGCTCCTAAAGGAACGAGAATGCGCGAGCTTTTTAGTTCAATATACTCACCAACGAGGTAATCAAAAAACCTTTTTATTTGAATTTTGATAAAAATCAAGCTAACTGTTCCAACCCTCCAGAAGTCATCCAGCAAGCATTATAATGTCCGACATATAACAAACCGTTTTGAGATGTTATAGCCCTATATAGTGCTCCATACCAAAATAGTAGAGAGCTATAGGGGATAATGTAATAATCATTGAGGAACAAGGCTATCGGCAAAGAGGAATTGTTATGTGTCATGTAAAAATCAGAACAAATCTGAGTAGTAAATTGCTGGTCGACAATCGTTAACGTATGCTCTTTGTTGCCGAAATTGAATTCTTTTTTAGCTTCAAATAAAATTTTCTGTAACGAAGATTGAACTACCCGAGATGGTATAAATTCAATAAAAGGCATTGGATTGCATTTATCATAATAGTCCAATATTTTACCATTTTTTATTATGAAAAGCGTATTGAAGAGTCCTTTTTCTTGTCGATGTGCTCCGAGAATAAGGCACTGCGGGCATGCCTGATGCCACCAAGCACATATTTCTGGATACCTATTTAATGGTGTCTTAAGTGTAGACTCAGGCATTAAAATGGTTGTAACATCAGATTTTGCATATATGCATAGTAACTGTTTTAAAGAAAACGCTTTGTCATAAACACTTTCCCCATGTATGCACAAAGGAGATATATAGCCTATCTTGTCTAGCCATAAAGGCCTGATAGAGTTCGGCTTAAGTAAACAAACTCCAAACATCAAAGTAACTAATATTGCAATTAAAACCACCAGCTGATGCCATGCTTGCTTAGTAATGAGTATGTAAATAAGTAAATTGGTTACAACAATTAACACTAAAGAGCCATAACTTCCAAGCCAATACAAACACGCCTTTCCCCAAACAGTTGTCGCAAAAGATATCATTGGTAATGAAAGCCAGTACTCATATCCTGAAGGAAAAATAAGACATTGAAGCTTGCAATGAAATATAAAATAACTAAAAAATGAAAGCGCCCATATATATGGAGAGAAAGCAAACAGGCGAGAAATATAAAACCAAACGGCTGGAGTCAGCGCTAAATAAGCCGCAAAAGATAATCCTAGTACTAAACCATATGCATAAGTTTGTGCAACCCAGTGGCAAATAGAAAGAAGATGTATCACATAAAATACAAAGCCCCATAAAAATCCATACCCAAAAGACAGTTTATGCTGTTGTGCAACATAAAATAAGGGTACGAGAAAAATGAATACGGTCCATGATAGTGGCCAAAGAATAAGAGCATGTGCATACAAAACAGCCGAAAATGTAATGCATATAATATTAGCCCACATCTTGTTTCCAGCCGGAGGTTACAAATTGTGCTTTCTTGTTAGCGAGTTTGTTTCTATGCACCCTTGTTTCTATGGAGCAAAGATCACCCAATTTTGCTACGACTTTAATAGTAGCATTACTTTCTTTGGTTATAATACAAGTACCCATTTGTTCTGTGTTTGGTAATGCGGTTTTGTACACTAATGATTGCTCATGAGCTTTCTTTAACAAAGCGTTAAAATTTGCCTTAACATATGCAATCCCAGCATTACACATGGCTTCAGTTAGGTAATACTGTCGTGTATAGACAATGCGATCAAAAATAAAATCATGTGTTGCAATTATATTTTTGTAGCTTTGTACCACTGTTGCCGAAATGAGTATTAAGATTATGATAACAAGTGGCATAATAAAACCTTGTCGTTGCATTATGATACAACTCCATTTTTAAAGGCTATAAACTGCTCTATCGGTGTATTGTTAAGAGTAAACGTAAAAATAATTCCGGCATGCTTTTTCTGAAATTGCATATTCTTCATTCCTGCACATGCTAGTGAATGTCCCTGGTTTGCTGTACGCAATAATCGATCTTGATCAATTTTCCATACTACATGCTCTTTTGTATGAATAGTCAAAGATAATTGGTTTGAAGTGCATTGATGCAAACTTTCAAGTTGATGTATATCGCGTACCAGCAACTGCAACCCTGAAAAGATATGGGCACTCATTACTGCACGAGATGCTAATTGTTTTTGTTGTATGGTATATTGACCATAAGCACCGTATAAAAGGACGATGACCCAACTGGCTAGTGTTAGGTAAATAAGTAATTCAATAAGAAGATGGCCGTTTTTTTCCATATTATCCTGCACTTGAAAGTTGTACCTTTCTTGTCACACCCCCTTGATTCCAAGAAACAGTTACCGTTAACCAAGAAAGATCTTGATTAAATATAAGATACTTTTTCTTTTCAGTTGTGATAGTGTAAAGTGTGTCATGAAAAGGTTTAAGTCGGTGTGATAGTTTATATCGTTCTGCATGAAGCATTCTATCTAATGTACTACTGGCAATTGTTAATGCTTTATGTGTACGATCAGATTGAATAAGCAATTTTGTAGATTGTGCATAGTATATGTGCAGCATAGTAAAAAGTAGCAAAATGATCGATATTGATACTAGTAGCTCAATAAAGAAAAAAGCCTTATACTGTGTTGAAGATAGAAAAAATTTTATACCGTATTTATTCATAGTTTTATTTGTATAGCACGGAGAAAGAAAAAGATGAACCGTATTAAAAATTTTATTATCTTATTATTCGGATTAATGATTCCAGTATGCACTACACCAGATGTAGAAATGCCTGGAGCAGCCGATGTAAGAATGGCTGGTCCAGCCGCAAGCGGCATGGAAGAAGAAATGTCTTATGAGCAACTCAAGGAATGGGCTGATGTCCTTTTTCCAGACTTTACCGAAGAACAAAAAGAACAAACTATTGCGCAAACACTGCAAATGGATCAAGAGCTTCGACAATTATCACCTGAAGATCGTGCAGCTGAAGAACGTAAGATGATCTCTGAGCTTAATGAAGCCCTTGGTATGGACATTCCTCTTGATATTGTTCCTGAGCCAGCAATCAAAGAAGTAGAAACAACCGAAAAGAAAGTTGTAGAAGAAAAACCAAAAACACCTCTAGCTAAGATTGAAGCTATTAAAAAGATAGTTCAAAACCTTATTGAAATTCTTGAGGACTTTACTACAAAAACAGAGTCCCTTGTAATCAAAGATAATTCTAAGGCTTCTGTATCACCTATAGAGTGGAAAGAACTTCAAGAAGAAATTACACAGGCAATATCATACCTGACAATTGTAGCAGGAAAGGATAAGATTCTTGAATGTCTTTTAGGTTCGGATCAAACAGAACTTAAAGATGCAATTGAGGATGCCATTGATAACCTTCGTCGACCAGTAAAAAATATCGAAGTTCCTGATACAATGGGCCTAAGGGAAATCATCACTGAAGATGGCGAGGTTGTTTATGCTTCAGAAACAACTACCACTGATAAGGTTGTATCACAAAAGCACTTTCAGGACACAATTAAGCACCTTAAAAATTTTCTTGATAAATATAAAGCAAATTGGGCTCTCAAACGTTTAATTGAAAAATGCGCACCGGAAGAATTGAAGAAGCTACCTCCTACAAAAAAAGACGGCGAACGTATACCTTCAGGTTCTGGCATTACCAGTAGCGGTTACCCTAGTGGTGGTGGCGGTGGCTATCCAAGCGGTGGCGGTTATCCATCAGCTGGTCCGTACTATGGCGGTGGTCCTCGAGGAGGACAAGCTCCTTCATCTCCAGATGGCGGAAAAAAAGAAGAGAAGAAAGCTGGCAAAGGACATGGTGGCTCTCATGGTGGTGGCAAAAAGGATGATAAAGAAGATAAAAAGGAAAAGGCAGAAAAAGCTGCCCTAGACAAGACAGATAAGTCTACTCAAGCCGCAAAAAAATCTCCGAAAAGAGAAGCTACACCGGAAACCAGGAATAAAGTAGCTAAAGAAGTTCAAAAAGTTGTGAAACAAATAGATAATATTAATACAAAAATTCAAGACGAAGATTTGATAAGTAAGCTTCAGAGTCAAGAACATAGTGCCGTTCTTAACGTTGGTAGTGGCTTACGTTCAAGCTTATTGTCTCTTGAAAATCTTGATATTGCTTTACTGGAAAAACAAATCGTTAATATTGAATCTTTTATGAGTGATTTGAGTGCTGATGAAGAACAAGGCCTGCTGAAAACTATGGCTGATATTGTTAATGCTGCACCATCCATTAATGCCTTTGTAAAACTTACTGGAGATAAACAATTAGAGCAAAGTATCGCACAATTTAAATCTGGTACGAGTGTTGACTCTAAGGAGATTGCGGATGTACTTGATATTGCGCAACGTATTGGTGCTAAATTCAGCGCAATACAAAATAAGTTTAAGATCGCTGCCCCTGTAGAATTAACACCAAAGGAACTTGCGCTACAAACTATTACAAAGCTCGAGAATGATGCTAAGACATTAAATGTTGCTAGCAATCTGAAAGATCAGATTGTTGCAGGAGCAGGCTATAATGCTCTTTTAGCAAAAGACATCAATACTCTTATTGACCATATCAATACATTGGACTCTGCAATACAAAAGTATAAAACTGAGATTGGTGGTATGACAGCAAAAGAGCAAGTTGATAATAAAAAAGCGATTCTTGATTTGCTTGAACAACAAAATGAAACAAAGTCTCTTATTGCACAAATAGCAGGAGTTGATGCCGCAACTATAAAGCAATGGGTTAATCTCGCTGCAACAGATGTAACACAGCAGCCTATTGTCGACAATATTAAGTCAGCTATAAAGTTTAAAGAAAAAATTGACGATATTAAAAAGGCATTAGTATAGTACATTAAAAATGTGGCGTGTTGTCTAATAAGTCTCACGCCACATCAATCTTATTTATAAAGCCTGATACTTTTGTTGCTTTGGTAAGCGTTGGCCAACCTGTTGCACAACATTGTGAATACGCTGACCAGCCTTATCAAATTGTTGCTGGAAAGGGTTCCGTTTTCCTCCTGTGCCCAGTGCTTTAAGTTCTTGATCCAATTCTTTCCATTCATTTTCAAGTTCTTGCACATGCTGCTCCAACTGTAGTTGCCGCTCTTCGATAGCCTCACGCGTTTCGCGCCGAAGCTCTCGCTCATTAGTTTTAGGTATTATCCAGTTAGCCACACCTGCAAGCACTATCAAGATTATCCACCGTATGCTATTCATTACTATTCCTTACCAGTTCGCATTGTTTATATTTGTAATTATTATACCGGTTTATCCTTTCAAATCGCAATAGTTTGTTAAAATTTAATACTTGCCTTTATCTTTTTTTAAGAAATACACCTTATAAAGTACCCGCTTGACTCCAACATATTAACAATATTTTCACTTTTTTGTTGAGCTTTTGCAGAATTATAAATTATATTTGTAATTAGTTAATGAGTTAAGGGGGTTATCAATGAATATTAAAAAAGCGATCATAACAGTCTTTATTGGGATCAATATTGCTACGATTTGGTGTCGTCAGTTCGAACCTGGGGTTACAGCGAGTATGCGCATACCACAATCTCTCGTGTCGCGACAGTCATTTGACTGTGTGCTGGCTAGCGATTTTGATCAAAAGGTTAATTGCGTTAAACAAGGATATGTCTTACTCGGATCGGTGAGAAATCCATTGTTTGAAAATACAGGCAAAAAGGATCCCAATTTACTCACCAATCAAAAATACGGGTTTATTTTCTATAAAGTCCCGGCAAAAGATTTGCAGGCTGTCGGACAAGAAACTAAGCAGGAATTACTTGTGGATGTTCCAAAACAGGATCTCATAGAATCAATTCAAAATAAACGAATATTAAT
>Ga0155577_113_pt1 | contig 5303 bp, 3 predicted proteins | sample RifCSPhighO2_12_FD_107234 | JGI IMG/M metagenome (GOLD analysis project Ga0155577, IMG submission 107234) | candidate division TM6 bacterium RIFCSPHIGHO2_12_FULL_36_22
GGGCCAATGGCTATACATCTGGGCCCGAGTCAACGGGCCTATTGCAGCAAGTTAATTCCTTAGCTGCAAGCTCCCTCCTTTAGGGGGGAGTCGTTGACCAAAACTTCTCCAATACATTTATCTACACCTTACTTTTTTTATATATAAAAGAGAAGATTTTCTTTTATATATAAGGTGTTTGCAGTAATATAGGCTATATTAAATAAAAGAGCTTTAATTAGGGATTTTGATGTGAAAAAGTTGATACTGTTACTTTGTCTAGTTTTAAGTAGTTGTGCTATCAATAAGCATGCAGTACATCATGAAAGCATAGAATATGTAAGATATGTACCAGATGCCAATCTTTATCATGTGCTTCAATTATTTGATATTCACCATGATGGCAGTCTCGAAGAGATTGTTAAACAAACGCAAAAAGAATGGCTTCGTGCTCCTGATAAAGAACGTCAGGATATGGATGAATTGGTGTTAAAAAATGGAAAACAGGTACTCAGTGCTTTAAAACAGCTTGGTTTTATTAATCAGGTAGATCCAAAGAATACGACATATGATTACGTATTATTTATGGGAGCTACAGTACCAAGCATGAAAGATCGGTTGGATTATCTTTTAGAGCTATGGAAAAAGGGAATTCGATTTGAACATCTAATTTTTCTAGTTGGAGAGCGTCCACTTACTGTCAAAATGGATGGATATGATGCTCTTGAGCATAGTGCAACAGAGTTTGAAGCAATGCGCTATATGTATAACCATGCAGATTTGCCATTGGGATTTAAAGAATCAATACGGTCAGTAGTTTTTATTGATGCGCCAATGAATCTTGGTAATAAGCGTCCAACAACCGGAGATACTATTAAATATTGGTTGCTAACAGACCCACAACCAGGTAATTGTTTAGTTATATCTCGAAATCCTCATATTAAATATCAGGATGCTGTAGTACGAGAGTTATTGCCATCAGGATTCGCTATTGAGACAACTGGAAGAATGACGTTATTAAATCAAAATATTGCAGTTATTTTAGATGCTGTAGCACGGTGGCTGTATCAAGAATTAAAGATACAACAACGATAACTTAGAATTCTTGATATGCACTAAAATGTACTTCCCATTCAGATTCACCTTTTTTCTTATCAAGTTTGAGACCAAAATCGACCTTCATTGGCTGTGGTTGTAACATACTTATACCAAAACCAACTGAGTGACGGTATTGGAAATTGTTGTTACGCAAGATTGGTGCAGCTTCTGCAGCTGTAACATTATGCAAGCCTGGCGCATCCCAACCGGCACCACCATCATAAAATAGGCGACCCTTCATAGAAAAGTCTGGTGTTAGCGGGAAGATCAGTTCAAAGTTAAGAACGAATGATTTTTTTGCACCAATAGGGTTACGTGTGTTACCGAGTACTATTGATGGACTAATCTGACCATAATCAAAACCACGAACTGTCATTGGACCACCAACATGGAATACATCGTTAAATGGAATATTACGATCATCCCAAGTAAAGATACGACCTGCATGACAGTGAAAACCAAAGATCATTCTCTTTTCGCCAATAAGTGGTGTATACCAACTAAAGTCACCTTCAACTCTTACAAAGCCAACTTTACTTTGTGAATCTGAAAAACCAAGTTTGGAGTTGATTGTCCATTGATGCCCACGTGTTGGATGCAAGGTGTGATTTTTAAGATTTTGTGAAATAGATGGTTCAATACTAAAGACATTTCCTTTAGGGAATAAGCCCCTAATAATTTTTTGAAATGTAACAATATCTGCAGGTGGAGCAAATGGGTCAGGGCGAACAGCAGGATCTTTTGAATATGTAATATAATCATAACCAAAACCACACCTAAAGAGGGTATCTGGAAGTGGTCTTACGATGAGCCCTGTAAAAAATGCAAGACTGAAGTCACGTTCGTTAAAACTTTGAATAGAGTTAAGATCCTGTGTCCAATCGGTGACTGTGTATCCAATGTCGAATTCTGTATATATAGGTTTGCGTCGGAAGTATGGATTAATGATTGAGCCAGTGAAACTCCATTGTTCTTTAGATAAGTTAGCATTAATGTTTGTTGTCATACCCCAGCCACATAGATTTGTTTCTTGAATAAAACCACCAATATTAAATCCACCAGTTGGCGTTGAATTGCCACCTTTTGGTGGTGTGGCGCCATAACCAACTTGAATACTCGCTTTACCAGTTTTCTTTTCTTTAAGCACAAGCTCTAGATCAGCTTTATCATCGCCAACGCGAATGATTTTCCAATTAACACCATCTGGTAATTCAAAGTAGCCGAGTCCCTCAATGACATCCTTTGTTCGATCCATTTTAGGTTTAGTAATCAAGTCGCCTTCGCAAAGAGATATAAGCTTACGACGAATAACATAATCACGAGTTTTTTTGTTTCCAGAAATAGTTACACGATTTAAATGTACCTTGTTGCCAAGATCAACATTGAAGTGGATTCGTACTTTTTTATTTGCTAAATCGGGTTCTATATCAGGTTGAATATCAGCAAAAATAAATCCATGCTCTCCCCATGTATTTTTGAGTAATTCAATAGCATCATACATTTTACGATGAGAATATATCTGTCCTGGCTGTACTGGCAATATTGCACGGAGGTATTCTTCATTGAGAATTTCTTTTCCATCGACAGTAATTTCACTGATCATATACTGATCACCTTCATTGACCGTGAAAGTAACAATGAACTCATGATCACAAGGATCTTGTTCAACGAGAACATTTGTAACCTTAGCATTGATGTAACCGTATGTTTTGTAAACTTGTTCAATAATACGCTTATCGACTTCAAGGTTCTCTTCTTGATAACTTCCAGCTTTATTCATAAAGCTAAAAATCCAATCTTCTTTTGTCTGAATGAAGTCGCGAATTTTTTTTGCAGGTAATTTTTCGTTGCCCTTGAAAATCACACGTTTGATGTGAACCGGCTTATTTTCTTGAATGTCTATTGTAACAACTGCCTTACCGTCTTCCATATCAATCTTTGAGATGATATTGACCATGTGATAGTCTTTTTTGTGGTAGAGGCTTTTAATTTTTTTTACAACCCAATCAACTTTACGTTGGTTAATTGCCTTAAGTTCAGATATTTTTGCAGTATCTTCAATGTCTTTAATCGTAACATGGCGATTACCGATGATAATAACATCAAGGAGTTCTTTTTGCTCATCAAGAATAATAAATAGGTCTATTTCATTGGAACCTATAGGTGTTCCTGTAACTTTAATTTGGTCAAAATAATCAAGGTTATAAAGATTTTTGATCACTTGATTTGTCTTTATTGAATTGAAAACCTCGCCAACTTTAAATGGAATGCGACTTAAAATAGCATCATTAGTGAGATATTTATTTTTATTATGACGAACAAGCTTGATTGATCGAATTATTCTTTTTTGTTGAGCAATTTCTTGAGGAGTTTCTTTTTGTACAGGCTCTATAGCATCAGAAGTATCTTCATTGTTGTTTGTAGTTTCTACAACTTCAGATTCTACCACTTTTTCTTGATCTGCTGCGCAGATGGTGCCGAACAAAAACAACAGCACACATAAACCGGATTTTTTTATCATTTTTTTATCAAAGCCAAATTATTTTATGTAGTCTGGAATAACTATCTGTTTATTTTTTCTTAGAATACTATGTTTTTGAAAATTGGCCAAAAAATCGGCATAATTAATATAATACTATTTTTAAGATATGGATTGAATATTGAAGTTAACTAATACTCTCACTGGAAAAGTTGAAGAATTAAAACCGATAGAACGTGATAAGATCAAGATGTATGTCTGTGGTATTACGCCATATGACTATGCTCATATTGGTCATGGTCGTTGTTATATTACATTTGATATTTTATATCGCTTATTGCGTTTTATTGATTATGACGTTACATATTGTCGTAACTTTACAGATATCGAGGATAAATTGCTTAAGCGTGCTGAAGACGAATTTAAGGATAAATTTCAATATACGAAAATTGCACAGCGATATATTGATTCTTATCATCAAGATATGAAACAACTCAATTGTTTAGATCCTGACATAGAACCGCGTGTGACGCAAACCATTCCTCAAATTATTGAATTTATTCAAGCACTCATTGATTCTGGCCATGCATATGAATCCAATGGAAGTGTTTATTATTCAGTTCGAAGCTTTCCTGATTATGGTAAGTTATCGAAACGTGATATTGATGAGTTGCTAGCAGGTGCACGAGTCGACATTAATGTAGAAAAAAAAGATCCCTTAGATTTTGCGCTATGGAAAAAAGAAGATGAGGGGACATTTTGGAATAGTCCTTGGGGATACGGTAGACCAGGATGGCATATAGAATGTTCTGCTATGGCGGCCACCTTTTTAGGGGCACATATTGATATCCATGGTGGTGGTATGGATCTTATATTTCCACATCATGAAAATGAGATAGCACAATCAGAGGGGGTGCATGGTGCGCCATTTGCACGGCACTGGGTCCATAATGCTTTTGTACAGATCAATAAAGAAAAGATGTCCAAATCATTGGGCAATTTTTTTACATTACAGGATGTGCTTAAGGAAATAGATCCTATGGTCGTGCGATATTACATTTTGAGTCATAATTACAATATTCCTTTAGATTTTTCGCAACAGGATATTGAAGCATCACAGATTGCATATAAGCGACTTTGTTCGGCATTTGAGCCTGTTCAAACAAGTGAGGGTATCATTAACGATGACATTAAGAAAAGCCCCGTTGTACAAAAGATGCTTGCTAAGCTAGAAGATGATTTGAATGTAGCAGGGTGCTTGGGTATTTTATTTGAAAATATTAAATTATTGCAGCAAAATTTGGATCAATTGGTTTTAGTTAAAGCTTTTTTACAAAGAGTTCTTGGTATTACTCTTGCACCAATAGAAGAAAAACAGGTTGTAATGACATCTGAAATTCAACAGTTATTAAATGAGCGTATGCAAGCTCGATCAGAAAAAGATTGGGCACGAGCTGACGCCATACGTGATCGTTTGCAAGAACTTGGTTTTAATATCCAGGACAAAAAAGGTTTTTAAAAAGGATGTGCATGAACTTTATGCATTAGTTCTTTATGGTCCTGAGCGGTAGTTTTATGTGATAACTCATAATCGAGGTCATTAGTAACTGCCGTTATAGATATGCTGAATAGTAAAGCAAGAAAGAAAAATCTTTTCATCAATCTCCTTATGATCTGGATACCCCGTGCTTCAGCTCGGTGGAGGAAAGATCATCCTATTTCAGCCAAAGTAAAAATATAATTTTGC